>Ga0209449_1000772_pt1 | contig 19550 bp, 19 predicted proteins | sample SaaInlV_100m_DNA_5_FD_184671 | JGI IMG/M metagenome (GOLD analysis project Ga0209449, IMG submission 184671) | Marine microbial communities from expanding oxygen minimum zones in the Saanich Inlet - Saanich Inlet SI073_LV_200m_DNA (SPAdes) (version 2) | ecosystem: Environmental > Aquatic >...
ATATTGGATTACTATTAACTATAGGGAAGCTTATGGCATCTATGCTTGTAACGGTATTTTATTTAATCACGAATCCCCTATTCGTGGAGAAACTTTTGTAACACGAAAGATTACTAGAGCGCTAGCGCGTATTAAACTTGGACTGCAAGATAACCTTTTTCTTGGGAATATGGATGCTAAGCGTGATTGGGGTCATGCGAAGGATTATGTTGAAATGCAGTGGCTTATGCTACAACAAGATAAGCCGGAAGATTTTACAATTTCTACAGGCGTCCAATATTCAGTAAGAGATTTTGTAAATCTAGCAGCTAAAGAACTAGATATTGAGTTAAAGTGGGATGGGCGTGGAGTTAATGAAACTGGAATAGATGTGGCAACAGGAAAAATAATCATTCGCGTTGATCCACGTTATTTCCGACCTACTGAGGTTGAGACTTTATTGGGTGATTCAACAAAAGCAAGAGAGAAGTTAGGATGGACGCCAAAAACCTCTTTTAAGGAGTTGGTTAAGGAAATGGTAATTTGTGATTTGAATGAGGCAAAGAAGGATGACTTACTCAAAAAAGAAGGCTTTTCTGTCTATAGCCACAATGAATAATATGGTCTCAATTGTTTCCAAGGACCGACTAATAGTTGTATTTTTAAAATAAAAGAAAATAATAAAATGAAAAAACAAGGGTTGATATGGATTACGGGGTTTTCTGCATCTGGAAAGACTACGGTAGCACGTAAGGTTGAATACGGACTAAAACAAAAGGGATATAATGTCATATCTCTTGATGGTGATGACTTAAGAAATATATTTAGTGATAGATGGGGATATGATAGAAAAAGTCGTGAAGAGCTTGCATATACTTATTTTAAATTATGTAGTCATTTAACATCACAAGGATACACTGTAGTTATCTCCGCAGTTGCAATGTTTAATTTTCTCGAAGAATGGATTCGTAATAATATTCCTAATTCAATTCAAGTGTTGTTGAGGGTGCCCATAAAAGAAAGAATTTTAAGAGATGCATCTACTAAGAAAATATTTATAAATAAGAAATCTAATGATCTAGAATATGAAGAGAAAAAATATCCGGATATTACAATAGATAATTATGGAAATGTCTCAGCTGATGATTCAGCTAATAAAATTATCGAATTTTATACGACTCTTGAACAGACAAAAGCAGACAAAGGTAGAACAAAATATCGGGATGATTATTATCACAAAGAAAAAGTTCCAGAAGACTCATCATCGTATGCTAAACATGTTAGTGAACAACTAAAGATAGGTAAGAGTATTTTAGAAATTGGGTGTGGAAATGGAAGAGATTCTAAATACTTTGCGTCTAATGGATATAAGGTTACAAGCATAGATAGATCGGTAGAGGCGATTAATTTATGTAAAAAATATGAGAGTAATAATTTAATATTTTATAGTGGAGAAATAAACAATATAATTGATTTTAAAAATAAAAAATTTGATGCTGTTTACTGTCGTTTTGTTTTGCATGCTATGCCTATAGATGAAGAGACAAGTATGTTAATGAAGTCATATGATTTATTATCAGATGATGGTTTTATTTTTATAGAATGTAGGTCAATAAATGATCAATTATTTCACAAAGGAGATGTTGTTAGCCCTACAGAAAGGATTTATGGTCACTATAGAAGGTTTATTATTGCAGATGAAATAAAAGATAAATTGGAGAGTATAGGATTTACAGTTACTAGTTTGATAGAGGATTCCGGTATGGCAGTATGTGGTGAAGATGATCCTGTTGTCATTAGAATTTCAGCAAGTAAAAGTAATATTACAAGTTAGGAGTTATAATCCATGATAAAGATATTAAGAATTTTATTTGAGTCATTTAGAATTAATTTTTTTGGATTATTTAATGTTAAAACATCATCCTTAACTATTAAAGAATTTCCAGTTGATGAGTATGGTGGAATTGCTTTCTTTCAGTACCCATTTCAAGAAAATGGGAATAATAAGTATTTTTGTCAAATATATGGTGAAAATAATAGTATTGATTTTACTGTTGCCAAAAGATCATATTTAAAACTTACATCAGAAATAATACCGGGAGATATTTTTACCGGATTGTGTAAATTGAATGTTAGTGCAGGAACACTGCTTCCAATTTCAATTCCCAATAAACGAACAGATGCTGCTGAAGCAAATGTAACTTTAACAGTAAATAAAAAAAAATATGAATTAGGTAAGCTTAAACAAAATAGTTTTCACTATATTCCATTTTATAATGATTCTAACGTTGTGGTTGAAGCGGAAAAAAATTTTATATTAGGCAGTCCTATAAGATTTAAACATAGTCAAAATAACAAGAAAAATAAAAAATTAGTAATGTCAATATTTATTGACGGCTTAGCATCAGAGGTAGTTAATGAAAAACATTTTGATGATTTAATGCCAAATACAGCAAAATATTTTTCTGAAGGAAGTATTTTTTTTAATAGTATATCTTCAGCTGAATGGACACTACCGAGTGTTCCTGCTTTGTTTTCAGGTCTATATTCAATTAATCATAAGATGTGTGATCCACGTGAGAAACTGATTCTTGGATGTGGGTATGAGATTATCAGTGAGTATTATAAAAAAAATGGATATACAACTGCTCAAGTTTGCTCAGATTTTAGAAAGAGTCCTGGTTATAATTATATGAAGGGGTTTGATCGTACATTGTATAAAAATAGTATGAATTGTAAGGAATCAATATTTAATACTGTTGAGCATTTAAGGGCCTTTTCAGAAACATCTAATTATGTGTGGCTAACACTGTTTGACCTACATGATTTTTTGGATGGTATTCCAGATATTAGTAATCAAGTTGAATCTAAGATCGATTTACATGATTATTCAGCTGATACCTCAAAATCAGTATATCAAGTTTTTGATAACAATAAGAAGTCTAGATATGAAATAGAAATGAAGAGAGTAGATTTCTATTTAAAAATATTGTTCGATTACATCAATGAAAATTATGATGATGATGAAGTTGTGTTGTCAATATGCTCTGATCATGGGCAAAGTTACCTGAATGATGATGAGGAATTCTTATCAGAGTGCCGCGTAGTTGTTCCGATGATGTTTAAATCATCAAGTACACCAAAAGTTGTTTCTGATGATATGATAAGTAATGTGGATTATTTGCCAACATTATTGCACTTATCTGGAATTAAATATGATAAAGAAAAAATTGATGGGTTGGTACCAGAAATATTTAATGGTGATAAAGGGAGAAAGTATTGCATAACAGAATCAATATATCCAAATAAACATTATTATGCAGCCATTTATTCAAAGGATGAAATATTTTTTTTAGAAAGTAAAAACAAGATAGGCAATAGTGTTACAGATATAGATTTATCTGAACTAGAAATTACTGGTTATAAATATATTACATTATCTAGCGATGAAAAGAGTAGGGTTAAATTAGATGAGGACAATCTTGAAAAAATGTTAAGAATTCTAATAGCAAGACAGAGAAATACAAGTTAAGAATGGTGGTAATTACGATAATAGCTGTTAATAAAGAGACGGGGTAAGGGTAAGTTGCCTTTATTAAATAAAAATAATAAGGAATAAAGTTAATGTTTAATGGAAAATCAATTTTAATAACAGGCGGTACTGGATCTTTTGGTCATCGTTATGTATCTACATTACTTGAACAGTATGACCTCAAACGTCTTGTCATTTATTCTCGTGATGAACTTAAACAGTATGAAATGGCAATGAAATTCCAAGGACATGAGGATGTTATGAGATTTTTTATTGGCGATGTTCGAGATGCCTCTCGCTTAAAAGAGGCAGCTAGAGGCATTGATATTATCATTCATGCAGCCGCAATTAAGCACGTCCCTATTGCTGAATACAATCCTATGGAATGTATTAAAACAAATATTTATGGTGCGGAGAATGTAATACAGGCTGCCCTAGATAATAATGTAGAGCATGTAATGGCACTTTCAACAGACAAGGCTGCCAATCCTATTAATTTATATGGTGCTACCAAACTTGCATCAGATAAGCTCTTTGTTGCAGCAAATAACATGTCCGGTGGCAGGACTAAATTTGCTGTTGTTCGTTATGGAAATGTAGTTGGATCTAGAGGTTCGGTTGTCCCATTTTTTAAAAAACTTATCAAAGAGGGTGCAGATAGTTTGCCTATTACTCATAAAGATATGACACGTTTTTGGATTACTCTGCAACAGGGTGTCGATTTTGTCCTTAAGTGCATGGAAAGAATGGATGGCGGTGAGATTTTTGTGCCTAAAATCCCTTCAGTAAGAATTGTTGATCTTGCAAAGGCAATGGCGCCAGATTTACCAATCAAAACAATTGGTATCCGACCAGGTGAAAAGTTACATGAAATCATGTGTCCTGCAGATGATTCTCATTTAACAGTTGAGTTCGATGATTATTTTATAATTAGTCCTAGTATTACTTTCTATTCTAGAAAAATGGATTTTACTGAAAATGCTACTGGAGAAAAGGGAAGACTAGTAGCACAAGGGGTTGAGTACAATTCCGGTACAAATAATCATTTTCTAGGTGTTAGTGAGATAGAAGACTATAACAATTTAGATTAATTAACTACGAGTTCAGGCAGTATGATCCCCTATGGAAGACAAGAAATTACTGAAAAAGATATTGAGGCTGTTGTCGATGTGTTACGTTCAGATTTTCTAACACAAGGTTCAGTAGTCCCAGAATTTGAACATAAACTATGTGAATACACGGGTGTAGAAAATGCTGTAGTTGTTAATAGTTGCACTTCGGCACTGCATATTGCGTGTTTGGCTTTAAATTTGGGACCCAGAGATATATTGTGGACATCGCCTATTTCTTTTGTAGCTTCTGCAAATTGTGGGCTGTATTGCGGAGCTTTGGTTGACTTTGTAGATATTGATCCTGATACTGCACTCATGAGTGTGAAGGAGTTAGAATCTAAATTAGAGCAAGCAAAACATCAAGGAAAATTACCTAAAATTTTAATCCCGGTTCATTTTGCTGGGCAGTCGTGTGATATGAAAGCGATTTCTAAACTTGCGGAAAAGTACAATTTCCGAATTATTGAAGATGCAGCACATGCTATTGGAGCCTCTTACCTTGATAAAAATGTAGGGAGTTGTCAGTATTCGGATATTACCGTTTTCAGTTTCCATCCTGTTAAAGTTATTACCACTGGTGAAGGTGGTGCTGCATTAACCTCTAGTACAGAATTAGCTGAAAAGATGAAATTGTTACGCAGTCACGGTATTACACGAGATTCTGAGAAAATGACCAACCCCAAAGGAAAGAGTTGGTATTACGAACAAATTTCCTTAGGTTTTAATTACCGTATGTCTGATTTTCAAGCAGCCTTGGGGATTAGTCAATTAAATAGATTAGATAAGTATGTAGAAAAACGATCTGAGATTGCACATTGGTATGATGATCAATTTAAGAATATTTTAGTTAACCCACTTATTCAGGCAAAGTATGGTAAGTCGAGTCATCATCTTTATGTGATCAGGGTAAAAAATAGAGAAGGTGAAAGAGATAGACTTTATAAGTATTTGAGGAAGAATGATATCTATGTAAATTTGCACTACATACCAATTTATCGGCAACCTTTTTTTAAAAGAAAAATCAGACTTTTAGGTGCTGAGGAATATTATAAATCAGCAATATCATTACCGATTTTCCCAACAATTGGCAAAAACAACCTAAAAATGGTTATGCAAAAAATTTCCGAGTTTTATGAGTATAACTACTAAAATTATATTAAAGTCAGATATATTAGTTTTGCAAGAGCTGGAATCTAGTGATGTTACTCGAACATATATAGATTGGTTGAATGATTTTGAGGTAAACAAATATCTTGAATCAAAATATATGAATCATGATAAAAATACAGTTAAGGCTTTTGTTGACGCTTGTCGAAATAGCGAATTAGAGTTTTTATTTGGTATATTTCTTAAGGGAAGCATGAAGCATATTGGTAATATTAAACTTGGACCCATAAACAAACACCATAAACGCGCTGACATTGGCTTAATAATAGGTGATAAAGACTGTTGGGGAAAGGGGTTTGCAAAAGAAGCAATTTCTATGATAGGCCAATTTGGCTTTAATCAGTTAAAGTTGGCTAAACTTACTGCAGGGTGTTATGAAAGTAATATCGGGTCAAAAAAAGCTTTTGAAAAGTCTGGATACAATGTAGAAGGTTTTTTAAAAGGTCATGTTGTATCAGCCAATGTTCGAGAGGGTGTATGGCAATTAGGTTGTCTCGCATCTGACTTTAAGACTCTAAAATGCCAATGAAAATAGGATTAGGAGCGGCTCAGTTTGGGCTAGATTATGGTGTTTCTAACATACATGGGAAGACAACTAAACACGAAGTATTAACGATACTTCAACTTGCCTATGAAAATGATATAAGTTTAATTGACACAGCTACATCTTATGGTAATTCAGAAAGTATGCTTGGAGAGGTTATTACTAATGATGATTGGAAATTTGTGACAAAGACACCTCATTTTGTTGATGGTTATTTGGATAACACACATGTAGAGCAACTAAAAGAATCATTTAATCAATCCCTGATTAGGCTAGGTCAAAAAAAAATATACGGATTATTGCTACATTCGTGCGACGATCTTCTAAAGCCTGGAGGAAGGTTGATATTTAGAGAGATGGAGCGACTTCGGGAGGTTGGTATGGTTGAAAAGATAGGGGTTTCAGTATATAGTAGCAAGCAAATTGAGGCTATTTTGGGTAAATTTAATATTGATTTAATTCAACTTCCAATCAACATATTTGATCAACATATTTTTGCAGGTGGCTGGCTTGAAAATCTTAAAAATAATAATATAGAGATACATGCACGGAGTATTTTTCTTCAGGGCTTATTATTAATGCCAATAGATTCTATTTCTCCATATTTTTCACCAATTAGAAAAAAAATAGAGATGTTTTATCAATCGGCAAGAGGTCTATCTTTGAGTAAATTGGAGTTAGCATTGGGATATGTAATGGGTATTCATGAAATAGATCAAATTTTAGTTGGTATTAACACAGTAAGCCAATTACAAGAAGTCATAAAAGCCACACAAGTACAAATTAATCCTATTGAATTTAGACACCTGTCTATTGATAATAAAGTCTATACAAACCCCTCATTATGGAAAATATAACTCAAAATGTGGACTTTTCAAAATACAGTAATGTATTTTGCGATAGCATGGAAGCTTTGGAATGGGCATATAAACAAGGGCTTCCGTATGATGCAATGGTTCGTACTAGTTCGCCTGCAATGTTGTGGAGCAAAAATCCTTATATTGTCCATATTGAATCCTGTTGGGATGTGGGCAGGATGAGGAAATTCCAAGAAACTATAAAATCTTTTTCAGAAGAGGTTTATGATAATATTATTTCTGTTAAGAATGTTACTCATGAAGAATCACTTTGTGTGACTCAAGCAACAGTATTTTTCCATAGGTTATTATTTAAAGCTGCATGTTTAACTGAAGAAGATTTAGTTGAGCCACGTTTGTTTATTCGTGTAGAGGGTGATGGCGGCCCTGGAGGGAACCGTATGAATTCCCCATGGGATAAATTATTAATCAATAATTCCAAATATAGAACTGTTACTTATACACTGAATAATGATAAATGGAATATTCTTACAACTAAAGGAGTGTCGTTACTAAATCGTATTCGTATTGGTGGAGTTGAAACCTTAATTTATCGTATATTAATTAAATTCATGAGTAAATTTCCAAATAATTTCTTTCGGAAGCAAGTGTTGATATATAACGAAAGCGAACTTCTTATTGAGACGGCAACAGCACTTGCTCTTAACGGAATTCAAATTAGAGAAATAAAACCAAATATAGAAAACATTATATTAACTAATAAAGATCAATTATCAGCTATTAAAAAGTCTATTTTTTTTACAGTCAATCGAAGAATAAAAGGTTGGGTTGAGCACGATCTAGTATCGCAATGTGAAGAAATTTTATTTCAAAATATTGAGGACAGATTAAATTATTTTCTGAAGCTTAGGGCGCAATGGAAATATCTTCTTAATGAGTCTAAACAAAATAAAAAAGTGTTATTAATAAATGCATCAGGTAGTATCAAAGGATTAGCTATTTCATCTATATGTAGAGAGTCTGGAATTGCAGTTGTGTCAACTCAACATGGTGTTACTAAAGAAATTTGTGCAACACATGGTGAAGTGTCGATACTTAATGAAATAAATGCTTCAGATATTTTTCTAACATTTAATTCACAGTGCAAAAAGATATCTGAATTATCCCATTTTTTGAGAGGAACGGCTTATTCTGTTGGTATTTCTGCACGCCATTTAAGGACGGGAATGCCACGTTTTGTGCAGAATAATGATAATGCCCCTATTGCATATATTTCAACTAATTTATATAGAGGTAATTTAGGAGTCTTTAATACCTGGGAAACGGATTATGATAGAGCTAAGAATGAACATTTTTTAATTAATAATGTTTTTGGAAGGTTGCCACACAAGGTTCTCTACAAGCCTTATCCAGAAGAGAATAGGCGTTATGCAGACTTAGATCCTATAGTTAGGACCGTGCTTACTAAAGAAAATATAGATTTATTTAATACCAAGGTTGATATGCGCTATTTATTAGACAGACATCGCATATTAGTTACATCAGAAGCTACTAGTACAGTGAGTTGGCTTGCAATATCAGGAAAACCAGTAGTTTTTATAAATCATAAAAATACTAGTCCACTAACTAAAAGCGCATACAATAGTTTTTCGAAAGGTTTGTTTTTATTTGATGACAAAAAAGGGTTTCATGAGAAATTGCGTAATTTTTTATCTTTGCCCATTGATGAAATTGAGAAATTATGGGAGAAGAAGAAAGATGATAGAAAACATATGATTAATCAATTTTTTACTTCATCACTCAGTAAGAATTCTGGGAAAATTGCATCTAGAGTAATAAGTGATAAATATTTTAAATAATTATGCTACTTTTTAGACAATGAAAATATTGGCTATTATCCAAGCAAGGACTTCTTCATCCCGTCTTCCTGATAAAATTTTAAAACCTATCTTGGGCAAGCCTATGCTCATACATCAAATTGAGCGCGTACAACTTTCAAAAATGATTGACCATTTGGTAATAGCTACTAGTAAAGAGGCTTCTGATAATCAATTAGTTAATTTATTAAAGAGATCTGGGATTGAATATTATCGCGGGTCGTTGGAAGATGTGTTGGATCGTTTTTTTCAAACTGCTTCTATTTATAGTCCAGATCATATTGTTAGATTAACGGGTGACTGCCCTGTGATAGATTTTGAAATTATTGACAAGGTAATAGAATTGCATTTAGACAAGTGTTTTGACTACACATCTAATGCACCGGGTTCAGATGTTACTTTTCCAGATGGACTTGATGTAGAAGTTATTCGGTTTGATATTCTTAAAGAAGTTTGGAAGAAGTCAAAACTTCCATCCGAGCGTGAACATGTCACACCGTATATAACCAAGCATCCAGAATTATTTTTTATAGGACACCATGCTTCAAATCACAACTTGTCTAAGTATAGGTGGACGGTTGACGAGCCAGAAGATTTTGTTTTAGTTGAAAAAATTTATCAAGCTTTATATCCCTTAAATAAGGCTTTTAAAATGGAAGATATTTTTCGGTTAATGAATAAGAATCCAGAAATGAAGCTTATAAATCATAAAATAGAACGTAATAAAGGAATGAAAAAAAGTTTAATAGCAGATAAGGAGTGGGTATCTAATGAGCATGAATCGTTATAAATGTTCTGAGTTGCTACTTAAGCGTGCTTTAGAGACAACACCTCTCGGATCCCAGACTTTTAGTAAAAGCCTAACTCAATACCCTAGGGGCGTATCCCCATTCTTTATTAAGAAAGGCAAAGGTGCAGAAGTATGGGATGTAGATGGCAATGAATATATTGATTTTGTCAATTCATTAGCGGCAGTTACTTTGGGTTATTGTGATGCTGATGTTGATCAGGCAGTACAAGATCAAATGCAAAATGGTGTTACATTTTCCCTGCCACATACACTAGAAATTGAGTTATCCGAAAAATTAATTGATATTATTCCTTGTGCTGAAAAAGTAAGATTTGCTAAAAATGGTACTGATGCTACCAGTGCATCCATTCGCATTGCTAGAGCCTATACAGGAAAAGAGCACATTGCTGTTTGTGGTTATCATGGCTGGCAAGATTGGTATATTGGCTCAACTAGCAGAGATTTAGGAGTGCCAAAAGCGGTCAAAGCATTAACGCATAAATTTGAATACAATAATATTGAGTCACTAGAAAGAATATTTCAACAAAACGAATTAGCTTGTTTGATTATGGAGCCGATGAATGTTGAATACCCACAAAATAATTTCTTAGAAAAAGTCAAAGAATTGGTTCATAATAATAATGCATTATTAATTTTTGATGAAACTATTACGGGTTTTCGTTATTCTTTGGGTGGAGCACAAGAGTTGTTTAATGTTATTCCAGACTTAGCAACTTTTGGCAAAGGTATGGCGAATGGCTATCCTTTGTCTGCTGTAGTAGGTAGTGACAAGGTAATGAAAAAAGTTGAAGACATCTTTTTTTCAGGTACATTCGGTGGTGAGACTTTATCGCTTGCTGCTGCTAATGCAATCATTGATAAATATAAGAAAGTAAAGGTAATAAAGCATTTTTCTGAAATTGGGTCGTATTTATTAGAGCAATTAAATCAATTAATTGATAGTGAAGCATTGAGTGATATATTCTGGACTTCTGGGCATCCTTCTTGGAGTTTTTTGCATATCAAAGAGCAAAAAGATTACAATACTTTTGAGATAAAAACCTTATTTTTACAAGAAATGTTTAAACGAGGAATATTAACCTTAGGCTCACACAATATAAGTTTTTCTCATACAAAAGAAGTTGTTGATCAGTTGATAGACGTCTACGCAGAAGTACTGCCGATGATTGAGAAAAATATAAAAAATCAGACTTTGCTAGAGAATATACAAGGCGATGTTCTGCAGCCATTGTTTAAAGTTAGATGAATATTGTTTTTAGAGTCGATTCATCAACAAAAATGGGGACAGGGCATTTAATGCGTTGCCTAGCCTTGGCCGATGAATTTAACAGGCAAAATAAAAAAACTACTTTTATTTGTAGAAATTTAACAGGTAGCTCAATAAATTTGGTTAAACAAAAAAACCACAAAGTTATTACATTGCCTATAGATACAGGTTTTCAATCAGATAACTTCTATTTAGATTTGTTGGGTGCAACACAAGAAGTGGATGCACAGCAAACAATAGAAGCTACCTCTGAGAATATAGATTTACTTATTGTTGATAGCTATGCTTTAGATGAAACTTGGCATAAGAAGCTAAGGCCATGTGTAAAAAAGATATTGGTTATTGATGATTTAGCCGATAAAAATATTGATTGCGATGTGTTACTTAATCAAAACTTAGGTAGTAAAAAGGAAGATTACAAAAATAAAGTTCCCGATGATTGTCGGCTGTTGTTAGATTGCGAGTACGCGCTATTACGTCTAGAGTTTGGAAAACTTAGAAGTCAAGCGTTAGAAAAGAGAAAAAATACCAAAAGAATTAAGAATATTCTTGTTAGTATGGGCGGTAGTGACACTAAAAACTTTACTTATGATATTTTGCAAAATGTAGGAGATAATTTTAATATTACTGTTGTTTTGGGCATGTTATCGCCACACAATAAGATGGTACAAAATTATGCTAAAGATAAGGATATTAAAGTGATTATTAATGCAAGCAATATGGCAGAATTGATGTTAGAAGCAGATTTAGCTATTGGTGCAGGCGGGTCTACTTCTTGGGAGCGTTGCTGTTTAGGGTTGCCAACTTTATTGTTTGTTACTGCAGAAAACCAAAGGGTAGTAGCAGAAAATTTAGAGCACTCGGGTGCCGTCATAATAGCTGAGAATTTAAAAGATGATTTGCAAATGATAGTAAGTAATTTTGATTTATGGAAGTCTATATCAGAAAAATCCCAAGCTATCTGTGACGGTTTTGGTGTTAAGCGGGTAAAAATATGATAGGTAATGTGCAAAAACATGAGTTAGGTTTCTACGAAATAAAAGACAAGCCAACTGCGGAAGAATTACAAGATTATTACGCTAATAAACATTACCAAGAGGCATCATCTAGTAGTTATGAGTTTAATTATTCAAAAGATGAACTTGAATATTTTAGAGCAAGAGATGAACGGTATCATTCAGTTGCTAAGAAAATTAGAAAGACAGGAGAAGGTAGTTTTCTTGATGTTGACTGTGGTGAAGGATTTGGGCTAAGTTATTTTAAAGAACAAAGCTATATTGTTAAAGATTTAGATTTTAGCTCTAGTGGAGTATTAAGCCAAAATCCAGATTGCTTGAGCGAATTAGTTACAGGAGATCTATTTGAGCTATTAAAAATTGAAATTGAGTCTAAAAATACTTATGATATTATTTATCTTCAAAATGTCTTAGAGCATGTTATCGACCCAATAGACTTATTAAATGATTTGTATAATATTCTTTCATTGGATGGTGTTATTATTTTGACAGTTCCTAATGATTTTTCGATTATTCAGAAAGAGGCGATAAGAAGAAAACATATAGATAAAGAATTTTGGATATCTGCGCCAGACCATTTATCTTATTTTGAGAAAAATAGTTTGGTTAAAATTTGCAAAACAACAGAATTTAATGTTTGTGATTTATTAGGAGATTTTCCAATTGATTGGTATTTGTATCATCAAGGATCAAACTATATTAAGAATAAATCTGTTGGTAAAAATGCACATAATGCCAGAATAGAGCTAGAATGCTTGCCTACTAAGCAAAATATGGACGATGTGCTAAATTTATGGCATTCTTTGGGTGGGGGAGTTGGCATGGGCCGTGATTTAACTAGAATACTAACTAAATAATTTGTATGCGAGTATTAATCACAGGCGCAAATGGCTTTCTTGGAAGTGCGCTATTCAATCAACTCCAAAAGACCAATCATACAATCCTTCCTTTTGTAAGAAAAAAGAAAAGCGCTAATGATATTGAGTGCAATGTAGGCAATGCAAGTAATTTATTAAACGCTCTAAATGAATATCAACCTGATGTAATTATTAATTGTGCCGCTAAAGTAGATTTTTCAGGAAATTCAATGCAAGAGCAGTATAACGTTAATGCATTAGCCCCTGCTATTCATGCTTCATGGTGTGAGAGTAATAATGCGCACTTGATTCAAATATCCGGCTCTATTGTTAATGGTAATGCTATAACTAAATTTAGTAATGATTCCATAGAGTTGCCGATTAACCACTATGGCGAAACAAAATTATTAGCAGATCGTGCTATCAGATTAAGCCAATGCAGTCATACTATTGTTAGATTTGGCGGTATATTTGGTGAAGGCGGACCTAGTCATTTGGGCATTAATAATGCTATTAATCAATCAAAAGAGGGTAATGTTCCAACCATAATTGGCAAAGGGGAGGCTGTTAGGAATTATATCCATGTACAAGATGCTGCAAAGTTACTCATTCATTGCTTGGAAAATAAAATAATAGGTACACATTATGCTGGCAGTCAACAATCAATTTTTATTGCGCAAATGATTAAAGATATTTGCTCTATTTACTTGAGCAATCAAGAGCCTAAATATAAGGATGGAGAGGAAAGTATTGACCAAATAACAAAAGTCAGTGTTGAATTTCCTGAAACTCTGCCATTCAAGAAGGCGTTAGAGGTTTATCGATGAAAATAGCCATTCTTTCTGATATCCATGGTAATTGTTTTGCACTGAAATCTGTTTTAGACGCTGTGGAAAAGAACGGTATTGAGACATTAATAATTGCAGGGGATTTTATCGGTTATTATTTTTGGCCAGTAAAAGTTTTTAATCTTTTAAAAGATTATGATCCTATAGTAGTACGCGGAAACCATGACAAAATGCTTAAAAAGGCAAAAGAAGATACAGTGTATTTGGAAAAAATATGTAAGAAATATGGGAACGGGTTGAAAATTGCACTTGATCAGTTAGGTGATGAGAGAATTGAATGGTTATCAAATTTACCTGATTTAGTTGAGTATGAAACACAAGATGGAAAGATTCTTATCTGTCACGGGTCTCCTTGGGATGGTGATGAATATGTTTATCCAGATTCGGATGATGATTCATTAAATAGGTATGCTCAGCTTAATACTAAGTGGATTATTCAGGGGCATACACATTATTCAATGCATATTAAAATAGGTGATATTACATTAATCAATCCTGGGTCAGTGGGTCAGCCAAGAGATAAAAAGCTAGGAGCGCACTGGGCGTTATTAGATACAAATCTTAATAAAGTAGATTTCTATTGTGAACAGTATAATATTAAAACGGTAATAAAAGAATCCAGGGAAAGACATTCTGAAATTCCGTATTTAGCAAATATTTTAGAGAAGCAATGAAAACAGTATTAATTACAGGAATAGGTGGTGATATTGCTCAAAGTATCGCCATAATTATTAAAGAAAGCCAGCCAAAGGTAAAAATTATTGGTGTTGATATGAATTTGGCGCATGCAGGGTATCTTTTAATTGATGAATTTTTTCAAGTACCTGCCGCTTCATCAAGCGCTTATCTTAATCGCATAAGAACATTGTTAAGCACTTGTGCTGTTGATATTGTAATTCCTACAAGTGAACAAGAATTATCAGTTTTTACCCCGTTAATTAATGAGTTGGGTGAAGATCGGTGTATCACAGTGGGTAATAATATTATTGATATTGGCACTGATAAATTAAAAACTATGGATTTTATTGCCTCGCTTAATATTCCAGTGCCTTGGAGTATTCTTGCTAAATATGAACTTCCAGCTACATTTCCTTGTATTTTTAAAGCACAAATAGGCTCTGGCTCAAAGAACATATTCAAGGTAGATAATAAGGAAGAGGCAATCTTTTTTGCAAAGAAATTTACTCATTCAATATTTCAAGAATTACTAGAGCCAGAAGATCAAGAGGTTACTTGTGCGGTTTACAGAACAAGGGATGGTAGGGTTTCGGTATTACAATTATTAAGAAAATTAACAGGTGGACTTACGGGCTGGGCAAAAGTTATTGATAATAAAGAAGTTTTTAGAATGTGCAAGGCAATAGCCAAAGGTATTAATTTACGTGGCAGTGTTAATATTCAATTAAGAATTACAGATTCTGGTCCTAGAGTGTTCGAGATGAATCCTAGATTTTCCTCAACAGCACTTATGCGTCATCGACTAGGTTTTTGTGATGTAACTTGGATGATTGATGAAGCGGAAGGAAGAGTTGTTAATTTTCCAGATATTACCATCAACCAGATTATGGTTCGCACCCATGATGTAAAAAAAATAGACAAATAAGTATGCAAATAAATAATAGAAAAATAGGAAGCGATCAACCACCTTATGTGATTGCAGAGATGTCAGCCAATCATAATGGTGATATTAATAATGCTTATAAAATTATTGATATGGCCAAAGCATGTGGTACAGATGCGATTAAATTGCAAACTTATCATCCAGATACGATTACCATGGATATGAACACACCAGAATTCATGATAGAGGGAGGGTTGTGGGATGGTCAAAGCTTATATGAATTGTATAAAGGTGCATCTATGCCATGGGAGTGGCATAAGCCTTTATTTGACTATGCAAAAAAAATCGATATTACAATATTTAGCTCTCCATTTGACAATACTGCAGTTGATTTATTAGAGGACTTAAACACACCAGCATACAAGATTGCTTCGTTTGAGGCAGTAGATCTTCCTCTGATAAAATATGTGGCTCAAACTGGAAAGCCAATGATTATTTCAACAGGTATGGCAGATGTTAAAGAGATTCAAGAGGCGATTGAAGCTGCGCAAGAAGGTGGGTGTAAAGAATTAGCTATATTGCATTGTGTGAGTGGATATCCCGCTCCAGCAGGAGATTACAATTTAAAAACGCTTGTTGATATGCAGAAAATTTTTAATCTGGTTACTGGTTTATCAGACCATACAATTGATAACATAACAGCAATAGCTAGCGTTGCATTGGGTGCCTCTATTATTGAGAAGCACGTAACTCTAGATCGCAATGGAGGTGGTCCTGATGATGCTTTCTCTCTAGAGGAAAAAGAACTAAAAGAATTATGTACAGGTGCGAAAGTTGCGTGGGAGTCTCTCGGTAAAATTGATTATGGTCGAAAATCTAGCGAGCAAGGCAATGTTAAATTTCGTCGTTCTTTGTATGTTATTAAGAGTATCCAAAAAGGAGAAAAGTTTACTAAAAATAATGTTCGCTCTATACGTCCTGGTTTTGGTTTAGAACCAAAATTTATAGATATAATTATTAATTCAAAAGCAGCGTGTGATATTGTTCGTGGAACGCCTATTTCTTTTGATTTGGTTTTGTAGTAAGCGTAGTGATTTTTACAATAATCAAAGACTATTCCGAAACTATGTTGCGAAGTACAATATGGGCGGAGTGGGTATAGTAGATTTACATTGTACGGATATGAAGAAGTATAGTACTATAGATTTTGGTTATAAGAATTACTTTAGAATAGAAAGATGAGTTTGGTAGAGATAATCCATATATTAATGATGTTTAATTGTTCCAAAGATTTTAATCTCTAGGCAAAGTTAGGAAATACTTTCAGGATGTTGAATTATATTAGTAAACTTTAAATTATTTAATGGAATAGATACATGAAGGGTTTGCAAGATATATATTTTGATATTCCGAGTAATGAGCATATAATGGTCCATGCTCGCATAGTTAATTTTTTTAAAAATTTTCCTGTTTTTAAAAATTATAGTCTTTGTTCAAGTTATATTTTGGATGTAATTAGAAAGTCGGAACCTAAAAGTATAGCTGTTCCCACTTTTACATACTCGTATACAAAAAATTTTGATTTTTCTGTCAATAAAAGTAAGTCTGAAGTAGGACGATTTTCTGATGAAATTCGTAAATTATATCCTCCAAAAATGCGTACATTGGATCCTGTGTTTAGCATAATAGATACTGAAAATTTTGGTTGGGTTGATAGTCAATGGAACGATGAAGCTTTCGGTAAAAAATCAATTTGGGAGAGTTGGGATAAATTTAATGGCATTATTCTTAATATCGACTTGCCAGAAGTTACAGCTACACAAATACACTATATAGAGAAATTATCTAAAGTTCCATACAGGTCTAATAAATTTTTTCCCGGAAATGTGTACAGTGCTGATAATACTTTGTTTAAACTTAATTACGCTTATTTTGCACGCAATTATAATTATCATTTGGATAGAAAAAAAAGACTTTCGATTATGGAGGAGAATAAAATTGTATTTAATTCAGTTTGGAATGGTCTCCCGGTTCGCTGGTTTAGAGCAAAGGATATGAGAAAATTGTTACAACCAATTCTACAATCAAATCCCAATTCCTTGTTAAAATAATGTTGATTTTTTATAGCCTAAATTCATATTATAAGTACATAGCTAAGTTTTTTAAAATTATTAGTTAATGATGGATTCTGGAAAACAAATGCACGATCTCTGTAGGGAGCTTTTTCCTATATGTAGAAGTATTACGGGTAACGGATTACGTGAATCTTTGATGATACTAAAGAGATATGTTCCAGATTTAAAAATATTTGAAGTTCCTACTGGAACAAAGTGTTTTGATTGGGAAGTTCCAAAAGAATGGAATATTAATGATGCTTACATTGTCACACCAGATGGAGACAAGATTTGCGATTTTAAAAAATCTAATTTACATGTAGTAGGATATTCAGTACCAATCGACAGACTAATTTCTTTTGATGAGTTGCAAGAGCACCTGCATTCATTGCCAGATCAGCCAAATGCTATTCCTTATGTAACTTCATACTATGAAGAACAATGGGGGTTTTGCATATCTCAAAATCAAAGAGACATGTTAATACCTGGAAATTATAGAGTAGTTATTGACAGTAAATTGGAAAATGGGTCTCTTACCTATGGAGAGCTAATAATTCCTAGTGAATCAAGTCAAGAGATATTTTTATCAACATATTTGTGTCATCCTTCAATGGCAAATAACGAGCTTTCTGGTCCAGTAGTTACAGTGTTTATTGCGAGATGGATTAATAGTCTTAAGAAAAGAAGACATACATATAGAATTATTTTTATTCCAGAAACAATCGGATCTATAACTTACTTAAGTCGTAACCTAGAATCAATGAAGAAAAATATTGTTGCCGGATTTAATGTTACATGTATTGGGGATGAGCGCGCATATTCATATCTTCCTTCACGCAATCAAAAAACTTTATCTGATAAAGCGGCATTGCACACATTAAAACACTTGCACTCTGATTTCATAACTTATAGTTTTTTAGTTAGGGGTAGTGATGAGAGACAATATTGTGCCCCAGGAATAGATCTTCCTATATGTTCTATTATGAGATCAAAATATGGATGCTATCCAGAATATCACACATCTTTAGATGATTTAGACTTTGTTACGCCAAAAGGTTTATTTGGCGGGTATCAGGTATTAAAACGATCAATTGAATGTTTAGAGTTGAACGAAACTCTTAAGGCTACTATTTTGTGTGAGCCAAATTTAGGAAAGAGAGGTTTATATCCCAAGCTTAGTACAAAGAACAATCCAAGTAATGCTAGGGTAATTATAAACTTTTTAACTTATGCTGATGGCGTTCTAAGTAATATTGAGATTGCAGATATAATTAACGTTCCTTTATGGGATCTTGATAAAATAATTGCCAAATTAAAAAAAGAGGGATTATTAGAGTTAGTGGAGTAAGTTAGTGATTTTTTGTAATACCTTAACAAATTAACATATTCTTTGCAATGGTCCGCAGTGACCTAACAAAATTGCACACAAAGATAGTCTTATAATGCCAAATATAATGAAGTTAATAATGACACAATAAAAAACCAGAAAGCAACGTGTAATGTTTAGCGTTGAACAAAAACCATATTACGTAAAACTCATGATCAATGAAGGTTATACCACTAAAAGTAAAAGTGGCGTAAGTATGGCTTTAAATAGCCGAATATTTATTTTAGAGCGGTACATAAAACAAAGGCATTATAGTTTTATAAGTATATTTAAAAATATTTTAAAGCAATCCTACGATAGTAAAAAACAGGTATGTAATTTGCGTGCGTTTTTAGAGGGGAAGGCAGGCTTAGACAAATAATTTTCGTTATTTCATATGGGGGAAAGCACTATTCAAATGTTTCTTTTACGGGAACAGGTAGATAAACACTTAACAATTTTTGACAGCTTCCAGGTTAAGGGTTTTAGAGGTATTCAGCTGAAATTTGATACTTTACTTAGTCAGATTAAAATTGATGGAAGTTATCTAGGTGCTTAGTCCCACAATCTTATGGTGTATCATTACCCCAACTACAGGAGACTAACTTATGGGAAGTATATTACACGCTAATGCCAAGACTACGCCAAGAATTCGACAAGAAATACAAAACTCTACAGCGT
>Ga0209449_1000796_pt1 | contig 18914 bp, 15 predicted proteins | sample SaaInlV_100m_DNA_5_FD_184671 | JGI IMG/M metagenome (GOLD analysis project Ga0209449, IMG submission 184671) | Marine microbial communities from expanding oxygen minimum zones in the Saanich Inlet - Saanich Inlet SI073_LV_200m_DNA (SPAdes) (version 2) | ecosystem: Environmental > Aquatic >...
AATCCACACAATCCAAACAAAATAGCAGATATAGCCAATAACTTGGTAAGTAGTATAAATTCTCATGCAAAAGATCGTGCAATCCTAGAAGCCAGAGACAGTATATCATTTTTAGAAAAAGAACTTGAACAAACAAGCATTTTAAACTCACAAACAATACTTTATTCTGTGATTGAACAACAAATGCAAAAAATCATGTTGGCTAATATCAGAGAGGAATTTGTTTTTAAAATTATCGATCCAGCCATTACTCCTGAGGAACCAGAGCCAAAGTCAATTATCGGCATTATTTTTATTTGGCCCTTTTTAGGGTTATTTTTTATCTCATTTGTTGTTGTTAGTTTTAATTACTTTACATATCAATTAAAACAAAGTAAAGGGTAAGGTGTTGTTATGTTTGCTGTAAGAAAACTATCTCGTTTTTTGTAAATGTCTGTTAAGTTTAATTATCCAAAAATATATATTGCTGGTCATAATGGTATGGTCGGTTCTGCAATAGTACGTAAATTGATTAAAAATGGACATCCAAAAGACCGCATAATTGTCAGAAGTCATGATCAAATGGATCTTACTAATCAAAAATCTGTCCGTAATTTTTTTGAAAATGAAAAACCAGATCAAGTTTATTTAGCGGCAGCTAAGGTGGGTGGAATTTATGCAAACAATACTTATCCAGCAGAATTTATATACAAAAACCTTATGATTGAAGCCAATGTAATTGATTCATCTTTTAGGTTTGGTGTAACAAAGCTACTATTTTTAGGTAGTAGCTGCATTTATCCAAGATTAGCATCTCAGCCTATAAGTGAAGATGAACTGTTGTCTGGAAAATTAGAGCCAACTAATGAGCCCTATGCTATTTCTAAAATTGCTGGAATTAAATTATGTGAGAGCTATAATCGACAATATGGCAACACCCATAAGATTGACTATCGCAGTGTTATGCCAACCAATATATATGGAGTTGGAGATAATTATGAATATAATAATTGCCATGTAATTCCAGCATTGATTCGCAGATTTCATGAGGCAAAACTTAAAAATAAACCAACAGTTAGTGTTTGGGGCACAGGATTAGTGTATCGCGAATTTCTTTATGTTGATGATATGGCTGATGCATGTATTCATGTTATGGATTTAGAAAAGAAAATATATGACTCATACGTAAAATCTAGGCAAAGTCATATTAATATTGGCGTAGGTTATGATATTACTATCAAAGAGTTATCAATAATGATAAAAAAAATAGTTGGTTATCATGGAAGTATTACATTTGATACAGGTAAGCCAGATGGCACACCAAGGAAGCTATTAGACAATAGCCGTTTAAAATCTTTAAATTGGCAGGCTAAAATTGATCTAAAAAAAGGCTTGTCTATCACTTATGATGATTTTATTAAAAGGAGGGCTTTATGGCCAACAAATTAAAAGTTGCTCTTATTACTGGTATTACCGGGCAAGATGGAGCATATTTAGCGAGCTTTCTCTTAAAAAAAGGATATGTTGTTCATGGTATTAAACGAAGAACTAGTCTTTTCAATACTGACCGTATAGACCATCTGTATCGAGATCAACATGAAGAAGATACACGTTTTTTTTTGCATCATGGAGATCTAACTGACTCATCGTCTCTTATTCGTATTATTCAGCAAATTCAACCAGATGAAATCTACAATTTAGCTGCGCAATCTCATGTGGCTGTTAGTTTTGAAGAGCCAGAATATACTGCTAATTCTGATGCATTAGGACCGCTACGTATTTTAGAGGCAATTAGAATTTTAAGTTTAGAAAAAAAAACACGGTTTTATCAAGCTAGTACTAGTGAGTTGTACGGTCTTGTTCAAGAGACGCCGCAAAAAGAAACTACACCTTTTTATCCCAGAAGTCCGTATGCGGTAGCAAAACTATACGCTTATTGGATTACAGTGAATTATCGTGAAGCTTATGGAATTTATGCATGCAATGGTATTTTATTTAATCATGAAAGCCCTGTAAGAGGTGAAACATTTGTAACACGAAAAATAACACGAGCACTTGCACGAATTAAATTAGGTCTTCAGAGCCGCCTCTATCTTGGAAATTTAGATGCTAAGCGTGACTGGGGGCATGCTCGTGATTATGTAGAAATGCAATGGCTAATGATGCAACAGGAAACCCCCGATGACTTTGTTATTGCTACAGGCGTGCAATATAGTGTTCGTGATTTTCTTAATTTAGCGGCTAATGAGCTAGAAATTGAAATTGTGTGGGAAGGTAGTGGAATTGATGAAAAAGGTTATTGGGTTAATTCAACTGACAAAGGTAAAAATAGAAATATTATTGTGTCTGTTGATGCTCGTTATTATCGACCAACAGAAGTAACTACGTTATTGGGTGATCCAACAAAGGCAAGGGAAAAACTTGGCTGGGAGCCAAAAATTAAATTCAATGAACTTGTTGTCGAAATGGTCCGTGCAGATTATAACGATGCAAAAAGAGATAGTTTCATTAAAGATAGTGGCTATCAAGTTATGGATCACCATGAGTAATAAATAGAGAGTACCAACAATATGCAGAATGATCATTCTATGGTGCAGCTATTAAAGAGCCTTTTGCCACATATAACGTCACGTCGACGTAAACAGTTTGCACTAGTATTTCTTTTAATGATATTCTCTACACTAGCAGAAGTCATTAGTATTGGGTCGGTAATGCCTTTTCTTGCTGTATTGGCCGATCCAATAATGGTATTTGAGCATCCCGCTGCTCAGCCTATTGTTAAATTGTTAGAAATTACAAGCCCTGACGGGCTAGTAATTCCGCTTGCCACATCGTTTGGAGTGGCTGTTGTTATATCTGGGTTTACGCGTATGTTATTAATTTGGGCAAATATTAAGTTTTCCAATGCGATTGGAGCAGATTTGAGTATTAGTTTGTATGATCATATGTTAAATCAGCCATATTTATTTCACGTAAACAAGAACAGTAGTGAATTAATTACCGGTATAAGTAAAGCTGATGGTATTGTTGGGGAGGTAATTACACCAATTTTGACAATTACAACCTCAGTTTTAATATTAATATCTGCACTAATACTTATATTATCTACCAGGTCAAGCGCTATTTTGTTTGTTAGTATTGTATTTATTGGATTATATTATCTTATAACTCGTGTTACTCGCAAACGACAACGAATCGATAGTGGCATTATTGCACGTGAATCCACAAAAATTTTAAAGGCGGTGCAAGAAGGGCTTGGTGGTATCCGTGATGTATTAATTGACGGAAATCAGAATATTTACCGTGAAATATTTAGGAAATCAGATATTCCTATACGCCATGCTAAAGCAAACAATTCTTTTTTAGGTGCTATACCACGTTACATGTTGGAGACTATAGGTATAGTATTTATTATCTTATTGGCGTATAGGCTTTTCCAGGCGTCAGACAATATTAGTACTATAATTCCAATTATTGGAATTATAGTACTAGGTTTTCAACGTATATTGCCTATTATGCAACAGGGATATGAAGCTTGGGTGAGAATGCGTGGCTCTAAAGCCGCATTTCATGATGTGGTGGATTTATTTGATGCAATGAAAAGTACACACTTAAGCATTGTCCCTGAGGAAAAACTACCTTTTAAAAAGGATATTAAATTAAAACAGTTGGTGTTTAAGTACAGTAAACAAACCCCCAGAGTTCTTAATGACATTGACCTTACAATTACTAAAGGTAGTCGCGTTGGCATTATTGGAAAAACCGGGTGCGGTAAAAGCACTTTACTAGATGTAATTATGGGCTTATTACAACCTACTACAGGGTCTTTGGAAGTTGATAATGTGCCTATAACTATAAACAATTACAGTGCATGGCAGTCAAATATTGTGCATGTGCCACAATCTATCTATCTTTCAGATAGTACAATTGAAGAAAATATTGCTTTTGGAGTGCCTGTAGATATGATTAACCATGAGCGTATAAGACAGGTCGCAAATCAAGCGCAAATTTCAGAAGTTATTGAAAATTGGCCTCAACAGTATCAGACATTTGTTGGGGAGCGTGGCATTAGGCTTTCTGGAGGTCAGCGGCAGCGCATAGGTATTGCTCGTGCTCTTTATAAGTATGCTAATGTTATTATTTTGGATGAGGCTACAAGTGCATTAGATAGTAAAACTGAAGAAAGTGTAATGCAAAATATTGAAAATATTAGCGACGATATTACTATTATTATTGTCGCTCACCGCCTGTCTACTCTTAAAGATTGCACACTAGTTGTGGAATTGGACAAAGGCAGGATTGTCAGAATGGGGGACTACGAAGAAATTGTATCATGTTGAGTAACTTATTACCAAGTTCAATAAGTGTGTATTTGTCTGTGCATTTAATTGATATAGTATCTAGATACAAAATTAAATTCTTTTATCGATATAACTCTTTTCTTTTAAAAAAAAATCTGTTGAGTGATTCTATACAGAATTACTGCACCTTTAATCAAGAGTATTTTGGCGGAAGTGTTAGTTGCAAATCAAAAAATATCATACTTATGGATGTTTTTACGCCCCCAGAGTGGGTTATAGTTAACAGCTTTTTATGTAACAATTTAGCAACTAAGTATAATGCGTATATTTCCAGTTATGATGTCGCACATAGAGGTAATGAGAGTAACTGCCTATATAATTCTTTTGGATGCAATAACCACCTAATTATTAAATTAGACAGGCCCATGTCTTTAGAAAGAAAGAGGTTATTTCTATCAATCATTAACTCAGTTAAAACTAAACATGACTTGCAAAATTTGATAATTAATAAGGTTTGGATTGGATTGGACATCTATGAGTCAATACTTAGAACCGGGGTTCCAACTGTAAATGTATCGTCACTTGTAACACACAGGCAAATATATAGAGCCCTAACTTACTATTTGTTTTTTAACAAGTTATTTTCTAAAGGGCGTGTAAAAGCAGTGGTTTTGAGTCATGATAACTATATCAGTATGGGTTTAGTGGCTAGAGTTGCCTATAGGTATAATATTTCATGTTACTTTGTTAATCCTTTTGAAATGGTTAAATCAACAAGAACGTTTCAGATTTTTGAAAGTTATAAGAAGTTTCCTAATTATTTTGACACCCTATCTGATCAAGATAAGAAGAGTGCTATATTATGGTCCAAAGCTCAGTTACGTGAAAGACTAAGTGGTACTGTTGGGGTAAATATGAGTTACCAAATAAAAAGCGCTTTTGTGAATGATAAAATCAAAAGACAAACAAGTAATTCAGATAAAATTAAAATCGTAATAGCAATGCATTGTTTCTTTGATAACCCAAATGGGATTGGGTGGATGTTGTTTCCTGACTTTTATGATTGGCTATGCTTTTTAGGAGAAGTATCTAATTCTACGGATTATGAATGGTATATTAAAACACATGCTGATTATCTTGATGGAAACTTAGAAATACTGGACGAAATTATATTACAATTTCCAAAGTTAAAGATGATTGATTCCAAAGTATCTTGGCATCAATTAAAAGATGAGGGGGTTGAGCATGTGCTGACTTGTTACGGCACACTAGGTGGTGAATTACCTTTATTAGGGTATAAAGTAATTAATGCAGCGTACAACCCCCATATTGCATATAAATTTAATTATCATCCAAGGACAATTGATGAATATAGAGAAATTCTAACTAATTTAAGTCAATTGCCAGATGTTAAAGATATAAATAAGATATATGAATTTTATTATGTTAAACATAATATTTTTCATCAAGAAGACTTGTTTTTTGATTCATATAATGATTATTTAGAGAATTCTAATGGAGATCCAATGAGTCATCTTGGGTATGATTATTTTGTATCAAATTCTGATAGTTTTGCAAGGAATGCAGATATTAAAACAAAAGATTTTATTAATTCAAACCAGGTCTATTCCTATGAGACTTAGTTTTTTTAAGAATTAACAAGGTTAAGACTGCGCATGAAAAAAGCTTTAATATGTGGAATTCTTGGTCAGGATGGTGCATACCTTGCAAAACTCCTCTTAAAAAAAGAATATGAAGTATGGGGTACTTCTAGGGATGCTCAATTAAGCAGTTATGATAATTTGATTTATTTAAATATTAAAGACCAAGTTAATATGATTTCTATGATGCAGACTGACACTAAAAGTGTGTTTAATGCAGTAGAGCAAAGCAAACCAGATGAAATTTATTTTTTGTCGGGACAAAGCTCTGTTGGATTATCATTTTCTCAACCAATAGAGACATTTAAAAGTTTTTCAATAGGTATTTTAAATATACTAGATGCTATAAGAAGCATTAATCCGAAAATTAAATTATACAACGCAAGCTCTAGTGAATGCTTTGGAAATACTGGGAAAAATGCAGCTACCGAGGGTACGGCATTTAAGCCGTGTAGTCCCTATGGAGTTTCTAAAGCAGCAGCACATTGGTTTGTTGTTAATCACAGAGAGTCGTTCAATATTTTCTGTTGTAATGGGATGCTTTTTAATCACGAGTCACATTTAAGACAGTCTAGATTCGTAACTAAGAAAATTATATCTACTGTTTGCAATATTTCAAAAGGAATTGAAGATGAGTTGGTATTGGGTCGAACAGATATTGCTAGGGATTGGGGGTGGGCTCCAGAATATGTAGAGGCTATGTGGATGATGTTGCAATGTGATACACCTGATGATTTTATTATTGCTACAGGGCGCACTGTAACACTTAAAGAGTTTGTTAAGGAAAGTTTTAAATGTGTAGGATTAGAAGATTGGGAAAGATATATTACATACAATCCTGATTATAATCGAAATTCTGACCTATTGTATAGTGCTGGAAATCCATCTAAGGCAAAACTAATATTGGGCTGGGAGGCGACGGTAAAAATGCCACATCTTGTTAAAAAACTAGTAGAAGAAGAGCTTAATAGTGGATAAAATATGCGCAATTAGTTAAATCATATGTTTATTATGTAGGATCTAAGATGAGGCACATCCAGCACTAATCAATATTTATGTTAAATATAGTAAAATTATGATACATATAGCATTTGACTATCAAATTTTTTCTAGTCAAAAATTTGGTGGTATATCTAGGTATTATGTAAATTTAGTGGATCAAATTTCTAGAATGGATAAACCAGTTAATGCTCGTATTATTGCCCCTCTCCATCAAAATAGATACTTAAAATCATTATCAAAAGAGCTGTCATATGGTAAGTTTGTTAATCGGTACCCACCTAAATCGACGAAATTAGTATCTAAATTAAATAAAAGTATTTTTGAATATAATGTTAAAAAATGGAATCCAAAAGTAATACATGAAACATATTACTCAGACGTGCATTCTAATTTTTCATGCCCTACAGTTGTCACAGTTCACGATATGATTCATGAAATTTTTACTGACAAATTTCCAAATAATGATTACACCTCAATTTATAAAAAAAACTCAGTAGAACGAGCTGACCATATAATTTGCATATCAGAAAGTACCAAGAGTGATTTAATAAATGTTTTTAATATCGATGAAAAAAAAATATCTGTCACTCATCATGGTGTTAGTAGTCTAGTAACAACATTAGATAGGTATAGTTTAGTCAAAAAACACCATAACCCTTATATTCTTTATGTCGGCAATCGTTGGGGGCATAAAAATTTTAATAGACTCATTAAAGCCTTCGCTTCTTCAAAAAACTTAGTAAAGGACTTTGATGTTGTCTCTTTTGGAGGGAATAAGTTTAATGATAACGAACTTGCGCTATTTAACAAATTAGGATTAAAAGACAAAGTGTTTCATTATGTTGGAGACGACATGTGTTTGTCTGAATTTTACAATCAGGCTAATATATTTGTATATCCATCATTATATGAAGGATTTGGATTGCCACCATTGGAAGCTATGGCAAATAATTGTGCAGTTGCAAGTAGCAATACAAGCTCCATGCCGGAGGTAATTGGTAATGCAGGAGAATTTTTTGATCCATATGATTTAGATGATATTAAACAAGCAATAGAGAACGTTGTTTATTCTAACAAAAGAACTAATGAGTTATTGTCATTTGGAATTAAACGTGCAAGTGAGTTTACATGGGAAAAATGTGCAGAAGAAACACTTAATGTTTACAAAAAATACTTATGATAAGAAATTTAAAGATATAGAATATATCGCCTAAACTGATAGTATATTTTGTCAATGCCTAATCCATTTTTTTCAATTATAGTTCCATCTTATAATCAAGGTCAGTTTCTTGAAAGGTGTTTAAAATCAATAATAAATCAAAAAATAAAAGATATTGAAATTATTGTTATTGATGGAGGTAGTAGTGACAATAGTGTTGATGTTATTAAAAAATATGAATCGTATTTAAAATATTGGGTTTCAGAGCCTGATAGCGGGCAAAGTGACGCAATTAATAAAGGATTGTCGCAATGTAATGGCCAGATTATAAATTGGCTTCCATGTGACGACTATCTTGAGCATGGAAGTCTAAATAGAATTCAAAAAATATTTAATAATAAAAATATAGATATTTATTGTGGATCTGCAAGAATACTTGAAAATGGAAATGTAATAACGTATAAGATAACAGCAAGATATTCTTATTCGTGGCCTTTCACTATTGTATTTGGACAAATTGTACAACCGGCAACCTTTTGGAAAAGAGAGGTTTTTATAGAGGTGACACCATTGATAGAAGATCTTCACTACATAATGGATGGTTACATTTGGATGAAATATATAGTGAAGTATGGATTTGACAGAATTTATTATGATCCGAGTGTAGTAGTGGCAAATATTGATTTACAGCCAGATGCAAAGTCAGTAAAGTATTTACCTAAGTTTTTAAATGACTGGAATTATATTATGAAAACGCTACACCTATCTTGTGCCGGTGTTAATAGTAATGATTTCTTTGAAGTGAAAATTCCAGAAATTTGCTCAGAGCTAAATATGATTGATTTTTATAATTCTGCAAATCAACTATTTGTAAGGTCTTTTAAATCAAAAAAAATTGGCATTAGGTACAGTGCACTATTTAAGCTACTCATTTTTCATTTTATACCTTTACTTAAGTTTTATTTTTATAAGAAGAGATATTTTGCATATTTGAGGCATAGTGCTGAGTTAGAAAATTTATTTGAAAAACCTAAAGATACTGATGAAACCCTGCAATGAAGTATTTTTTTTGAATAAAATGAATTTTACATGTTACTTTGATTCATTATTCATATGAAGATAGCAATTATACTTCCTTGTTTGGGTGGTGGCGGTGCAGAAAGGCTTCATGTTTCTTTAGCCAACTATTGGGCAACGCTAGGTCATAAGGTTGAGTTTATTCTTATGAAAAAAAACGGTGAATTAGTCCCATTAGTTTTGCCTGAAGTTTCTATTTATGATTTAAAAGCTGACAGAATTAGAAATATACTATTTCCTTTGGTTAGTAGGCTAAAAAAAATAGAGGCAGATATTACTTTGACTGCTATGTGGCCCCTAACTTCAATTAGTACCATTGCATGGTATTTATCAGGTAAATCTGGTGGTTTATTTTTGAGTGAACATAATCATCTGAGTGTTTCTACTGGAAAAGGAACAGCATTGCATGCATTTTTTTTAAAAGCGACTATACGTGTAACTTATCCACTAGCTACCGGAATAATAGCAGTTTCAAAAGGTGTTAAGAATGATTTGTGCGATATTGGAAATATTTCTAAAGATAGAATAAGAGTTATATACAACCCTGCAGCAACTGGCATAATTTGTCAAGACATAACAAAGAAGAAGAAGAATGAGTTATGGGCATGTAAAAGAGATTACAATATTTTATCAGTCGGGTCATTAAGTGACCAAAAAGACCACAAAGTGTTGATTAAATCTTTCGCTCTTGTTTCAAAAGAAATCAATGCTAATTTAATTATTCTTGGAAAAGGACCCCTTAAGAAGGCACTTATGGAATTAATAGCACAATTAAATTTACAGGATAAAGTCCACATGCCAGGATTCTTCTTGGACCCGTCACCATGGTTTTGTAGTGCTGATTTATTTGTTTCAACATCAAAATGGGAGGGTTTTGGTAATGTAATTGTTGAATCATTGGAGTGTGGCACCCCTGTTGTAAGTACAGATTGCCTAAGTGGGCCTTCAGAAATTCTTGATAATGGTCGTTTTGGAAGACTAGTCCCAGTAGGTGATGAAGTTTTAATTGCTGAAGCTATAGTTGAAAGTTGTAAAGAGATGCATGATAAAAATAAACTAATGGATAGAGCAAAAGAATTTTCTGTGCAAAAAATTTCCACTGAATACCTCGATTATTTTTCTAAAGAAAATGTTGAATAAATCTAGAAAATGCCCATTATGCAGTGGAAATGCAGGGAGAAGTGTATTTCCCTATAGTACTGTTTATAATAAAAAGCAATTCAATTATCTAAAGTGTAAAAATTGTAGTAGTGTTTTTGTTAACCCAGTGCCAGATGATGAAACATTTGCACTAATGTATGCAAAAGCAGATTATCATGATTGTCACTATATGAAAAATATAGATGTTAGTTATACTGCATCTGCAAAAACTTTAAAGAAATTTATTAATTCAAAATCAACGGTATTAGATTATGGTTGTGGTGTTGGAAATTTTTTAAAGTCTCTTAGTGAAGTAGGTTTTATACCATTAGGCGTAGAATTTGATACTGATGCTGCCATATACGCAAGTAAGAATTCTAATTGTAGTGTTGTAACTGTTGACCAATTTTTTAACCAAAAAGATAAGGAATTAGTTGATGCTATTCATATGGGTGATGTGCTTGAGCACTTGCCGGATCCACTTAAAACTCTTAACGATGTGCTCAAATTTCTTAAGCCAGGGGGCGTCTTGTTTGTTGAAGGTCCAATAGAGACAAATCCAAGTTTAGTGTATTGGAGTGCACTTCTATTTGGATCAGTCAAGCGCTTTCTAAATAAAGATTCTCATGGTTTGCACACTCCTACTCATCTTTTTCGTACCAATGCTGAGCAACAGTTGGCTTTCTTTTCTAGAACAAGAGACGATCTTGAGTTGCTATATTGGGATATATATGAGACTGGCTGGCCTTATATAAATGGAAATTTGTTCAAGCGTTTTATTGCAAAGTTGGCAATTTTTATTGCAAAAATATTTTTTTTCAAGCCTATAATTGGAAATCGATTTGTAGCGGTCTTTAAGACTAATAAATTAAGCTAAATGTGTTATTTTCTTAAAGGCTGTTTAAATTAGTATGGATAAAATACTTTATATATCATATGATGGGTTGACAGATATACTAGGGAAATCGCAAATACTTCCATATATCGTAGGACTGACAAAATATGGGTATGCATTTACCATAATAAGTTTTGAAAAACGACATCGAAAGGAGAGGTTGGAGAGTGATATAAATAATATTATTAAAGGACTTCCTATTGATTGGGTGCCTTTAACGTATCACAGAAATCCACCAATACTTTCATCCATATTTGATTATATTACTTTATTGATTAAATCAATTTATTTACACAAACAAAATAATTTTTCCCTTGTTCACACACGTCCGGGAATACCACCACTGGTGGCGTTATATTTAAAGAAAAAATATAATTTAAAATATTTAAATGATGTAAGAGGTTTTTGGGCAGATGAAAGGGTTGATGGAGGGCTGTGGAATCTTGATAACCCTATATATAAGAGTGTATATAATTTTTTTAAAGAACAAGAACAAGAAGCTTTACGTTTAAATGATTACACCACATGCCTAACTCAAAAAGCAAAGCATGAGATTGTTTCTTGGGGGGATGTTAGTGAGAATAAGTTAGATGTAATTCCTTGCAGTGTTGATTTTAATTTATTTGACCCGAATGTTATTTTAGAGGAGGACCAAAATTCTTTAAGAAGGCTGCTTAATATTAACCCAGGAGATTTTGTTTTGTCGTATCTTGGTTCTGTGGGAACATGGTATTTAATGGATGATATGTTTTTGTTCTTTTCAATGTTGATTGTAAAGAATAGTAATTCAAAATTTATGTTAATTATTCCATCAGAGGATCATGGTAAGGCTCTAAATTATATAAACAAACATAATATTGATAACAGTAAAGTAATTATATTGGAATTAGAACGACACAATATTCCAATTCATTTAAGTCTTAGTTCTTATTCTATATTCTTTATAAAACCATGTTATTCTAAAATATCCTCATCCCCAACTAAGCATGGTGAAATTATGGCAATGGGAATCCCGTTAATTACCAACAGTGGAGTGGGTGATGTTAAAGAAATTGTAGATACTACTAATTCTGGATATGTTGTAGATAGTTTTTCAGAAGAAGCTTTTGAAGAGGCCATTGAACATATATTATCCACAAAGTATGATAAGAGTCTTATACGCAATTCCGCACTTCCTTATTATTCTTTACAAAATGCCATTACTTTGTATAGTAATGTATACAGGAAAATGATTTTATGAAAAGGTTTTTAGTGATTGGGGCTGGTTTTTCCGGGTCGGTGTTGGCCAATGAGCTTTCAAAATCAATGGATTGTACTATTGATATTATGGATGAAAGAGATCATATAGGAGGTAATTGTTATACAGAACGAGATCAAGATACAGGGATAACTATACATAAATATGGACCACATATTTTTAATACTGATAGTGAAGATATTTGGAATTATATGAATAATATTACCGAGATGGTTCCATTTATAAACCGTGTAAAATGCACTTATGACGGCAATGTTTATTCATTACCAATAAATCTGCATACTATTAATCAATTTTTTTCACACACATTATCCCCCGATGAGGCAGTAAATTTTATTGATTCAATTTCTGATAGTACTATAAAAAATCCAAAGAATTTTGAGGAACAGGCGATTAAGATGGTTGGCGTTAAATTGTATAAAGCTTTTTTCTATGGTTATACAAAGAAACAATGGGGGTGCGAACCACGTGATTTACCCGCATCTATCATTAGGAGGCTACCAGTAAGATTTAATTATGATGATAACTATTATAATAATAAGTACCAGGGGATTCCACGCAATGGTTATACAGAGATTTTTCAAAAACTTCACAGTCCGAAGAATATTAAAGTGCACTTATCAAGTAAGTTTATTAATGGTGAATCGTCAACAAATTACGACCATGTTTTTTTTACAGGACCGATAGATCAATTTTTTGACTATAAATATGGTAAATTGAGCTATCGGACTGTTTACTTTAAATCGAAGACTACTGATGGTGACTATCAAGGGTGTGCAGTAATGAATTATTCTGATGAAAGTGTGCCTTACACCCGTATTCATGAGCATAAACACTTTACTCCTTGGGAAAGTCACTCTAAGAGTATCTATTTTATGGAATATAGCAAGAAGACTGGTCCAGGTGATATTCCCTATTATCCTAAACGATTATTACCAGATAAAAAATTGCTTTATAAGTATAGAAAAGAGGCTGAAACTTTAGAAAAAATTAGTTTTTTAGGGAGATTAGCAACTTATAGATATATGGATATGCAATATGTTATAGCTGAGGCAATAGACCTATCTAAAATTTTTATTGAATCCATCAAACAAGGTAAAAAGCCACCAGTTTTCATAAATAAAGAGTCTGCCCTGTGATTTCTAGTACTGTTGCTGCAGTAGTAGTTACTTATAATAGAATTAATTTATTAAAAAGAACTATTGCGTCATTGAATACACAACAGCACGCATTAAGTTCAATTATAGTTATTAATAACTCCAGTACAGATGGAACAAAAGAGTGGCTAAAGGAACAACCTGAATTAATTGTGCTTGAACTTGAAAATAGAGGGGGGGCATTTGGATTCTATACTGGTATCAAAGAAGCCTATTCTAGGGGGTTTGAATGGATTTGGTGCATGGATGATGATGGTTATCCAGATAAATTTGCCCTACAGGAATTGTTTAGATACAAACATCATAGTCCATGTGTTATGAATAGCCTAGTTTTAGATGAGGATAATCATGATTTAATGTCGTTTAAAATAGGAAACTACACCCATAGAAGAGATATTGTAGAGTCTGAATTAATTAACGGAGAGGCTAATTTTTTTAATGGAACTTTTTTGCATTATGAGATTATAAAGGACGTAGGATTTCCACTTTCGGATCTTGTAATTTGGGGTGATGAATCTGAATATTTTAATAGAATAAAATATGCATATAAATTCCCATTGTTTACTGTAATTTCTAGTTTGCACTACCATCCTAGTGCAGGAAAAAATTTTTACTTAAAAAACTGGGATGTAAAAATTGATTGGCGTCCTTATTTTTTTGTTAGAAACAAAATATTTGTTTATTCAAGTCGCTATAAATATCAATTTTTTATTTATGGCTACTACCTATTGTTTTTAATAGTTTTTTTAGGGACTATTATTTTATTTCAAAGACAACAACACGCTATAAAGTTAAAACTCTTTTTTATCGCTGCAATTGATGGGCTGAAGAAAAACACATCAAAATCAATTCTTGATATAAAAAACTTGTCATCATAATTTATGAAAAATATTGACAATAAAACAGTTGAAGGATTTGGAGATGAGTGGTCTCGATTTGATCAGACTGGCATGAGTGAACAGGAGGCGAAAAAAGTATTTGAAGAATATTTTTCAATTTTTCCTTGGAATGATTTACCTAATAACGCCGAGGGTTTTGATATGGGATGTGGTAGTGGCCGTTGGGCAAGATTTGTTGCACCAATGGTTGGTGTTTTACATTGCATAGAACCATCTAATGCAATAATTGTTGTGAAGAAAAATTTATCTAAATTTAATAATGTTAATTATTATCGTGCCTCTGCTGACGATAATGTTCTACCTTTAAATAGTCAAGATTTTGGGTATTCATTAGGTGTGTTGCATCACGTGCCAGATACTCAGTCTGCAATTACTTCTTGTGTGAGCTTTCTTAAACCAGGGGCACCTCTGTTGTTGTATCTTTATTATGCTTTTGATAATAGGCCTTGGTGGTTCAGAGTAATATGGAAAATTTCAGACTTAATCAGAAGATTAATCAGTAAATTTCCTTATGCTATAAAACATATATTGACGGACTTAATTGCTATTTTTGTATATATACCATTAGTCAAAGTTAGTAGTATTATAGAATATTTTGATTTTAATGTAGACAGCATCCCCCTTTCTTATTATCGAAACCATAGTTTTTATACTATACGAACTGATGCCCATGATAGATTTGCAACCCCATTAGAGCAACGATTTACCAAGGCTAAAATTGAAAAAATGATGAAAGAATCTGGGCTTAAAGATATTCATTTTTCTGACTCGATGCCATTTTGGTGTGTTGTGGGTATTAAAAGATGAATAGCTATAATGCCCTTAATTTTTTATTAGACTAATGTGCGGGTTTACAGGATTTATTGGAGGCAAGAATAAGGATAGAAAATTCTTAGAATTTACTGTACAAAAAATGGCCAATACCATTCGTCATAGAGGTCCTGATGACTCTGGAATTTGGGTTGACTCCAAACTCGGAGTTTGTCTAGCACATCGCCGACTTTCTGTTATTGACCTTTCTTCTGCTGGACATCAACCAATGCTGTCAAAAAGTGGCCGTTTTGTTATGGTATTCAACGGCGAGGTTTACAACCATGAAACTATTAGATTGGAACTTAAGAAGTCTGGGTTTTCATGTAAATGGCGTGGACATTCAGATTCAGAAACAATTCTTTCTGGATTTGAACATTGGGGGATTGAGTCAACATTATGTCGTATGGTTGGCATGTTCGCTATTGTATTATGGGACACTATAGAACAACGCCTTTACTTAATTAGAGATCGTTTAGGTGAAAAACCACTATACTATGGTTGGATAAAAGGAGTCTTTGTTTTTGGTTCTGAAATAAAGTCGTTGGAAGCACATCCTGATTTTAACAAAACTGTGAGTCGTAACGCATTGTCACAGTATTTAAAGTTCACGCATGTGCCAGCACCATGGAGTATATTCGAGGGTATCTATAAGTTAGAACCAGGTTGCTTACTTATTATTAATGAAGACTCAACCCCTTTTTCTGGAACGCCATTACGACCTCCTATTAATTCAAATGGGATAACATTAAAGAGGTGGTGGTCTCTATTGGACGTGGCACAAAATGGGGTTTTAAATCAAACTAAAGATAGAGTGGAGTCTACTCAAATATTGCATTATAAATTACAAGAGTCTGTTAAAAACCAGTTATTATCTGACGTGCCTCTAGGAGCATTTCTTTCAGGCGGTGTAGATTCTTCGGCCATTGTAGCACTGATGCAACAACAGTCTTTAAATCCGATCAAGACTTTTACTGTCGGCTTTGAGGAGAGCGAATTTGATGAATCTTTGTATGCAAAAGATATAGCAAAACATCTCAAAACTGATCACCATGAGTTGTTTGTAACATCTCAAGAAGCGCAATCACTTATTCCAATGCTGTCTAATATTTATGATGAGCCATTTGCAGACTCATCACAAATACCAACATATTTTGTATGTAAAGCTGCTAAACAGCAGGTAACAGTAGCACTTTCTGGTGATGGAGGTGATGAGGTTTTTGGAGGTTATAACCGTTATATTTGGGCACCACGTATTTGGAGCTATTTATCTTGGTTACCATTTCCTGCTAGACAGGCTTTAGGCATAGCTATTGAGTCATTGCCTATCTCATGGTTAAATAGCGCTAGCGGATTGGCAGGCGTTACCCGCCTAGGGGAAAAACTACATAAACTCTCAAGGTCAATGCATAATGTTTACAACATAGATGATCTTTATTTTAATTTGATTTCTGAGTGGAAAGAGGGGCAATTAGTGCTTGATAGCTATAAAGAGCCATTAGAGGTTGTAGATAATATTAGTTTTAATGAATTATGGCCCACTACAGGTATAAACAATATCCAGCAACGAATGATGTATTGGGATTCTGTGACATATATGCCAAATGATATCTTATGCAAGGTGGACCGTGCAGCAATGTCTGTTAGTTTAGAGACACGCATGCCTTTTTTGGATCATAATCTTGTTGAATATGTTTGGAGGATGCCTATAGATATGAATATTAAAGGAAATTATGGCAAATTAGCTCTCAGAGAAGTATTGCAAAAATATGTCCCAAATCAGTTGATTGATAGACCTAAATGTGGGTTTAGTGCGCCAGTTGGTCATTGGTTAAGAGGCCCTTTACGTGAATGGGCAGAAGATTTATTAGATGAGGATCGTTTAACAAAAGAGTGTTATCTAAATTCAAAGCATGTACATAGAATTTGGAGGCAACATCTTAGTGGTAAATACGATTGGTCGACAAAATTATGGACTGTACTGATGTTTCAAGCATGGTTATCTAATCATTCATGACTCTATATTGGTTTATGTTAATTGTCCCTATAATGATGGGTTTATCTCCAATTAAATGTGATCGTCAATTGTTTAACTTGCAATGGTTAGTATATGGTGTGTCACTTGTAGTTATTATTGGATTAAGAGATCAAGTTGGGGGAGACTGGTGGAATTACGTACAAAATTTTGCCAAAGTTAGTTTGTCCGCCAGTTCAGAACTAATAGCCAAAGGTTACGATATTGGATATATAGCCATTCATTGGTTCTCATTAAAGTTTTCTAACAGTATTTATATTACAAACACTATTTCCGCTATTTTTTTTGTGTCTGGTTTAATGAGGTTGTCCAAAGCAATGCCAATACCATGGATTGCTTTAGTGGTATCAATTCCTTATTTGGTTATTGCTGTATCGATGGGCTATACTCGGCAATCTATAGCGATTGGAATTATTATGTGGGGTATGGTATACATAACAAAGAACCAATCAATGTATAAATATTATTTCACTATATTATTTGCTACGTTATTCCATAAAACAGCATTAATTATGATCCCTATAGGGATTCTTTATGCAGTGTTAAAGAAAGAAAAATTTCCATATATGGAAATAATAGCTGCATCATTATTTTCAGTCATAGTTATATATATATTGGTATTAGATCATATACATGTAATGTTATTGCATTACATAAATGAAACTCAATTTGAGTCTTCAGGTGTTTTTTTTAGGTTATCTATAAGTGCAATAGCAGTAGCTATTTTTTTTTATTATCGAAAATCATGGTCAGAGACGTTTGGCGATGTAGAATTTTGGATGATTATTAGTGTTATCATAATACTCATGGTTCCATCAGCATTTTTTATTTCAACTGCCGTTGATAGATTGGCACTTTTTTTAGTGCCTATACAAATTGTTGTTTTCTCTAGAGTTCCTTATTTAATTAAAGACGTTAATCAAAGGACTTATTTTGTAGTAATCTTGTTAATAGGGCAAATATCTAGTTTATTTGTGTGGTTAGTCTTTGGAACGCACGCAAAAAATGCATGGATACCGTATAAAAATCTTTGGTTTTAATATCTTGAATTCGCACATTAAGTGCAATTATTTCTAAGCCGTTAATAAATCAACAGCCTTTCCTAAAAATAACTCAACAGGTTGTTTGCCACCTCGCGTTTTTCGAGGTCTTGTATTGAGTCGCTTCATGACAAATTCAATCTGTGAATTTGTCACCTTGTTAAAATCAGTACCCTTTGGGAAGTACTGTCTAATTAAACCATTAGTATTCTCGTTAATACCTCTTTCCCAAGAAGAGTATGGATGGGCAAAATATATATCCACATCCAGTGCTTTAGCCATACGCTCATGTTCTGCAAATTCTAAACCATTATCGTAAGTAATGGTGTGAATCTTGTTTGATATTGGCTCTAGCGCCTTAATGGTCTTATCAGCCAACTCAGTGGCATTCTTGCCATTGAGCTTAACAATAACAGTATAAAGTGATTTACGATCTACCAGTGTATAGATGGCACTCTTATGGTCTTTACCAATGACAGTATCACCTTCCCAGTCGCCAAT
>Ga0209449_1000804_pt1 | contig 18840 bp, 19 predicted proteins | sample SaaInlV_100m_DNA_5_FD_184671 | JGI IMG/M metagenome (GOLD analysis project Ga0209449, IMG submission 184671) | Marine microbial communities from expanding oxygen minimum zones in the Saanich Inlet - Saanich Inlet SI073_LV_200m_DNA (SPAdes) (version 2) | ecosystem: Environmental > Aquatic >...
GCCAAACCGGCATGGCTGGTGATCATTTTCTTGGGGTGATTCTCAAGCTTGAATGTCTTCATGTCAGATTCAGATATTTTGGTGCTTTGTTCGAATTTAAAGGTACGCATGGTGGGGCTGGGGGGGGGTTAGCGACTCACCATTCTGGCGAACTTAAGTATAGCACAAATATCAGGCATTATCATTATATATCAAATAGATATAGGAGTGACTATACACCGTTCTTTCGGATTCAGGTTTGAGCTAACCCTTCCATATCACGCTACAGAGACCAGGGTAGAGCAGGAGAGCCATACGAATCTAGAGCGTTCCGTTTTGAATGAGAAACTCAATGGCCATGTATTGATTGCTGAGGATACTTTGGAACTTCAGTTGTTGGAGAAGCGCATTCTGGAGTCCATAGGCTTAAAGGTTACCGCTGTGACGGATGGTCAGCAGGCCGTCGATCAAGTCAATCAAGGCGCCTTTGACCTGATTCTAATGGACATGCAGATGCCGGTGATGGATGGTATCGAAGCCACCCGTACGCTGCGTGAGCAGGGGCATACCCTGCCTATCATTGCGTTAACAGCAAACGTCATGCAGAAACACCGAGATGCGTTTAATGAAGCGGGGTGTGATGGGTTCCTTGGCAAGCCGATTGATAAGCGTGAACTCAGAAAGGTATTGAAGCACCACCTCCCCAAAGAGCAGCAAGCCCCTCATATCCAATCCCTGGCAGAGGAAGAGGTAGATGAGGAGTTAATGCAGATATTTATAGAGAGCAATACTCAGCGTGTGGCTACCCTAAAGCAGGCATTAACAGAAAAAGATTGGTCACAAGTGCGAGAGGTTGCTCATGCAATCAAAGGGAGCGCAGCATCCTTCGGCTACCCTCAGCTATCAAAGGTGGCAGAATCGGTACAATTCTCAATTGATGGAGGGAGTGCGGACGAGGCTCCACAACTTACTATGGATTTGTTAATTGAGTTGGGAAAAATTCTGCCATAGTCAGAGGCAGCTAAGTGTATGGAGCTTCCGTCAACTATGTTGGATAGTTACAGCTCTGCAGAGCTGACCAGAGCAGTCCCCCATACATTGGAGTATGATGGTAAGTCCGTGACTCTAGATGACTCATAGCAGTCGTCAGGGATTGGTGAGTTGGTTCGTGCAATGCGAGCTTAGCACCCGTTAGAGGTGGTGTGAATGGTGGTCCGCTACTGAGAGCACCTGACGAGGAGCAGCCTCTCGCCGCACTAAAAGAATCTCATACAATCACCTGAATAGATATTGACATTCAATGTACGCCAGATATCATGTGTACAATGATTATTGAGTGGGACGATGATAAGAATCAACTTCTGCAGAAAGCACGCGGACTCTCTTTTGAAGATGCTCTTGAAGCCATCATGGATGGGCGTATCTTAGCGGACCTTAAGCATCCTGATCCAGAGCGATCACACCAGCGCTTAATGATCATAGAAGTTGATAAGTATGCCGTTACTGTTCCTTATGTTGTTGATGGAGAGAAAATATTTCTTAAAACAATGTTCAGGGACCGGAAAATGCAGAGGAGATATTTATGAACGACCAAAAGTATGACGTGTTGGACTCTGAAGAGTCAGCTATAGTTGATGCTGTAGAGAATGGTGAATATATAGCAGAAAAGAATCCCTCTAAACGTATTGGCGAGCTTCAGGCGGCTGCTGCCGCAACAGTCAAGAAGAAACCAATTACTGTGCGAATACAGGAGCAGGATATTCAAAAAATCAGATCAATTGCTTACCAAAAAGGGGTTCCATATCAAACCTTGGTCTCCTCAGTTATTCATCAATTTGCTCATGGTGATCTGGTTGAGAGGTCTTGATACTGGTGAGGCTGCTATGGGTTGGTTGTGACAGTTACTTGATGAGGTGGTGGTTGGTCGGTAACAGAGTGCTGCGGACATCAATGTACTTCAATCTTTGGTGGTTGACCCAAGTGCAGGAGAGCGACCTAAGCGGCCCCAGACGTGACCCTGAAGACAGCTCCTCTCTTAGTCGGTCATGACTCTTAATAGCTGTCGTTGAGTGCAGGCTATCGGCTTTGGTTAAAGCCAGCTAATAAGTGATTCTCAGCTTAAAATTTGTAACATTACAAAACAGAAATGTTTTTCATCTGTTCTAACTATTGTTAGTATAGAAGCTAAGTAATACTTAGTTTTTGGGAGCGTTTAAGTGGCTATAGATAAGCTGAAATGGACAGAGGCTCATGAGCTTGGTCATCCGCAGATGGATGAGCCGCACAGGTTAATACATGTCCATATCAATACAGCAATAGATTAGATGAGCAACGAGAAAGATCTACCGCGAGAAGCTCTTAGTCTCTGTTTTTTGACTATTCAAGCTCAACTAAAAATCATTTTGCAAGAGAGCTTGTCATGCATCGTGCGCAGTACCCCAAGATTGAGGAACATAAGGTAAGTCACCAGAAGATATTGGCTGACTTCAGCGTAACTGCAGAAGCCGAAAATTTTGTGGGAGCGCTTAGTGTGGTTGGGGCTTGTTGGGTCAGTTAGGTTATGAGGATAAAGCAATAACATGAGAAAATTATTACAACTATTTAACGACCTTTCGATACAGTTCAAGCTGGGGTTTGTGCTCTTTATCCCTTTGACGTTTCTGGTTTATATCACTATAGAACACCTCTCCTTTGAGAAGGGTCGTTTGGCACAGGCTGAGCTGAATACGGCAGCCTTTCAATTTATTGAAAAACTGGATCATACGATTCATAACCTGGCACTGGAGCGGGGGCTCAGTGCAGGATTTATTGGTTCTCGTCAGAAACAGCAACAACAGCAACAACAGCAACAGCTTCAATCTCAACGTAAGCAGACCAGCCAGCAACTAACGGTGCTATTTCAAGAGTTGGAGCGCGATAAAAACAGCACCATGATCTTTGATTATGATGAGGTTGTTGAGCTGAGGCAGCTGCTACGGAAACTCCCCTACATTCGTAAGTTGGTCGATCAAGAAGGGGGGGGGGAGCAGACACTACAAGACTCATTTGAGTTCTTCTCCAGGGCCAACGCAAAGCTTCTCTATCTGATTCAGGGGGGTGTCACTACGGTAAGCCAGCTGAATCTAGCTAAACAGAGTCGTGCGCTCTACTCACTGCTGAGCATTAAAGAGCGAGCCAGTCAGGAGCGGGGGAGGCTCAACAGCTTCTTCTCTTCAGGAGAGCTATCAACCAGTGCAAGCATTGAGATCAACCACTATATTCATGATCAGCATGTTAAGTTAGAAGAGTTCTTTCACCACGCAGCCCCAGATTACGTTGACCTCTACAGCGAGAGAATTATTCCGATGGAGCGAGATACGTTGCGCCCGTATCGGGAGCTATTTTTTTCGAGGATAGGAAAAGAGGAGATGCTGGAGCGGCTGAGGGGGCTGCTTGGTTTTGGCGGCATGATCGATAGCTTCAAGAATTATGTGATTCGGGGAACCAAAGAGCACCGTCTCAGGTTTGAACAACATTACAGCCAGGTTATGGCTCTGCTTGGGCGGTACAGAACCCTGAACGGGGTTTCAGTGGGTGAGCTCAAGCAGCTTGATATTGTGGAGGACAATATCAATGCATATTACCAAAACATACAGCTTATACCGGACAGCACGGTAGCCAATCGGAGCATTGTTGAAATTGACCAAAAGGTCAAAGTGAATGACAGGCCTGCACTGATGGCACTCGATCAGCTGTCTGTGCTGTCTGGGGTGGATGCTATAGCCTGGTTTGACCACTCAACGACACGTATTGAGCAGATTGGTTTGTTAGCAAATGTTATCAGTACTGAGCTGCTGCATTCCGCCAAATCAAATCAGAAGAGCATTGGGCAGACATATAGCTTTTATAAAAATGGGCTGTTACTCATGCTGTTGCTCACCATGTGGCTGGCCTTTTATGTCTGGAGGCAGCTCTCAAGCGGTATCAGCCATACCCTAGAGGTGATCCGTCATACGGAACAGAGTGGAGATATATCTGCCCGCATCAGCGTGGTTAACCGGGATGAGATCGGCGCCATAGGTTCTGCTACCAATGCGATGTTCAAAACCTATCAAGGGCTCATTCATGAGGCGATTGAGGTTCTGAATAGTGCCGCTGAGGGCAAGTTTGACAAGCAAATCTATACGCACTACAGGGGGGGGCTAAAAGATCTGAAGACAGGCGTTAATATGGCCGTAGGGCGTATTAAGCAGAGTACCCAGGCTAAGGACAACTTCCTTGCCTCAATGAGTCATGAGCTACGTACTCCGTTGACATCGATTATCGGCAACAGTGAATTTCTTCTTGATGAGGGGCACTGTGGAAGTGGCCAATGTCCACATCAAGATGCCAAAATAGTGCTCGGCTCTATTCAGGGTGCTGGAAAAAACCAGTTGGCCTTGGTGAATGATATTCTGGATATGTCGAAGATTGAGAGTGGAAAGCTCTCCATTAATGAAAGCCCCTATGACCTCTCTCTGCTGCTGAGTGAGCTGGAACAGATGCTCTCAGTGCAGGCGGTGGATGCGGGTATCCAACTTGTGCTGGATCAGAAAAACCAAGAAACTCACCAGTTAATGGGGGACGCACAACGTATCTCGCAGATACTGATCAACCTGATTGGCAATGCAATCAAGTTTACTGAGCAGGGAGAGGTACGGCTCACCACTTGGGTGGATGGAGGTAATCTGGTCTTTCAGGTTAAGGATAGCGGGATCGGAATGTCCCCAGAGGCAGTAGATAACCTCTTTCAGCGTTTCCACCAGGCGGACAGCTCTATCTCCAGACGATTTGGGGGCTCTGGTTTAGGACTCTACATCTCAGAAAACTTGGCCCATTTGATGGGCGGAGTGATTGATGCCTCCAGTGAAGAGGGGGTAGGCTCCATCTTCCAGCTTTCACTCCCTTACCAGCCTACAGAGATCACAATCAACCAGCAAGAGGACGGGAATGTATCGCAGTCAGCACTAGATGAGAAACTGAGTGGTCATGTTCTCATCGCCGAAGATACCCCCGAACTTCAGTTGTTGGAGAAGCGAATACTGGAGTCTATAGGGGTTACAGTCACTACGGCGCATGATGGACAAGAGGCCATTGATCAGGTCAACCAGAACCATTTTGATTTGATCCTAATGGATATGCAGATGCCCAATGTAGATGGTATTGAGGCCACTCGTACACTACGTGAACAGGGACATACACTGCCCATTATTGCGCTGACTGCCAATGTGATGCAGAAACACCGTGATGCGTTTAATGAAGCGGGGTGTGATGGATTCCTTGGCAAGCCGATTGACAAGAGTGAACTCAGAAAAGTATTGAAGAACCACCTCTCTCAAGGGCAGCAGGCCCCTTATATCCAATCTTTGGCAGAGGAAGAGGTAGATGAGGAGTTAATGCAGATATTTATAGAGAGCAATACTCAGCGTGTGGTTACCCTAAAGCAGGCATTAACAGAAAAAGATTGGTCACAAGTGCGAGAGGTTGCTCATGCAATCAAGGGGAGCGCAGCATCCTTCGGTTACCCTCAGTTATCCAAGATAGCAGAATCGGTACAGTTCTCAATTGATGGAGGGAGTGCGGACGAGGCTCCACAACTTACTATGGATTTGTTAATTGAGTTGGGAAAAATTCTGCCATAGTTCAGGGGCAGCTTAGTGTATGGAGCATCCGTCCTCTGGTGAAGGGATGCTGGCGGGAGAGCGACCATAGATGTCTTTGATACACAGGCAAAATTGTGTCTTGATGCGCTCAGGTTTGATGAGTAACGGATGCTCAGAAGAAACCCTAAGTATCGATTATGGAATGTAGTTGCTAGGAACTTGCGGGATAGGAGTAGTGCTGTTTTGTATGTTTTGTTATATTGGGGGCTGTCATGCTGATAACCGATTAAGGAAATGTGCCGATGGAAATTGAGTATATCTTTCGCTTTAGCAAGGGGCGTATCGAGCAATTCAATCTACAGTTTGACGATGAGGATTTATCATTGCAATCTGGGTTAGGGGAAGTGTCTGAGGAGCCTTGGATGGTGTTATCTAACCATCAGTGTAAAGGATGCTCTTTAGATCAACAAACATCACCGCTTTGCCCAGTAGCAGCGAATTTAGGGGGTATGATAAGACCATTTAAGGAAGAAATCTCTCATACGGAAGTTGAGGTTGAGGTACTTTTTCGCGAGCGTAAGATCAGTAAATGTTGTGATCTGCAACAAGGGATACGCTCAATGATGGGGTTAGTTATGGCAACAAGTGGTTGCCCGTTGCTGGACAAACTGCGCCCAATGGCTTATCTACATCAACCTTTTTCGACAATGGATGAGACTTTGTTCCGTTCTGTTTCCAGTTACCTAATGGCTCAGTTCTTACACCATTCAGATAATCAACAACATAACTTTGATTTGGAGGGAGTGCGTCAGTTGTTCAATGATATTACTTTGACTAATGAAAGCTTTGCGCTACGTATACAGTCAATAGGTGGGAGAGATGCTAATATCAATGCACTGCTAGGATTAGATATTGCTGTAAAAATTGGTGGTATGTCTGTCGATTCAGATTGGCTAGAAAAAGTAAAGCCTCTATTTTCGGGCTTCATTAGGAGAGAGGTTCAGGCTCCTTGAATATGGGTTGATAGGGCTCCAAAAAGTGCCCTAGATTCGTTGATACAGTTGGGTGGGGGCAGAAAAAGGAGGCATTACTGTGTAATGCCTGCCATCATCTTATTGCGCTGCTTCAAATAACGTTTGTACTGCTTGATGGATTCGTTCTTCGACTGAGAGAGACTCTGCTCTTGTAGGAACAGCGCCATCCGTTGACGATCTTTTCTGGCCCGTTCCGAGCCAAAGGCCTCTGCCAAACTGTACCAACTGTGTGCGGCGGTAAAGCGCATGATCTTGGTCTCATAGAGTTTGCCGACCTTGCGTGCCAGCTCGCCGCGCTCCTCTTCGGCAAAACGGATGGGGTTGAGTGCACGTTCTCCCAGCCACTCTGCAGCCCGCTCCGGGTTGGCATGGACAGGCCCCCCTTTCTGAAACAGCACCCCCAGCTCCTCCTGCAGTGAAGCCAGCTGCAGTAGGTTGATCCTCTTTTTCTGCGCTTCAATGAGCGAGGCAGCCATTTTGTTGCCATTTTCAACAGCCAGAGAGAGTGCCAGTAGGGCACGACTCGGCTCTGGCTGGATCAGTATTCCCTCTGCATAGAGTTTCCCTAGTTCGTACTGGGCATCGCCACTCCCCTCTCCAGCGAGACGGGTCAGTTCTACCACCGCCTTTTTGCCGTCTCCGGCTGCAATTGCCTTGCGCGCAGTGTCGAGATCAGCCATAGCATTGTGTGAAAAGGAGAAGAATATAAGCAGCAGAGTCAGTTTTTTCATCCCCCCATTATACAGCTTGCGTATAATCCAATTCATGTCAGGAAATAGCTACGGAAAACTCTTTACGGTGACCACCTTTGGCGAGAGCCACGGGGCTGGTTTGGGTTGTATTGTCGATGGGTCTCCTCCCGGTATTGAGCTGAGTGAGGCGATGATTCAGGTGGACCTAGATCGTCGTAAGCCCGGTACCTCACGTCACACCACGCAGCGTCGTGAGGATGATGAGGTGGAGATCCTCTCAGGAGTGTTTGAGGGAAAGACCACGGGAACGCCAATCGGACTGTTGATCCGCAATAAAGATCAGCGCTCCAAGGACTACTCTAATATCGCCGACCGTTTTCGCCCCGGCCATGCCGATTACACCTATACGCAGAAGTATGGTTTTCGGGACTATCGTGGTGGCGGGCGCTCCTCTGCCCGTGAAACAGCGATGCGAGTGGCGGCAGGTGCAGTAGCCAAACAGGTACTGAAGGCTCAATTTGGGGTCGAGATACACGGTTATCTGGCTCAGCTGGGGCCGATCAGCGTAGAGCAGCTGGACTGGGATCAGGTCCATCAGAATCCTTTCTTCTCTCCCGATGCGGATAAGGTAGCGGAGATGGAGGCCTACATGGATGCGCTACGCAAAGAGGGGAACTCCATTGGAGCGCGTATCAATGTGGTGGCTACAGGCGTACCACCGGGATGGGGTGAGCCGATCTTTGATCGCCTAGATGCCGAGATTGCCCATGCGATGATGAGCATCAATGCGGTGAAAGGGGTGGAGATCGGTGCAGGTTTTGAGTCTGTGGTGCAGAAAGGCACCGAGCACCGCGATGAGATGACCCCCAACGGTTTTAAGAGTAACCACGCAGGCGGTATTCTTGGCGGCATCTCTTCTGGGCAGGATATTCTGGTCTCGATGGCGCTCAAGCCCACTTCCAGTTTGCATATTCCGGGTGAGACTATCAATCGAGATGGAGAGACCGTCGAGGTAGTGACCAAAGGGCGGCACGATCCTTGTGTCGGAATTCGTGCGACTCCGATTGCAGAGGCGATGTTGGCGATTGTGCTGCTCGACCATGCACTGCGCCAGCGCGGGCAGAATGGCGTGGTGCAGTGCGATACTCCCGTCATTTAACACGACCTTTATGCTGTTGGTGATGTGACCACTCCGCTCCCTTACTTCCGGCTCTCCGGATTTTACCTCTTCTACTTTGCTACATTGGGGGTGCTGATCCCTTATTGGAGCCCCTATCTGGAGAGTCTCGGTTTCACCATTATGGAGATTGGTGAGTTGACCGCGATTCTGGCGGCAACCAAAATTGTCGCTCCCAATATTTGGGGGTGGTGGGCCGACCGTCGTGGGGAGCACCTGTTGATTGTCCGCTTCGCCTCACTCGCCTCTATTATCGCTTTTGCGGGCGTCTTTTTGGGGAGTGGTTATTGGTGGATGGCGCTGATAATTGCGCTCTTTAGCTTCTTTTGGAATGCCTCTCTTCCTCAGTTTGAGGCGGTAACCCTAAACCATCTGGGGAAGTCAGTAGAGCGCTACTCCTCCATTCGGCTCTGGGGTTCGGTGGGCTTTATCGTCACTGTGGCGGCGTTGGGGCCACTGCTGGAGTGGCAGGGGGTCTGGTTGGTGCCACTGGCATTGATTTTGTTGATGGTGGGGATCTGGCTCAGTAGCTTGCTGATACCCGCAGTGCCTGATCCTGAACATGAGCATCCACATATCAGTCTGCGTAGCGTACTGGGTCGCCCTGTGGTGGTGGCGTTGCTGCTGGTCGCTTTTCTCAATCAAGCGGCACATGGCACTTATTACACCTTTTTTACCCTCTATCTGGAGTCATTTGGCCATGATAAAGGGGTGATTGGGATGATTTGGGCGCTGAGTGTAGGGGCAGAGGTGGCCGCCTTTACGCTGATGGCACGCTGGATGCCCCGTTTTGGCGAACGCAATTTGCTGTTAGTGAGTCTGTTTCTGGGGACCTTGCGCTGGTTGTTGACAGCGCTGTTCCCGCAGTCGCTAGAGCTGATGTTTCTGGTGCAGATGCTCCATGCCGCCAGTTTTGGAGTGATCCATGCGGTGTCGATCCATATGATTCACGACCTGTTTCGTGGCAAATTGCAGGGGCGGGGGCAGGCGCTCTACTCCAGTGTCAGCTTTGGTGTCGGGGGGGTGGTGGGGAGTCTGCTGGGGGGGATTGTTTGGACCCAGTTGGGGGCAGAGGCTATTTTTCTCTTTTCTGCGCTGCTCAGTGCAGTTGCGTTGTGGGTCAGCTGGAGGTGGTTGTATGCATTAGAGCGTGAACCAATTTTGGAGAGTGGCGTTGATTGATACTATAAAATAACTTATAATCAAGTATATTATGGATTATCTGTCTGGAATCAGCGAGACACTATCGCGTTTGGTCGAGATGACGGAGCACGATGAGCCTTATCGCCTGAAGAAAACCTTGATTGAGACGATTCAGCAGATCATTGGTGAGCTGAAGATCGATATGTTTGAGGTGATCTACAGTAATGGTGGCTATATCCAGCGTAACTGCCTTGAACCCGACCAGTCTTTTGCTCCAGAGCGGCGTGCAGCGATTATTGATGCCTGCAAACATCATGGGATTCAACAGTTTGCGGGTGACCTGAGTCATGGGCGCTATGCGATCCCAATCCGCCTTGATACCGTAACCACAGAGGTTCTGGTGGTTGAGGGGGGAGAGCTGATGGTGGCAGAGAGAGAGGTCGAGGCAATTGCCAACATCTCCCGACTCTATCAGAACTACATCACCATGCTGCACCGCTATGAGCATGACGCGCTCACGGGATTGATGAATCGCCACTCCTTTGAGCGGCAGGTGAATGTTTTGCACCAAGTGCAGGCCTACTCCTACTACTTGGCAATGGTTGATATTGACCACTTCAAGCGGGTAAATGATACCTACGGGCATCTCTTTGGTGACGATGTGCTGATTTTGATTGCCAAGAAGCTGAAGGAGTTCTTTGGTGCAGCGCACTATCGACACCTGTTCCGTTTTGGGGGGGAGGAGTTTGTGGTGTTGCTGGAGGGGGATGATGCATCCTCATACGATAGCCTGGATCAGTTTCGGATGCTGATCGAGGAGACCGATTTTCCGGGCGTGGGTCAGGTCACCTTCTCTGCGGGTATTGCCCCCATCAATCCCGAGGTCCCCATTGTGGTCTCGATTGATCGAGCGGATCAGGCGCTCTATGAGGCGAAGCGAGCGGGCAGGAATCGTGTGTTGATGTCTGCCCCCGTGTTGGTGGAGGATGAGGCGATTCAAGAGGGTGACCTTACTCTCTTTTAAGGTCGTTTTTGTTACCCCTGATAGCGGCGGCGGATCACCCGTATGGTATCTTGGATCGAGAGGAACAGCTCTACCAGCTCAGGGTCAAATTGGGACCCAGACTGTGCAGCCAGATAATCGAGTACCTCTTGTTCATCCCACGCCTCTTTATAGACCCGTTTTGAGATGAGTGCGTCATAAACATCGGCCAGAGCGACAATGCGGGCGGTCAGTGGAATTTGGTTGCCCTTGAGTTGCGCAGGGTAACCATCGCCATCCCAGCGTTCGTGGTGTCCACCAATAATGTCACAGGCCATTCGATCAATGGTGAGATGGCTTTTGCTGAACAGGTTGGCACCAATTGCAGCGTGACTTTTCATGATGGTGAACTCCTCTTCGTTGAGGCGGCCTGGTTTCTTCAGAATTTTGTCAGAGATCGCAATCTTACCGATATCGTGTAGCATTGCTGCGGTGCTGAGCGGGTCCTTGGTGATGCGGATCTCTGAGTCTGAAATGCCCTGTTTCCTCGCCCAGGCATCATACAGCTCAACGCTATAGGCTCCTACCCGTTTCACATGCGCACCGGTCTCCTTGGGGTCACGCAGCTCTGCTACACGTAGCATACGCATAAAGGTCTCGTTGCTGACATGAGCACGTTCAATGGCCCCAGAGGCGAGATCACAGGCGTGTTTGATGTAGTCACAATCCTCCTCATCAAAGGTAAGGGAGTCCTCTTTATTGATCAGCTGAATGACCCCAATCAGATCACCCGATGCGGTGAGAATGGGGGAGGTGAGTATAGAGAGCGTCTGGTATCCCGTAGCCTTGTCAAAAGAGTTGTTGTAGTGGTAGCTGACATCATCAGGTAGGTTGTAGACATCGGGAATATTCAGTGTCTTCTCTGTTGAGGCGGCATACCCTGCAATAGACTCGGTGTTCAGCGGGATGGTTTTGTCAATATAGAGGTGTTGGCGGTCATTCTCTTCTCGTAGAGCCAGGGTGTAGTTCTGTACGTAGGAGAAGCGGAGCTTCCCCTCTTCCACGAGGTAAATAGAGCCGGCGTCGGCCTTACACTCCCGGCGAGTCTGATAGAGAAGTTGATCGAGCAGCGCATTGATATTTTCAATATGGATGATGCTTTTCGACAGTTCCAACAACGATTCTAGTTTTTTGCTCATGCCTTGATTCTAATACTTTTACTCCTTCTGATGCAAAGAGTAGAATAGGCGCCCCTAAATCACAGAATTGAATGATCACCTTATGGCTGCAAAGACCCTTTACGACAAGCTCTGGGATGCGCATGTGGTACGTGCTGAAGAGGATGGCAGTGCGCTGCTCTATATCGACCGACAACTGCTGCATGAGGTGACCTCACCGCAGGCTTTTGAGGGGTTACGGTTGGCAAATCGTAGTCCGTGGCGAGTCGATGCTAACCTTGCTGTGCCGGACCATAATGTACCGACGACCAATCGAGAACAGGGGATTGTTGACCCGGTAGCCCGCACTCAGGTGGAGACGCTGGACCAGAATGCCGATGAGTTTGGCATCACAGAGTTCAAAATGGGTGATATCCGTCAAGGTATCGTGCATGTGATCGGCCCAGAGCAAGGGGCCACTCTGCCAGGGATGACCATTGTTTGTGGTGACTCCCACACCTCGACCCATGGCGCACTGGGGGCGCTGGCCTTCGGTATCGGTACCTCCGAGGTGGAGCATGTGCTGGCGACTCAGTGTCTGGTGCAGAAAAAATCAAAGAGCATGTTGGTGCGTATCAACGGTGCTGTAGGCGCAGGAGTGACCGGAAAAGATATTGTGTTGGCGATTATCGGCAAGATGGGTACAGCAGGTGGCACCGGTTACGCCATTGAGTTCGCTGGTAAAGCGATTGAAAATCTCTCTGTAGAGGGGCGCATGACGGTCTGTAATATGGCTATTGAGGCGGGAGCCCGTGCCGGTATGGTTGCGGTGGACCAGAAGACCATCGATTTTGTGGAAAATGGCACTGTTGGCAGAACCTACGCTCCCCGCGGTGATGACTGGGAGAAGGCCGTAACTGCATGGCAAGAGCTACACAGTGATGCTGGTGCTGAGTTCGATGCCGTGGTTGAGTTGAACGGTGCCGATATCGCACCGCAAGTTACTTGGGGGACCTCGCCCGAGATGGTGGTCTCGGTGAGCGCCAAGGTACCCAACCCAGCGGATGAATCCGATGATGTAAAGCGCAGTGGTATGGAGAAGGCGCTCGCCTATATGGGGCTGGAGGCCAATGCTGCGATCGATTCCATTGGGGTCGATAAGGTCTTTGTTGGCTCCTGTACCAACTCCCGTATCGAAGATCTGCGTGCTGCTGCTGAGGTCGCCAAAGGTCGTAGTAAGGCGGAGAGCGTAAAGCAGGTGTTGATTGTTCCTGGTTCGGGTCTGATCAAACAGCAGGCGGAGAAAGAGGGGCTGGACAAGATCTTTATCGAGGCTGGTTTCGAGTGGCGTGACCCAGGGTGCTCTATGTGTCTGGCGATGAATGCAGACCGGCTGGAGCCGGAAGAGCGCTGCGCCTCCACCTCTAACCGTAACTTTGAGAGTCGTCAGGGGTTAAATAGTCGCACCCATCTGGTGAGCCCTGCAATGGCGGTTGCCGCTGCGGTGACGGGACACTTCACCGATGTGCGTACCTTGATGGGAGAGGCGTAATGGAACAGTTTACCCAGCATAGTGGCTTGGTGGTTCCAATGGATCGCCCCAATGTCGATACCGATGCGATCATCCCCAAGCAGTACCTGAAATCGGTCAAACGCGCAGGATTCGGCCCGAACCTGTTTGATGATTGGCGCTATCTCGACCCCGGTGATCCCGCGATTGATAATGCCACTCGCCGCCCCAACCCTGAGTTCGTGCTGAATCTGCCGCAGTATCAGGGGAGTACCATTCTGTTAGGGCGTGAAAATTTCGGTTGTGGCTCTTCGCGTGAGCATGCGGTGTGGGCACTGACAGATTACGGCATTCGTGCGGTGATCGCCCCCAGCTTTGCGGACATCTTCTTCAACAACAGCTTCAAGAATGGACTGTTACCGATCACCTTGAGTGAGACGGAGATCGACCAGCTCTTCCAGGAAGAAGCTGAAGGGTGTCAGTTGAATGAAGGGTATCAACTCAGTATTGATCTGGATGCACAGACCGTGACCACCCCCAGCGGCACCGCCTTCTCTTTTGAGATTGATGCGTTTCGCAAATATCGCCTACTCAATGGGCTGGATGATATTGGGCTGACACTACAGCAGCAGGACTCCATCAAGGCGTATGAAGAGCGCCGTAAGGTTGAGGCCCCGTGGTTGTTTTAACTTTCGCAACGATTAGATAGAGAAGAAAAATGAGTAACAAAATTGCAGTATTGCCCGGCGACGGGATTGGTCAAGAGATTGTCGCTGAGGCGGTTAAAGTACTGGAGTGCCTGAAGAGTGACTTCGGCCTTGCCGTAGAGATGGAGGGTGGGCTGGTAGGTGGTTCTGCCTATGATGCCAGCGGAACGCCACTGCCAGAGGATACCCTGAAGTTATCGAAAGAGGCCGATGCCATACTGCTGGGCGCGGTTGGTGGTTACCAGTGGGAGTCACTGGATATTGCAGTACGCCCAGAGAAGGGGTTGCTGGGGTTGCGTGCTGAGTTGGAACTGTTCTCTAATCTGCGCCCTGCGATCCTCTATCCACAGCTGGCTGATGCCTCTACATTGAAGGCAGAGGTGGTCTCTGGCCTCGATCTGATGATTGTGCGAGAGCTAACCGGCGGAATCTACTTTGGGCAGCCACGTGGTGTGCGTACCCTAGAGAGTGGTGAGCGTCAGGGGTACAACACCCTGGTCTATGCCGAGCATGAGATTGAGCGTATCGGCCGCTCCGCCTTTGATATCGCAATGAAGCGTGACAAACGTGTGACCTCCGTCGACAAGGCCAACGTGCTGGAGTGTACCGAACTGTGGCGTGAAGTGATGGAGCGTGTTGCCAAGGATTACCCCGAGGTCAAACTCTCTCATATGTATGTCGATAATGCCGCGATGCAGTTGGTGCGCGCACCGAAGCAGTTTGATGTGATGGTGACCACCAACATGTTTGGGGATATCCTCTCTGACTGTGCGGCGATGTTGACCGGCTCTATCGGTATGCTCCCTTCTGCCTCACTGGATGCGAACGGTAAAGGGATGTATGAACCGATCCACGGCTCCGCTCCTGATATTGCGGGACAGAATGTAGCTAACCCATTGGCAACCATCCTCTCGGTTTCGATGATGCTGCGTTATAGTCTGGATCAAGTCGAGATGGCTGACAAGATTGACCAAGCGGTGAATCAAGTGTTGGACAACGGGCTACGGACTACGGATATTCATTCTGAAGGAATGCAGGCCGTGAGTTGTTCGGCAATGGGTGATGCGGTGGTTGCCGCATTGCGAGGTTAAGTTTTTACAATTTTAGGGTGCTGACACTTTGTGTCGGGATGCAGGGATTTAGCGATGAAAAAAGTAGGTTTTGTAGGTTGGCGTGGCATGGTCGGTTCCGTTTTGATGCAGCGGATGCGCGATGAGAACGATTTCTCAAAGATTGATCCAGTCTTCTTTACCACCTCTCAACTGGGGCTGGCGGGGCCAGATGTAGGCAAAGCGGTTCCAGTGCTGAAGGATGCCAATGATATTGCTGAACTGGCGAATATGGATGCTATTGTCTCCTGTCAGGGGGGGAGCTATACCCAGTCGGTAATCGGCCCTCTGCGTGAATCTGGCTGGAGTGGTTACTGGATTGATGCCGCCTCATCACTGCGCATGAGTGAGGAGTCCATTATCGTGCTCGATCCCGTCAACCGCGGTGTGATCGATAATGCACTGAGTGATGGAAAAAACACCTTCACCGGCGGCAACTGTACGGTCAGCCTGATGTTGATGGCGATGGGTGGGCTGTTTCAGGATGACTTGGTGGAGTGGGTCTCTCCGATGACCTACCAAGCCGCCTCTGGTGCGGGTGCGCGTAATATGCGTGAGTTGATTTCACAGATGGGGAGTATCCGCGATAGCGTCTCTGATCTGCTGGACGATCCCGCCAGTGCCATTTTGGAGATTGACCGTACCGTCTCTGCACATATGAATGGTGAAAGCTATCCCACTGACAACTTTGGTGTACCGCTGGCGGGTAGCCTGATCCCATGGATCGATACTCAGCTAGAGAGTGGCCAGAGCCGTGAGGAGTGGAAGGCTGAAGCAGAGACCAACAAGATCCTCGGGCGCAGTGACAACCCCGTGCCGATTGATGGACTTTGTGTGCGTGTCGGCGCGATGCGTTCTCATAGCCAAGCGCTGACAATCAAGATGAAAAAGGATATTCCGGTCTCAGAGATCGAGGCGATCATGGCGCAGGCCAACGACTGGGTGAAGGTGATCCCCAATGATCGTGACCTCAGCATGACCGAACTGACCCCCGCTAAGGTCACAGGAACCCTCAGTGTTCCAGTAGGCCGTGTGCGTAAACTGACCATGGGGCCAGAGTATATCTCTGCATTTACCGTGGGTGATCAGCTACTGTGGGGTGCAGCTGAACCGCTGCGCCGTTTGATGAATATTGCGTTAGAACTTTAAAAATGATCATGCTGTTGCTTTTATCATGAGCTATTCCGTTGCCATAGTAGGTGCCACTGGAGTCGTCGGTGAAACCCTGATCTCTATTCTAGAAGAGCGTGAGTTCCCTATAGAGACACTCTACCCACTCGCCAGCAGCAACTCTGCCGGAAAGCGACTGGAGTTCCGTGAAGAGTCGCTGAAGGTTGAAGATCTTGCCGACTTTGATTTTTCAAAAGTACAGATCGCCTTCTTCTCTGCAGGTGGTGCAGTCTCTGAAGCGTATGCGCCTAAGGCAGCAGAGGCGGGTTGCGTGGTGATCGATAACACCGCTCACTTCCGTTATGAGGAGGATATCCCGCTGGTCGTGCCCGAGGTTAACCCTCATGCCATTGCAGGCTACGTCAACCGTAACATTATCGCCAACCCCAACTGCTCGACCATTCAGATGGTGGTGGCGCTAAAGCCGATTCACGATGCGGTGGGTGTCGAGCGGGTTAATGTGGCGACCTATCAGGCGGTCTCCGGTAGCGGTAAACCGGCGATGGAGGAGCTGGGGCTACAGACCATGTCACTGCTCAATATGCGCGAGATCAAGAGCAATGTCTATCCCAAACAGATCGCCTTCAATACCCTGCCTCAAATCGATCTCTTTAATGAGAATGGTTATACCAAGGAGGAGATGAAGATGGTCTGGGAGACCGCTAAGATCTTTGATGATCCCTCCATCTTGGTTAACCCGACGGCAGTACGGGTGCCCGTCTTTTATGGTCACTCTGAAGCGATCCATCTAGAGACTCGGGATAAGATCAGCGCTGCCGAGGCGCAAGAGTTGCTGCACAATGCGCCGGGTATCAAAGTGGTTGACCGACGTGAGGCGGGTGGTTATCCCACTGCAGTGACGGAGGCGGTAGGGACAGATGCCGTCTATGTGGGGCGTATTCGCGAAGATCTCTCGCATCCGCGTGGCCTGGATCTTTGGGTGGTCTCTGATAATGTCCGCAAAGGGGCGGCGCTGAACAGTGTACAGATTGCAGAAATATTGGTTGCAGACTACCTTTAGTCTCACTTTTCTGTTGCTGGCAGGTCCGCTGCATGCAGTGGAGTCGGTTCAGCTCTACTCCGCATTGGGGGAGCCACTGATAGCTGAGGTGCCTCTGCAGAAGGGTGAACCGTTGAGTGAGACTGTTCGGGTGGAGGGCCCCGATGGTGAGTGGAGTGCGCTGCCGGTATTTGGAAAAAACAGTCTGCTTCTGCTCTCAGAGGCTACAGTGAACACCCCTATCTTACAGCTGGTACTCCATATGGGAGAGAAAAAGCGGGAGTTGACTCTGTTTTTGGACCCGGTTGCCCCACATACCGTTGCTGACTATCTGCAGATACTGCTGATAGAGCAGCGCCGTGTTGTTGAACAGAGTCATCGACTGCAACAGCAGTTAGAGCAGCTACAGTTAAGCGGTGTGCAGCAGGGTAACTGGTTACTGCTCTTAAAGGATCGTGTGAAGGATAGCGTGGCCTCCCGTTGGGGGCTGTTTCTACTTTTGGGTGGTTTGGTTGCACTACTATTGATGCGTTGGTGGCGCGCTGCAGAGCCCGTTGATCTAGCGCAACTCTCGAACAGTCAAAAACAACAGGAGCATCACTTTCTTCAGGCTGTGGAGCAGATCGAACAGAAGATTCAATATCCAGCCTCTGGCGCAGCATCTAAAGGAGAGTCGGCATGAGGTATGCGGCAGGCGTTGAATATAATGGTGCCGCCTTCCATGGTTGGGAGGTACAGCAGCCAGAGATTCGTACCGTACAGGGAGAGGTGGAGAAGGCGCTCTCCAAGGTGGCCAACCACTTTGTGCGGGTGACCACGGCAGGGCGTACCGATACCGGTGTGCATGCGGTTGGGCAGGTGATCCATTTCGAGAGTGAGGCAGAGCGTAGCGAACGTGGTTGGCTCTATGGCAGTAATGCCAACCTGCCGAAAGATGTCTGCCTCTCTTGGCTGAAACCGGTTTCAGATCAATTTCATGCCCGTTTCTCAGCGCTCTCTCGCACCTACCGTTACACCATTTTTAACCGCCCAGTTCGCACGGCTCTATCGGTTCAAGAGAGAACCTGGATCTACCATCCATTAGATGAGGCATTGATGCAGTTGGGGGCTAACCACCTGATTGGGGAGCATGATTTCAGCAGTTATCGAGCCGTAGCATGTCAAGCGCATAGCCCAGTCCGAACCATCCATCGGCTGGAGGTTTGGCGTGAGGGAGAGGAGGTCACGATCGAGGTGCAGGCGAACGCCTTTCTGCACCATATGGTGCGCAATATAGCCGGGGTGCTGATTGCAGTGGGTGGTGGAAAACATCCTCCGGAGTGGGTCAAGCAGGTGTTGGAGTACAGAGACAGAACCTTGGGCGGTGTCACCGCCCCTCCCGAGGGGTTGAGCTTGATCGTAGTGGATTACCCCAAGGAGTTGTTGGGTTCAATTACTTAGAAAAGAGGGGGGATTTAGTGTACTGAAGTTTCCTAAGAATTCACACTCTCGAACCTGAATCCCATCAAGCCACCATACGTAGTAGCATTCGAACAAAAGAATTTTGCGCCGTATTGGTA
>Ga0209449_1000821_pt1 | contig 18583 bp, 14 predicted proteins | sample SaaInlV_100m_DNA_5_FD_184671 | JGI IMG/M metagenome (GOLD analysis project Ga0209449, IMG submission 184671) | Marine microbial communities from expanding oxygen minimum zones in the Saanich Inlet - Saanich Inlet SI073_LV_200m_DNA (SPAdes) (version 2) | ecosystem: Environmental > Aquatic >...
GAAAGGGGCGTCGAAGTTCATGCTTTTAATGCGACCAAAATTGCCCAGAAACTGGGCAATATCAAGCTCGTAAATACGGTCATGCTTGGCGCAAGCTCAGCCCATTTACCTTTTTCTGCAGACATATTAAAAGAATCTATCCTAGCTCGATTCAGAGCGCGAAAACCGAAACTGGTTGAAATCAATGAACAGGCTTTCCTGGCCGGTCAGGAAGCAGCCGCAGCATCTTAATAAATTCAACACACACACGTTAAACTATGCAAGACACCAACCCAGCACAACTCGACTCTATCGAAACTGCAACTGTTGAAGAGTTAAGAGCATTACAACTGAAACGTCTTAAGTGGAGTCTCAAACACGCCTACGACAACGTGCCATTTTATAAGAACAGTTTTGATCAGCACGGCATTCATCCAGACGACCTCAACTCTCTGGAAGACCTGGCAAAATTTCCTTTCACGGTAAAAGATAACTTACGCGAAAACTATCCCTTTGGACTATTTGCCGTACCTCGTGAACAGGTAGTTCGTATTCACGCCTCATCGGGTACCACTGGAAATCCAACAGTAGTGGGTTACACCCAGAATGATATCGACATGTGGGCTAACTTAATGGCCCGGTCAATAAGAGCTGCTGGTGGCCGTTCCGGCGACATTTGTCACATAGCCTTTGGTTACGGACTTTTTACCGGTGGACTAGGCGCTCACTATGGTGCCGAAAAACTGGGCTGCACAGTTGTGCCTATGTCTGGTGGACAAACAGCAAAGCAGGTTCAGTTAATCATGGATTTCAAACCTCGGATCATTATGGTAACCCCTTCTTATTGTCTTAACCTGGCGGATGAAATGGAACGTCAGGGAATAAGCCCTGAAGATAACCCGCTGGAAATCGGCATGTTTGGAGCAGAACCCTGGACCAACGAAATGCGCAGTGAATTAGAGCAACGTCTAGGCATAGATGCTGTTGACCTGTATGGATTATCTGAAATCATCGGCCCGGGTGTCGCACAGGAATGTGTCGAAACAAAAGATGGCCCCACCATCTGGGAAGACCACTTTTATCCCGAAATTATCGACACCGAAACCGGCGAAGTACTCAAAGATGGCGAAGATGGGGAACTGGTATTTACTTCGCTAACCAAAGAAGCTTTTCCAATTATTCGCTATCGAACCAAAGATTTGACCCGTTTACTGGCTGGCACTGCTCGCCCAATGCGTCGAATTAAAAAAATCACCGGACGATGTGACGACATGATGATTATTCGAGGCGTCAATGTTTTCCCCAGCCAGATCGAAGAAATTTTACTAAAGCAACCCTCTATGGCTCCACATTATCAAATTGAATTATCTCGTACCGGCAATATGGACTGCATAGCTGTAAATGCAGAAACCAAACCCGGCACCAGTGATTCTGAAAAATTAAAAATAGCAGACCAGGTGACAAAAAGTATTAAAGATTTTATCGGCGTATCGGCTCAGATAAATATACTACCAGAAGGCCAGGTACCTCGATCTTTAGGCAAAGCGCAACGAGTTGTTGATAATCGTTAAATATAACCAAGATAAAAAATAGTGAATCAGGCTTCATCCAAGAAAAAAGGCCCCGAATACTGGCTAGCTGCAATATTGAATTCGATTGCAGCTTTGGCATTATTTGGTTTGATGATTATTACCTGCATCGACGTATTTGGGCGTTATCTATTTAACTCACCACTACTCGGAACAACAGAGCTGACCGAAATGGGTCTTGGCATTATTATCTTTGCCTCTTTCCCCATTATTTCCTGGCACAATGAACATATTGTTGTCGATATGCTCGACCGTTTCACTCCACCTTTAGTGCACTGTGTTAGAACTGTTTTGCTTAACCTGGTGATGGCCACAGCATTTTATTTTCTCGGTCAACGAATTATGACTCTTGGCAACAGGTCACTGAGTTACGGCGAAGAAACAGAGTATTTATCCATTCCACTGGGCTGGGTTATTAATTTTATTGGCATCATGTTCTGGCTAACCAGCATCACTCTACTCACCTTTGGCTTATATCGAACCATAACCCGATATCGGGATCACAAAGCAGCACATTCAGGTACATTGTTCAGATGACTATTTCACTCATTGGCTTTGGCTGCCTGTTAGTTCTGGTTTTCATCCGCATTCCCATTGGGCTTTCAATGGGTTTAATCGGATTTTTTGGATTTGCCTATCTCAGTGATTTCAACTGGATTGCAGCTTTATCGATGTCATCTCGAAGAGTCATTGATACATCTCAGGACTACGGCCTATCGGTGATTCCATTGTTTATCTTAATGGGCAATCTAGTTACCCGCTCAGGCTTATCCAGAGAACTTTACACTGCCTCATATACTTTTTTAGGTCATTTGAGAGGCGGATTATCCATGGCAACAGTTGTCGCCTGTGGTGCTTTTTCAGCAATTTGTGGTTCCAGCCTCGCAACCGCAGCAACTATGGCAAAAGTGGCCATGCCTCCCATGCGTGAATACGGTTACAGCGATGCACTGGCCAGTGCTTCAATTGCAGCTGGTGGCACACTGGGCATACTCATCCCACCGAGTGTCATTCTGGTTATTTACGGCATTATGACCGAGCAAAGCATACGAGAACTGTTTGCCGCCGGTTTTCTTCCCGGCCTGTTAGGTATTTTTCTCTACATGGGTGCAGTCTCCTGGACTGTGTGGAGAAAACCCGAATCTGGACCTAGAGGAGAAACCAGCACTGGCTCCCAGAGGCTTCAGGCTTTAAAAGGTGTCTGGGGAACAATTCTATTATTTTCGCTGGTTATGGGAGGAATTTACGGAGGTATTTTCACACCCACAGAAGCCGCTGGAATTGGTGCGGCAGGTGCCTTTTTAATTGCTCTTTCACGTCGTTCTCTGAATATTCGTATTATTTTTGATATTCTGGCCGAAACGGCACATACCACTGCCTCACTTTTTATCGTTGTTATTGGAGCTTTAATTTTCTCAAATTTCATTAACCGAGCAGGTTTTCCAGATGAATTACTGACTTTAATTACCGGTTACAACCTTTCTCCCATGACCGTAATTTTTATTATTCTGGGAATCTATATTATTTTAGGTTGCGTGTTTGAAAGCCTGTCCATGCTGTTGCTCACCATTCCAGTTTTTTATCCGGTGGTTCAAAGCCTGGGCTTTGACCTTGTGTGGTTTGGCATTGTGGTTGTTGTGGTCACAGAAATTAGTTTGATAACACCACCAGTAGGACTCAATGTTTTTGTATTAAGTGGTGTATTGAAAGATGTTAAAACAGGTACAATTTTTAAAGGTGTGACCCCTTTCTGGGTTGCAGACATTGTTCGTCTGCTATTGATAACCTTGATCCCGGTAATTTCTTTAGCACTTCCTGCTTTTCTATATCGTTAAAAAAGAGTAACTACTCAGCGAGTTTCATTTTTTTACAACAAAGTCACGAAGATCACGAATCCATAGAATGTCCGCGACATTACTATCATAAGATGGCCAGAAATTTTAAAAGTTGAAATCAAGACAGAAAAAAATCCGTTCCTACATAGTTCTTTCCATTGAACTAGTCAAATACATGGAGAATATTTAATCTTTAAAGCGTCTTTCAGAAATATTCCCTGAAAGTGAGGCTGATTAATGTCGACTCAAATAGATTTATAAGAAAGCAGACGTTGGATGGGCTTCCAGTTACTTTCAAAGTTCAGCAATGGTCGACGTTTAATTCAGTATCGTAAAATTACTGTTTTGTGCCATTTGCGGTCATTGCTGATTGACTCTTTATGTGTATCTGACCCCAGTTAATTGTAATTGCGTTCGCTAATTTTTCTTTACCTTTACCTCTTCCTGATTACCCCTGAGGCTCAGCTATCCTATCTCATTGAAAATATTATTCACCACAGAGGAAGAGAATGGGATTAGTTATTTCTAAATTCCAATATATTTAGAGCATGAGATGCTTTCTTAAGCTTAAAAAAACTTTTTACCTCTGTGTGCTCCGTGTCCTCTGTGGTGAAAAGGTTTTAAGAGCTTTGATGGCTGAAGCTCAGGGGTAATCAGGATAGTTTTTAAGAAATGTGTATTTGTTTTCCTTCGTGTACTTCGTGATCTTCGTGGTGAATATGTTTTGATTTTTAATTATGTTAAATAGTTATAAGTTTAAAAACTATCTGGTCAACGAAAGAAATAAGTCAAAATAACCTGGGAAGGTTTTTGATGTGCATCCGGGATCATTGATGGTAATAGCAGCATCACCAAATGCTGCCAGAGAAAAGCACATTGCCATGCGGTGATCATCATAGGTATCTATGGCAGCACTCTGAATGGTTTTAGGCGGATCAATAACAATATAGTCATTCCCTTCTTCTACAATAGCACCTAACTTCCGTAATTCTGTCGACATTGCTGCCAGCCGGTCAGTTTCTTTCACACGCCAGTTATAAATATTGCGGATAGCCGTTTTTCCCCTGGCAAATAAAGCTGTGGTTGCAATCGTCATCGCCGCATCGGGAATATGATTAAGATCGACATCAACTCCTTTTAACTCACCAGAATTACTAACTTCTATCCATTCATCTGACCAGGTAACTTTTGCACCCATCAATTCCAGTACTTCTGCAAAGCGTGCATCACCCTGCACACTGGCTTTTCCAGTTCCATGAACTTTTACACTACCACCGGCAATGGCAGCAGCTGCCAGAAAATAAGAAGCAGAAGACGCATCGCCTTCTACCATAATAGAACCCGGTGAACTATAAGATTGACCACTTTTAATAAAAAATGCCTGATCATTTCGGTTTTCCACTTCTACACCAAAACGTTTCATAACATCCAGAGTAATCGCAATGTATGGTTTTGAAACCAGTTCGCCATCTACTTTTATCAGTAAATCCTGCTGACAAAAAGGTGCTGCCATTAACATTCCGGTTAAATATTGACTGGATATATTGCCCTTAATTGAAACTTTTCCACCTTGAATACCCTTTGCATTTATTTTAATGGGAGGAAAACCAGTTTCCTGCAAATACTCGATATCGGCTCCCGTTTGTTTTAAGGTACCGACTAAATCATCGATAGGTCGCTCATACATTCTGGGTTCACCCATTAACGTAAACTCACCATGACCCGTGCAAAGTGCAGCAGTCAGAGATCTCATGGTTGTACCGGAATTCCCCATGAACAATTCAGTGTTATTTTCCACCTTAAAAGACCTTGCTAAACCGGTCATTTCGCAAATAGTTCTGTCTTCAGAAAGAGTGTATTTAACTCCCAGCTTAGCCAGTGCTGTCAGCATGTGCCTGACATCATCACTATCTAGTAAATTAGTAATTGTCGTAGTACCTTGCGCCATTGCGGAAAGTAATAAAATTCTGTTAGAGAGGCTTTTAGATCCGGGAATTAATACTTCGCCGTTGATATGGCTTAAAGGTTTAAGAGTCAGTGTTTCCATGTAGAGTTAAGACAGCTATTTTAAGATAAGCAGAATTGTACCTTAATCCAGCAGTTGATTGGGCTTCCATGCCCATATCCAGAAAAAATAGTTATGATATAACAAGACCGGGGGATCTTATCCACGAATAGGCACAGTTACCGAAATCTACTTGCTGTCGTGAAACCGCATTAACTTCTTTCAACACAGATGCAATATTACCAGAGACCATTGTTTCGCTAACAGGGTATAGTATTTTTCCGTTTTCAATGTAGTAACTGTTTTTAGCAACACCAGAAAAATCACCCTTATCATTTGGACTTCCACCTGAAAACCGTCCTAATAAAATACCTTTCTCAACGCCCGCAATTAAATCATCAAGTTCCGTTTCACCGGCATCCATAATCATGTTATCTCCATCATTTAAGGCGATGGGTAATCCTGTTTTATTAGCGCCAAACTGGTTTAAAAGATAACTGTTTAAGATACCTTTATTAACTAAAGTTGTATTTTGGGCAACTATGCCATCACCTGTTAAAGGATAAGCTGAGGCTAAGGTCGTTGAACGAGGCTGACAATGCAGAGTGAGTAATGGAGAAGTAACCGCGGTATTAACAGCTTCTTTATAAATTGAAGTTCCTGCAATCATTTGTCCATCAGAAATATTAGAGGTTAAAAAACCAATAAAATCATCCATCGCATGAGGTGTGATAACAAGATCACCGGTAAACTTTTTAGCTATTTGACGGGTTTTAACCTGTTCTTCTGATTGTTTAAGTAATTCAGCCAAATGAGCTTCATGCTGTAACTCTTTTTCCAGTGTCGTACTGCTAAAGCCACTGTAATTAAACGAAGAAGTATCGCCTCCTGATTTTGATGTAAACATCGCATAGGCATTATAAGCACCCTGATTAACTGTAAAATTAACACCATTACTATTTACAATACGCGTTTTGTGATGGGTAAAATCAATGACTGCTTCTTCCAGTATCGTCGTCGGGTGATTGTTTTTTGTATACTCAATAAAAGCTGAAAGGCGGTCATACATTAATCCAGCATCAGCCTGTTCAGCTCCCAGAGTAAATTCTTCTGCCGGTTGATTTGGGGCTATATCATAAGCATCATCCTGTGGAGACCCTTCTGCCATATCACTCAAATCGGCAATTGCCTGATCTACTGATTCGCTATCAAGCCTATTTAAACTCAGACTTGCTCGGCGGGAATCACTAATACCGGTAATTTGAAGGTTTGTATTAAAGCCTGTTCTTAAAAGATTTATCTCAGAGTGCTGTTGATTAAGTTCATGTTTTTCACTTTCATCAAGTTCAAGTTGAACACGATCAAAACCGGCTGCTTTCATTTTATCCAGACATGCATTTATTAATTGATCCTGTGACATGCTTATTGCCCTCCCATGTTAACTTTACACTTCATGTCAGGACCACCCACGCTTACAGGCATCATCTGTTTTTTCCCGCAATATCCACTACAATTCCAGACCATATCATCAGAAAGCATGTCTACTGTTTTTAACATATCAAAAGCAATGCCCGATATGGTTGTATCCTGAATGCTACGCCCAAGCTGACCATTTTTAATTTCGTAGCCTAATGTCACTGAAAACATAAATTCAGAGGTTGAATCAGCCTGGCCATTACCTGTTTTCATCAAATAATAACCATCTTCAACACTGGAAATCATGTCTTCTAAATTATCATTTCCTGGCAGAACAGCTGTATTACGCATTCTGATTAAAGGTTCATCTGAAAATGTAAAAGCGCGGGCATTACCGGTTAATTCGGTATCATAAAATGCTGCTGATTCACGGTTATGCATAAAGCCTTTCAATACTCCTTGCTCGATAAGAACGGCATCTCTGGCTTCGACACCTTCATCGTCTATGTGTACTGGCACCTGCAATAACTCACCGTTCATGCTGTGTGCAAAATCAACCATATTGACTATAGAACTAGCCACCTGCTGGTCTACTAAATCTCCAGCTACTGAACCACCTCTTACCAGGTCAGCTTCTGTCGTATGCCCGACTGCTTCATGGGCCAGCATGCCGGTCAGTTCACCTGACAATACAACTTCCTTAAACCCTGCTTGCGCTGACACTGCTTCTGTTTTTTTCATCAAATGTTCAACCAGATTATCGATCACAGGATACAAACTGGCGGGATCATCAAAACAATCTTCAAATTGCCCTCGCTCAGATACAGGCTCAAACATATCAACTGGTTCACCCTGGCCATTTTCAGCCGTCAGGAAAATATACAACATTGACCTTGGTATCATTGAGTAACCTTCAGAACCCGCCGTACAGCTCAACTGTTTTTCCATATCTTCTGTACGAAGCATGACTCTTCTAGCCATCAAATCAGGGTAATTATCTGCAATATAAGCATCCACAGAACGTACATATTCAATTTTATGTTGAGATGAAACAACCGGGCGTTTACTGGTAAAATCAAACTCACCGCTAAAGCCGGCAGGAATTAATTGCTGAACATGCCCCGGAGCTCTTTTGCCCAGTAATTTAGCATTGTCAGCAGCAGCTTTTATGACTTTATTGATCGCTGATTCATCCGCTTCTGGGTAAGAGGCAAAACCCCAACAACCCTGATAAAATGATCTGGCGGATATCCCACCTTTTATCTGTTTATTATTAGCCACTAAATCACCATTCAATAACATGATTGAGCTATTCCTATTTTCCTGTAAGCGAAGTTCTGCATAACCGTTCAAGTCTCGCACAAGACCTGTCAGAGGTTGTTTATTCATGAAGTTAACCTTAAGAATTATTTTTTTAGTACACTAAGAATATCAGCAGAAAGGGCTAATTAAGAAAGAATATTTTTAAAATTGAATAGTCCAGATTTGAATAAGGAAGAAATTATTAATATAAGAAGCATTAGCAGAGATAAAATCAATGGGTTAAACTTTCCGCTAAATAGCCGAGACGTTCATGTATGCCCAGATATTGATGAATTTCATCCGGGAAATCACCGGGTTTTAAGGCTTCAATAATTTTCAGATCAGGAAAATCGATCAGGTTGATTATCTGGGCTTCATCCTTGGGAATTTCAGGATTATAAATCAGTATGCTTGGTTTTAATGCTGATCGAGAATCTGCACAAATAACCAGACCAATTTTATCATCATTAAGCCTGATCACCGTGCCTGGCGGATAAACACCCAGTAATCCAATCAACCTTTCAACTAATTTTCTATCAAGCTTTTCTTTATATTTATGATATAAAGTCACTAATGCCATTTTAGGGGCCATTGCAGCTTTAACATCTGCAGGGTTACACAGGTTATCGTATAAGTTTACGATAGAAACGATACGCACAAATTTAGACAGTTGATTAGCTTTCAACTTGTTTGGATAGCCCGAACCATCTAATAACTCATGATGTTTTTCTATGACATCAAGAACCTCCTTATCCATAACTCGAATTCGTTTAATCATTCGGCTACCGTATTGAGGGTGGCTTTGAACTATTTTTTGTTCTGCAGGACTTAAGGCAGTTTTTTTGTTTTTAATGGTTCCTGGTAAATCAATTTTACCAATATCATGCAGCAAAGCTCCTGTTCCTAAAATTTTAAGTTCAGCAGCATTCATACCTTCTGCTGCCCCCAACATCAGGCTCAACATAGAGACATTGGTAATATGGTTATAGTCACTATGTTCACCATCCCCCAGATTAACTAACTGAGTCATCATGTCTTCACTACCTTCAAAGGTAGATGCCATTTGATCGACAATATCATCAACATCATGAATAGCATTGGCAGGTCGATTTTTTAAATCTTTAGTAACATTTTGAATTTGTTTGGAAGTTGCATTATATTTTTTTGTAATTTCTTTACGGACTTTATTTACCTTTCGAGCTCGTTCTCGCTGAGCTTCTTTTTCTTTCCACAACAACTCTTCCAGCTTTTTTTGCTCTTCATCAATGACATCTTCGGTAATATCATCATCAACTGTGCTCTCATCAGCAGATGAGCCTAAAAAAAGCACATCACTTTTATCAAGATCAACAGTAACTGTTTTAATCTTCAAGCTTTTTATAACCTTGATATCATTATCATTTTTGATTTTAAACGTAGAAAAGGTAAACGGATGATCCATCCATTTCAGGTTTAGATCGATGTAAAGTCCTACAACGAGATCGTTAACAGAAACTGTTATTGTATTGCTTTCAGCTTGAGCCATATTTTTATTATATAAATTTCAATGATTTGCGAAATAACATCAAAAGTTATTATAGCCTTATTTATGATTTATTCAGGTCACTCAAGGAATTAAACTTATGATACAAGCCTATTAAGATTAAAAACCATTTATTTTTTACAAATTTAACTGCAAATACAGGAGGAAAGTAGTTAGACACTGATGGATTAACATTTTCCATTTCTACCTGACTTTAAGCAGTATCAGATCCGTCATTCCTGCATGTTTTTTGCAGCAATCGTCTTTGAAAGACAATTTTCTCTAAGCTTCGCTGTAAATTTTGAGAAATACCTACTAAAAGTGTGGAGGAATGACGGGAGAACAGATTCCCATACATAATCAAATTAAGTTCACATTAGTAAGAAAAATGAAAACTCTCATTCAGATAATCTATCATTGCACCACCTATTTCAGGATGACTTCCTGTTCGGTTTGAGCTGTATTCTTCTTTAAACTGAAATGAACAGCGCATCCGGGAATTAATAAACTGGTTACATAAAGGACCCGATTATGCCCAGGTTTCTGGTGTAACCGTTCAACAGGTAAATACTGAGGATTTGTCTGGTTTTCATACTGGGTAATTAGTATTTCTGTCACATTAAGGATTTTTTACCACTAAGACACGAGGACCACGAAGAAAAACAAATACACATTGATTAAAATCTACTAATTCGATCATTAGTTATGATTTCAAACTTATTTTGTTATTACATCATAATCTTCCTTCGTATACTTAGTGTCTTCGTGGTGATTATTTTTTTGACTTTTAATTACGCTGAATAATTACTATAGATTTATCTAGCCAATACCACAGGTGGGTTTGACTCCAAATTTATAAAAACATCCGTATTAAAAACTGTAGATAATATTTTATCTGTTAACACTTCTTCCACCCTGCCAGATTTAACCATTTTGCTATTATCCAGCAAACATAAACGATCACAATAACGGGCAGCAAGACTCAGATCATGAATGGCAATAATGACTCCATGACCTGAGCGGGCATAGTCTGATAACAAGTTCATCACATCACGCTGATAATGAATATCCAGATTGGCTACAGGTTCATCGACCAGCAATACATCGGCCTGATTAGCCAGAACCCTGGCAAGCCATACACGTGCCTTTTCACCACCGGAAAGCTCATCAACATGACGGTTAGCAAGTTCTGTTACATTGGCCTGTTGCATTGCAGATTTGATGATTTTCTGATCACAATCACCCCAGGGTAAACGCCCGAGAGAAACCACATCATGCACCGATAATGCCCAGGCCGACTCAACAAATTGAGGCTGTAAAGCGATACTACGTGCTCTCTCTAAAGCTGTCAGTGAAGCTAAATTTATACCGTTAAACTCAACTAGACCGGTATGGTTCACTAACCCGGAAAGTGCACTCAATAAGCTGGATTTTCCAGCTCCGTTCGGCCCTATTAAACCTAGCACTTCGCCTTGCTTCAGCTCAAGGTCAATTGACTGTAGCCGATGATCAACACTCAAGTTATTAATAGACATTAGAGCCATCGTTGTCGCTCCTTCCAGATAAGCCAGATAAAGAAAGGAGCACCCACCACGGCCGTTAACACGCCCAGTTTCAACTCTCTTCCCGGTGGTAATAAACGTACCAGAATATCCGCAGCACAAACGACAATAGCTCCAGCAAGAGCTGAAGGCAGTAGCAGTTTATCAGGACGATATTTAACCAGTGGTCGTAAAATATGCGGCACCAGTAATCCAACAAAACCGATATTACCCGCAACTGCAACCGCTGAACCGACTAACATGGCCGTTCCCAAAATAATAAAACGGCTGCCACGGGAAACCTGCAAACCCATACTTTCAGCTACCTGATCCCCCAGGCTTAATCCCATCAATAAACGGCGTTGACTCCATATAATCCCCCCCCCTATCAAAAAGGCAGGAAGCAGTACAAGCAGGTTATCCAACCCCCGGTTGGATACTGAACCCAGTAACCAAAAAACAAGTTCCTGCATTGCATATGGATTAGGAGCAAAGTTCAATACCATCGCAAGAAGTGCGCCGGTAAACATCGATAAAGCCAGGCCAGCCATGATAATAATACTGGGACGAACAATAGAACCCGATAATCCCAATAAAATAAATAGCGTAATAGCCGCCCCAATCAAGCCAGCAAGTGGGGTGGCCAGAGCACCCAGCCCTGAAAACAAATTGAAATAAAAGACACATGCCGCCCCAAGAGCTGCCCCCTGACTGGCACCTATTAAACCCGGATCAACCAGAGGGTTACGTAATAATCCCTGAAGAGCTGCACCGGACAGTCCCATCGCTGCACCAACAACCAAAGCCAACAGAGTTCTGGGTAAACGAATTTCGCCAATAATTAAAGCGTCTTTATTATTTATTGAATACAACCAGTCCCATAATCCATTGAGAACATTTACATCAATAGAACCAGAACCTAAAGATATCCAGCTGATGAAAACAACTAAAAAGATTAACAGCGGGTTCAGTGTTTTTTCCATGCTGCCAACTCAGTAATTAAATCAAATGTCCAGGGGCCAGGACACTGCCAGCGCCAGCTATCATTAATATTTACTTTTCGATTAATAATAATTTCTTTTAAAACCCTATGTCTGGCAAATAGATTAGCCAGTGAATTAGATACAGGTCTAGACCATAACACAGCATTGGGTGCATCTATCGCCAGTCTCTCAAGATCAAGACTGACAAATCCCGTAGCTTTTATATAATTGATCCAACCTGATTTTGAGATGATATCGTTTTCCAGTGTGCCTGTTCCAGTGCCAATGCCATTTGGCCCAAGTATCAGTAACTTCATTCCATTTAATTCATAACTTTTCAAAGAAAGAGGTAAATCCGGTAATTTTTGGGTTTGTACCAGAGATTTAAATTTATTCGTGTAGTTTATAATTGAACGAAGCTTTAACGGTAAGGGCATAATTTCTGTTTTTATACCCAACTGTTTTAATCGTTTTGTCAGCAGAGTGGCATTAAATTCTCCCGTCATAATCAGATCAGGATTAAGCTCCAGAATCTGTTCCAGGCTACCATCGTGAACGGGTAAGTTATCTGGCACCCAGTCGACTTTGTATCGATAAAGTAACGGAGAATAGATAATAGACTGGGACTGACTGGCATATTTTAATAACATCCAGTCAGTGCATAAATCCAGAGATACTATTTTTTTACCTTGTTCAGCCACATTCTGCGTAGAATAAAACAAAAACAGAACAGAAATCAGACTTTTAACTATGCTGATTTCTGTATGTTTTTTCATGATAATACCCTAATCCAGAAAACTGTATTTAAGCTCAAGCATAACCGTTCTGTCTTTACTGTTAAAACCGGATGCCGTTTCATAACTTTCGTTGAACAGGTTATCTATTTTGGCCGATAACCGGGTATTGTTTGAAACTTGATAAATTGCAGTTAAATCTACAAGCTCATATTGCGGCAAGGTCACATCACTGAAAGATGAATCATCTCTTGCTGAAACTACACTGGCATTAGCAATCATATGCCACAGTGCATGTTGATAAGAAACCTGCATATTTACCGTCGATTGAGCTCTTCGGGATAAAGGTTCATCCAGAGTTTTATTCACAGGATTTTGTAATAAGGCATTGAACCTGTATCCCCATTCCTCCACCTGATGATCAAAATTCATTTCAAAAGCGGTTATTTCTGCCTCTTCCACATTATCCATTTTATAGTTTGGCCATGTACCGGTTAACACGATTAAATCCTCTATTGAGGTTTTAAATACAGATAGCTTCAGCTGGCTATTATCACGCAGATCAAAAATCAGTCCTAATTCAATATTATTCGATGTTTCGGGTAGCAACTCGGGGTTACCACCAAAACCAAAACGATCGGTATTATCAGGAGCACGAAAAGCAGAGCCCAAACCAGCATACAATTTTACCGCTCGTTCAAGATGGTACTGATAATCAAAATTCCAGGTGTTGTGCGAACCAAATCCCTCATGGTCGGTGTTTCTCACTGAAACAGCATAATCATGATCACCCTTATTAGCCTGATATAACGTGTAAAACTCGTTAATTTCATTTTCTTCCTTAATCACTGTTCCAAAGGAAAGAGCATCTACTTGTTCTTTTGCTTTCAACACACCAAAAGATAAAACTGCCGTTGAATTTAGATCATAATCCAGCTTTATATCAAGCTCATCTCTGGTAGTTTCGGCATTATCAAGCTGCGCAAGATAGTTTTCAACTTGCTGTTCGACTTCATCAGTAATCTGGCTTACTCGAAAAGAGCCACTTAACGAATTACTTAGTTCAGCTTTCCACTGTAAAATAGACGCTGTATTTTTATAATCCTGATTGAGTTCGCCAAAACTATAATACTCGACATTTCCGGTTGTTTGCCAATGGCTAAAATTGACCTGCTGGGTATCCGTTTTGTAATTCACATACGCATTTAAAGTATCATTGTCGTAGCCATGATCTTCGGTTGAATCATCTGTCACTGGAAAACCGTCAGTTGAAAACGTATCTAATATTATTCCACCGGAAAAATTATTTTTACCATAGGATAAATCGATACTTGCTGGCTGGCTGGCATTATCCCCTGCCCCCACAGTTACGCTTCCGTGAGCTCCGGAAACCTGTTTTTTAGTGATGATATTGACCACCCCGCCAATAGCTTCAGAACCATAAACACTTGAGCGAGGGCCTTTTACAATTTCAATATGATCGATAATCGAAGGTGAAATATTTTGAATGGCCGCAGATCCAATAGTAGCGGGGTTAATTTTTACACCATCCACCAGTATGACCGTATGATTACTATCAGTTCCCCGCACAAACAGCGAAGTCACCTTTCCATAACCACCGTTTCGAGCCACTTCCAGACCGGCATGTAATTTAATAATATCGGCAACATCCTGTGACATGCTATTTTCAATTTGCTGCCGCGTAATAAGTTCAACAGGCACGGGGGAATCATCCAGTGCAGTAGCTATTCTGCTGGGCGTTACCACAATAACCGGAAGATTGTCAGCTAGTGAGATAGAAGGAATCGAAAAGGTAGATAACCCGAGAAAACTCAACCATGTGAGTCGTTTAAATGAAAGATTGTTCATGATATATCCTGATGCACCCGCCGTGCATATTAAGACTAAAATTCAGCTACATAAAACTGTAGCCACGAGTACAAAGGCCGGTCTCCGGACTTACAGGCTGTTAAAAGAACTTTGATCAACACCTTCCCATGACAAGTCACAGTGGTATATGTCAATCAATAACCTGATTACCGTTGCGGGGGCAGTGTCGGATTAGTTATATAAACTCACCGACTTCCCGTTTAAATCACTTTCGTGATCACCTTTAGCGGCGCGAAAGATATAGTTTCATGAACCAACAAGCAAGCTTTTTAAAGCCTTATCATTCGCATGTTATTTATATCTTAAGTTTCATTAATCATTGGCAGCATCAGTGTGCTAACTCTATAATTCTTTTCCCTAATCTCAAGCCATTCACTTATGGAATCATTTTTAAACCAAATTCTATTATTTGAATTCACATCTACTCAGCTGATGTTGACCTGCCTGGTATTCATCTGGTCAGGTTTTGTACGCAGTGGACTGGGTTTTGGTGGAGCAGCACTAGGATTACCATTGATGCTGTTTATCTATGATCAACCGTTATTCTGGTTACCCGTCATCGGTACTCATTTACTTATTTTTACCGGCTGGACGCTGAGAAAACGATTAAAAAATGTCGATTGGGACTATCTCAAAAAAACCAGTGTGTATATTTTGCCTGCCAAGTTGATCGGTGTATTTGGATTACTCAACTTGCCGAATAACTGGCTTATCATCATTATTTACAGCATCACCCTCATTTATGCCTTTTTATGGTTACTGAGTATTCGCATTCAAAGTGAAAAAGGATGGACCGATAAACTATTACTGGTTATTGGTGGCTATGTATCAGGAACATCTCTCACAGGTGCCCCACTGATTGTTGCTGTTTTCATGCATCAGGTCAGAAAAAACAAACTGCGCGATACCCTGTTCGTATTATGGTTTATTTTAGTAACCGTCAAAATGAGTACTTTTGTGGCCTTTGGCATCGATTTGCATACTGCCAGTGCATTAATACTTATTCCTGTCGCAGGAATTGGTCATGTTATAGGTTTGAAAGCACACGATTACATTCTACAGAACGATGAATTATTTAAACGAATCATAGGTGCAGTATTAATCGGCATCTGTGTTTTGGGTTTCAGCAGTCTGCTGTAAAACTAAATCAATACTAAAGAATATCTCAAATAGCCCGATAACCTAAGAATAGTAAGCTACTATTTGACTATTCATACAAAACTATAATCCAGGTTCAAATGAAAAAGAACTTACCCATCACTAACAAGGAGATCCAGCTAAACCAGGAAGATTCCATCATATCCACCACGGATTTGAAGGGACAGATTACTTATGTCAATAAAGCATTTCTCGATATCAGTGGGTTCACAGAAAACGAACTTATTGGAAAAAGTCATAATATTGTGCGCCACCCTGACATGCCTCCAGCAGCGTTTAAAGACTTATGGGAAACAATTAAAGAAGGTGATAACTGGCGTGGTATAGTAAAAAATCGCTGTGAAAATGGTGATTACTACTGGGTTGAGGCCTTCGTATCCCCGGTAATCATCAATTCAAAATTGGTCGGTTATCAATCTGTTCGAAGCAAAGCTTCGCATGAACAAATTAATCAGGCATCCAGTCTGTATGCAAGACTAAATAAAGACCAAAGCAGTGAATTACCCAAACCTTTCAAGTTATGCGATGTCAGTCTGTTCAAACGCATTTCTCTACTTTTAATTGTTGCCGCTATTCTACCGATTTTGGGTGTAGCCCTATGGTCAGCTGGAATTGTCTCTCAAAATACTGGTATTTTATTATCTCTTTCTTCACCAGTAATACTGATGTTTTCTCTATATTTTATTTACCTTTCACTATTTAAGCCTTTAGGAAAAATTTCTGACATTATAAGGAATATTTCATCAGGTGAACTTCAACAGCAAATCGAAATTCGATCAGAAAATGAGATTGGTAACTTATTTTTAACTGCAAAAATAATACAGGCTCGTCTGAAAACAGTCATCGGGCAAATTTCTGAGTCATCCATCAATGTCAGTGTCAATGCCGATAGCTTGTCACAAGCAGGTAATGAATCTTTTATGCAAATGAGCAGCCAACTTAATGAAACCCAGAGTGTTGCATCTGCCATTTCACAAATGACTTCAGCAATCGAGGAAGTAGCAGGAAATACAGCTTCAGTATCCACTGAAACTGAAGATGCGATGCAGGAAGCGGAAAAAAATATAACATTGGTGAACCAGCTAAATATTACTATTACACGGCTTGTCGATGAAGTTGAAAATTCTTCTAATGTCATCGCCACATTAAATGCCAAAAGTACAGATATCAGCAGCATCATTGAATCGATCAATTCAATTGCAGAACAAACTAATTTACTAGCACTTAATGCGGCGATAGAAGCTGCTAGAGCCGGTGAACAGGGCCGTGGTTTTGCTGTAGTCGCTGATGAAGTCAGGACACTGGCCGTAAGAACTCAGGACGCAACTCGTGAAATTACCGATGTAATCGCCAGTTTGCAAACTGAAGTAAAAAATGCCATCCATGTCATGGATAAAGGGCAAAAGCAGGCTGTTGCCGCCACTGATCAAACCCTGGAAACAATAAAATCTCTAGATTCTATTCGCACAGCTATTAACAAAATTAACGATAAAAGTACCGTTATAGCCAGTGCAACCACACAACAATCTGCTTCTTCTAAAGAAATCAGTGAGACTATTTTAAATATATCCAGAATGGCTTCAGAAACACTAGACTCAGCTCAAATCACCAGTGAGACAGGCGAAAGACTTAATCAAAATGCCGATAAAATGTTACAACAATTCACCATGTTTGATATTGGCATCGATATTAATTCTGCTAAAACAAAAGCACAGGACGATTTACAACAACAAAACAAGTCTACTTCAACCGAAGATGCAGATGTTTTCTTTTAACAATTTACATCACTATTTTTTATCTGGATTATTTAAAAACCTGTAATTTTGAAGTTAGTTTTCAAATAATCCAGTAAAAACCTTTGAATACATTGATTTTTTCTAATTTATTTTCTTATAACTATTATCACTTTTGATTTACGTCAAGCCCAAAACCCATGTTTTTTTTAGAATTTGCTATTATCTAAATTAGTTACTCAATAACTAAAATTAAATGGGAAGGGTTTCGTGGCATCACAACCACTTTATTTCCAACAAACTGTAATAAGATCACTTCAACTGTTTTTGCCTGTTGCAGTACTGTGCATTTCAGCTTCGATTGTTTTATATCAATCAGAAGTAAAGACCATTGTTAACAAAATTAATTCAGATGAAGCACATGCCATAAGTATGGCAGCACACTCTGTTGAAAGAGTAGTTCAATCAATCATAAAAGACCTCTCCTACCTGTCTTCCCAGCATGAATTAATTGAGTTAATTTCTGAAAATGATCATCATGATAATAATCATATAAAACAACATAATTTATCAAACTGGATAACTTTTTCACAAATTAATAAATCATACGATCAAATTCGTTGGCTGGATGAACATGGTCAGGAACGTGAACGGGTCAATTACAATAATATAAAACCATACAGGGTTGCTGATACTAAATTACAAAATAAAGCAAAACGTTATTACTTTGTAAGCGACCGGCGAAACACATCTATTAATTTTTAATATCGAGCATCATGCTATCGACCTTTAAAGTTTTCATGAGGTATAGCAGATGTCAGCAAAACAACTCACTCTGACACAAAGCAAGTGGTCAGATCGTATTTCTGCCTGGGAAACCAGTGGATTAAGCCAAT
>Ga0209449_1000886_pt1 | contig 17669 bp, 15 predicted proteins | sample SaaInlV_100m_DNA_5_FD_184671 | JGI IMG/M metagenome (GOLD analysis project Ga0209449, IMG submission 184671) | Marine microbial communities from expanding oxygen minimum zones in the Saanich Inlet - Saanich Inlet SI073_LV_200m_DNA (SPAdes) (version 2) | ecosystem: Environmental > Aquatic >...
GCTTCTGGCAGGGGAGTCACACCTGTTCCCATCCCGAACACAGAAGTTAAGCCCCCTTGCGCCTATGGTACTGCCGGGTTTCCCGGTGGAAGAGTCGGTCGGTGCCGACGCTCAATCGTGAGTTTGTAATTAGTTCACACAGGCGCGTAGCTCAGTGGGAGAGCACTACCTCGACACGGTAGGGGTCGGCGGTTCAATCCCGCCCGCGCCTACCAGTAATTCATCAAAGCAGAGAGAAAGCTCATAGGAATACGCAGATCAAGGCCTCCGACAAGAAGTGATGAGACAACACGGATCAATGATCAAATCCGTGTGAGTGAGGTACGTCTAATCGATGGAGAAGGAGAACAAGTTGGTATCATCTCTACAGATGCGGCGCAGGAGATGGCGCGTAGTTCCAACTTAGACTTAGTAGAAGTATCTCCAAAGGCCAAACCGCCTGTCTGCCGTTTGATGGATTACGGCAAGTTCAAGTATCAGCAAAGTAAACGTAGCCACGTAGCCAAGCAGAATCAGAAGGTCGTTCATCTTAAAGAAGTGAAGATGAAGCCGAAGATTGAAGAACACGATTTTCAATTTAAGCTACGTAATGCCTTACGTTTTCTTGAAGACGGTGATAAAGTAAAAGTTGGCGTCAGGTTTATGGGTCGTCAGATTGCACATAAAGATTTAGGAGTGGAATTACTAGAAAGATTCCAAGCAGCAATTGGTGAAGATGGTTCAGTAGAACAACCGATTCGCAGTGAAGGCCGTTCGATGCATATGATCATCGCTCCACCTAAAAAAAGAAAATAGGAAATACCATGAAAATAAAAACACATCGCGGAGCTGCAAAGCGTTTTAAGAAAACTGGCGGCGGCGGTTACAAACGGAAACGTGCTTATTTACGTCACGGAATGCGCAAACGCAACCAGGATGTGAAACGCGGATTACGTCAGAAAACTATGGTGTCTGATGCAGACAGCAAGTCTGTTGCTTTGATGCTACCAAACGGATAAACTGAGATTAAATTGTTATGAGAGTCAAAAGAGCGGTACACGCCCGTAAGCGTAAGAATTCTCTTTTTAAGGCAGCCAAAGGTTATCGTGGAGGGCGGAGTCGCCTTTTACGTACAGTAAAAGATGCGGTTGACCGTTCAAGAGAGTATAGCTATCGTGACAGAAAAGTCAAAAAACGTGATTTTCGTCGTCTTTGGATTGTGCGAATAAATGCCGCTGTCCGTGAGCATGGCATGAACTACAGTCAGTTCATCTGTGCATTAAAAGCTGCGGATATTGTAATGGATCGTAAAACTTTGGCTTATTTAGCCATGGAAGAACCAAGCTTGTTTGCACAGGTAGCAGAAGAAGCCAAAACAAAATTGGCAGCCTAATTTATTGAGCGCATCTTTTCAAGGTGCGCTTAAGTCCTTTCTATTCCCCTTTCTTTATTTCTTCAACAAATACATTCCGCACTTTTTCGGTTATTGTGTTAAGCCATTGTTTTCCGGACTGCTTTCCTTCCTGAGACAATTTTTGAATCAGCTTTGTGTAGACTGAATTTCCTTGAGTTTGTTGTTCAGTGATGTTGTTTAGTAGCGTCTGAGGCACCGTCAGTGCAAAATTTGCAAGTACAGAAAGTTGCTTTTGAATGTCAGGCCAGCGTTGCAGCAAAAGTTTTTGTTCCACAATTTCCTTTTTAGAAACTGTCTCAGTCTTGAGAGTCAAGCTGAGAGAATTATCTACTGCATCTATGAAACGCTGCAACTGCGAGAGACGTTCCTGATGATTTAATTCGACCATCCGCAAACCAGATTCATAAATGAATTTCTGTTGAGGAGTCTGGGCTAGACAGGCAATCCGGATTTGCTGATACCAATGGAACAGCGCAGTCAATTCAGCAAGTACATTAACCTGTTTCTTTACTATCCCCAGCGCACCTAAAAAAATACGCGGATCATAAGCTATTTTGCCTTTTGGTAAAGAATGTCCAAAATTCAGACCTGCTGAAAATGCTCCATTGATTCTTACATCTGCGGCAGTCATTGCACCAAAATCAGCCTTAATCGGACCCAGTAGACTGTTATTACCTCCGATAAAAAGACGTTGCTGATCCAGAAAAACTCCGCTGCTGACATCACCAAATAAAGAAGCAGTTGCTTTGTCGCCTCTGATACTAAAATTAAAATGAATAGTACCGCTGCCGACTTCGCTGAAATAACCTGGTTCCGGAGCAGTTCCTCCTGCTAACAAAACATCACAGAAGTTTATATTACTGCCTAAAGTTGTCCAGGGAAAAAGCACAGTCATTTTAGTGTCAGTGTGTTGGGCGGAGGAAGCATCTTCCTCATAGAGTGATCCTTTGCGTATTCGGAATCCGTAACCGGTACTGAAGGCATTGACCTTAGTTTCTTTACCCAAAAGAACAGCCTGTTCCGCCACACCTGAACCTAGTATGGATTCCGGTCCCACAACTGTATCTTTCAAAGTTACTGCGCCTAAACTGCCGATAACAGCATTTTCCCCAATCCAACTGTTATCGAGCGTAACTGGACCAAAAAGGCCAATATTTGCTCCTGCTTGGATTTCTGTGTTCGCACCATTAATCCGGACAAAAGGCTGCAGTGTTGAACCGGCAGCAATTTTATCAAAAGCAACTTCACGTCCAATTCTGACTGAACTCAAATCCGGAATAATGACTCCATGCTCCTGAAATTTACGCAATTGCGCAGGATTATAATATGAGTATTCGTTTTCATTCATAGAAGATTTTATGGTTTAAATAAACCGCGGATTTCGGTTTTTGAGATTCCCAGAAAATAAAGTAAAGCATCAAGGTTAGGTAGTGAGAGACTGCCTGCAGCTCGTTCACTTAAATAACGTTTGGCGTTAAACGCAATGCCTAAACTTGCACTAGAAAGCATTTCTAAATCGTTTGCACCATCACCGACCGCAATCACTTGTTCCGGAAGGATATTTTCTTTGAGAGCAACTTCGCGGAGAATTACCCCTTTTTGATGTCCATCTAGAATGTTTCCTAAAATACGTCCTGTCAGTTCACCATTTTTTATTTCGAGTGTGTTAGCAAATCCGTAATCGAGATTGAAGCGCTGTTTGATGTGATCGATGACTCTGGTGAATCCTCCGCTCACAATACCAATTTTATAACCGAGAGTTTTCAGGATGAAGACCAGCCGTTCAACACCCGGTGTGTAGGGAATATTTAAGATTAAGCGTTCCAGATCACTGAGACGTACACCCTCAAGTAATGCGACGCGCTGCCGTAATGATTCATCAAATTGAATTTCTCCGTTCATGGCAAGTCTAGTAATTTTCTCGACTTCCGCTTCTTTGCCTGCGAGTTTGCTCATTTCATCGATCATTTCCTGCTGAATAAAAGTCATGTCAGCATCCATAAAAATCAACCGTTTGTTTCGGCGAAACAAATCGTCATCCTGCAATGCAAGATCAAGTTGATATTCTGACTTCAATTCAAGCAGTTCTTTCATTAACTGCTGGCGTTCAATGGGTTTGTCTGCATGAACTTTTATTTCAAAAACATGCAGTTCATCTGCGTCCAGTGGACTGACCTCTGTTACGCAAAGTTGTTTTTCACGGAGATGCCGGAACAGTTTTGTCAGTAATTGAGGGGGTAACTGCCGACTCAACAAGGTTAAGATATAACGGTGATTTGGAACAGCAACCGGTATTTGCGGAAGTGGAAAAACCAGCAGCTCTAGCTGATACTGCTTTGCTACTTTTTCCAAAACAACTGTCAATGATTCTTTGTCCGCAGATTGAGCAAGTTCAAGACGCATCAACAGAGAAAGTGAAGACTGAAAGTTCAGGTAATGCAAGTCCTTGATGGAAAAATTAAGGTGCTCCAACTTTTCCGTAAAGCGCTCCAAAACGTCACTCTCATTCGTAGTGCCCTGAATAGTGATAAGAAAATTTTGAGCAGAATTCATCTTTTCTCAGTCTTTTTTAAATTAATCTCGCAAATTTTTTGCACAAGGTGTTCGAAGTCCTGAATCTCAGGTTTAGCGTTCACTTCCCAGCCAAAACTCTTTACAGCCGCAGCAGTAATTTCTCCCAGACAGGCTATTTTAGGTGCTGTTGTTAAACTCTGCCAAAATCCTGCAACTAAAATTTGCTGAAAGTTTTGCACTGCAGACGGACTTGCAAACAGGATCCAGTCTAATTGATGTTGTTCCAGTTTTTTCAGCAGGAAAGTAAAGTCACTTTCAACAGGAACATTCCTGTAAACAGGAGTTGAGACAATTTCAGCATGTTGTTTTAGCAATGCATTTGCCAGGATTTCCCGTGGAGATTCAGCCTGAATCAGCCAACACTTTTTACGTTTTAAATCGTATTGCTGAAAAGCCGAAAGCAGTCCTTCACTTTGATAATGTTCCGGAACAAGCTCCGGAACAATCCCGTTTTCTGTGAGAGTAGCTGCGGTTGCCTTTCCTACACATGCAATTTTGAGTGTCGAAAATATCTTTTTTGGAGAATGCCCCAATTCTGTCAGACGTGACAAGCAGTGTCTGACACCGTTACTGCTGGTAAAAACAGCCCACTCAAATTTTGCTGCCTGCTCTACAGTTTTATCAAATAACTTCCAGGATGCAGGCGGTATAATCATCGTCATTGGCACTGTGATTACAGCTGCTCCCTGAGTTTTAAGCATTGCTGAAAGGGAGGATTCCGGAGTGTCTTGGCGAGTTACCAAAATGCGGAGTCCGGCCAATGGAATTATTACTGATGGCAGGTCGGAGACTGAGGTCATAGTAACGATGAATGCTAGTAACGGCTTTTACTCAAAGCCCTTCAACAGCCTGCCGATATGCTTTCCGGAATCCACGAGTCTGTAATTCTTCGGCAGTTAAATTGTAATAGGCTGACATTTCAGCCAGCAGAGGGTAATAATCCATGCTCCCAGGAACAGCAAGCTGTTGATTCATCTCATGCAATTTCAACAGTAAATGATCAAAATGCAATTTGGTCTTCTTCTGCGGATGGCTCATTTTTTTTCAATCTGCCTGCAGAAAAATATAACGTGAACCATTTGCTGTTGTGATCAGCAGCAAGATCCCTTTTTCTGGATCCATTTGACTGACAAGCTCTTTAAAGATGCTGAGATTAACAATTGCCTGTCGTTCAACTTCCTGGACAATCATTCCCGGAAGCAAACCTGTTTTCTCTGCAGCACTTCCTGGTGTGACTGCTACAATCACAATTCCGGCACCAGACTCTATCCCGAGCTGTTTTGCAGTTTCTTCGGTAAGTTCTTCCACAATCATTCCCAGCATCTCCACCTGTTCAATCTCAGGTATTGGCTCAGGCACCACTTTAACTTGAGATAGTTTCCTTGGACGTTCATCCAGCTTCAGATTTATGAGAATGTTTTTTCCATCTCTGATAAGTTCCATTTCAATTTCAGCAAATGCACCTGCATTTGCAATTTCGTTACGGAGATGGTTACTGTCACGGATGGCTTTGTCGTTGATACGAATCACCACATCACCTTTGAGCATGCCTGCTTTTTCCGCAGGCGTACCCTGCATAACACCGGTTATTAAACTGCCTTTGGTGTTTTCAAGTTGAAATGCTTTGGCCAGATCCTGACTCACATCCTGTATACCTACTCCCAGCCAACCTCTTGAAACTGTACCTTTATCGATCAAATCCCGCATGATTTTACGAGCCATGTTAATAGGTACAGCAAAGCCAATTCCCTGATAACCACCGCTTCTGGTATAAATCGCGCTGTTCACACCAATAATTTCTCCACGCAGACTGACCAAAGGACCTCCGCTGTTGCCAGGATTAATCGCTGCATCAGTTTGAATAAAATTCTCATATTCGTTTATACCGACATTTGAACGACCCTTTGCGCTGACAATTCCGTAGGTCACGGTTTGAATCAGTCCAAATGGATTACCTACTGCAATCACATCTTCTCCAACCAGAATTTCGTCTGAATTACCCATCGGTAAAACCGGCAGGTCGTTTCCTGCTATTTTAACCACTGCAATATCAGTCTCCGGATCAGTTCCTACAAGTTTTGCTTCTTTTTCTGTACCGTCATAAAGTATAACTAAAATCCTGTCTGCTTCTCCTACTACATGATGGTTCGTTAAAATGTAACCATTACTGTCGATAATAGAACCGGAACCCATGCCTTCCTGTCGGAATTCCCGCTTTGGCTGTTGACGTTTTTTAGGCTGTTGGTTTTTAGGCGTTCGTAGTTCAGGGAAAAACCTGCGGAAGAACTCATCATTATAAAGATCTTTTGGATTATTGAGTGCTTGTCCATCGGGGTTACGCATAATTTTTTCGACTTTGATATGGACAACTGCTTTCTGGACATTCTGCACGAGGATCGCACGTGTTTTTGAAGCACGCAGCATTTGTTCCAAATCATCAGAATTTTGCGCGGTCGCAGGTGTAGTCCAAAACAAAACAGTGAAAAATAACAGCGCAATTATTCTAAATCTTAATAGCATTTTTGTGTTCCTTGTTGATGTAAAATTTTTTAACGTCTTTTCATTGCTTTTATCATATCCTGCTTTATATGTATCTTCCATTGATTTTTTTCTTTAAAATAACAGTTAAAATAAATAATATGTTTTTTTTTGCTGGACTTATATCTATCAATGGCTAAATTAGTAATATCTTATTGGAAAGCATGAAATTATTCAGGCGTATCACGAAGCACTCCGGGACAAGCTTCATTAATCATTTAAAAGAGGAATTATGAGCACAATACCTAAAGACAATCTATACACTAGAGACCACGAGTGGGTCAGAATTGAAGGTAACAAAGCAGAAGTCGGAATCACTGATCATGCTCAAAAAGCGCTGGGTGACATCGTTTTTGTTGAATTGCCTGACATTGAAGACGAAATTGATGCCGGAGATGAGTTTGGTTCAATAGAATCGGTGAAAGCAGTTACCTCGCTTTTTATGCCGCTGAGCGGACGTATCATTGCAGTCAACACTGAGTTGAAGGATGGTCCTGAAATTATTAATGAGGAATGTTATGACGAAGGTTGGGTGATTCGCATGGAAGTGACAAATCAGGATGAGTCATCAGAACTTTTATCCGCTGACGATTATAAAGAATTCCTGCTGGACGAAGAAGCCTAAACTCTGCTGCATTTTAATTTCAGACAATTGATGGAAAAAAAACGTAAAAACGTCTTATTCATTACTGCAGATCAATGGCGTGGTGATACTCTGGGATGTGTTGAGCACCCCGTGGTACAGACACCTCATCTGGATCAACTTGCAGGCGAGGGAGTACTGTTCCGCAAACACTACACTCAGACTGTCCCCTGTGGCCCTTCGCGTGCTTCGTTATACACAGGACTGTACGCAATGAATCACCGTTCAGTCAATAACGGCACCCCTTTGAATGAGCGCTTCACAAATATTGCCTTAGAAGCACGAAAAGCCGGTTACGATCCAACCCTGTTCGGTTACACAGACACTTCCGCAGACCCTCGTGAATTACACCAGCAAGATCCGTTACTTGGCTCATATGAGGGGCTGATACCGGGAATGAGCAGCGGAGTTACTTTAACCGACAATCAGCGGCCGTGGATTGCGGAGTTGATAGCAAGAGGTTATGATCACGCATTGAATAAGTATACTGTTTACGATCCTGTGCAAAACTATCCCGGAGCAGAAAAACGCGGTGTAACTTTTCCACCACCTATATATTCTGCTGAAGACAGCAGTGCCGCTTTTTTGACAGATGAACTTCTCAAGTGGTTAAGTGTACGTGAAGATGAAAACTGGTTTGCGCATTTGTCTTATTTACGTCCGCATCCTCCCTGGATTGCACCGGAACCTTATAACTCAATGTATGATCCTGCGGATGTCTCAAAACCGGTCAGGATGGAAAGTCTGGAGCAGGAAGGTGAACAGCATCCTCTGCTTAAAATGCTGCTTGCAAAAATTCCGGGTAAAAAATTTTTTCCGGACTCATATGAAGGACTTGCTGCAGAAACAAGTGAAAAAGATATCTTACAGGCACGTGCCACCTATTATGGATTGATGACCGAAATTGATCACCATTTAGGTAGAGTTATTTCGTATTTAAAAAAATCCGGACAATATGAATCCACGCTGATTGTTTTCACGAGTGATCATGGAGAACAACTTGGCGATCACTATTTATTTGGCAAAGCCGGATATTTTGATGCATCTTATGCAATTCCTCTGATCATCCATAATCCAGAAATTACTGACTCTACATCCGGTAAATCCTCTGCTGCTGGAAATCAGGTAGAAGTATTCACTGAAGCAATTGATGTGATGCCTACTATTCTGGATTGGTTGGATTTAGAAATTCCGCAAGAACTGGACGGCCGTTCACTGCTGCCTTTGCTGAAGGGTAATGTTCCGGATAACTGGAGAAAGGAGGCACATTGGGAATTTGATTTTCGGGAAATCGGCACGTATCAACCGATGATTGAACAACAATTCGGCCTGTCTCCTGATCAATGTTCATTAACTGTTATACGTGATGAGCGCTATAAATATGTCCACATGACAGCGCTCCCGCCGCTTTTGTTTGATTTACAGGAAGATCCTGAAGAATTTATAAATCGCGCCGAAGATCCGGATTACAGGCATCTTGTGCTGGAATACTCCCAAAAAATGCTCTCCTGGTCAATGCTTCACCGGGACCGTACACTGGTTAATATTAATCTGGAATCCGGGAAGTTGATTCACTGGAAAGGTCAAAGGATATTAACTAAACCTGAAGCATGACGTGATTGAAGGTCACAGCTAAAACGGCTTGCAGCTAAAAATCTTTCCCTCAATCCACCAAAATTACTGTATAGTTTAAGTACTAAAAATAAAGTATCAAATAAATGTCGAGGATTTTAAGGCAGAAAATCCTGACATGAACTCACCCTGGAGATCTATGCCCTGTTCTATCGTCCGCGAAGTAATAGATATTGAAGCTCTGCGACTTCGTGCACAACATTCTCAGGCAGGAGCAGTCTTAATTTTTTGTGGAGATATCCGCAATCACAGTCAGCAGCAGCAGGTTTCATTTCTCGAATATGAAGCTCATGAAAGCATGGCACTGAAACAGATTTCTCAGGTTGTTGAAGAAGTTCAAAAAAAATGGCAACTTCATACAGTTGAAGTTATTCACCGTCTCGGAAAACTTGCAGTAAAAGATTGCTCTATTGCTATTGCTGTTTCAACTTCACATCGCGGCGATGCCTATGAAGCAAGTCGTTACATCATTGACACCATTAAACATGCTGTTCCTATTTGGAAAAAAGAACATTTTGTAGATGCTCCTGCCATGTGGAGTAAAGGCTGTGAGGCGTCAAGTGTAGTCGAAGAAAGTGCTGAAACTCCTGCAATTGTGGAAAAGGAGCTTATCGAATGCCATTAGAAATTATCCGTCAAGACAATTCAAAACACCCCTTCATGAGGGGCATGCTGGCCCACAAGTTGATACAGAGAGGTTTATCTTTTGATCAGGCTTATCAAATATCAAAAGATGCGAGGTCTTTTTTCCAAGAGCAAGCAGAAGTCAGTTCCGATTCTTTAATGCAGGCAGTTGACGAACTGATAGTTAACCGTTACGGTAAAGAACTGTTGAAAGGGTTGACGCAGGAGTTGTTTCCAACAGGCAAACAAATCTGTGTTTTTCGAAGAAACGCCACCGCGCCGTTTTCAAAAGGATTATTAACACAATCGATTACTGCTTCAGGCTTAAAACCGGAAGAAGCCTTCCAAATTGCTTTTGATTTGGAAGCAAAATTGATGAAAAAAGATATCCTCCGTATCAGCAAAAAGAAATTGTTTGATGAGGTCTTTGCGACTATTAAGAAAAAACATGATCCACATATTGCCGACTTGTATAAATTAGCCAGCCGACTTGATGAACTGGATCGGCCGGTGATAATTTACCTTGGTGGTGCTTCCGGTACAGGAAAGTCAGTCATGTCCACTTTTTTAGCAGGTAGACTTGGTATCAACAAAATTACTGGTACAGACACTATCCGGGAGATAATGCGCTTGGTTTTTAAACGTGACCTTCTACCATCCCTGCACAACTCCTCCAGTAAAGCCGGAACTGGTATGCCAAAAAATCTAGGACAAAATGACCGCTTAATCAGTGGATTTTGTCTGCAGGCTCAGCAGGTAAGTGTTGGAGTGAAGGCTGTTGTTGATCGTGCCGTCAAAGAAAGAACAAGCATGATTATCGAAGGGATACACTTGCTGCCGAATATGGAACAGGCGATTAAAGAAGGTTGCAAACGGGCCTACCATATTCCCATTACACTTTCGTTGATGAACGAAAAACATCACAAAGACAGATTTTTAGAACGTGGAAAAGGAAACGAATTAAGGAAAAAAGAAGTCTATTTGCGTAGCTTTGAAAATATTAGAGCTATTCATGAGTTTTTTAATTTGGAGAGTGAAGATAATGAGATTGAAGTTGTTGACAATGAAGATTTTGATGAAACAACTAATACTCTGATGCAATTAATTATTAACACTCTGCAGGAACAGGTTAAATCAACTAAATCATCTAAATCCTGATTTTTTCGTGCAAAGAATTCCTCGACTGCTGATTATTATAGACGGCATGGGAGATCGTCCAATTGTTGAGTTGGGCGATAAAACTCCATTGCAGGCAGCAAATGTTCCTGTGCTGGACAGCTTGGCCAGAGAAGGTCAATGCGGTGTTGCGGATCCAGTCAAGCGTGGGATTGTAGCGACAACGGTTTTAGGCACATTGGCAATCCTCGGTTTTGATCCGCTCAAACATTCAATTGCACGTGGGGTGATTGAGGCACACGGAAGCGGGATGAAAATTATGCCTGGTGATATAGCGTTTCGCGGAAATTGGGCGACACTCGATGATGCGGGAAAGATCGTTGATCGTCGTGCGGGACGTATTCGTGAGGGCACAAAAGAACTAGCTTCCAGTCTCAGTGGGATTAAGATTGAGGATGCCTCTGTGGAAGTTGGTGCCGGAACTGAACATAGAGTTGCAGTAGTTATCCGTGGTGCTGGATTAGAAGATTCTCTCATCGGCAGCGATCCCGGCGATCATTTCCATTCCGGAATTAAACCTCGTCTACCGGTCGCACTGAAACAAACTGATAAAAAAAGTGTCCGTACTGCAAAAATTTTAAAGCTCTTTGAACAGGAAGCCAGCAAGATTTTAACACTGCATCCAGTGAATCTTGAGCGAGTCTCAAAAGGACTTTTTGCAGCAAATGCGATTTTAACCAGAGAACCGGGGCAGGTACATGCGTTTCCAAAAATAAAACGTCCCTCAGGATTGGGTTTGACTGGAGTTTGTATCAGCGGAGACGATACTCTTTCCGGAATTTCACGTGTAACAGGCTTGGATGTTTGTAAAACTCCGGCCATGACCGCAAATCTGGATACAGATTTAACAGAGAAATTTCTGCTTGCAGGAAAAATGCTGTCAAAATACGGAGTCGTTGTCCTCCACATAAAAGGCTGCGACATTGCGGCACACAACAGGGAAGCAGTAGAGAAGAAGGAATTTCTCGAAAAAATTGATGCTGAACTGGGACGTTTTTTAAAAATGTGGAAAGCTAAATTGCGGATTGCCGTCACTGCAGACCATGCGACCTGGAGTAAAGAAGGAGTACACGTTGATGATCCTGTACCGGTCCTGCTGCATGGACAGGGGATTTCAGCAGATTCAGTAAAGGGTTTTGATGAATTTCAAGCTTCTGCAGGAGAATTGGGATTATTCCGGCTGCATAAATTATGGGGAAAGTTTTTTGCCTGATAGCTCCTCAAACCGTATGAACTATAAAATATAAGCGTGATGGCTTCGTAAAAACGCCTAAACTGATTATTTGTCATCTCGAACAGAGAGAGGTCTTAATAATATCAGTGTTTAACATAAAATAGCTTTCTCGCTTCCTAAGCAATGAAACGTTCTAGTGACTTTTTAGGAATGGCTCATTACGTGTTAATAAAAAGTTTCAGAGCAACCATCTAACTACAATTATTCATGAGTTCAATCACCTTTGATCCTGACAGTTCGTGGCAAGCTAATTTCAGCTTTGAGCATGTCAAGTGCCTCATAGTCTGCAGGGGGCCGATCCGGCTGGAAACCATGACTGTCTTTGAAGAACTGGGAGCAAACTTCGGTATGCTGCTTTCTGAAAAAGACAGCATAATATATCCGCAAACATTAGCGCCGGAATTACGCGCACTCAGCAACCGCAGTGAACAGGTGCATCATGTTAGGGATTATATGGGTGCAACCAAAGAGGAGCGTGGACAGCGTATCGAACAGATAATCAATATTTGTCATGAACATGCTTACACGCATTTATTTGCCGGATATGGTTTTATGGCGGAAGATGCTGAATTTGCCTCACGTATTGAAAATGCGGATATCAGTTTCGTTGGCCCGAACTCAAAGGTAATTCAACAGGCAGGTTCAAAAGACGAAGCAAAGGAGCTTGCACGTTCCCTCAAGGTCTCGGTTACACCGGGAGAAGACCGCATTGCGGCAATTACCTTATTATCAAAAGCCGGTGACTCTCCTGCTGAATATTTCCAAAAACTAGTTAAAAAGCATAATTTAAGTCTCCCTCAAAACTGGCAATCCGGTGCTCCGCTTGATCAGGCAATTTCGCTTTTACAGGCTTCCTTGGAGAAGCAGGTTGATTTGTTTACGATTGCAGAATTACAGCAGGAAACTGTCCGGCAGGTTGAAACACTGTGGCGGGAAAGTCCGGGCAAGCGGATTCGGCTAAAACATGTCGGCGGCGGCGGCGGAAAAGGACAAAGGGTAATTACTGCTGTTGATGAAGTAGAGGAAGCTGTTATGTCCGTTTTGATTGAATCGAAAGCAACCGGAGTAGGCGACAATAAGAATTTTCTCATTGAACTGAATATTGAAGATACCCGGCACAATGAAATTCAACTGCTCGGTAACGGTGAATGGTGTATTGAACTTGGTGGGCGTGATTGCTCTTTGCAAATGCACGAACAAAAATTGCTGGAAGTTTCTCTGACTGAAGAAATGCTGGCAGCAGCAGCAGTTGAATACGAAGCCTCAGGCAAAAAAACACAGGCAGAAGTTCTGCGTACTGATGCAAAAATATTAAAATCAATGTGTAAACAAGCGGAGGAATTCGGCAAAGCACTTCAGCTGGATTCTGTTTCAACTTTTGAATGTATAGTTGAGCAGGACGCACATTATTTTATGGAAGTTAATACAAGGATCCAGGTTGAACATCGTGTCACCGAAATGGCGTATCGGCTGAGGTTTAGGAATCCTGACGATCCTGAAGACACATTCACGGTGGATTCGCTGGTGGCGGCCATGCTGCTGATAAACTGTTACGGAAAACAATTGCCACGTCCGGAACGTTTGCCGCGTTACCTTGCCGGAATTGAAGCCCGTTTGAATGCCACAAACCCAGCCTTAAAACCGCATGCCGGTGGAATTATACGCGCCTGGTCTGCACCTGGTGAACATGAAATACGTGATGACCAGGGAATTGGAATCAGTAATCCGGACACAGGACTTTTGCAACTCTACAACCTTGCCGGAGCTTATGATTCCAACGTTGCACTTTCCATCACACATGGAGTTTCACGCAGGGAAAGTTTTGAAAAGCTGGCAGAAATTCTACGTAGTATGGAGGTGCGCGGGAATGATTTACATTTAAACGTGGACTTTCATTACGGCTTACTGCATTGGTTGTTGGGCAACGATCCCATGCTGAAACCCAACACGCGTTTTGTTTCTGCATATCTGGCACTGGCGGGAAAAATAAAACGTATCTGCGATCAGGTAAATCTGGAAGTCGCCTGGAAAATCCAACTTGGAAACGTTCAAAAAAAATATGGTAAAGCAGGGCTCATAATAAGTGAACAAAAATTAACCCTGCTTTTAAGACCATTGAAAAAATTATTCAGTAGAACTCATTTGCTGATGGGTTGGTTGGCTTTTCAAAATTCAAATAATGAAGGTAATAATCCTTCTGCAAAACAGAATCCTGTGTTGATTTTGAGAGATCTCTATCATTTTTTAAGACTGGATCAGCATCCCGGAATTCCACCAAGTGAACAGATTTGGGTCAACGATCAGCAAATTTTGGAAACCGCAGCTGATTTTTACAGTGATTTAGCGCACAATTTTGGACAAGCTGAGATGTCATGGTCCGAATTAACAGCAATGTTGAATGCTAAAAAAGCGCCCGCCGCTTTTCTGCAGGATGAAAAGCCTCAATTCTGGGAGAGAATTCTCGTGGCACACAAAGGTCATCAACTTGCTTTGGAGTTATTACGTCTTCCTGAGATCATCGCGGAAAAAGCTGGATTTTATGAATTCCGCGGAAATGATAAACTGGAAGTAGAAATTCCGCCAGAATTTAGTGCTCCGGAGTTGGCAGAGGAATTGACAGCAGAGCTTGCTCCACAACCTCCGGCAAGCGGTAATGAAATATTAGCCTGGACTGGCGGCACCTTTTATTCACGTGAAACTCCGGAGGCAGAAGAATATGTCAGTGAAGGCCAGCACATTGAAGAAGGCGATGTTTTAGGTTTATTGGAAGTGATGAAAATGTTCAATCAGATTAGAGCGGAATTTCCAGGAACTATCCGTAAAATTTGTGTAGAAGCTGGTTCCGGAATTATAGTTTCCAGGGGGCAGTCACTTTTTCTAATAGATCCGGATGTTCCACCGGTTACGGTAACCGAAGAGGAAATCTTTAAAAAGCAGCAGGAGCAGACGACAGCCATCATGCAAAATATTTATCCCGCCAACTAACTTAGTGCATGATTCAATTTGAAGTAGAAGCAAACTGCGGAAATTCACGGGCCGGAACTCTAGAAACTCCGCACGGTAAAATACACACTCCCATTTTTATGCCCGTCGGCACGCTTGGTACAGTCAAAGGTATGACACCTGAGGAGGTACATGAAATCGGTGCTGAAATTATTTTAGGAAACACCTATCACCTGCATTTACGTCCCGGTGATGAACTGGTTAAAAAAATGGGTGGTTTGCATAAGTTTATGAATTGGCCCGGACCGATTTTGACAGACAGTGGTGGATTTCAGGTATTTTCACTGGCTAAGCTGCTCAAGCTAAATGAAGAAGGCGTTGAGATACGCAGCCATCTTGACGGTACAAAAATCAAATTAACGCCTGAAATATCAATTGCAATTCAGCAAAACCTTGGTTCAACAATTATGATGTGCTTTGACGAATGCTTGGAACTGCCTGCAACACGTCTGGAAGTTGAACGTTCAATTGCACTGACTGCACGCTGGGCAAAACGCTGCAAAGAAGCACGGACAAAGGCCAGCGGAGTTTTTGGTGAACAGGCTTTGTTTGGAATATTCCAGGGTGGAGGTGAACTTGATTTGCGTGAGCAAAGTTTGGAACAGATTGTTGAGATTGGCTTTGACGGTTATGCGATCGGTGGTTTGAGTGTTGGTGAATCAAAAGAAGAAATGTACCGCGTGGCGCATCACATTGCAGCAAAAATGCCTGCAGACAAACCAAGGTACTTGATGGGTGTCGGTGATCCAGAGGATTTGCTGGAAGGCATTGAAGCAGGAATTGATATGTTTGACTGCGTCATGCCAACCCGTAATGCCCGTAACGGTTCCCTGTTTACTTCACACGGAAAAATCAGTATCAAGCAAAGTCGATTCCAGGAGGATCCAGAACCGCTTGATCCAGATTGTGCCTGCTCCACTTGTCAGCATTATTCACGGGCTTATTTACGTCACTTATATAAATCCAACGAGGTATTAGGTATACGTCTCAACACTTACCATAATCTTTTCTTTTACCTTTCACTTGTAAAAGGTGCACGAGCTGCCATCAAGGAACAGCGTTTTCCGGAATTCAAAAAAGATTTCCTGGATAAATACCGCAGCGGAATTGACGGAGCTTAGGCATGTGCGGTCGATTTGCCCAAATAGACAGCGAAGACAAAGTGATGAATTCATTCGACATTTTGCAGTCAGAAATGATGCTGGAACCACGTTACAACATTTGTCCTTCTCAGCGAATACCAGTCATAATCCAGCAGGATGGTTTACGCACCCTTGAAACGCGGGAATGGGGTTTAATTCCTTTTTGGGCGAAAGAGCCGAATCCGCTGATCAACGCACGTTCGGAAACTGTTGTCGAAAAACCTTCATTTCGGCATGCCTTCCGTAAGAGACGTTGCTTGATTCCGGCATCCGGATATTATGAATGGGCGAAAGAAGAAGGTAAAAAACAACCTTATTTTATCCGTTTAAAAAACGAAAAACCCATGGCTTTTGCGGGTTTATGGGAGGAGTGGACTTCATCTAAAGGAGAGACTCGGCGAACCTGTGCTATTCTGACAATAACCGCAAATTATTTGATGCAGGAAATTCATCATCGTATGCCGGTTATTTTAACGCCGTTAAGCGGAGCAATGTGGCTGGATCATTCCGGAGGGCGAAATTCACCGGAAAAACTCATGCTGCCTTTTCCTGCAGACAAAATGGAAGCATGGAGAGTTTCACCTAAAGTCAGCGTGCCCGCTTTCGATAATCCGGCATGTTTTAGAAAACTGGAAAAAGCGGAAGTCGCAGAAAAGAAACCTGAACCTCCTGAAGCACAGGCTTCGCTGTTTACTTAAAGTTCCTCGATAATTTTAACAGCATCTGCATGTGCGATACGCTGCAAACCGTTTGCACCTGCACCTTGTGGTTCTGCCTCAAATTGATAAACCATCTTTTGCCGCAAAGGTCGGAAGCTGACTGTCAGCGATGAAAAATTATCAAACTTTTTGCTGTCTGCAGAAGTTGATGTTTTTACAAAAATAAAGTTAGGTGTGTTCAACTTTACAGTTGCCTCTATTTCCTGCTGTTCCTTATTTCCGGAAATATTACCCATAATTTTCAGCAAGGTACCTACTGCAACCTGACGGCTGGTGCTGATAATTAGTTTGGGATTTTCTGAATTGAATTTCAGCTTTTCACGTAAACTAATTAATGCCTCCAGACGTACCTCGTCAATATTCTTTAATTCACCCAGAATTAACTCAAAATTTACTGCATTGTTACTGATTTGCTCAACTTCCTTTATTTTCGTCATCCGTGACATCTCCCAGAGCAATTCCATTTCTGCAGGTGTCAGTTTATACTTCACTGTCGTTGTTTTCTTCAACTGTGTCTGAGCTAATTCGTAAAGTCGCTGCTTAAAACTATCTATTTGATCCTGATCGGAAGTGTAGTAGATGTTGAGATTTCCTCTATCTGTATCTTCCCAAAAAGTAGGACCGGAAAAAAGCAGCCGGTTTGAAGTCATTTCTATAACTTGTGAAAAAGTTGCTTCACCCAATACTTCAAGATCATCAAGTACATCTTTTGCAATTCGATCAACAAAATCATTCATGCCTTCACGCTGATAGAATAAGGCGAGTCCAAACTGCAGGACACGCACACCGTTGTTGATCAGCACACCACGGGCCATATCTTCTTTATTAAAATCCGGAGGACTGTCCACCTGCAGCATTTCACCGAGCATTCCATTCTGAATTTCAACGTCCCAGCCGTCGTGATAAATCTGTTCCAGAACCTTTTTCATTTCAGTCGCAATCACATCCACAATGAAATACATGGCGGGACTGTTGCTACCATGTTTAAAAA
>Ga0209449_1000927_pt1 | contig 17091 bp, 3 predicted proteins | sample SaaInlV_100m_DNA_5_FD_184671 | JGI IMG/M metagenome (GOLD analysis project Ga0209449, IMG submission 184671) | Marine microbial communities from expanding oxygen minimum zones in the Saanich Inlet - Saanich Inlet SI073_LV_200m_DNA (SPAdes) (version 2) | ecosystem: Environmental > Aquatic > Marine...
CTAATAAAAATGGACTAATTTTAGTTCAGTTAAATTATTAACTCTTTTATATAATTTTAACTCTTTTTATTAATTACATACCTTCTTTTTTTCTTATTATATTATAACTAAAAATGATTGTTTTAACCTAACTTTAAGTTGTTGTTTAGTATAATCCTATATTAAAAAAAAGGATTGTCATGACAACAAAATCAAATAAAATAATATATATTGAAGTAATTATAGCATTTATATTTTTTACTCTTACTTTATTCTTTTCAAGAGAACAATATCATATGTCTTTTTCTACTACTATAGGAATGATTCTTTACTTTATGATATTCATTGAATTAACTAGAGCTTTAATTGATTATATTTTTTCAGAGGAACATAAATTTAAAGTAAGATATATCTATGATATGGGAATTATGTTTATAATTAGAGAAATACTTGTAACAATAACTTCTAAACATTCAGTTATAGAAAAAGAAATTATATTTTTATCTATTTTATCTTTCTTTTTAATTCTTTTATTCTTATTAAGAATATTTGATGCTAAAGTATTTAATTACCTTGACAATTGCTCCTCTTGTGAATATACATTTAAAAAAAATAAATAAAGACATTATTCTTTCTGAATTAAATAATAAAGTTTTTTCTGATATTAATATTAAATTAGAGTTATATACTTTTACTTCTTGTCAAAATAATGTTGTAAAAAAAAATAAAGTTTTAGAAATTATTTGAAAGTTTCAGTAATTAATAAACAATTTATTCTCAAAAAAACTACAATTAATAGTTGTGGTTCTTTTTTTTTCTCAAAAAAGAACCACAACTAACTACTTAATTACATCCTGCAAAACTACAATCACATTCATATCTATATTCATCATAACATTTTGTATCATCATATTTTACTTCTTTTCCTGTTGAATTATAATATTTATTTTTATATAATGAATCTAATTGACCTGATCCATATTTTTTTTCAACATTCCCATCATCATAATATTCTTTTCTAGTAGTATCACTTATACCACTCTTTACATCTGTATTTTCAGAATTGTTGATTTGATTTTTTTCTTGTACAAGATTTACATGATCATACATCATAGTATTTAAATCATATTCTTCTGTTGAGGTACCTGTTAATTTATCATCCATATAACTTGATTTCATAAACGAAGAACTTTGATTATCTTTATCTAAAAATTCTTGATATGCTTTTTTTCTTTTTTCTTTTTTTGTTTCTTCACTCCAATTATCATCCCAAACTTCTCCCATAGGAACATTATTATCATTTCTATTAAATGAGTCATCTGTACTTAATAAATCTTTATATTTATTATTACTGTTTAATGAACCATATATTGTACTATTACCTTCACCTTCATCTAAACCTGACACATCAAAGAAATCTTTTTCTGATGTTGCATCTTTCATTTTTTGTTCTTCTACACTTATTCCATTTAAACTACTTTTTGATACTCCGTTTTGTCCATTTTCTAAATCATAATTTGTAGATGTTCCATTACGTAATTGATTTAGTGTTTTAGTTGATTTTTTTACTCTATTTGTCCCTTCTACTTCCTCTTTTGTTATTGTTATTTCATTTTGTGTTTTATTTGCTATTGTTGTTGAATTTACATTATTAGTATTTTCTTTTTTTATTTGTCCCATATCACTTTTATTATCATTAAAATACATTCCAGTAAGATTACTACTTGCAGAACCTGATGTATCAACCAAATCAGTTAAACTTCCTTCACCTATCATTCTCTCTTGTGCTTCATTCATTTTTGTTTCATTAGACTTATAATAATCTACTCTTGATTTTAATTTTTCTTTTTTATTTCCATCATCAAAATTTCGAATTTCACTTCCTGTTTGCTCTACATCGTTTACTTCTTCTTCTGCTATTTTATCTTTTTCAACTTCTTCTTGCATTTTTGTTACTGTATCTGTATTATCAAAACCTGCGCCACCTCCAAATATTCTTTGTAATAGCGATGGTGTTTGTAGTTTCCCTTTTCCATCCTTTAAATCTTCACTTTTTAACATATTAGAACCTTCTCTAGTATCTATAATCTCGTCATTACCTGAAGAATCTTTTCTTTTTATTCTTTTTGATATTATTATTTGTCCATCTTTTATCTCTTTTGATATTCCATCATTCTCTATTCCTTTACTTTTATTATAATTTAGTGTTACATCTTCTGCTTGCATTGCTGCTTTTTTATTTGTTTCATCCTTAAATAATTCAAAATCCATGTCTTCACTTTGATCAAATAAATTTTCTTCTTTCTTTGTACCATCTTCTTCTTCCATTCCGTCATACTCATATCTTCCTTGCATACCTTCTTCCAAATCATCTGTAGTTAATTTTGATTTAATTGTTCTTTTTTGTTTAAATTTTGGTATTGTTATTTGTTTACAATTGTCCACTGCTGTTGATACCTCTGAACATTTATATGTATGTGTCACCCCTTCTATTGTTTTACTAATACAAGGATTTCTATCTTCTTCAAAACAGTATCTACCGTCCCATCCACTTGTACCATTTTGGTCTATACATTTTTTAGACTTAAATATAAATGGGTTTCCTTCACCCCATTTTGATTTACATTCATAAAACTCAGGACATACACTATTCTCTTTCATACAACTTTTATTTTGTTTTGTTATTATATTCCCATCTTCTGAATCTAATGGTTCTCCATCACCATTTGTCCATTTAGCCACACATTTTAGTTTAGTACCATTTTGGTTCATATATATTTTCATTTCTCTAGTTGAACCTTCACCTTTTTTATCCAGTAGTGTTTCTGATTTTACTTCTCTTGTTACATATCTTCCTTTAAAATCAGCACACGATTCTTTTATCAATTCTAATCTTGTTTTTTCATCATAATTGTCTTCTCCCAATAAATCTTCTGCAATTCCAGTACCAACCACTACAGATTGTTCTGCATTTTTATCACTACTCATAACCATATCTATTATATTTATAGTTTCAAACATCACTTGATAATTTTTAGACATTGGATTTATATGTTTAATTTTAACTTCTCCATATACTTTACATTCTTTTGGTATATTTATCCCTAATGGTTTATATTCTCTTCTTTCACATTTATTTGTAGTAGAATTCCAACTATAACCATTATTACATTCTTTCAAAAATATTGTATTTAATACCTTTTCACATTCTTTATTATTATATGTTGCGATAGAAGGACATAATTGACTTTCAGTAATAACTGTATACGTTGGACTATTTGTACCTGGTTTTATACATCTCATATTTTCATAATCAACTATTTCATCTATTTGACAAGGATTATTTTTAGGTATATTTATCTTTTTTGTACATCCTGAAGATGTTATTGTCCAGTCACTAGAACAAGTTTGTGTATTTGCTTCCATTTGTAGTGTTCTTGTACAATATTTTGCGTCACTTGATTGAGTCCAACCAGTTTCACATTCTATTACTACATTGTTCTTCAATATATTTATTACTTGTTTACAATAGTTACTATCAGAATCACTATTAGGATTTTCAACAAAACCTTCTGGACAACTTTTTTGAATTGTTGTATTATTATTATATTTCCATAGTTCATTTATAAATGGATTATATCTATGACATATATCTAATTCATTTATAGTATATATACTACTTCCAGCCTTATCTCCATACATGTTTTCACCTGGACTACTTTGTCCTTTTTTCATTTCAAAATGTCTAGATTTAATTTCTACATCCTTTTCACTTACCTTCTCTTCATTTAGTTTTTTTGTTAAAGATTTTTCATTACCAATAGGACATTTATATAATTGTTTTGCATCTTGAGATACTAACCTACTACACTTATTTATAGTTATATTCCAATTACCTGTTGTATATGGATTATTATTAATTTGTGATATATTTTCACCTACTGCACTATTACAATCATATTGTATTCTTGTACATTTTGGTGAAGTGTTTGTTGTTGTATTTTCTGGAACATTCCAACCAGTAGATGTTGTGGAATCATATACTCCATTACATGTATATGAATAATGTGAATTATCACATGTATCTGGTATTTTTGGTGTAGAATTATCACATGTATCTGGTATTGTTGGTGTAGAATTATCACATGTATCTGGTATTGCTGGTGTAGAATTATCACATGTATCTGGATTATATGTTGCTATTGCTCCGACACTTACATTTGTTGCTGTTGCTCCATTTGTTGAATTTTGAGTTTTTGAACAAGTTACTCCACTTAAAGTCAATGAATTATCTTCACAATACATTATATCTTCTACAACTTTATTAGTTTCCTCATAGTAACCTAATCTTTCATATTCATGATTTCTTTCACCTGTTATTCTATTATCAGTATCACTTACACTTTGATCTAATATTTGACCTTCAAAATTTGAACCAATATTATTATAATCTTGTTTGGTAAAACATTTTTCATTGTTATATTTATATTCATTTCCTATACTACTTTTTTGAATTCCTGCAATATTTGATATAATGTATGATGTTTCTGGTACTACACCTGTATATTTATTTATACTTGTATTTGCTGTTTCTTGTGTTATTGTTGTTACTGTATATTTATTTAACATTTCATTTTGGAATATCATATTACTACCAAAGATTTGATTCAAGTGTTTTATATTATTTAAATCAACTTCTCCACCTTCAATTATAAAACCTTTATTATCTTTTTCTTGTATACAAATTTCTGTTTCAATAGGAGTTGTATAATTTACTACTGTTATTTCTTGTGAACTTCTTTCATAACATTGTTCATTATCTGGTTTTGTTGTAAAAGTTTTTAAAACTCCTTCTTCATTTGTATCAACCTCTACAAAGTTATTTTGTATATTTGTTGAGTTATCATTAAAAAAACCTGTTTCTTTTAATAATTGACTATAATTTTGTGCTTTATCTAAATTATCTTTCATATCTTTATTATCTAATATAAGAACATCTATAAATTCTCTATACATTTTATTTGATATTGTTTCAATCCCATTACACACTACACCTGTTTTACTATTTATTATATTATTACTTGAAGCATTATTATAATTAGTACTATTTATATCACTTTCTACTCCAACACTTTTATAATTACCTGTACATATTTTTGTTTGATATGGATTAGAAATACCATATACATCTGAATAAATTCTATTTATCTTTTCATTATCATCTGACATTATATAATTTTCCATTTTATAATATTCTTTATTCAATCCTACATTTAATATATATTTATTTATACTATTTACCCCATCCTCATCTTTTAACATTACTTTATTTATTAAATTTCTACATATTTTTTTACCATGTTCATTATATGCACTATCATTCATTATATAAACACCAGTATATTTATTATTACTTACTTCTTTTTCTGTTATTGAACATTTTTTTTCTTTATCTATTGCTGTTGTTTCTTCACAAGACCAATGTACTTCATTTTTTGTATATGGTTTCATATGTGATGTATATTTTGTTATAAAATTACTATTAAAATAATCCCTATCTATTTGTGCATGTTGCATTTGTCCTAAATCCATAACACATTTATCAAATTCTTGTGTATTTAAAAAACTTTTAATAAATGAATCTATTCTTTCTAATTTTTTATCCATTTCTTGTAGATATTTATTTATTATATGTCCTTGACTTCTAGTGATGTATTGACATCTTCTTTGCTTGGTAAACTTAAACCAATTCATATAACTATCTTTATCAACAATTGGATCAATAATTACATTAAAATCCTTACTTCCATCAATTTTATTCATAGTAAATTCTTTATTTCCTCCATTATTTTTATATTTAAATACCAGCTCTCCACCATTATCACTATAAATCATATCAAACATTTCTGCTGCTGTTAAAGTTTCTGTTTCACTAATAATTATACCATTTGGATGATTTGCTATATATTGTGCTCTAATTTTTGAAAATAAACTTAAAGTATTTGTAACAGGTACTGCAGATGGTGCATAAGTTGTATCTACATCACAACAATATCCCCCAGCACATCCAGTTTCACAACCTTTATAATAAATTTTAAATGCTTTAATCTTCATTCTTTGACAAGTTATTCCATATTTTGCTTTTGCTCCACCTGTTTTATCTCCATGGAATACAGACCAACTATTTTTAATCCATGGTGCAAATATTAAATCTTTTATTTCATTTTTTACACTATGTGTTTTTAACTTTATCATTTTATCTGAAGCTTCATGGTATTCAACACCGTTAACTATCATACTTCTTATTTCTCTAATTGCTTTTAATAACATTCTAATCTTTTCATCTTCACCTATAAAATCAAAAATTAATGCATTTTCACATAATTCTATAATATTATCTGTTCCATTATTTGAATAATCTTTTACCTCTTCTAATTTTTGGTCTATATAATTTATTGAAGGTTTATATGTTACACCTATGAAACCTGAATTATTATTTGATTTGATTTCATCAAGAGTATAAGCCATTAAAGTTGTAGGTTCATTATATACTGAAATAATTTCTTCATTCATTATTTTCAACAATTCTTTGTCTATACCAGCATAACACTTAAATATTACACTATTAGTTATTACATCTTTATATGATAGTATCTCTTTTCCATTTGAACAACTTTGAAGTTTTGATAATTGATTTGTATCTGTTATACTTATTGTTGATTGATTTATTGTATTTGTAAACTCTTTTGTTTGACTTTTCTCTATATAAAATAAATAATCTTCTGATACTGGAACATTTATTACTTTATTAACAACCTCATTAAATTTACATTTATCAATATTTTTATCATAAGTATAATTTTCACTACAAATTGGTTCTACTTTTAATCTTTCTTCATTACTAGTCATACAAACTCTTACTTCATTTTCATCATAATAATACGCTTTTGAAAAATCACATGGTTTCACTGTATCTATACAATATTTATGTATATTACTATACACACCTACTTTACAAATTTTATCTACTTTACAAGTATCTAACACTGCATCATATTCATTACCATTACATAATAAATCAGCAGTTCCTGTATTATCATTTTCAAGTAATACATTATTCGTATCTTTACAAGTATCTAACACTTCATCCAATATATTATAAGTAGTATTACTTGAACAAGGTTCTATTGTTGACATTGTTATTGCTGTTTCTGTTTCTCCGTCTTTACACACTTCTTCTTCTTGATTAAAAAAGTTATATTTACTATTTGTTTCACATGGACTTTGTTTATATTCTCTACAATGATTTAATTCACTATCCCATATTTTTTTTCCATCACAATATTTTTGATTACCTATTATACACTTATCTATGACTTTATCTAAATACGAACCTTCTGGACATACATCTGTTTCTTCTATTACTTCTGGTGTATTGTATATATATATATTTTTTTCTTTACTTTTTACTATTATATTATATTTTGTATTTATTTGTTTCTTCCCTAAAATTGTTTCAATTTTATTATTTATATTTAGATTAAAGTCTCCTTGTTTTAAATAAACTTTTTTTCTAAATATTTCTTTTTCCAAAATATTATTTTCATTAATATCAAAACTTAATTGTGTTGGTAATACTTTCTTATAATTTATATTTTGTAAATCATCATATATGTAATCTTCTTTTTTAATATACTGCCAATTTTTATTTAAATCAATATCCAATTGTTGTGGTATTTCTGTGATATCTTTCAACTCTTCATATGAAGTTAACATTCTTTGTTCATTTTTAAATTCAATCATTGTATCATTGAACCAATAATCTTTATAACCTGTATAACCTGGAGCATTTTTTACACTTTTTTCAAATACCTCCATTACACTTTTTTCTTCAAGATCAATATTTAATGATTTTTGATATAAATTAAAATTAGTATTATTCTTATTTTGTAATTTAACTTTTATTAAATATATCCCTTTAGATTTAATTTGTAATATAACTTTACTATTAGTATTAGTATTTGTAATACTAACATCTCCTTTTGTTAAATCTGCATCAAAAATAACTTTATCATTAGATAATAATACTTCTAATATATTATTACTAGTTGTATGGTCCATTTCTATTTTTATATTTGTATTAGAACCCATTATAGGTAAATAGAAAGAATAATAATTTCCTTCATTATCTGTATCTATATTTATTTCATTTTTATTTCTAATTAATGTATATTCATTATAACCTGACATACTTTCTAAATATTGGTTTTGTCTTAACAAAGAAATACCATTAGTATTTGTATTTCTTATTATCTCTTGTTTGTTTTTCGAACTCTCCATTTTTATTCCATCAGTGTCATTACTACTTTCTAGTTGTGTAAATAATTGGGTATCTCTAGGTGTATCTATATCATAACCACCTGTTATATAATCAGTAAAACTACTTAGATTTAAACCTGTTGGTGTTGTTATTGTTGATGCTACAAATACTTTTTGATCTGTTCCTTCCATTCTACTTAATACATTAATTAAATTAGCAATATTTTCATGTCCACTTTTATATTTTTCTACTATATTATTATATTGAATATCTGCACTATAATATTTCATTAGATGCGCGTAATTATCATATGTATTTTCTAATGAAGTCTGGAGCTTTTTTTGTGCCTCTGGTGTTAAAATATTTTCTGTTATGTCATCATTTTCTATTGTGTATAATGCATCTATATAATCTGTTTTTATTTTATCTTTGTATTTTTGTTTTATCTCATCTAAATTTGTTTGTAAATCATCATCTTCTGTTGTATATATATTCACTATCTCTTTTGTTATATTTGATTTATTTCTATCTACTCTACTATCTTCCCCTCTTATTTCTGTAATTTTATAACCTTCACCATTTGCTTGAATATTTTTTTCACATTTTTCTAATTCTGGATTTTTTAGTGTTGATAAATTTTGTGCAGTTGCTATTCCACCTTCTCTCTTATGATTATATATCATATATCTACTTTTATGTTTTTGTTCCCATTTTCCACCGTCATCAAATATAGGTTTATATGTCCAATAATATTTATTTATTGTTGTTTTATGAAAATCTGTTGTTGGTGCATCAATATCTTGATTAGTATCTTCTTGGTCAGAAGGATCTTTTGGTACAAAAATATAGTCAAGTTCTTTATAGAAATCAAAGGTATTATTTAATGTTGCAGATTGATGACTTTTATTTACAACTGATGCCAAACTATTACCTTGTAAACCTTTTATTGTTTGAAGATTCACACCTAAATCATTAATAGAATTAATTTTAGCGTGACAACTTGCTCCACAAGTTGGCGGTTGTAACAATATAGAAGGTATATTATTTGTCTCTAAATATGTTTTTATATCTGCTCTTATTGTTGAAGTTGGAACATTATTATAACTACTATAATATGGTAATTCATTTGAATTATTTCCATGTGAATGTGTTGTATCATCACCAAGATAAATAAATAATTTACTTCTTAAATTCCCTACTGTTTTTTCAAATGCTTCTTTTGTTTTGTTCCATAATCCAAATATATCACTATATTGATCTCCTCTTTGCTTTCTTCCATCTCTTACATTATCTATTGCATTTAATGCTTCAATACGGTTATCTATCCAATCTGTTGATCTAACACTATCATTTATAGATAACCTTACTTTATTATAATTAATTACTTCTCCTATATCTTCTTTTAGGATTTTCCTTACATATGGTGCTGCTCCGTCTATAGATCCTGATACATCTGTTATAATCCCTATATCAAGTTCTTCTACACTATTTGGTATTTCTAAATTCGCCCAGTCATATTTTTTTTGAAATGACACCTCTGATTGTACATCTAATAATTCAAATAAATATGTAGGCATCCCTGTTATATTTGGAATACAATGACCCCCATTAAAACATTCTGAATCATTTGTACAAACATCTCCTTCATATTCTTCTAAACAATATGTAACTTCTTTTTTACAAGAATATAATTCACTATCAGAACCTGGAAATATTTTATTTACATCTTTAAATGGTCCTGGGTTTATTTCATAACCTTCATCACAAATTTTGGTTTGTTCAACACAAGGATTTATTTCTATATTACCATAAAAAACTCCTGCTTGAGAATTATTTGACATACCATATCTACCTATTGGAAATTCTTCTCCTTCTAATGGAATTGCTTCTATCTTTTTTTCTCCATTTATATATATTTTTAAACTATCTTTTTTATAATCTATTTCCATATCATATAATTCATTATGATTCCACATCACACCAGCTTCATATTTTAATTTAGTTGCAACACCATTTTTCTTTTGTGTTATTATTGCTCCTTTTTGAACATTCCCACCTTGAGCAGAAGCTCCATCCCAATAAAATGTTATATAATTATTTTCATCTTTATAACCAACAACATATCCTATATTATCACTATCGTTTGTTTTATCTGATTTCAATGTACTCTTCATTAAAACTTCATTTGTTTCTTTAAAAAGCCCAGTATTTGGTACCAAGAACATTGTATCTCCAATCACATTTTTGTCTTGATAAACATCTGTTCCATTTATTGACCAATCCCCTGGTGTCCCAGTATATTTTTCTTCAAATTGATTTAATGGTGCATTTTTAAATCCTTCTTTTAAACAATATGGTTTTAATTTTTCCAAAATTCTATTTCCATATTTCATACATTTATCTTCTTCACTTCCATCATCAATACAAATTGTTGTTGGAATTTGACATTTACCATTTTTAAATGTAACACCCAAACCACAATTTACTGGAGTACCCATATTATTTGATTGGTTTAACACACATCTTTGTCCAGATATATTTGTTGCTTTATACTCTCTATTTGGTTGATTAAAACAAGGTTCTTGTTCTACTATTGTTGTTTCATATGTTTTACATTGTTTTGTTAATGTATTATTACAAACTTTTGGTTTAGTTTTACTTACATCTAATCCAGAATTATTATCTTGAAAAAATAAAGAAGTCCAATTATTAAACCTTTCTCTATCTTCTTGAGAACCACCTATAATTTGTTCTATTAGTTCTTTTAGACCTGCTGAAGATATTGCTGTTCCAGTATCTTCTTCAGTAATACAATACATGTGTTTTTCTTTCATTAAATTATTACATCTTAAACCTGCTGTTCTTCTTTGAGATATACTTGCTGAAGTTCCAACTACAGTAAATGATTCACCTCCACTAGAATTACTACCATTTAATGCTATATTTTCTGCACTATTTATATTTTGCCAACCACAACAATCAAGAATATCATTACAAGTTTTACTTGTAATTATACTACCTGTTTGGTTTTTATTTAAAGGATTTGTAGTATCATCTAACACAATACATCTACCTTCTTTATTATTACTTGCTAATTCTGCTCTATCATCACTATCAAGATTAGTTATAAATGCAACTTTTCCTGTTATATCAGATATTCTTTTACTTTTCTTTTGTTCTAATATAGAACCCCAATAAATACCATTTATTATATTATCCATTTCAACTTGTCCACTTTGAATTGATATTGTATGATAATCATATTTATCATATCTTTTTTGACTTCCCTCCATTGTTCCTGGTGCTCCTAAAAACACATAATCATTTAAAGAATATTCTATCGTATCTGGTATTTGTGAATATTTATATGTAAATTTACATACTGCATTCCCCTGTATTTTACTACTAATTTGAAAATCTTTTTCCCATACACCATTAACTTTTTTTCCACAAGATTCATTAGAATTCATTAATGAATTTGTAGATGATAACATTGAGGTTTTAATATTACAAACTCCTTTTTTATTTTCTAATGTTACTGTTGGTGTTAATATAACACCCCCTTTTTTTGCTATAAATGAAACACCACCACAAGTACCTGACATTGCAAAATACCCGTCAAATGCAAAAGGACTAGTAACAACTCCTTGACTATTTGTTATCCTAAAACCATAATCTTCTGCTAATTCAGTATAAGAATTTGAAGTATTACAAACACCTGTACCACATCCTTCTTCTGCAATATAACTTCCTTGAACACAAAGTTTCAAAGGTGTCTCTGAATCAAGAGAACATCTTGCTTGTACTTGTTTATCTAATGTTAAAAGTGCTGTACCAGTATAACCTAATGCTGGTTTAGACATTTTATTTAATGTCATAAAATCTGTAATATTATGTGTAACCCCCCCAAATGTATCTGATGGTAAAAATATTTCATGTCCATATTTTGTCATACCATTTTTATATATTTGGTTTATATAATTATCTGTTAAATGTGCCCACTTACCATTAGTTGTAACATTTTTATGATTAACACCTAGATTAGTTAAATAATTTTGTTGTCTATCATAAAGTTCATTTAATGGATTTTCAAAAAATAAACCGTAATGTGCAGGGTTATAATTTTGTTTTTTTGATTTGTTTTTTATTTTACTATGGGCACCAAATGTATCACTAGTATATATCCCCTTTTCATTTCCACCACCTATACTATTTTGATTTATATCCCCTTCTTCATATTTGTTTGTTTGTCCACTTTTATATCTAAATTGATAAGTTCCTGGTTTTTGATTTGCCTCCATAATAATTCTAGGTAATCTTGTTATACCAAGATTAACTAAATAATCTTGTTTTATTTTCAAGGTTAAATCATTTGTTAATAAATTTAAATCATCCCCTTGCAAATCTTTCCAAGGTCCACTTTGTTCTATTTCTAATGTAGTTTTACTTTCTTGACATCCTAATAATGTACTTCCCACTGGACATGGATCTTCTTGTTCAACTTTATTTTCAATTGCTTCATCTTTTAGACTTTGTAATCGTCCTACAAATGCTTTAGCTTTTATTATACAATCTGTTTTTGTCTTTCCATTTATTTGATTTCCTATATTCCAATTAAAATTTTTTCCAAACATCTCATGTGTACTATATCCTATTGGTTCAGTAAATTTTTTTGTCCCATTTGTTGTTAATTTATCACATACTTCAGCAAAAGTAAGTTCAATACCATCTTCATCTAATCTACAAAACATATTCTCTATTTCACTTTCAGCAATATTTACATTTTTAATACAACTACACTCTGGTTCTGTATCTGTACAGTTTGCAACATCTGTAATATTATTTGTTTCCCCATTTATTGGTTCATTTATAGTATATTCTTCACAAGTACCTTCATTATTTGCATTTGCTGTTCTTACTAATTCTTTTGCTTCATCTGTTAATTTATATGGATTTATTATATTTGTTTTACCTGATTCAATTATATCTTCTACATCTAACATACAAAAGGATACATTCTCCTCTGTTGATTCAGTCCCTTTATTTTCACCTAATAAATATATATCTATTGATAGTATTTGTGTAATCATAGTTATCATTAAAATTATTTTTTTTATCATAAAAAACCCTTTTTAATATATATTATAATATAAATATGTATTTTTGATTTTTATCTAAAAAAAAATTTAACTTTAGTATATAATTAGTTGGTTTTCCATTATATTTTATCTGGAAAACCAACTAATCTAGTTTTTTTATTGTTTAACTTTTATTATTTAACTTTTATTGTTTTTGTTAAATCTACTACTGCTTGATTCACTGCTTGAGTAAGATTCACTGTGCTTTCTATTGTTGTTTCTTTTAACCATTTTTTTAGACTTCCTAATAACATCCCTGAAATTATTAGAGTTACTATTACCATTAAAATTACATATGCATAAACTTCTAGTTGTACTAATAAAGAAACTGTACTATTTGTAATTATATCTTCAAGATAATTATTAATTAACATAGGTAATGCAAAATCATACATTATAACATTTATAGACATTATCAACATTGTAAATATCACAAATACAAAAGTTGAAGCTAAAATTAACTTGAACATCCATTGATTTACATTTTCTATTATACTTATTATTTTTGATTGTCCTTGTTCTTTCATCCAACTTTTATAATTATCTATTGCTACTTTTGAAAAGAATGCATAGAATGGTACTATTAATGCTAATCCCCAGCCTAAAATTGTTGCTAGTATTGCTAATAACAATATTAATATTATATTAAATGCAAAAGCATACAATATACCTATTTTAATTACAAATAATATTATAGGTATCACCCATCCATCTACTGGTGGTGATACTATTTTGTCTGCTCCTTTTAATTCTTTTTTATAATAAATTTTTTCTGATACACCTATTAATGATATCATTTGTGTAATTTTATCTACACTCATTACTTGATCCCATTTTTGTTGCAAGTCTTTTGTTCTTTCATAATTAGTATTTCCACCTTTATTATATAACAATGTAACAAAATCTGCTACCTTTGTATATACATCATCAAACATTGTTCCTTCTATATATTTAAATGTTTTAAATATTTGTGTTTCATTGTTTATTGTTAATATGGTTGCAAGACAAGGATAAAATTCTTCTACTGTTAAAGTAGTTGAATCAGTTGAAGTTATTACATCAGAGCAGGAATCTATGAATGTTTCATGTTTTTGTCTTAATATATTATCATAAGTTAAAAAATTATTTTTTCCAAATATACTTTCAACTCCAAATGTACTATTATTTATATCTTCTTCACCTGAAAAAAAAGATGGCATAATATCATGTACTTGTTCTTCTAACTCTGTACTATCTATTCCTGATAATTTATAACATCTTCTTTTTTGTTCTTCACCTATACTTGTAAAAAATGTTTCGATTGTTGTTTTTTTTATTTCGTCTGTTGTACCTGTCAATGTATTAGGAATACATCCTGTTCCTATACTTAAATCTCCAATTAAAACATTTAAACTTGTCGCTGCATTAAATAAATCTTGTTTTAAATTATTTAATTTATTCATATCTTTATCTTCTAGTCCTGTTTTAAAAATTATTTTTGCTTTTGTTCCTGTTGTGACAGGTTCAATATAATTATCTGTTGAAAACATTAATTCTCTTAATAAATTTCTATAACTTAGTCCTATAATATTTTTGCTTTTTAATGTATTGATACCTAAATATGTATCTGTGTATTTCCCTCTTTCAATATTTATATATTTACTTTTATTGTTTTGAATTTTATATGTTTCTACACCACTTTCATCCCCCTCACACTCTCCATTTTCATTTGGCATATAACCACCTATACACATAGTTTCACTTTGACCTATATAAAAATCTTTTAGATTAAGATAATATAATTCTGTCAGTTGATTTGCTGTTGTTGAATGATATTGTTCTAATGTTGTGGTTCCTATTTTTTCAAATTCTTCTGTTTCACCAGTTGTTGCTTTTTTTGGAGTTGTTATTTTATATATACAATCCATTAAATTCGCCGTACAAACACTTTCTGATGGTAAAACTAATTCACTTAGATTTGTCTTTGAAAAATACTTATTTCCATATATATAACTACTTTTTAACTCATTACCATAATATAAAGTATTATCTATGTCACTTTCTGTTTTCACTTCTTCTGAAAAACTATTAGGTAACATATATATTTCTTTAAATATTGCTGTTGTTTGTGAATTTATTTGTGCTTGATTATTTCTTGTTACTGTTTTATTATTACTTGAAAAAAAACTTTTATTATCTTCTATACTTACTTTTTCTCTATATCCATATTCATATATTGGAGTTACTTGTAACTTATTTGTATTAGATATTATTTTACTCCCTTCTTTCACTTCTTCATTTTCTTCAATTGTATTAAATAATTTTTTAAATATTTCTATTTTCATATTACTACTTGTAGAATCCATAGTTGTATTGTAGTGTGATATATATGGGTTTAATACGTATCCTGATATAGAACTTCTACCATTCAACCACTCATTTCTTTTATCTTTTTTACTACTTACTTTACCATTTACTGTTTCATCTATTAGTTCTTTATTTCTTAATATTTGATTATCTAAATATTGTTCAACTTCTGTCAATATTTTTAAAATATAATTATATTGATATATAAACTTTTTATAGTTCATATATTTTTTACCAAAATCTGCTTCTCCTGCTGCTTTTTCAAAATGTTTATTCTTTTTCACTTCTATTGTTGGTGCAAAAGTTTGTGTTATTTTAATTTCTGGTCTTAACCATTGAATTGTTTTTTGATACTTTGATACATCAAATAAATCAACAGGTGTTTTTATTTTTTCAAAATATTTAGTTATTAAATGATACCAAAACAATCTTTCAATTGTATTATTTTTGTTTATTGTTGTATTATCATCTGTTGTTTCTACTATTTCTGGTAAATCAAATCTTATCATTATTTCGTTTGTGTTGTTACCATACACACTGGTCACATCATCAAGATTGTTTAAATCTTTTTTTTGTGGTATACCAATTGATTCTGGTCCTACTCTTACATCAAAGTTGAAATCTTCTTTTTCCATTGTATAATAATTATGTCCATCTTTTATTGTTACTGTCTTATTATTACTTGTAGAACCAAGTTTCAATGATAAATAATCTGGTCTAATTGCATTATTTATAAAACCCCTTGACCAAGATTCAAGTGCTCCTATTAAAACTGTACTATCAGTATAATCATTAATATCACCTGATTTAAATATATTTGTTTTATAATCTCCACTTGCTTCAACTATTCCTTTACTATAACCAAACCCATCTATTTCAATTCCATGTAGAAAAGTTGGTATTTTATTTTCTGTTTTTTGAAAATCATTTATGTTTTCTTTTATTGGTGTTGTTGATTTTCTTTTTACTTCTGTACTTCCTCTATTAATATGTTCTGCTCTTAACAATGCTACTATTTTTGTAATTTTATTTGTAGTTTCATTTGATACATTACATTTAAATTTTGAATCTGTTATTTTTGGTATACATTTTTTTAGTAATTCTTCTTTTATTTCATTTATAGCATAATAATTTTTACCGTTCACATCTTCTGTATTTGGTAAGAAAATATTACTTAATATTATGTTTGATAACAAAGACATTCCTTTTTTATCACCGTTTTCTTCACCTGTTTTCTTTATTTGTTCTACTTGACTTATAAGTTTTTTTAGTTTTTCATTTATTTGAGCTTCTTTACTTTTTATCTCT
>Ga0209449_1000931_pt1 | contig 17070 bp, 20 predicted proteins | sample SaaInlV_100m_DNA_5_FD_184671 | JGI IMG/M metagenome (GOLD analysis project Ga0209449, IMG submission 184671) | Marine microbial communities from expanding oxygen minimum zones in the Saanich Inlet - Saanich Inlet SI073_LV_200m_DNA (SPAdes) (version 2) | ecosystem: Environmental > Aquatic >...
GAGGCGGGTCGGCCAGTCCCAGACTTTTATTTTTTTTGGAGAATCGCCAATTTTACCAGTTTCGTTCATAGCCTAAACTTAACGCGGAATCCGCACATAATCTTCATCATACTCTCCCTGCGCGGCCGGAATATGGCAAGCGGCGCAATTGGCAATCGAACGAATCGCCGGACGTTTCAAGACACTTGTAGAGATATGTTCCGAATGTTCACGTTTTAGTTTTGGAATTTCAGAAATCCGCAAATAAACTTTGTTGCCAAGACTGCGCATTATTTTTCTACGTGATAAACGACTGTCTGATTTTTCCGCGGAAAAGCGTACTAAGTGACTTGTAATCAATTGCTGTGTCTGTGCGTCAATGGCGGCGTCTTCACCAAAGTGATCTTCCAGACCGGACATAATTTTTTCCCAGGAGACTGCCGGCAACAATTCCGGTTGATAAGCCATGTGACAGCTTCCGCATTCTGTTTCAAATTCCGGAGGTGCTGCTGAAATGGAGGCTAAAACCGGAGACATTTTACTGCCCTGTTTTCCGGAACTGCGACGTCTTTCACCGTGCTCATCATCATCATCATCATCATCATCTTCAAACAACGAAGAAAACCAACTTCCTCTTTTGCTTTTTTTAGCATCGTCGTCTTCTTCGTTAGCCAAGACAATTCCGGCCGAATTGCCGGCAAATATGCAGACAAATATAAACGTTATAATCCAATTATTTTTCATTGTCTGTCCTTTCAGAAAGAATATAGAAATTTAAGAAAGTGCCCTTTTTCCTCAACAGAGCAGGTGCGTTCAATCGTCCACTTGCAATTACGTCTGAACCATTTTTCAATTTTCTTAGCATCAGTTAAACGTTCAGAATTTGCTGAAGGAGCTAAGGGTTCAATGGTTTTACCGGAAGTCACATGCTGTCCGATACTGGCAGGATCGTCTCCATGACAAAGTGCGCATGAGCGTGTGTCTTCTTTTTTAGAATGCTCACGTTCCGCAAAATAAAATTTTTCTCCAAGCTTTGCCTCAAAGCCGGGAAAGTCCGGTTTTTCTTGTTGTACAATTTCCAGATATGCCTGCAATACCTGCTTTGCCGCAGGACTGAGCGGAGTTTGTGCCTGTGCTGTGAGAGCAAAACCAAAAATCAAAAAGCCTAAACCAGTTATTATTAACCATAAATTTTTCCTACGGTTAACAGTTAAATTTTTATCCTGTCCGATCCGTGATAATCTGCGGTTGAACATTTTTTTTTCAATCATCGTCATCTCCAAACCAGCCGTGATTTTCAGAATGTCCCTCGCGGCGTTCGTGGCTTTCATAACGTCCTTCGCTGCGTTCACGGCTTCCATAACGTCCTTCGCTGTGTTCACGACTTTCATAACGTCCTTCGCTGTGTTCACGGCTTTCGTCATGATACCGTCCGCTGATAGGACAACCGGCTAGTAAAAAGGCTGTAGATATTAACAGTAAGTAAGATTTCCAGTTAATTCGCATATTTTCTCCAAATATATTTTAGTCCAAAGGAACATGGCCTGCAAACAGAGCAATGACCATGATTATTGACATTAGATGTTGCATATGAAGCAGACGGGTTATTTTTGCACCCGGATGATCTGCTCGCTGCAGTTTCATGATAAATCCGCTCAAAGCCAGTAAAAGCATGATACCCCATCCACTCCAAACCAGCAGATTGCTGGCCTCCGCGGTGATACCGTGTAACCAGGCAATCCCTATCAAAAATGGATTTCCCCAGTAGTGATATTTTCGGAATCCGGCTTTCCATTTGAGCGGCTGTTTAACCATTTCCGGAAGTCCGGTTCTGGCGCTTTTAGGCAGACGTTTGAAGCCCATGCTGTAATAATGTAAACCGTTCAGCAGCACAAATCCCCAAAGGGTCAGTGTTCCCAAACCTTCGCTCAGTTCCTCCAGCATTTCGTTTTCGGAACCATGCTCATCGTCTTCCCAATGATCATCCTCATCCGCGAGCAGTACCAGCGACACGGAAAGCATAATTATCAGTAAAAGCATGCTTAACAAGTATTTTTTTTTAGTTTTGCTGATGGTGTCTCCAAAAGTTAAATTATCAAATTTGTTTTTCATTCTCGATGCTGTCCAAAAAATCTGAAATCCTTCAAGCAGCTAAACCAATAATCCGGCAATAAAAAACAGCGGATAGTCAGCTCCGCGGTCAGCTATCCTGAAGAAAAAAATGCAAGTGCCTGCTTTGAAAATATTCCTGCTTCGCTCTAAATGAGACGATTTTAGAAATTATTATCATTATCAATATTAGCTATTGCACTCAGCATACCTGAGTTTAATAAAATTATTTATTTATATTTATTTCATTATTTCAAATACTTACAAACACTTCAGCCCGACTTTAAACAAAGCTATATTGGGTAATTTTTCAATATTGGGGAATTTATTGGGGGGTAGTTTGAGGGACAGTTGATGGCCCTTATTTATTACAGCGTGTTTTCCTCTGTATGCTGAACTGGAAAGGACAATCGAACAGTTGTGCCCTTGTCAATCTCGCTGTTTATTTCGATACTTCCGTGGTGCAAATCAACTATTTTTTTACAGATGGCCAAGCCCAAGCCTGTACCTCGACTGCGGGTAGTGAAAAATTGTTCAAAAATGCGCTCCTGGTTTTCCGCGGCAATTCCCTCACCGTAATCCTGCACAGCAATAGTTTGAATTTTGGAGTCTTCATTGCCGGAAACGCTTTCAAAAAAACATTCTATTGTTCCACCAGAAGAAGTGGCTTCGATAGCGTTAGACAAGACTATCAGCAATACCTCTTCCAACAAAACCGGATCTGCTTCAATTGAAGGAAGTTCTTTCAGCGTTGGTAGTTTAAGCTTTAACTTACGCTCATCAATTTGCCAATGCAGTGAATGAACGGCTTTTTGCAGAATTTCAGGCAGGGCAACTTTTTGAAAATACGGATCAAAGGGGCGGACAAAATTCAGTAAATGATTCAGACGTGTTGTCAGTCGATCCGTTTCATGAAGCATATCATTGATCAAGTCATCGTGTTCTTCTGGATCAAGTTTTTGCAGTGTCAGCAACTGCATTGCAGCACGTAAACTTGCTAGAGGGTTTTTCAGACCATGAGCGACCGCTGTACTGACCTCACCAATTGCTGAGAGTCTTTCCTGCTTCAGCAATTGAGCTTGTGCGTTCCGGAGTTGTTGATTGATTTCCGCAAGTTCAAGAGCGGACTTGCGGAGTTGTTCATGTTGACGGCTGAGAATACGTGAGGCAGGATAAACGATGAGTAACAGCATCGTATAAAGCAAGAGGCCAAACACAGCACAGAAGCCCCAGACAAAACGTTGAAGGGACTCAACTTGCCGTTTTAATTGAACATTGTTGCGGTGTAATTCAAGTACACCCTCGACGGATTCGCCTCTCCGGATTGGAATATAGAGTGCGGAAGTGTAGCGTTCATCTGCATTTGGAAAAACCAGCCGATCTTCATCCTCCATGCGGATGGTGGCTTCCCCAAGCATGGCCTTTTTAAACTGCGGATTATCTTTGGTATCGGCAGTTTCTCCCGGAAATGCGGACCAGGCGACTTTTCCGGAAGGCAGGATTATCTCAACCGCATAACTGCCGGGCATTACCATCACTGCGTGTAAAATATCACGCAGAACAAGCGGGTCAAGATATGTTTGTTCAAAAGGCGCGTCTTGTAAATATTCCAGAACCTCTGCCTGTACTGTAGCAACAGTGATTACTTTGTCACGTTTCAGCAGTTCATTCTCAAGTTGCTGACCCAACAGCCAACTCATCACCGCCATTAAAGCAGCTACTGCAAGCAGACTGGCAAGAGAAAATATACTGAGCAGTGGAAAAGGACGAGTCATCTAAAATAATTATCGGTGCAAGGTCTACGGTTTCAAGTCCGAAATTTCTCTAAAAACTCTCCACCCTGAATGCTGCAATATAACGAAGATCGGCGCGTGCTGCAAGTCAGAGATTTTCCTTTTTCAAGAACTAAAGCTGAACTTATTCAAATTCTCACTTTAAACATGTTCCGACAGAACCGCTTTGACATATTTCCCCGTCATTCCAAATCGCCCCTTCCAAGTTTGCACGTCGCAACTTAATTCCAGACAAATCAGCTCCGCTAAAGTCTGCACCTTGAAAATCACCCTGTGCTAACTCAGCCCAACGTAAATCAGCTCCGCTAAAATCCGCATTTATAAAAACAGAATTTTTCAGTTCAACTTCCTGCATTACGGCGTTTCTGAAACTCGCACCGACAAAAGAACTATGCTTCAATTCAGCAGAATTGAGGGATGCCAACTCAAAGTTTGCTCCGTCAAAATTACTGTATTCTATTTCCGCATAGTTCAAATCAGCCTGCTGAAATTCTGCAGAAGTCACTGACACTTTCCGGAATTCACAGCCGCGGAAATCAGTACGTCCCGTCGAATAATCACACTGCTGATGGTCATTACCCGAAAGTCCATGCTCGTTCTCATCATGTCCGTCGTGTTCACCGTCTCCATCGTGATCGTCATGTCCCTCTCCATGATGTTCGTGAGATTCCTCTGTAGTTGACAAGCTCGAATTATCTGCTGAACTGGAATGATGATGCCCGTCATCATCATGACCGTGACCGTCATCGTCATGGCCGTCAGCATCATGATCATCATCATGACCATCATTGTGGTTCTCAGCATGACTATCGTTGTCCGAACTATTGTAATTTTGATAGCCTTCCTTGAAACTTTCCAGATCTTCACGACTACATGCGCTTAATCCAAGCAAACCGACTAAGCCAAAAAACCAAATTATTTTTATAATTTTATTCATTATTCTCCTTTTATTTACTTTTATATTTATTCTTAGGCCTCACTCTTTAGCTATTATGTTGGCAAGCTGCGTTCCACAAAAATTATATTTGTAAATTAAATTTATATTCAATAATTTCAATCTTATAAAAAATTAAATCATTTTTGTTTTGAACAACAGAAAGCACAGTGGGGACGCTGCCGGGGATAAAAAAGGAAGTGAGAATGGGGAATGGGGCACAAAAAAACCGCGCCTTGAAACCGGACAGAGGGAATGAGTTTCCGATTACGCAGCGCGGCGGCTAAACGTGAATTATTGGTTTACGCCTGCTTTATCTTTTGGGCCGTGAGGTCCAGTACCCATGTGAGTGAAAATTTCATTTGCCTCATTCTGGGTGATGCGTCCGTCATCGGCGGCATTTTTGACGATCAGCACCATTTTGGCGTGCATCGATGATTCCAGCCTGTCAAAATTTATGTCATATTTTTGTAAAAGCGCACGCATTGAATATGACTTTGTGTCCTGCTCAATTTGCTCGACTGTCTGGCCGCTCAATTCGGCAAGCACATCTATTCGCGCATTTTGCATCTCATCACGGAACAAACGTCCAGGTCCCATCATGCCCATCATTTCTGAATCACCCGACATACCACCTCGCTGACCTCGCTCTTGCATTCCGGCAGAGTTCTCACCTTTCCACTGCCCCCTGTGACCCTGATGTCCGTTACCTCTTTGCTGCATTTCGGAATTATGTCCGAACATTCCACCATTTCCTCGGCGATGACCATCTTCGCCCCAACTGTGTGCCATTGCAACTCCACCTGCTAAAACACTTGCTCCGATGATTCCACCGGCTATAATTTTGATTAACTTTTTCATACTACCTCTATGAGTTAGAAATTTGTTGTTGATAAAACCAAAAGACACCATGTCTCTTGTCTTGGATTCAAGTTTAACAAAATAATGTGAAGCAAATTTGAAGGAAATATGGGAAAGTTGTGAAGGGTTCAAAGTTCATCATGAATTAAATATCCGCTCCACTTAGCTCATTAGCAGCTAGATAAAAGAGAAAAACTGCTTGAGCTTAACATGATACTCCTATAAAGTATAAATCAGCTTATACATTTTAATAAGAGAAAGCGTGGTGCGACAGACAATCAATAAAAAAATATATTTAGCTCGAATTTTTATCGGGATATTTGTGATGTTTTTTGTTTTGGTTCCTGCTTTGTCTGCAATGTGTGTTTCACCGCAGACAGGTCCACAGGCAGTTGTTGCTGCTGATAGCACTTTGCTTCCTCTTTCCACAAATGTCCCTGCAAAAGATTGCTGCCTGAAAAACAAACAGCATCTTCCTCTTGATCAATGGACTCAAAATTGCGGCTGGGCTGCAGATCTCCTTTTTTCAGACATGCTCAAACCATCCGGTTTTGAGACTCAACATGTCTATTTTTCACTGTCCGCAAACTCAACTTTAATTCTGAGTTCAGCTATACAGGAAGTTCAATCATCTTCACGTCATTCTTTGTCCAATACGGACAAAGCCCCTCTTTTTGCTCAGAAAACAGCTTTCTTGATTTGAGAGTTTCCTCCGTTGTCTAAGTTTCACTCTTCGCAGTGAAGCAATTTTTTTCACAATTGGAAACGAGTATCAAATGAAACAAATAATTTCTACTGCTGTAACAATACTATTTTTACAACCTTCTTTTCTCTTGGCCAACAGCGGTCAAATGATGGGAAACTGGGGCGATCATTCGATGGGTTGGTTCGGAGGAATGGGCTGGATTTCCATGCTGTTTTTCTGGGGTTTAGTAATTTTGCTTATTATTGCTTTAATCAAGTGGATTATGGCTCCAAAAACAGGCACTGCTAATTCGGCTTTGGAGATTCTCAAGGCACGCTACGCAAAAGGTGAAATCGACAAACAGGAATTTGAAAACAAAAAACAGGATTTAAACTAAAAAGGAATGCTATGAAGAAAAATCAACACAAACAGGAAAAGCAGAAAACAAAGAATAGTACATCTGCTAAAAAGAAGGAGCCTCTTTGGTTATGGGGAGGTCTGGCGCTTTTCATAATTATAGGAGCAGTAGCATATTATTATTATCAACCTCCAAGCACTCTTTCCGCCAGAGCTACACCTGCGCAAATAGTACTTGGAGAACAGCTGTTTAGTGAAAACTGTCTCAGTTGCCATGGTGCAAAAGCCACCGGCGAAAATCCGGCACAGTCACGTGGAGGACAAAAAGCCGATGGAAGTTACCTCGCTCCCGCCTTGAACGGTAAAGGCCATGCCTGGCATCATCCGAATGAAATGCTGTTCTCAACAGTAAAAAACGGTTCCGTCGCAAATGATTCTCCGATGCGGGGATTCAAGGATAAATTATCAGATGATGATATTGTCGCAGTACTTCAATATGTAAAATCCTTATGGCCGGATGAAATACAAGTGAGGCATGCAATGCGCCCCTGATAAATATATTTTAATTTGTATTTGGATCTTCATATTTTCTTGACTTTACTTTGCTAGAATCTATCAACTATCCATTTATTTTTAACCTTTTCGAAAAATTAATTTATGTTTTCAAGACGCAAATTGTTACAAACCAGCTTGTTCTATAGCCTGTTGCCTCAAAATATTTTGCAAGCTAAGGTAACAGAAAAATTTCACAATCCATTTCAGGTTCCTCCTTTGGCTACAGCAGAACGGAAAGGTCGTGATCTATATTTTAATTTGAGGGTACAATCCGGTAAAAGTGCGATTTTACCAAATGTCCTCACACCTACTCTAGGAATCAATTTACCCTTTTTGGGTGAAACTATTCGAGCTAATCGCGGTGATAGAGTTCATATAAAAGTAAAAAACAGTTTGAATGAAACCACGACTTTACACTGGCACGGCATGAAATTACCGGCAAAAATGGATGGTGGCCCGCATCAGCCTATCCTGCCGGATGCTGAATGGACAAGTGAATTTGATATTATCCAAAATGCTGCCACACTCTGGTACCACTCTCATCAAATGCACCAGACCGGAAAACAGGTTTATCATGGATTGGCAGGAATGTTCATCATAGATGATGATGAAAGTCAAAATTTGGATTTGCCAAATGATTACGGTGTCGATGATTTTCCAGTGATAATTCAGGATCGAGACTTTAATCAGGATGGTTCTTTCCGTTATGTAACTTCGATGCACGATTTAATGATGGGCAAAGCAGGAAACACAGCCTTAGTAAACGGAGTCAATAAACCTGTTTTAAAAACAACTAAAGCTTTGATTAGACTTCGTGTTCTTAATGGTTCAAATGCACGAATTTATAATTTAGCCTTCCACGATTTTCGCCATTTTCATATCATTGCCAGCGATGGTGGTTTACTTGAAAAACCATTCAGAACCAAATCATTCACTTTAGCACCAGCAGAGCGTGTTGAAATACTGGTTGATCTTTCTGACGGTGAAATGCCAATTTTAACACATATTACACCCTCAAATTCTGGTAGTGAAGAAGGGATGATGGGGCAAATGATGGACAGATTAATGGGAGTCGAAGAAGCTGTTAACCGATTTGATATTTTTCAAATTGATGCCAGTGAAGTAACTTCTTCAAAGGTTAATATTCCAGATAATCTAGTAACATTTGAGCCTCTTCCGGATGCAGTTGTTCACAAAAGAGTCTTTAAATTAGAAATGGACATGATGAGTGCCATGATGAAAGGTAGTCCACAAGGACAACTCACCATCAATGGCAGCAGTATGGACATCAACCATATAAACGAAACAATACAAGCCGGCAGCACCGAAATCTGGGTGCTCGAAAATCATTCCATGATGGCACATCCGTTCCATATTCATGATGTCCAGTTCCGGATCATTAAACGGGAATCTGAAAAATTTGGTGAGCAAAACATATCAGCTCAGGAAGCCGGATATAAGGACATCGTGTTGGTAAATCCTAACGAGCGGGTAGAGGTCCTAATGACGTTTCCAGAATTTCGTGATTCGGAGACCCCTTACATGTACCATTGCCACATTTTAGAACATGAGGATGCGGGCATGATGGGACAATTTGTCACTGTCTGAATAAGCCGTAAAGTGACTTAAGTTTCTATTGAATACTCCGACTTTGAGTGTCTTTTTTGTAAACGATTCCATCCAACCGCAAAATAAATAGTTGAGGTTTACGATGGAAAAGGGAACTGGACCCAGATAAAACCGGAGAAACTGTGCTTAAATCCGGAGCACGTCCCTTTGATGCACTTAAAATCGTAATTGATAAAATGCTGAAATAGAGTGTCTTTATGAAAAGATTGAAAGAAGTCAGTTTAAAGGAACAGTTCATTTCACTCATCATCGCAGCAATGGTTTTTGTGATGATGGGAACATTGACTGCACTTTGGAACAACCCGTATTTTGTCCGCATGACGCCGGTAACAGACTGGGATTATCTCATCCTCAGTTTGGAATCCATCCTGATTGGCTTATTCTTCGGAATTCGTACACGACGCTGTGCCACTAAAAAAGCTGGAATCGGCGGTGTTTTCGGCTTTCTCGGTTTCGGTTGTTCGATCTGCAACAAACTCCTTTTGCTGCTGTTCGGCTCAAGTTTTCTCCTCACATATTTTGAGCCGATTCGTTATTACGTCGGAGCAGCAGGGATCCTGATATTTTCCTTCGCGCTTTATCAGAAAATGGCTTTACCGTTATTGCAAGCAGCCGATATAAAAACGGAAGTATAATTTAGAAATTTAGCCCTTTATCCTGTGCACCTCTTTTTCCTGTTATCAATCCTGACGTTTCCTTGTTCCGGAAAGAGTTTAAAAACGTATGAAATAAATTCAACTCCGTAATTACCAAAACATACAGTTGTGTCCCAAGAACGGAGTCCGGGGCTAGCGTTGACTGACCTTGACGTGGATAATTTCTAAGGAAATACCAAATTAGACGCATCGTCTGCACACAGAATCCTGAATCTTCACAGGCTTCACATAATTTCTTCATATTTTCTTCATATTGTTTTGTTAAACTTTTAGCAACGCTAACAAAAGTCCACTTGCTGAAAGTGTTGTGAACTAAGAGAACATTGGATGTCATTCATGAAAATAATGGAAAATTTTTTCAACAAGAAAAATTCAAGCAAAGCCCTGCTAAAGTTATTGATAGGAGCAGTTACAGGATTATCCCTGCTGCTCGTTATCTTCTTTAACTTGTTGCTGCCTTTCTCAAGTTCACAGCCTGAATCAAACACATCTCTTCTTTCCACAGCACATCAGTCCTCCATTCCTTACAATGACGGAGTTGACTGTCATTCAGGCACAAGTCAGCTAATAGGTTTAAATCCATGGAACCGTCCATTCCAGAAAATAACTTCAGTTTCACTAAAACTTTGCCTCAGCTCCGATGGCCCCGGACCTGGCTATTACATTAACAACAGCCCGCCTCATAAAAGCCCTGCTCTATCTTCCTCACTTTTTCAACAAAAAATACTTTTGCAGATTTAGTGCATTTCCTGTTGATTTTCATCAGAGGTTGATGTCAATGGAACATGCTCATTAAATCCATGTTTTAATTAACCGTTTATGAAAACAAAAGGCATATGCATATAGTACAGTTTTCAGAAACTCAAAAAAACTAATAAATTTCGCAAAAGAGGTTATATGAAAAAGAAACACAATAAAATCACCCATGAACAAATCCGCATCGCTCTTGAACAGTTTTTTGCTCAAGGAGGCCAAATTAAAATTCTGCCGCCTCAAAATGTGGATGGGCTTTACAGCCTGAATTATGCTGAAATACTGGCGGAAGTTGAGTCGATTGATGAAGTGACTAATCTTCCCAAGGATTTGGATTTTGCGCTCAAAAATTCTTTATACATGAAACCCTTGCTTGAATCGCAGGAAACTTTTTAAAGAGCTTCTCATGTATTATCAACATGAGGGCATTGAGTAATCTCCGTGTTCGAGTTGCTGCTGACAAATTTTGGACAGCTGTCCGAATATTTAAAGCAGTGGAACGCCCAATAATCTGCCGGCCGTGGCTCGGACTCTCACAAAATAAATACTCTTAAATCTTCTTTCAACTACGGCAGCAGGATTTCTCTGAACCGTTAACGATAATTTTAAAACTAATAATGATTTCTATGAAAATTAAAACTAAAGAAAACACTCAGCTAGCAGCCAAATTGAGCATTTTGTTAATTTTTTGGCTGATGTTTGCAACAGTTGCTCAAAGTTCTGAAGTAAATCAGACTGCACTTCAGAATATGATTCGTGACTCTAAAGCAAGAGCTGCGATGGTGGAACATGTACGAGAAGCAGTCGTACATATTCGTGTTGAAAAATCTCTTAACGGGGCAGGCAGCAACTTACAAAATCCCTCAAATCAAAATAATCCGGGAGCAAGACAGTTTAAACAACAAGGACTTGGCAGCGGTTCCATAGTGAGCAAAGACGGCTATATTTTGACCAATAATCATGTCGTTGGAGACTCAGACCGTATTGTGGTAAGACTGCATGACGGACAGGAATTCGAAGCTGAATTGATAGGCGCCGATCCTCCTTCAGACATTGCTGTGATTAAGATTGCTGCGGATGAACTGCATCCAATTCAAATGGGTAATTCAGATGAAGTAAAAGTTGGAGAAACAGTGATTGCCATTGGTAATCCTTTTGGATTGACCCAAACCGTCACTCTGGGCATCATCAGTGCCAAAGGTCGTTCCAATGTAGGCATAACAGACTATGAGAATTTTATTCAAACCGATGCTGCAATTAACCCTGGTAATAGTGGCGGACCATTAATTAATCTTGAAGGAAAACTGATTGGCGTGAATACCGCCATTTTTTCTAAAAACGGTGGTTACCAGGGAATTGGATTTTCGGTGCCGGTGAATATGGCGCAGATAATTATGAAGGATTTAATAGCAGAAGGAAAAGTTTCCCGTGGCTGGTTAGGTGTTGGGATCCAGGATGTTACAGCAGAATTAGCACAAGCATTTGGAGTGAAAAACACCAAGGGTTCATTAATCACCAAAGTGATGCCTTCTTCTCCGGCAGAAACTGCGGGGTTGATAAAAGGGGATATTGTTATTCGTGTGAATCAGAGAAAAGTCAAAAACAGCAGTCAACTCAGAAACTATATTGCTGAGGCAGGTGCATGGGCTGATGTAACTTTGGAGGTGATTCGTGAAGGTAAAACGGAAATTATAAAAGTCACTCTCGATGAACTGAAATCCGCCTCAACGTCTACACCGCTTAAAACACAATCCTCGCTGGTTTTAGGCATACTTGTTCAAGACCTGAGTCCGGATGTGGTTAAACGTCTCGGATATGATCCCGGAACAGGAGTGGTGATCACTGAAGTCGAATCCGGATCTCCCGCTGCTCAGGTAGGACTTAAGGCAGGAATGGTGATTGCGGAAGTCAATCGGCAGCCGGTCAGAGACGAAAGAGAGTTTCAGAACGCTTTGAAAAACATAAACATTAATCAGGGAGTTTTGTTGCTGATGGTGAGCCCACAAGGTTCGCAGTACATTATTATCAAATTAAGATAAAAATATAATTTGGCCAACCGATGGACATACGGATTTTTCAGCTGTGTGGATCGAGTTATAATCGAATCTGGTGTTTGAGTTATTGAAAAAAGGCGGCATATCTGGTTGACTAAAATTGTCAAATAACAATCAACCAATTAACAGGATATGCCACCATGGATAAGAATAGCATTTTAGCGTTCAATAATAAAGAAAGTGTTCCAGATGTTTTGAGCGAACTTTTAAGAGAAGGAGCACAGCAATTAATACATCAGGCAGTAGAATCGGAATTGAGCGAGTATTTGTCTCAGCATCAACGCTTAACAGATGATGGAAGGGTTGCAGTAATACGCAACGGTTACCTTCCTAAACGAGAAATACTGACGGGAATAGGTCCAGTCAGTGTTCGGATTCCCAAGATTCGTTCTAGAGATGGTGAGCCACTCACTTTCCGTTCTGCATTGGTTCCGCCCTATGTCAGAAAAACGAGATCCCTGGAGGCGGCATTACCATGGCTGTACCTCAAAGGTGTATCTACCGGAGAGATGGGAGAAGCCTTAAAAGTCCTGGTCGGTCATGATGCTCAGGGTCTCTCTGCCAGTACAGTCTCACGACTAAAGAGTGAATGGGCTACTGAATATCAGCATTGGCGAGAGACTCCTCTTGATAAAGATCAATGGGCCTATATTTGGGCGGATGGTATCTATTCAGGTCTAAGGTCAGAGCAAGACAAACTTTGCGCGTTGGTTATCATTGGAGTCAACGAGATGGGTCAAAAAAAGTTCCTGGCCATCGAGGATGGTGTGCGAGAATCCACTCAAAGCTGGAGAGAGGTTCTACTAAAACTCAAAAGCCGTGGTATGAATGTCCCTCAGTTGGCTATTGGTGATGGTGCCATGGGGTTTTGGGCTGCCATGGATGAAGTATATCCTCAGACACGTCATCAGCGCTGCTGGGTACACAAGACGGCTAATATTCTTAACTCTCTGCCCAAAACCTCACAGCCCAAAGCTAAAGAGGCCATACATCAAATCTGGCAGGCAGAGACTAAAATCAATGCGGAGAAAGCCTTTGAGCTTTTCATTGAAACCTATCAGGACAAATACCCAAAGGCTACGCTCTCCCTTCAGAAGGATCGTGAAGAGTTACTGGCCTTTTATGATTTTCCTGCTAAACACTGGCAAAGTATAAGAACCAGCAATCCAATTGAATCTACCTTTGGGACTATTAGGCACAGAACCAGAAGAGCCAAAGGTTGTCTCAATCGGGAAGGGATGCTGCACATGATGTTTAAGCTGGGACAATGTGCAGAAAAAAATTGGAGAAAGTTACGTGGCTTTGATTACCTGGCAAAGGTGATTGAAGGTGTACAATTCTCTGATGGAATCGAGGTGATTCCGGAAATCCGGATTGCCGCTTGATTTTTAACTCAAACACCACTTTTGACAATAACTCATTGCAGATATTACTACTACTGAAAGATAATGTCAACACGCACTCCCAATCACACTTTGTTAGGTAAATTCAGAGGCTTGATGAGAAGAAAACATTGACATGTGAACAAACCAATATGTGTAGGGTAGGGAATAAATATTTATTGTAAAATACCCACAACAACTTTATTTTCTTCAACAACTATCATTTCATTGTTTGGATCAGAGATATTATACAGTCCATCTTCTTCCTGTGTATCGCAAAATGTTAACTTCAATGATAACTCCACACGGAATGTAGAAAATTAATCGTGATCTGCACGAAAACACTTAACATCTTCAGGTGGAAGCGGAGAATTACCTAAAATTAAATCAGCCGCTTTTTCGGCCAGCATCATCACAGGTGCGTAGATATTTCCGTTGGTGATGTAGGGCATGACGGAGGCATCGACCACGCTCAAGTTTTCAACTCCGTGTACCTTCATACTTTCCGGATCAACCACGGACATTTCGTCAGTCCCCATTTTACAGGTACAGGACGGATGCAACGCGGTTTCGCCATCTTTTGCCACCCATTTCAAAACTTCTTCGTCACTTTCAACCAAGACCCAGCCACAAGCGACTAGTTTTGGGTCTATCAGTTTGTATTGGTTCAGCTCTGGCTTCTGCTTCGTTCATAATTTTATTTCTCTTTGTAGGGACAAAATGTTCCTATGTATCGCTATTTTTTTCTTCTTTTAACTTAAAATCAAAACCCAATCAAGAATTGAAAATTGCATATTCTATTATTTATCAATTACTTAAATAGTACTTACTCTTTATTTAGTATTCATAATCAAAACCCAATCAAGAACTTTTTACTTTATGCCCAAATAGGTTCATAGCCGCCTCTTGGATGTTCAGGGTCAGCGGCTTTAATAAACTTATTTTCTAATGCTTTTTTTATTACAGCAGAAGCTTGTGCCGCATTTTTCTTATCAATACCAAAACGCTCACATAACGTTGAGTTCTTCATCTTTTTACCATCCAAATATTTTATAATCGAGTGCTGATAACAAGCTCTTGTTCGCTCCGAAACAGTCATATCTGCAAACGAACGAGGAGCAAATAATATCACACGCATTGAATTGTCCATCTCTTGAAATTTTGGTGGCGGCAATTGATTAAGCTCAACACTAATAATCACTTTATCTAAACCAGTTCCTTGTTCCTCACACATATCCATTCTTCTCATCAATGAAGCCAGTGCCTCATTTCGTGAACGAGGAGGAAGGTCAATCATTCTATCGGTTTGTACCAATGATTTTCCTGAGTTAGTTACTTCTATTCGCGTATCAAAAAGTTCTACCAACGGGCCAGTACCACTTATGGTCATATCTTGATGAATAAGAGCATTGGCAATGATTTCACGAATGGCAATTTCGGGAAACAATAATTTTGGCTTTCGTTGTGTACTTCCAATGTGTTCGCTTACAGGAAGGAAATTATTGATGTAAGAAACAACAACAGAAAATCCTTTTGAATACCCTCTTTTACCATCTATTCGCTGTTTTACAGTTGCGGCTCTGTTATCTCCATCATAAGCTACAAAACGAATCCCTTTACGAGAAAGTGCAGTATCAAAGTCATCTAAATTTTCGGCAAATAGTATCGCTCCTAAATTGGTAATGTTCCAATGTCCGCCTACATCTTTTTTGATTAAGCTATCTGCTGATAATCGTCCTAAAACACCTTCTTTGTTAGACGGTAAATTTTGTTTGGTTAGTTTAAAATAGGCAGGGTAATCAATTAGTTTAACTACTTCATCTGCTGTAACAAACGATTTTGCTATTGCCTTTTCCCAATTGTAAGAACGAAGACTATTGATTAGTTTTTGGTAATGCTCAGGATAATCGGATAATCGCGGAGTAGCACTTCCAATACGAACGTATGACGTTCTGTCAAATTCTACAGGAATGGTATGTGTGGCAGGAATTTCTAATAAAATTAAGTTCTCTTGCGGATGATTTACCTTACGGAAAGTAAAGGTGATTCGAGGGGTAAGCATTTGCGAAAGCCACATAATAAACACCTGATTTCCTTTGGTTTTAGAACCAGGGTCAAAGGTTGTGCCAATAATATTTTGTGTTTCATCTTCTATTCCCCAAATCACATAAGCAAAGTCTTTTTCTTCTATGCGAGCCACATTAGAAAGAGCCGAACATAATTTGCCAATCATATCAGGATTTTCGTTGTTGTGTTTAAATTCCACACAACCTTTTTCCGAATCACCAGAAAGTAGCTCGTCTATTAATACAATGTCTCGTTGCATTTGTTTGCTTAATTCTCCCATATTTATCCTTTTTGTCCGAACACAATTCTAATTGATTTTGAGATGGACAAGATTTTCATACTATCAGTTTCAATTATTTTTTCAATCCTGTATTCCTGTTAATCTTTTATAATCGTTTTCAGACATTGTCAACTCTCCTTTAAATGTTTTTTTCTACTTAAGTCAACCAGTGTTTAAAAGGCTCTGCTTTGGGTGAGGGGATAGATTGAATAATTCTAAAAATCCTCTCTGAATTAGTACAATCAGTTTCCCTCATTTTTCCATCAGGCGCATTCATTTTCAACTGTCGACAAATTGTCGACAGTTCAGATTTTTCTGCATCATCAAGGCGTTTTTTAACTCGACACCAATAATCACGAGGATAACTACTAACTGTTAAAGCACCACAAATATCCACCATAGAATAGAACCAATCTTCCTCAAACAAGACTCTGCTAATATTTTTATCTTGAAATATGACTAATTTATTTTGAGGTTCTAAAACATTATCCATTGTTAATTGTCAATTCTCTTTTGTTAACTGCCCATTAAATGCTTTTTGTAGGATGGAATTTTTAAGCTCTTCCAAAGAGTTTAACTCTTGTTGATATAAGGAAAAATATTTTCTTGATATTTTGGAAAATCATGAGTTACATCTCTCACACGCAGCACGCATATTTGACATTGGTTCCAATATCATCTGGACATAAATTGGATGTTGTATCCTAGTCCAGACCTGAACGATAAAACTCAGTGTCTTCTGGAGGAAGCGGAGAATTACCTAAAATTAAATCAGCCGCTTTTTCGGCCAGCATCATCACAGGTGCGTAGATATTTCCATTACGGCTTCTGTCAAAAATATTCTGGGGCACCGGTTGTCATTTGGATGGCCTATCTTCCAGATTAATTGAGCTGGACGAAAGGTAAGCTATCAGAACATAAGTCTTCGTAACTTGTGCTTCAACTCACCTGCAAAGTAACATGTTTTCCTGTTCTT
>Ga0209449_1000942_pt1 | contig 16967 bp, 9 predicted proteins | sample SaaInlV_100m_DNA_5_FD_184671 | JGI IMG/M metagenome (GOLD analysis project Ga0209449, IMG submission 184671) | Marine microbial communities from expanding oxygen minimum zones in the Saanich Inlet - Saanich Inlet SI073_LV_200m_DNA (SPAdes) (version 2) | ecosystem: Environmental > Aquatic > Marine...
GTGACCACGTTGTCCGCATGATCCAACTCAACTCTATCCATAAACATTTTGTATCTTTCATTGAAACCAACATCGAAGAAGATGGCTCCATTACCCTCTCCAATGACGGCAACGGCATTGATATCGCGAAGCATCCCGAATACGACCTATGGATTCCGGAGATGATTTTCGGTCATCTACGCACCTCTACCAATTACGATAAAACCGAAAAGCGCATTGTTGGCGGTAAAAATGGATTCGGATTCAAGCTGGTCCTCATTTGGTCTTTGTATGGTCGCGTGGAGACGGTTGACCATGTAAGAGGATTGAAATATGTCCAAGAGTTCCATGACAATTTGGATAAGATTGACCCTCCCAAGATTACCAAAGTTCCGGTGAATTCCAAGTCGTATACTAAGGTAACCTTCAAACCGGACTACAAGCGACTCGGGGTAAATGGTCTCACATCTGATATGATGGCCCTTCTTAAGAAACGTGTCTATGACATTGGAGCCGTTACCGACCATTCTATCAAAAAAATCAAGGTGCTATACAACCAATCACTAATTCCCGTCAAAAATTTCCAACAGTACATCGATCTATATCTCGGCGATAGAGGTACCACTAAACGTGTCTATGAGAAAAACGACGACAATGAGCGTTGGGAATATGCAGTCGCACTCTCTCCGACTCATGAATTCTTACACGTGTCTTTTGTAAACGGCATTTGTACATTCAAGGGCGGAAAACACGTTGATTATATTACCGGACAGATTGTTCGTAAGTTGTGTGATTATATCGAAAAAAAGAAAAAAATTAAAGTGAATGCGTCATCCATCAAAGAACAGCTTATCTTGTTCTTGCGCTGTGACATTGAAAACCCATCATTTGATAGTCAGACAAAGGATTATATGAATACACCATCTTCCAAATTTGGTTCCACATGTAATATTAGCGACAATTTCATTGAGAAGATTGCTAAGATGGGCGTTATGGAGACGGCATGTTCCCTAACGGAAGCCAAGGAAAACAAATTGGCGAAAAAGACCGACGGTTCAAAGACAAAGTCTGTAAGGGGCATTGCGAATTTCATTGATGCAAACAATAGTGGCACAGTGAATTCCAAAGATTGTATCCTGATATTGTGCGAGGGGTTAAGTGCTATGTCTGGTATCGTATCCGGACTTTCCAGTGAAGATAGAAATGTCATTGGTATTTACCCATTGAAGGGTAAGTTGTTGAATGTTCGCGGTGAACAACTCAAGAGAATCGCCGAAAACAAAGAGATTAATGATATCAAAAAAATTATGGGGCTGGAAACCGGAAAAGAATACGAAACCATCGAAGACGTTCATAAATGTCTTCGGTACGGTAAAATTATGTATATGACCGACCAGGATTTGGATGGTTCACATATTAAGGGTCTATGTATCAATATGTTCCATAGTGAATGGGCATCTCTCGTAAAAATTCCGGGATTCATTTCGTTTATGAATACACCCATATTGCGAGCAAAGAAGGGTTCACAAGTGAAACTGTTCTACAATGACGGCGAATATAATGAATGGAAGAATTCGTTCGGTCCACAAGGACCTAGTGGATGGAATGTAAAATATTTTAAGGGTCTTGGCACATCGACTGCTACCGAATTCAAGGATTACTTTGCTAACAAGAAAATTGTAGATTTTGTACATACTGGACAAAACAGCGATAATATCATCGATAAAATTTTCAATAAAAAGCGAGCGGATGACCGTAAGGTGTGGTTGGAAAATTACGACAAGGACTCATATTTGGATACTAACCATCCAACCGTTCAATATGAAGACTTTATTAATAAGGAGATGATCCACTTCAGTACGTATGATTGTGCTCGTTCTATTCCAAATATGGTAGACGGTTTGAAAATCTCACTCCGTAAAATCTTGTATTCTGCTTTCAAGCGTCGTTTGACAAGTGAAATCAAAGTTGCTCAATTCTCAGGATACGTTTCTGAACATAGCGCATACCATCACGGTGAAGCGAGTTTGAATGGCGCAATCGTCAATATGGCGCAAAACTTTGTGGGTTCAAACAATATCAATCTACTTGAACCCAACGGTCAATTCGGTACGCGTCTTCACGGTGGAGATGACAGTGCGTCGGAGAGATATATCTTTACTATGTTGAATCCTCTTACCCGCTCTCTCTTCCCAGACGCAGACGACCCTGTGTTGAACTATTTGAATGATGATGGTACCATTGTTGAACCCGAATATTATGTTCCCATTATTCCATTTGCGTTGATGAATGGTATCTCGGGCATCGGAACCGGTTTCTCGTGTTCTATTCCATCTTATCAACCAACACAGATTATCGAATACCTACAAAATAAGTTGAAGGGGAGCAATGTAAAAGAATCTGAGTTCGTTCCTTATTACGAGGGGTTCAAAGGAACCATTACCAAAATGGCAGACCAAAAGTATTTGGTCAAAGGTAAGTATGAGAAAATTGGCGATGACAAAATTCATATTACCGAGTTGCCTGTTGGCAGTTGGACTATGCCTTATACTAGTTTCCTGGAAGGACTGATGGATGGTGTAGTAGACAAAAACGGAAAGCGTAGCGCCTCGCAAATTCGAGATTTCACATCCATCTCTACGGAGGTAAATGTCGATTTCACCATTACTTTCCCAAGAGGAAAATTGCGTGACCTGGAATCTACCGAAGATGCGAATGGAATCAATGGTGTAGAAAAGTTGCTGAAGTTGACTAGCACAATCAGCACTACCAATATGCATATGTTCAATAGCGAATGCAAACTTCATAAATACGATAATGTCGAAGAAATCATTGACGATTTCTACAAAGTTCGTATCCAACTCTATCAAAAGAGAAAAGCATATTTGGTACAAGAAATGGAAAATAAACTGGTCAAATTGTCTAATCGTGCGAAATACATTCAAGAGACTTTGGCGGGCACAATTGACCTTCGTCGTAAGAAGGGTGATGTAGTAACAAAATTGTTGCTAGACAAACAATATGCTACCATCGATGGCGATTATAAATATCTGATCAAGATGCCTATGGATTCTGTAACGGAGGAAAATGTGGAGCAAATTATGAAAGAAAAGGCAGACACTGAACACGCACTCGATGTATTGAAGAAGACTACTGTGGAGAAGATGTGGTCGAAAGAACTGACTCATCTAAACAGTGAATATACAAAATACAAGACCAAGCGCGAGAAACTTCAATTGGGCGAACAAAAGACTTCTAAGGTTACCAAAGTTACCAAGACTACCAAAGTAGTCAAAGGTGGGTCTAAGAAACCTGTATCCAAAAAATAAAAATACAAATAAAAATACAAATAAAAATAAAAATACAAATAAAAATAAAAATACAAATAAAAATAATAAAATATAAAAAATATTGTAATCGTTATAAATTTTCATATATTTTTATTGAAATATACGAAAATATTCAAGTGCATTTACTTCTTCTTTTTGTCCTTCTCGGCCTCCTTCTTACATTTCTTGACGCACTCCTTATCCACTTTCTTAGCATTCTCCTTCTTATACACCTTGGCACCATCTTTTAAAGCATCTTTGAACTTGTAGTCCTTGTTTTGCAGCTTCTTCTCGTGGTAAAATTTGGTCACGAAATCGGTCCACGCACTCATACTATATATAATATGCTCACAGAAAATATATAGTACCAAACAACTTATCTCATTATGTGTAGACGCGCAAATGTTGCTAATCCTAATATGAGGAGCACTCCGTGAATACCAAACACCGATTGAGTTACCAATAAATACATTTTTTCTTTTTCAGATTGTTCACTTTGTTCTAAATGTTGTTTTACATCTCCATTTAATACATAATTCACGATGAAAGAAAGTAACAAGAATATCACGCTGATTGCTATCAAAATCATATCATATATAGGGGTGTTTCCTCTATGAACACGAGAATATGCCAGTGCCGCAAATGATAATGATGTATATAAACCTACATTACGTAAAGCGGTATGAAAATACATGTCAAATTTTTTATCAATTTCATTCGATTTAGTTCGCTGTTCGATTTCTTGCATTGTGTATATCATCTATATACACAATAAATTCTGGTTGCTTATCATATGTATCTTCACTGCGCGTCACGTTGGTTTATTTTCTTGTCTTTGAATTTGTAACACTCTTCTAACAATTTCTTCACTTGTTCACAATGATACTCATTTAAAGTACTTATCTGTTTACAATCTGTTTGCAATAGGTCTTTGTAATCTAGACAAATATTCGTATATTTTGAATTGTCCATAATATGATTACTCATAAGCAGTTGTTTAAATAATTTATATGTATGTTTTATTTTTATCGTGCGGATTACACAAAGTATGAAAGTGTGTGTTTTGAGATTCCAACTCTCTGTAGGATTTTGCACTTTTGGACATTTTAAAAATGTCCAATTTTCATTTTTCCAAAATAGTTTCCGAAAACGATGTTTTTTAAAAACGCGTTCACAGCAGAATGCTTTGATTTCAATTTTTGAAAAAAAATATTGACTGCATACTTTTTTTTATTGTTTTGTCAAAAATCGGTTTAGGAGATTTTTTTGTTAGGATATTATACCTAACAATCCTAATGAAAAATCTCCAAAAAATCTCCAAAAAATTTTATTGCGACTGTTGTGAGTATACATGCAGTAAACAAAGTGAATATACCAAACATGTATCTACTGCAAAACATAAAATCCTAACAAATCCTAACAAAAAATCTCCAAAAAATATCCAATGCATGTGTGGTAAGATATATAAGCATCGTTCGAGCCTATCCGCACATAAGCGAGTGTGTACAGAATATTCAAGTATGTCTAATACGACTGAGAATATGATTCAAAATACAAGTGAAAATAGCCCAATTTCAGAAAAACATGACTTCGTAGATTTGATTATTCAAAACCAAGAATTCAAAGAATTAATGATTGAACAGACCAAACATATTCAAAATATACAACAAAAAAACCAGGATCTACAAGAAAAATTATTAGAGGCAGTAAAAGAAGGGAAAACGATAAATAATACAATCAATAACAATCAAAAGTTCAACCTGAATGTATTTTTAAATGAACAATGTAAAGATGCGATAAATATGTCGGAATTCATCGAAACTATGGAATTAGACTTAGAAGACCTTACAGAAACCAGCCGATTAGGATATGTTGGTGGAATTTCACGTATTTTGATAAATAAACTTCTAGAATTAGACATATATAAACGACCTCTTCATTGTACAGATATGAAACGAGAAACGTTATACATACGAGAAAATGATGAATGGTCAAAAGAAGAAAAATCCAAAGACCGTATTGGTGAATTAGTGAACCGAGTCGCCAATAAGAACTGTAAAAATATTCGCCAATGGACCGATGAACATCCTGAATACCAAGTATTCGATTCTCCTGAAAATATGGAATATGTAAGACTTACACAAGCGATGTTGGGTGGATTGGGTTACCAAGAATGCAAACAATTCAAAGAGAAAATTATTAAAAGTGTCATTAAAGAAGTCATGGTGAACAAGATCTAAAATGTGTGTTTTTCGTTTTCCAACTCTCTGTAGGATTTTGCAGTGTGAAATCGGAGGTTTGAATATTCAAGGGCGTAAATATTCAGAAAATATCAAGTTATAATATTTTATGCATTTATTATTGTTATGTAAAGGTATCAAAGTAAATATTAAACTTTGTGTAATTAATTTCAAATTGTCAAAATCTTTTTCCGAGTATTTATCAATAAAATATTTTTTAAAAATATCTATCATATTTTCTTTATATTTATGGTTAACTGTTTTTGATAATAATATTTCATCATAACCAATTAATGATTGATATATTTTTGCCCAATCATATAACCAATCTCCATATATTGTTAAGTTGTCTCCTACTTTTCCTCGCATATCTATGAATTTAATTTTACCATAGTTATTAATAATGATATTAGTAAATACCGGATCACCATGTATCAATGTTTTTCTACCTAAGTTGTTTTTTTCATAATCCTGTAATTTTACCAATATTGTTTGGTATGTACGTTTACTATTTTGAAATATTGAATAATCATAGTTATCAAATCTATTTATTATTTTTGAAGCATAATTTTCATATATATCAATGTTCTCATCAATGCTTGTATTACATATTTGAATCCTATGTAAACTATTTAATATGTGAATAAATGTATTCTGCATTAATATTTCAGATAAGTATATATCTGTAACAGTTAATCCGTTTATTTTTTCGATTGTAATAGATGTATCGTTACCCGATAAGTAGATAGGAAACATGTCCTTTAAAGAATTTGGAATATTATCATAATAATAGTTTTCTCCTGATAAATTACCTTTTTTTACAATAGTATCAATATGGAATGTTTCAATCTCATTAAAATCCCTTGGCTGAATCTTATTATTGTAAAATCCAATTTCTCTTTCTAAATCATCAAAACAATTAACCGCTAAATCGTCAATATAAAAATCCGCGTATGGTTTTCCAAAATATATTTCGTCATATGGAATATTAAACTTATCTAATGTTTCGAATGTTATTTTGCCTATATCAGAATTTATTTTACCAATATTTCCATTATGTGTTTTCATTCTTCGTGCAGTATAGATAATAATAGTATTTCCAAAACTTTTCAAATATTTCAAAAATTTAATAGTCTTTTCAATCGGTTTTACAGATGTATAATCATCTCTAATAGTAGGATATGTTACAAGTGTATTATCTAAGTCAAAACAAATTCTTTTATTTTTTATTCCAACGTCGTTGTTTATAGAATTTGTTAATGGATAATTATTATAAAACAATTTCATCTGCAAAGGTGTTCCAAGACATATAAAATTAGAATTTGGTATGCTTTTGTTTCTAAAAATATGTCCATCATTTATCATTTCCTTTATTACTCCACTTGTATAAAATTCTGATTTTTGAGTTATATTTTTATTAATAATTTTTGACGTATATATTTTTAATTCATTAATCGACTTAAAACCATAAGCACCAGTACAAGCGTTAGTTGAAATTTTTTCTTTTTCTTTTATGTCTAATAGTTCATTATTATCATTCGTTTTTACATATGAATACATTGGATTTTCATTTAAATCCTCAAATGAAAAAATACAATTTTCTCCGTTCCATTGTGAAATTATATCACAATTATACCAATTATCACTGTCTAAACATATTACCGGTATATCTCTGTCCTCATTAAGATTCTTAATACCAATATCAATTGTTTCTGCTGCTCCTCTGGTATTATTTTCTAGACAATAAAATTTAAAATTTATTTTTGGATAGTACTTAATTAAAAAATCTTCAAATCTAAACCGATTATATTCTTTGTTATATGGAATAAAAATGTAATCTATGTTATCAGTATTTAAGTTATCTAATAAGTATGATATTATCGGTTTTCCATATATATTAATTAGTGCTTTCGGTTTTTTATAACCATTTTCTTTGAATCTTTGTCCAATTCCACCAATAGGTATAATAATTATCATTTATAATATATATATATATTATAATGACGAACCTATGTGTTCATATTCAAACACATGTACCCCATTTTACATATACAAATAAATTAATAATTTCTCTGTTAGAGTTAACAAATATTCAGATATTGAAAATACCAATATTTATTGTTCTTGATGATAATCGGTCAATTGATGATTTTAAAATCAAATATAATTATGATTATGATTTAATATATTTTTTAAATGCAGAAGAAATAATTAATAATTTCCACTTAGAATTTACAGAAAAAAAGAAGGATTTATTTAGAAAAATAATTAATGTACGTTGGGGTTCTGGTGGTCATAGAAATTATGTAGCAGTTAAAAGAACGTATTCAATTTTAGAATTAGAGAAATTGGATTATAGTTATATATGGTGTTTAGATAGTGAATCATTAGTATTAAAAAATACAAACCTCCAAACTATTATTAATTCAAATATAGATAAGCCATTGCTAACGGTAGGAAAAAATAAAAATGGCGTTAAATATCCGCAAATTGTAAACAATATATTTAAAAATCAGTACATTAATTATCAAGATATTAGCGTAAGAATGAATGATTTTTGGTTTATACATAGTAAATATTTTAAATCTATGATACAATCGTTATTCAATATACATAAACAGCCAATAAGTTATTTTGTAACCGGTAGTGAACAGTCACTGTATGAATATTATTTATATTCTTTATATATAAAAAACCCAGCTGATATTAATTTAATCATAATTGATGGTGATTTACATGATAATAAACTAATCAATAACATAATTAAATCCGGTGGGGATTTAGATATTTTTTGCCAAGATATAAATAAAACATATTTTAATCAAATACAATCATATAGAGGAGATTATTATCGTTTGTGTTTAACCAGTGAGAGAGGTAAAATTATCCTACAAAAATTAAATATAAATATAGCAGTTAGTAATTACACAGGAACTTAGAAACTCTGATTTTTTGTTTTAGTCGGGTAGATGAATCATTGTTTGGTAAATCATAATATATGAATGGTGCATCCATATATTATATATTTTTTCTTCCTTAGTTTCACTGTATGAAATGTAACTATAAGAAATTAGATAAAATCAATATAACAGGTGTCCTGAATACCAAGTATTTGATTCTCCTGAAAATATGGAATATGTAAGATTGACACAAGCGATGTTGGGGTGGATTGGGTTACCAAGAATGCAAACAATTCAAAGAGAAAATTATTAAAAGTGTCATTAAAGAAGTCATGGTGAACAAGATCTAAAATGTGTGTTTTTCGTTTTCAACTCTCTGTAGGATTTTGCACTTTTGGACATTTTTAAAATGTCCAATTTTCATTTTTCCAAAATAGTTTCCGAAAACGATGTTTTTTAAAAACGAGTTTACACCATAATGCTGTAATTTGAAAAATATAAAAAAATATTTGACTGCATATATTTTTTTTAATATTTTATGAAAAATGGTTTAGGCGAGTTATTTGTTATCATAATATAGGATAAAAATGATACATAAAAACTCGCCGAAAGTCGCCAATATATTTTATTGTGAATGTTGTCATTATAATTGCAGCAAGAAAAGTGATTATAATAAACATCTATCTACTGCAAAACATAAAAAGATACATAATGATAATAAAAACTCGCCAAAAGTCGCCGCACAGTTTTGCTGTGATACGTGTTCAAAAACGTTTAAGTTCCACTCGGGATTATCAAGACACAAGCAAAAATGTAACAATTTAAATCAAATTATATCCGAAAAACTACCATCGGACACTCACGAGTTATCTAAAACCGATATTTTACAAATACTCAAGCAAAATCAAGTTTTACTCACTAGTAATCAAGAATTCAAGTCCCTCATGGTCGACCAATCAAAGCAAATTCATGAAATGCAAATGGATATTCAAGAAAGACAAGAAGAAAATCAAGAATTACAGAAGCAACTAATAGAAGTGGTAAAATTAAATGGTTCCAATATTCAAAATCAGGTGATTAACAATAATCAAAAGTTCAATCTAAATTTCTTTTTGAATGAACAATGTAAAGACGCGATTAATATGTCGGAATTCATAGAAAATATGGAATTGGACTTAGAAGACCTTACAGAAACGAGCCGTCTAGGATATGTTGGTGGGATTTCTCGTATTTTGGTGAATAAACTTCTAGAATTAGACATATATAAACGACCTCTTCATTGTACAGATGTGAAACGCGAAACGTTATATATAAAAGAAAACGATGAATGGTCGAAAGAAAACCATTCAAAACAGAAAATGAATGAACTAGTCAGTAAAGTAGCGAATAAGAACTGTAAAAATATTCGTCAATGGACGGATGAACATCCTGAATACCAAGTATTCGATTCACCTGAAAATATGGATTATGTACGACTGACCCAAGCAGTTCTAGGAGGATTAGGTGACCAAGAATGCAAACAATTCAAAGACAAAATTATTAAAAGTGTCATTAAAGAAGTCATGGTGAACAAGATCTAAAATGTGTGTTTTTTGGATTCCAACTCTCTGTAGGATTTTGCACTTTTGGACATTTTAAAAATGTCCACTTTTCATTTTTCCAAAATAGTTTCCGAATCCGAAGTTTTCGAAAAATGGGTTCAAAGCATAATGCTGTAAAATTGATTTTTGGAAAAAATATTTGACTGCATAAATATTTTTTTATAATTTGTGAAAAACCGATTTAGGCATTTTTTTTGTTAACATATATTAACGTTTTGTTAACAAAAAAAATGCCAAAAAATGCCGAAATTTATAGTTGTAAAAAATGTAACTTCGAGTGCAGTAAAAAGAGTAACTATAACAAACATTTAACCACTGCAAAACATCAAACGTTAACATTTGTTAACACAAAAAATGCCGACAATACTGAATATTTAATATGTGAGAATTGCAGAAAGCAATACAAATCTCGTGTGGGTTTGTGGAAACATAAACAAAAATGCAGTGGCACAAGTGAAGTAGTTTTCAAATCAGACAATGTATCTAAACCTGGACAAGATATGAACGTTTTGGTTGATTTATTGAAACAAAATCGAGAATTCAAAGAATTATTGACTGAACAGCAACAAGAAATACAGGGATTGCATCGACATTTGATAGATGCAGTAAAACATACTGGAAATACTATACAAAATCAAACGAATATTAATAATCAGCATTTTAATATTAATTTCTTTTTACATGAACAATGTAAAGATGCGATTAATATGTCGGAATTTCTTGAAAATCTGGAATTGGATATAGAAGATTTGACTGAAACTGGTCGTTTGGGTTATGTGGGGGGTATTTCACGTATTTTGGTAAACAAATTACGAGAACTGGATACATACAAACGTCCCTTACATTGCACCGATATGAAACGCGAAACCTTGTATATAAAAGATAATGATGAATGGTCAAAGGAAAACGACTCAAAAGAAGCACTAAAAGGAATGGTGTATAAAGTATCCAATAAAAATTGTAGAAATATCAAAAAATGGACGGATGAACATTCGGAATACAATGTATTTGATTCTCCACAAAATATGGAGTTTTTGAAACTGTCAAACGCCGCATTAGGTGGTTTTGGCGAACAAGAGTCGAAACTATTCAGTGATAAAATTATACGCAACGTTATTAAAGAAGTCATGGTAAATAAGCATATTTGAAAATTACGAGGTGTCCATCGATTGAACTAATTGAAGTTTCCTCATTGTATTTTCAAACTGGGTCTCCTTTTCTAGATTCGCAAATAAATAGTCAGTAGAGGGAACATGTTCGTTGGCTCGTAATTGTTTATAAACTCGATTAATATTATTTGTTACATTCGAAACGATCGTTTTATTTGTAACTAGTTCCACATTATTTGGTACATGGTCGGTTAATAAAGATATCGCGAAATATAATAAAAAACGACGTCTTTTGCACGCAGCAGTAGTATATTTTATACAAAACAACTGGAATAACGACTGAAGCAATTGTGAAATGTAAGTGGAATTTTTCTTTTCACAATAAGAAAATAAGATGTCCCATAATATCCATATACAATCCGTTCGATATTTGCTTTCTACTTTTACGAATTCGCGGGGTTCACAACAACATTGCTGTTTCTTTTTTCTACATATGAGGTCAAAATCAAGTATCCATTCTACCCAATAACACGCATTCCTCATATTTAATCGGTCGCTAGATATATTGTATGCAAACTCGTTGAGAGCAATATATAGTTCATTTGGGTCTTCTTTCATAAATGTTTCAGACGCATATTTTACACTGGGAGCCAGCAGACGTTCTGTCATTTGTGTAATATCATATTCTTCTTGTCGATTGATTTTGATTGCTTCAAAACTATTCTTTTTTGATGAAATAACGAGGACACTAATAATTTCAGCAAATAGTTTGCGAATAATGGGGTGATTTCGCAATTGTAGTTCGTTCAACATTTCGCCTTGGTTTAATATGTTACGGAACACATCGTAACGCTTTTCCAAATAGACCACAATTTTCGGATTTCCAATGTGTATGTATTTTCCAACAAAAAATAAGATTGCCTCCCACACATCCATAAAATGACCAGCACAAATTAGTTCTGCACACCAATAACAAGCAGGTTCTATCTTATTACTCAACATTGCACGTACAAGTTCATTGCGAACTAATAATTTTTTATATTCTGAAAATGTAACGCCTCTAAACTCTTTGGGTAATCGCATATCATTGATTTCACTATTGTCTGAAACACTCGGCATATCATCGTCCATAATAAAAAGAGGTCAATTATAAACACACTATAAAAAAATAATACGTTTTATTCGTATTATGTGAATAATTTTTTCATTCATTATATTTTACTTATTGTGTAATAATGCGGGGAGCTACATTGATTGTTTGGAGTTCTTGGGCCATCAGTTTATAGGCATATGGAATTTCCACTTTGGAGAAGTGTGTATGATTGTTACACATCTTACACAGATGAATTGTGGTATCGGCATTTTCATACATCGCGTTTGCATTACCGTCATTGTACGATGCGGTCATACCACATTTTTTACAAACAAATACTGAGTATTTATCCGATACATCGAACATCCTTTCACGGCAGAATTTGGATATTCCGTGAGCAATCATCACATCACGTTCCATCTCACCAATTCTGAAACCACCATCTCTACTTCTACCTTCTGCAGGTTGTCTGGTCAAATTTACCATTGGACCAATCGACCGACTATGTTGTTTGTCTGCAACCATATGCTTCAACCTTTGGTAAAATACCGGACCGATGAAGATGCTCGTCTCTAATTGTTCACCAGTCAATCCGTTATACAAGATTTCATTGCCATAACTTTCATATCCGAGTTTTTGGAGTTCGGTCGCAATGGTTTTCACATCTAAATTTCCAAAACTGGTTCCGTCTCCAAACATACCCAATTCCAACAATACCTTTCCAAGTAGGGTTTCTTTGAGTTGTCCAATCGTCATTCGAGAAGGAATCGCATGAGGGTTGATGATAATATCTGGTCGGTGTCCGTCTTTAGTGAAAGGCATATCGGCTTCAGGTATAATATTTCCAACAGTACCTTTTTGTCCATGTCTAGAACTGAATTTATCACCATAAGTCGGTTTTCTCGTAGCACGAATGCGGACCTTGGCGAAATTATATCCATCACCATTACGACTGGTGTAGTTCTTATCAATGTAGGATTCTTCATTTGTTCTGAATGTTTTGCTCTGGTCTTCATATTTGATTACTTTGGTCAAATCGTTTTTGTTTTCTTTGATAGGAACCGTTTTCGCAATAATAATATCGCGATTTTCGACCAATTCATTTTCATTGATGAACCCTTGGTTGTTCAACTTATCGTAGTTCCCATACTTGATGCTACGGGTCTTACTCGGGTCAGGCTTACAACGAATAATTTCGTCACGGATGATGTTTTTGTCTTCGTCTTTCTCTGTATGATAAATAGTGGCCATAAATAATCCTCTATCAATGGATGCTTTGTTAATCAATACACTATCTTCTTGATTGTACCCAGTATGGGTCATAATCGCAACGTGAATTTGCGTACCCGATGGGATGTTGTTCAAATGAAGCATATTCATTAAACGAGTATCAACTAATGGGCGAGATGGATAATTCAACACGTACGCGGTCTTGTCCATACGATTATCGTAATTCGTTGCATACACACCCATTGCTTGTTTACCCATCGCACATTGATATGTATTTCTGGGTGCTTGATTATGGTCGGGGAATGGAATACACGAAGCAAGTACGCCAAATATAGTACTTGGGTGAATTTCACAATGCGTATACTTGAAATACCCTTCGTGTTGGGTTTTCTTCAAGAACTGGTCTTTACATTTCATTGCAATCATACTGTAACCTTGTTCCTCTGGGTCAATATACTCTATTACCGACTCGTCCAATGTACAACTTGTAATCAAATCATTCCATACCAATTCTTTATTAGCCAACTTATCAATAATCTCCTTCGTAATGATTGCCTTGTTGTCTCTCACTTTCAGAACCGGTCTGGTTAGACGCCCACCATCATTACATATACGTATCTCAAGTCGCTTGTAATTAAATATGATAGACGTATAAATATTGATAATGCCCTTGTACTTTTTATCCTTCATATCATTATATAGCGTCAACGGGTCTTCTGTAATACCAATCCAAGCACCATTAATAAAGACTTTTACTGCGTGTTGTATATCAGATAACGTATCGAACGCCTCATCTTCAAATGCGATTAAATGTTTTTTAATATATTCGTACAATGAACTACTATTTGTAGGTATTGTGAGGTGTCCCATATAACTAATGTTTTTCACTATACCGATGGATTGACCTTCTGGAGTCTCTGCCGGACATAGAAATCCCCACGTTGTATTATGGAGTTTTCTTGGTGCAATCAATTCACCACTTTTTTCCAGAGGAGTATTAATACGACGGGAATGACTTAAACTAGATACATATGTCAATCTATTTAACACTTGGGCAACACCTACCTTGGAACTATTTGATTGTTTAATACTGAAATCACCAGTTGATAATGCTCGGTTTATACCGTTTTCAATAGTAGTCGATTTCATGATTTTGTAAATATTTGTGGAATTAATAATGTTTTCATAATCTTCAGATGACTTCCAAGAACCGTTGTTTATTTCGCGTACAATATGTTTTTGCATTTCCTTGACTAATTTATTGAAATAATTTCGGAATAAGTTATTCAATAGTGAACCAGTTAATTCAATGCGTTTATTGACATAAGAATCTCTATCATCAGTCGGGAGTAATCCTTGTGATGTCCGGATAAGTTTGTTAGCCATATATCCGAGTAAATAGAGTTTTTGCTTAAGCGTTTTGCAATGTGGAAATAGGTCATTATTCAATACATCCAGAGTAAATTCGTATTTTTTCTTAATACCTATATCTTTGTCTATATTCATAGGTGTATATGCAACATAACTATTGATATGTGAGATTGAGTCTTCTTTGGACATGTAGTTTTTGGCATCAATGACTGATGCTTGTAAGAATTGTAATATATTTTTATTTTCGGAATTGTTAATATCTAATGCTATGTATTTACAAATATCTTTGTCGCTTAATACGCCGAGTGCTCTGAAAACTACGCATAACTCGATCGGTTGTCTAACGCGAGGAATATTGACATAAATTCCATGACCAAACCCATTGTTTTTACTTGCGATCATCATTTCGATTTGTTTGGGAGAAATACATTTATTATCAGGAACCGATTTGATTTCTGCGTACCAACTCCATTTTGTGGTATTTTTTCCATCGAAACAATATATACGATTTTCTGCTGCTCTTTCTTGTCCGAGTACAGTCTTTTCTGAACCTTTGATAATGAAGTATCCACCACCGTCCATATGACATTCGCCGGTTAATCTAGGATCGATATGAGGATTCTGTGTAAGTGTACAAATAGAAGATTTCAACATGATAGGCATCTTTCCAATGTTAATTTTTGGGATTTTTTTCTCGATTATTTTTTCGGTTTCCATATTTTCATTATTACGAACAATATACTTTATATTAATATCAATCGTCATTGTCGACGCATAAGTGAAGTTGCGCAACTTGGCTTCTTGTGGCAACATCGTTTTTGTGGCACCATTATTTTCGTGAATTTGGGGTGGATACAATTTGAAATTCTCGAATGACACTTCTACATCAAGTAGATAACAATCCTTCTCTGGAATATAGTCATTTTCTGAATGTATTTTTACAGGATTGAACATTTGAATTGTGCGCTGTATCTGATAATTGATAAAGTGGTTGTACGACTCTATCTGATGACGCACTAAGCATTCCAAATGCTTTCCTGCAAAATACGATTCAATTATATTGAAGGGTTCTTCTATATAATCTCCGACATGAGATAATATACGGTTTTCTACGTCGTCTTCTATATCAAACTTGGTAGAACTGATCTTATCATAATCTATCAATGATTCCTTATTTAATGTTGGTTGAGTGAACGAACTATTGTCTGAGGTAGATTGGTTGTATTGAACATTTGTTGAGTAACTTCCACTTTGTGCGGACTCCATCTTGTATTCCATGATTATTACATATAAATATTTTCGTTCTTTTATAATCAATTTTTCAGAATGAGGTTAAAAAAATCATTATAATCATATGTAAAATGAATACGTATTTTGTAGATTATTTGGATAATTTTCATGATACAGATGAAACTGATAAAAATATAACAGACTATTATTTATTGAATAACTACATATTGACAAACTATTATTATAATAATTTTTATCAGGACCATTTTCAGAATATGCAATCTAATACGAAAAATGAGGTGTCTTCTCCGAGTAACTTGTACTATGATTGTTACTCACAATCAAATTGGAATATCGATATCAATTCCCAAGATAACCAAAGTAATTATGATATTTGGAAAACAAATAACGAATTCAAGTTTGACTTTTCGAACAATGAATTACAAGTGGTAATTCCTCCACTGAAACCACCTGTTAATAAGAGAAAAGTTATGATTGATGCAAATATTAATAGTATTAGTGATTTATTGAATATTATTGATAGCAATAAGATAGATGAACAATGCGAATATAATATTGATTTACAATCTCTGCATAATATCCGCGACGAGTTGCATAAATTGAATAATATGATTGGAATGGTAGACCTGAAGAAAACGATATTGTACCAGTTATTGTATTTTATACAAAAATTACACGAGGGTAAGACTACCTCAGATTTCAAACATACTGTTATTTATGGTCCTCCTGGAACAGGCAAAACGGAAATAGCAGAAATTATTGGTACTTTATATTCCAAACTTGGTATATTGAAAAACAATGTTTTCAAAAAAGTCACCCGGTCTGACCTGGTCGCAGGATATTTAGGCCAGACCGCAATCAAAA
>Ga0209449_1000951_pt1 | contig 16830 bp, 16 predicted proteins | sample SaaInlV_100m_DNA_5_FD_184671 | JGI IMG/M metagenome (GOLD analysis project Ga0209449, IMG submission 184671) | Marine microbial communities from expanding oxygen minimum zones in the Saanich Inlet - Saanich Inlet SI073_LV_200m_DNA (SPAdes) (version 2) | ecosystem: Environmental > Aquatic >...
CTGTGTGATAGCACAGCTTTAGAGTGCCAATCAATAATGGCCGCCATGTAGACCATACCACCAGCAATCTTAATATAGGTGATGTCTGTACTCCATACATGGTTAGCATGGCTGATATTAAGCCCTCGAAGCTTATAGGTGTACTTCTTGTGCTCTTTAATTGGTATGGTGGTATTGACTTGCTTAACGGCTAATACTGCCTTTAATCCAAGTTCTTGACGGTAGCGAGCTACCGTGTTTAGGCTGACCTTAATGCCATCTTCAAGCAGTTATTGATGAACTTTCTTCTCACCGTAGATCGGTATTTGTTCAAATACTTTGGTAATGTGATTCTTGATTGCTTGTTTGGCACGGTTAACTCGTGGCTTATAATACAAGCCACTTCTGTTAATGCCTAGTAATTGACATTGGTGATTAACAGATAAAAATGGGATAGAAGTTTTAGACGGCTTGAGTTCAACCAATTGCTTAATTTTAGATGAGCCCAAGCTGACGAGCTTTTTTGCTAACCATTCCTTCTCTACCGTTACTTTGCCTACCAGCGCTGTTAAGCGCTCATTCTGCTCTTGTGATTTAATAAGCTCTTCCTTGTATTCTTTGACTGCTTTAGAAGGTTCCATGGCAATCTCTGCGTTAGCAAGAAAGGTCTTCTTCCAGTTCACCAGGTTTTGTGGAAGAATATTATGCTTACTGGCAATCTCTGCCAGGGTGGATTCATTTTGTAATAGCTCAAGCACCAGTTTGGTTTTAAATGCCAAGCTGTAATTAGTTCGTTTTTTACTCATATTTGTTACTCCAAATTGTTGGGTTAAGTTTAACTCGTTCGAAATAAGAAATCTTAAATTGTTGTCTTAATTTGTTGGGGTGTTATATACATCTAATTAACTTTTCTACTTTAATTAAATCTTCCGGCGTATCAACTGCATGTGTTTTATATTTAGTTGGTACCATTTTTACTTTAATTCCATTTTCTAAAATACGCATCATATCTACGGATTCTGCCATCTCTAACGGCGTAGGCTCCATATCTGTATAATCTAACAAGAATTGCCTTGCAAAAGGGATAATGCAAATTTGTTTTTTCATAGGAATATTTTCGATCTTTCCTTTGGTGGGAATTGGTTCTCTTGAAAAGTAGAGTGCATCACTATGTAGATCACATACCACTTTAATACAGTTTCTGTCCTCAAACTCTTCTATAGTCTCTATATTTCCCAATAAGTTTGTAACCAGTATTTTTGTATCATTCAACATAGGAGTTACAGCTTCGGTTATCATATCAGGATGAACCATTGGCTCATCCCCCTGAACCATAACTACAATATCATACTGAATACCGTCATCCTTCTCTATATACCTTAATGCCTCTGCGCATCGATCCGAAGCACGCTCATGGTGGCTACTAGTCATTATTGCTTCTCCGTCTATTGACTCAATGTACTTTTTAATAACTTCATCACAGGTTGCCACAACTGTTTTGGTTGATAAGTTACAAAGTATTGCACGCTCATAGACATGACCAATCATAGGCTTACCTAGTATTTTTTCTAGTGGCTTACCTGGAAATCTACTACTACCCATACGGGCTGGAATTATTGTTAATATTTTCATAAAGTCTTATATATTTAATTAATCATAGTACTTATGTTTTGCAAAAAATAAGATTTAAAGTACCGCCAGACCCTCTCATGCTATTTAACTTGCTAAAATCAATAGTACTCATCTTAAACCCCATGACTGATTCAAGTTCAAACCCGATTTCACCTAGAAAACTAATAACATTATTACACTGACTATTTTCCAATACCGATACCTCTACTAAAATTGAACGAACTAATTTATTATTAAATAAAGACTTACCACCATAAATTACCTTTTCCTCAATACCATCTACATCTATTTTTATATGGTTTGGTATTGGCAAATCAAATTCCTGCCAAAGAACATCAATTGTACTACCCATGACACTTAAGTTACTTTCGGAATTGGTCATAATTGATTGAAAAACAGTGTCATCTATGGAATTATGAGATGATCCAGCTTTGCTATTAGACACTGAAAGATTTTCTATTTTTACCCTGTTGCTAAGTGCTATATTAAGAGGTATTACTTTGCTAGTAATATCATTCTTAATAACATTATCACACAAAACTGAAAAGTTACTCCATAAAGGCTCAACTGCAACAACACGATGTCCAAGAAGTCCAGAATAAATACTATAAGATCCAATATTCGCCCCAATATCCAACAAAACGCTGCCTTTATCAAAACTATTAATCCATGCAATTGTATCTGGTTCAGATGACAATAAGTCCTTAGCACGACTCAATACTACCTTATTAGGTGTATAGAACTTTAAATTAGAAGTTTTTGAAATGTAGTACGGGGTAATAAATGTATAAAGAAAAATTCTTATAGATAAAATATCAAAAAAACTTTTTATTTTTTTAATTAATCTTAGATTTTTATCAATAGATTTCTTGAATATACCAAGATTTCCACTATTTTTTCCATTAATCTTAATTATGATCGAATCTCCATTTTTAAGATTGTAATTATATTCTTGGTGGTTAATTTTCTTTCTATTTACTGTAATAGAACAATCGAATTTTTCCATTTTCAAAAATTTATTAGACAGTATTTGATTTATTGAAATCCCGTTATTAACTTTAACATCATTACCATTAATATTTATATCAACATTTTTCATGTATTTATAATTCCTTTTATCTAAACACCATCACGAACAAACGCTTCTTTTGTTTTAGTCTATAATACTATTAATTAGCGGCTTAACTGCTATTTCGTTCAAGAAAACAGAATCAATCGAATAAGCAATAAACTGATAACCATCCTTGATTCTAGCATGCAATTCTTTTTCTGATGGTTTAACAATATGCAAACCACAAGGTATTTTTGCATCCAGTGCCTTCTGTCTAACTACACCCATTGTTCTAATAAAATCTTGCTCTTCAAATCTTGCTGTCAACCCCATTGAAGCTGACAAATCATAGGGTCCAATCAATATTGCATCTAAACCATGTACCTGTAAAATCTCATCTAAATTTTTCACTGCATTAATATTCTCAATCATGGCTATTAATAATGGCTGTTTAGCCTCTTTTATATATTCATTAAAATTCTTCCCAAATAGATTCGCCCTAGAAAATGCTACTCCGCGTGTTCCGTTTGGTGGCCACCTAATTGCATCTCGAACAATTATTAGTTGTTCAGCGCTTTCAATCATTGGAACAATTACACCTCCAGCACCGGCATCTAATGCTTGCTTACAATCTTTAAAATGGCCGCGTGCCAATCTAACAAGAGGTAATGTATTTCCTAATTCTAGCGCTCTAAATAGATCTGGCAATTGATGCACTGATATTGCACCGTGCTCCATATCAACTGCCACCCAATCATAACCTGCCTGCCCCATAATTTCAGCAACTGATGCATGTGGAATTTGCATCCAACTACCAATACTACAATTTCCATCGCTTAACTTTTTTCGAATCTTTTGTATTGTCTTAAGTCTATTCATAAAAAATTATTTATCATTAAACAATCTAGTTTACTTTGTAGATTTTTGTTCAAGGCAGTTTGCCTTAATACAAATTGAATATTATTTACATTGGCTGCATTATAATCACTACCAGAATCTCCAACTACCAATGAATCTTTAAATAAAAAAGAGTATTTTTTCATAATAAATTCTATAGCTTTATGTTTTTTTGTCGGTGATCCAACAATTTTTTTGAAGAAATGATTTATTTTTAATATTCTAAGTATATCTTCTATCTCTTGTTGCGGTGTTGCTGTTATTAAAAAAAAATTCTGCCTATTGTAGTTACTATTTAAATAATTCAAAACTCCTGGTATCCATTCTGAATCAATAACTTTTTGCTTCACTAGAGTTGAAAAATTTTCTGCATATTCATTAACTACCTTTTGTGTTGGTTTTTGCCCTGCCCATTCAATATAGATTGGAAGTTTATCAAAGCGAGATACTCCACCATTTCTTTCGTGATGTTCTCTAACTTTTTTTGCAAAATCTTTTCCATATGGTAAAAATAATTCTTCAAATGCATCTGATTTTATTTCTACTGAGTCTTTGATCACTCCATCAAAATCCCAAAAAACTGTTTTAGCACTTTCTAGGTACTTGATAGACATAATATAAAATTAATTACTAATATCATCTATTACCTGCAATAACCCTTGTCCCAAATCAACATGTATAGGCGGGATATATTTTTTTCCCAGCTTTGGCTGATATGCGTAAGGAGTTCTTACATAATGCCCTGCATATTTATCTTCACTAAATTTTACTGTTTTTGGTGAAAAACCTAATATCTCTGATAATATTTTTAACATATCAATCACTTTCATTGGTTCTTGCCCTGTTAACACCACACTTTCATTAATAAACTCATCATTTAAAGCATTAACACTAGCTCGGGCAGCATCCTCCACATGGATATACTCACGCATTGCATCAACATCCCCTTTATAGCTAACAAAACCATTTTTTAGAGCTGATTGCACTACACGATATAGGCCATTAGTCTCATCTGCTCTAGGTCCATAGAGTGAACCATACCTCAAAATAGTATAATCTAATCCATATATCTTTTGATACTCTTCAATATATGCCTCTGACGCCTGTTTACTACAACGGTAAAACCCACCTTCTCGACTATGCACATAGACAGTGCTGGCATAGATAAAGCGTTTTACCTTATGAATACGGCATGCCTCTAGTACATTAAGATTACCCAGAATATTAACATTAATAGTTTTAATTGGCTGCTTCAGGGCTTGATTAAGGTCTGCAAGAGCGGCAAAATTATAGACCACCTCCGCATTAGCGATAGTTTCATTTAGTTTATTACTATCTTGCACATCACCATACACAATATTTTGATCATTACGTAGCCATAGTGATTTAGTTTTATCATAGATAGTTACCTGATAACCTGCATCACTAAGATAGTCTGCTACATGCGAGCCAATAAAGCCACTTCCACCTACTACTACTGCTTTTTTCATTACAACCCTTCCCTTTGTACTGCATACTCTTCTTCTGGCACTACACCTTCTAACGATTGATCAGTTAAAAAACGTATTACCTCTTCAGTTGCCTCTATCTCCATCCTGGTTCGACAATCAACTGACATTGAGCCCATATGCGCAGTTAGAATGCAGCGCTCAATCTCACGTAATTTTCCATCATAAGGCTCAAAATCAAAAACATCAACTGCTGCGCCACTTAAATGACCTGCTTGCATTACATCATACAAATCTTGCTCATTAATTATTCCACCTCGAGCAGTATTGATAATAATCGCATCTTCTTTCATGTTAAATAATTGTTCTTTTTTAACCATATTTTTAGTTTGAGGTGTAAGTGGAGTGTGAATGGTAATTATGTCTGCTTGTTTATAGATTGTCTCTTTATCCGCCCATTTAATGTTAAATTCTTTATCTAAGTTATGATTAGGTGTAGTGTCATTGAGAAGTATTTGTAATGAACCAAAACACTGTAAATGTTGTAATACACCGGTGCCAATTCTACCAAGTCCAATAATACCAATTGTTATTTCTGATAATCTCCTACCAAAAAAACGATGCCATTTGCCTTTGTGCATTTCCATATTAGAGAGTTGTACTGAGCGTAATAGTGTTAGCATTAGCCCTATAGTTAGTTCCGCTACTGCGGGTGCAGGCGCATCTGGAGTGTAGGATACGGCTATTCCTTGCTTTTCAGCTTCTAGTAAATCCACACTATCTAGTCCAATACCTACTCTTGAAATCATTTTTAGATTTGATGCATTATCCATCACTTTTTTAGTTATTGGCTCGGTACCAGCAATAATGACATCAAAATCTGCTACCATCTCTGCCAGCTCATCCTCAGTTAATTTCTTATTAAGTGGATTTATAAGAAATTCTATATTATTTTCTTTAAGTATTTCTATAGGCAATCTATCTTTATCGCCAAACGGAACTGTGGTTATTAATGCTTTATACATGTTTAATCTAATATTCGCTCTACTTTAAAAGCTTCTGCTGCAGTCATGCCCATTGTCGAGCCTCGGTGACGAGCTAAAATTGATACTGATTCAACAGAACGACTATGTGGAAATTTATACATTTCGTCACTATAGGATTCAAGTGCAAGCAACTTTCGATCTAATGTTGCACTAATATTCACAAACCTATTTGGTATAAAAAATGATTCAGGTGATGGGGTGGACCATTCAGTACTGGATAGAACCTCAAAACTATAAATCTCACGGATTGAGCAATCAGGCTGAGGACGTGCAGCTGTCATTACTGCCTTATGAGTAATTTGATGATCTATGTTTAAGTCACCTATATGGTGTGTATAAACCACTGCAGGTCTGATTTCACTTATTACTTTTTCGACCTCTTGCACCACATTAAGAAGTGGAATTGTGTCCATTTTATTATCTGGAAAATTAAGAAACTGTGGAGGTTCTGCACCTAAACAAGCACTAGCATCAATCCCTGCTTTAATACGCATTAATTTATCTTTTTCACCATCTTTATTAGTACGTGATGTTGTTCCATCTGCTAAAAATAAGACAAATACTTTGTCGCCATTATTAACATGTCTTGCTATTGTGCCGCCGCATCCTAAAACTTCATCATCAGGATGTGCTGCAACGACCAATATGTTTTTATTTTTTAATTTTTTCATTAGAGAAAAGTATAAACTTATCTGAGTTTTATTTATGACTCATATAATCATAATAAATTATTTCATACAAGCTCAACTAACATAAATCTCATAATTTTAGAATTGAGTCTAGCGCTCTTTTTTTTAATTCTTCAGATTTAGTAACAATCAAGCCAGACTTTTCGATATTACCATACAGCTCAAATGGCTCTCCATTCTCTATTGATATAATACCTCCGGCTTCTTCTAATACTAACATTGGCGCAGCAATATCCCAATCACGAATCTTTACATCCTTAACAAAAAGATCTGCTGTTCCGTCTGCTACTCGACAAATTTTTAATGAAAGGCCACCACTCTCAACATAGTCTGAACATGGTATTAGCTTCATCATATCTGCTGCAATGCCTTTAGGTTCTGGATAGTTATCAATTAATGTAATACTACTACTATCATGTTTAATTTTTAGTTTACTTCCATTTAAATACGCACCTTCGCCTAATTTAGCAACATATAATAAATCCAAATCAGGTGCATAGATTACTGCAGACACAGCTTGTCCGTGCACAACAAGAGCAACCTGCGTAACCCAACCAGGAAAACCATCAACCAAGCTTCTAGTCCCGTCAATTGGATCGATTATCCAATATCGATCTGGGCGGTGCGATACATGTGATGCAGGATCTTCTTCACTAATAATTGGTATTTCTTCAAGTTTAATTAGCGCGTCTACCAGTAAATTATGTGCGTACTTATCAGCTTCAGTTTTAAGTTCACCATTGTTCCAAACCCCACCCTGTGCATCAATATGCCTTCTTTGGCTTATAGCTTTACCGGTTTTAATAACTATTTTTGTCAGTCTATCAAGCATCTTTAAGAATTAATTACAATATCTCACTTTTAATTTCTTGAATAAAGCATCTAACCCTATTTTTGAAATCTATAGAATCTATTTTTAAGAATTTTTTATAAGCATTGAGATCCATCTCAAATACTGGAATATTAACAATCTCGCACTTCCAGCTGGTATTGCAAATTTCAGCAATTAAGCTTATTGCATAATCAATCGAAAATTTTCCATTGTACCCAACGTTAACAACTTTATAACGTGGGAAATATTTTACTTGAGCTGTTTTTATACATGCTCTTGCAGCATCGCCCACTTCCATTGTCGACCATAATGGCAAAGGTTCATTTAATGTAAATGATTTACCTAATATAAATGCTTTAGCTGCGTTATACATAACTCCATCAAAACGAGGAGTGCCAAATAAACCTGGTAACCTCAAAGCAACAACGCCATATTGTGATTTTTCTTTCAACATACATTCTGTCAGCCACTTGCCAAGTGCATATTCGCTGTTAGTAGGCGCAATATTGGCATCTTTCTCTTGTACGGGACGATCCAATTCATCACTACCTTTATCATACACGGTCATCGATGATGTGAATACTATTGGACATTTTGCATTATTTACAAGATTTAAGGTCATTTGGTAATTATCTTTTGCAGATTTTTTATCCTGATAACCTCCCTCTACATTGTCTTTCGTTATTTTTGGAACTGATGCTGCACAATGAATAATACGTTTTGGTGTAATATCATCAAGCAAATATTTAACATCATTGGGGTTTAATAAATCACATGCTCTCTCATTTTTTCTATCTTTTGAATAAATTCCTATCACCGGTATATTATTTCTTTTGCATTCTTCTACTACTCTCCCACCTAAATACCCGCCAGCACCAGTAACCAATATCATAACCCTACTAAACCATATCCCAAGTAATCCACTCATCTTCTTGGATATCATGCTTAGCTGTTCGACCAATCACTTGTTCCATTAAGTATGGTGGTATACCTAACCCAGGTCTTTTAATAATAAGAGAGTCCTTTTCAATTATTTGACCTGCATGTATTGGAATTGCAGCATGAATACTACGACGACCGTTTTCATACATTTCTTTTTCTTCCTCTTGAGGTCCGTTTTTACTTCCATTACCAAATGCACTTTCAACTTCTCTTAATCGTTGCATCAGTTGCTTTAACTCTTGTGGCTCAATTGCAAAAGAATGGTCGGGACCAGGAAGACTTCTATCCATAGTAAAATGCTTCTCAATAATATTTGCACCCAATGCAACAGCTGCAATACATACATGATCACCTAGCGTATGGTCAGAATATCCAGTAATAACATTAAATGCTTCTCTCATTACCCTTATTGAATTTAAATTACTCAAATTTGCGGGAGCCGGATAAAGAGAAGTACATTGCAATAGTGCAATTTGCTCATTACCTGATGCGAGTGATACATCTATAGCATTCTGTATATCCATCCAGTTTGCCATTCCTGTTGAGAAGATTATAGGTCTACCAGTTTCAGCTATTTGTTTTATTAAAACGAGATCTGGCAAGTCAAACGATGCAACCTTAAATGCTGCTACATCTAGCTGATCTAACTCTATTATTGCCTCGCTGTCACATGGAGATGTTAGAAACTCAAGTCCTACTGACTCAGCATGCTCTTTTAAAGGTAGATGCCAATCACGGTTAATTTCAAGACTATGGATTAAATCAAACGTATCCATATTTTGAAAATGTCCAAATCTAGGTGTTCGTTTAGAATAGTGGCTACTAGCTTTGAAAGTTTGAAATTTTACTGCATCAACACCTGCTTCTGCTGCTGCATCAATCATGCGCAATGCTAAATCATAATCATGGTTATGATTCGATCCTATTTCTGCAATTACAAAACATGGTTTTCCCTCGCCAATTAATCGCTTCCCAATTCGCATCTCTTTTTTATTAATATTCTGGTTCATATGCATTATTTTTTAAAAATTAATTGTTAATTTGCTCTATAAATCATAAAAATTATTAACCCATGTTCTTTGTAGCTTTACATTATTAAAACCCAACAATTTATCGGTTCTTTGATTATCTAGAAAATTACTTATTGGATCAATACCAGATGCTATGCCAAGACAAAAAGTAGTAGATACACGTGGATTAATCTCAAAGGGAACTACTCTTCCATCATTAGTATAAATTAGTTGAATATTGTAGCAACCTTGTGCCGGAATTGCATCATGAACTGCATGGCACTTATTGATAACAATATCATTTATATGCGATTGAGCCCTTATTGTAATGCCGCGCTTCATATCAACTTTTACAGGTACAATTGCTTTTAAATTCATATTCTGATCAGCAGACATTAATACTGTGTACTCCTGCCCAACGAGTAATTCTTGCACAACCACTTCAGAACTTTTAATTCCAGTTAGAGTTAAATATGCTTGCAATTGTTTATATGAATGAATAATATTTACATTTTTAGAACCTCTTCCATTTCTAGGCTTTACTATACAAGGATAAGCAATATCACTACTTTTCTCGTCAATATTAGAAGCAATTTCAGTTAATGGGTAGTCCAACCCTTGCATCTCTAATGCCTTGGCACATTGAAATTTATCAAGCATAGTCTCTATATACTTATGTTGAGGCAATAAAGATTTGATATTATCAAGCTGAGAAATTTTCAATAATTCTTCATCAACACCTGGGACCAGTAGATCTATCGATAATTTATCACATAATTTATTAATTACACTAATAAAACTTGGGTCATTTGCCATAGGAATAGCATGACGATACTTAGCAGGAATCACAGGGGATATCGTTAATGGGTCTGCATCAGCAAAATGAAGGTCGTATTGTTTATGTAAAAAGCGATAAATAGCCTCATTACCAACACCGCCTCCACCTGTAAAAAGGATTTTCATATACAAACCTGTATCATAATTCTCAAACCAAATCTATTACACTATTTTCTAATATCGTATTAGACAAAACACCTTTAGTCTAAATGAGTAACTACAATTAAAATTAACGCAACAATATATCAAAACCTTATTTAGCACTTAAAAAATTCACAATATCCAAAAAAGAATGCATCGACACAACCCTTTCTACTGGAATATTTACATCGAATTCTTGCTCTATAGCCATAACTACTTGTAGTTGTCCCAATGAATCCCATTTATCTACGCAACCATAGGCTAGCTTTTCCCTTGTTAGATTTTTAGTATCAGGGAAAATATTATTTATAACTGCCACCACATTTTCTTCAATATTTCCATCAATATCATTGATAACGACTGATTGTTGACTACTGTCTGTATTTTGATCAAATAAAGGTTGTGTTTCTACAAGTTCAATTAACCCATGATCTGGATGCATAATAAAAGAAATGTAGCGTTCGTCAAACGCAACATCTTTAATAGGTTCTACAATTATAATAGCTCCATTTTTCTTTGCTAACTTAAGTGAATTTCTTAAATTATCCACCGCAAAACACACATGATTGACTCCCCCGCCATTAGAGACATGACTTGTAATTGGAGAATCTTCTGTAAGTGGTGATAACACCTCTATAGTAGAACCGTTAGATAATTGAATAAACGCATACTTTACTTTCTGCCTTATATTTTCACCAGGTCCGCGTAGCAATTTACTACCAGGCATAGACATCCAATCTTGCACCACACCATTAAAATTTCTGGTTGTGACGGCAAAATGATCAACATATCTTACATTTATTCTATTGAAAAAATCGCTCATTATAATTCCTTGATATCAATCCACGGCGATAGTTTAACTTGTTTGGCATCTTTTCTCCATAAATAACCGCCTTTTACTTCATCAAAATCCATATCCAAATACGATTGTTGTGCAACTGTATTCTTCCCCGAAGGAATAAATTCACCAAATAAGCCACTATACTCCACCGTATCTAAAATATTTATACAAAACCCTATGATTGAATTCTCAATATCTCTACCAAGTACACGACAAGATAGTACAAATGTCTCTATTATAATTTGATTATCTTTTGGAACAAGTATCAAAACACCAACTGCCTCTTTCTCACTGTATTTATCCTCTAAAGATACTGAATATATAGTTGCTCCATTACTAACCATATTAAGAAGATCATCTTTTTTATGGCGGCGTGTTGTTGTATTAAACTGATTTGTTTTTTCTATAAGTTGCAAAACTCGTTCACTAGGATTCTCAGACTGATCTATCAAAGTTACCTTCATCTTCAACTCAGAGAGATATTGTTCATGCGTATCCGACGATTCTTTTAGGTTTTTTATTTTCTTACGCGCATGATATTGCTTGGTTCTGATTTTATCAGAATCCGTTGCTTTCGCACTCTGTAACATTGGATGCTCTAATAATATATTTGGAAGTTCGCTAATATCATTTGGCCAAGTAATTGTGTTAACATCAGGCAATTCACTACTAACTGCATCACGCTCATATGGTGAGTCATCTAAAAAAGAAAATGACGATAAACCTAATGAAAGTTCTTCACTAAGGCTTCGAATATTTTCTACCTTTGTAAGCCAATTAATGCGCCATGCAACAATATCATTTTCTAAAAGCACCATGGATTCATGGTTATGAAATACCTTAAGAGCATTTTTCTCATCATTTTTACTACATACAGCTAAAACTATCCCTCTATCCCGTAATGCCTTAATAGCCTCTTGTATTTTGATATATACATTTCCAGGATAATCATTGTCTAACTTAATACCTTCTAAACCATCCTCACCTATAACACCACCCCAAATAGTATTGTCTAAATCCAAAACTAAGACACGAGATGTTCTTCCTTGTGCAGAAAGCTCTCTAGAAACCAATTCTGTACCAATCGATGCTATCAACTGATTACTATATGGTGCTCTACCTAACTGATGATATTTTTTGGGATCTGAATTATTAGATCCGATTGTATTTACTAAACGTCCCAAGGGTATTATTTGTACATTTGTCAATTTTTCAACTTTTTCTGCCAAATACATGTTTAGTCTTTCTAGCCATTTTTGAGTATCAACATACTCTTCGTAGGATAGGGTAGATGGCAAAGATGTAATTGGTGCGAAGGATAAAACATATATAACCGCTTCAGTCTGTTGCCTAATTAAATCTATAGTTGACAACCATTCTACAATCCTATCTTCAGTCACAACTCTGTTTTTATCAGTTAAAAATGAGAATGGTCTAGGCAGAAAGTCTTCGATTCGTTCTGCTATTAGAACAATATCATGATTAACTAATAACTTAGAATCTTTTTTTTGCAATAAAACCCTGTATTGTCCATATGGTATTTTTGTGATATTAAGTTGATTATCTATCCACTCTTTCCATATTTTCTCTAGTTGGTCTATAGCCAGACCCCAATTGGAAGAACCTAGAATAATCATTTTCTTCTCTCGATCAAGGCTCTTTTGCATAATCACAACTTCTTCTACTCTGTCTTTAAAATCTCTTGTTTCTACACTTACTTCTTCAAATCCAAACCTCTTATGCATAGAAACAACAAACTTATTTCTTTTCAAAGACTCACAATAAAGAAGGGTGCATTTCAATTCTGATTTTGCTATTGTTTGTGTAATTTTCTCTATTTCAAGCCATACTTGTATTGTACTTTGTCCTGCCAAACTAATTGTATCTACAGGATATGCACTCCACCAACATGTTTCTTTGATTGGATCATGATCGTATAATTGCACAACACCAATTTCCGTTTTGGAATTTTCAATAATCCAAATTGATTTTTTAGGATTACTCTCGACACTTTTTAACCAACTTAAGTGATCCTCAATATTAATTACATCTCTATTAAAAAAAAGATCTCTAACTTTTTCTTGGTTTCTCCATCTTAGCAAGTTCTCTGCATCACTTGTTTGTACTGGACGATATGTAATAACCATTATATATTTATACTTTTTTAATAAAGTAATTCAACTTGTAGGTAACAATTTATCAATGACATTGTTTACACCATCTCCAGAACATACATTAATACAATGTTCTGACCAGTCGTATATCTTTTTAATAAACACTATCTTCTCAACAGCAGATTTAATGCAATCTAGTTGAATAGACTCCACATCACCTATCCACTGAATCAGCCCCATATTGTGCAAACTACGACTAACTGGTTTTTGGTTTTCAGCTAAAGTAACCACCAATGAAGGTAGCCCAAGACATAAACGCTCCCAATTAGTTGACCCACCAGCGCCAACTGAAAAATCCGCCTTCATCATTAAATGCGCTAGAGAAGGCAAATCTGAATGCAACTGCATATTTAACGAATTATCTACTTGGTTTTTAATTTTATTATAATTTTCACTTTGTCTTGACACCACTACATCAACACTATCAAAAGATATATTAACGTTCCTCAATGCAGCAAGCGTTAAACCAGTAAGATCATGTTGATCAATGCCACCAAAAAATACCAAAAGGTTTTTTAGTGGCTGCCTTCTGGGTTTTGCATTCTTATGTAATTGAGAATATTCTGGTTGCAGAAGTGCATACTGAGGCCCTAGTAATTGTACACACCCTTCAGAAACTCTTTTCTGGTATCTTACCGACAAATCTTCAAAAAGATTTTGATCTAATAGTAGATCACATTCATGGTTACGATTGGCTAAATCATCAATTACCATAATCTTATTGACGTACGGTCTTAATTGCTTTTCCCAAGTATCGTCTAGCGCATAATTGTCAATAACCAACCAATCTGGTTGGGTAATTTTTTTTATCACCTTAATAGTCTCATCAGCATCAGTGTCCTGACTTACGCCTAGCAGCTGTCCATATACAGATAAATTTTGTTGTGAATAGGTTAAATTTAGGGTAGACAACGAATAGAACTTAAATCCCCTACTATTTATATACTCATTTAAATTACCCAAATGAGGTCGTGTAATAAACTCTACAACTGCACCTTTGTCACGAAGACCTTCTGCAAGAGTAAGGCAACGCATAGCATGACCATAGCCAATTTTTTTTGATGCATCAACACGAAATAATATATGCATTTGGCTACATATACTCAAACATTAACTCTGCTCTTATCCAATCTTCTGGTGTGTCAATATCCTGGACTCTATGGTGAGGCAAAATATATGGAATTGACCCCGTAGAAAATATTTTTTTTTCTTTAAGCCATGCCGAAGACCTGCCCCAATAAAACTGACCAGCATCATGGTATGCTTCTTCTAAATCTTGTGAACGTTTTTCAAACATCTCTGGTTGAAACATTTCACAACGATTCTCTTTGGTAATACGAATTGATCTTTGTATCGGAAATGAATAGCCAGTGACTGAGAAACAGTAATCAGCCTTATGGCTCTCGATTATATCTAAACTTTCTTTAATATCAATTGGCAATATAAATGGTGCTGTTGCATAAATACAGCAAACCAAATCAATAACATCACCTTCTTCTTTCAAATAATCAATAGCGTGTGCAATCACGGGGGTTGTGCCTATATAGTCACCAGATAGTGATGCCGGTCTTAAAAAGGGCACATCGGCACCATATTTTCTAGCTACTACGGCAATCTCTTCATCATCAGTAGAGCATATGATTCGATCAAAACATTTGCTTTTTTTTGCCGCCTCAATTGACCATGCAATCATTGGCTTACCATGAAATGACCTGATATTTTTTTTAGGGATTCTCTTGCTGCCTCCCCTTGCTGGAATAATACAAATATTTATAATAATGCCTCAGATATGGGGGGGTTATCTCTTGCTGTTGTAAAAATATAATCACGCTTGATACAAGAGTTCATAGTTCTACCATTATATTTTATCTAATTTGTTTTGCTTATTTTTTATACAGTAATAGTTACATATATATTACTATGCAATGCATGAACTACAATTCTAAATTAGCAATCGATACTGATTCCTGTTCACGTAGAAAATTAGTATTATCTGCAGAAGAGCAAATAGATATTGAATTCAATAGCTTTGAACTGCCACCATTCTCTAGCGCTGATAAAAATGTATTTATTGGAACATCAGAATGGCTGTTACCATCAAGATAAAAGTCCCACCATTGTGCAGATTTTTTGTCTCTATATATATAAATCTGAACATTTGATTTATCAATATAATTGCTGTCTCTATTCAAATAAAAGAGAGTTTTTCCATGAACAGATATTGGATCACCTTGTTCTGATCTTGATAGATTTCCAAAACAAAGAAGTTGTAAATTAATATTCTTTATTTCACTCCAAACAACATCATTTAATCCTTTTTTAGTATAGTAACTTTCTATATAAGATACTATATCATCATACAGATTATTCAACAAAAGATTATTACTGTACAATTTAGCAATCCACCATGCATTTAATTTTTTAAATTCTTTGAGATCATTTCTATTTTTAACATTGCTATAATAATGCATCAAATCTTCTTCTGTATCAAACCATTCACTACGAGATTCATTTTTCATAGAAGAAAATAATTTTCTTAGATTGTTGTTTTTTGTTTTAAGTATATGTAAAAAAATATCTATTGGATTAATTTTTAATTCTTTAAAGGCATAGTTAAGAAGTGGTTTAAAAATTCCTATATTCCAGCAAAAATAAATTAACCAATGTAATATTTTAAAAGACTCTAACTCATCTTCGCCCATGTCTTTTGTAGATCTGACAGACTCTTCAATTTCAAATACAAGTTTATTATCATAAACACCGTAAGAGCCAAAAATTAAACGAAATTTTGTTCCAATTTCATATAATTTTCTTTGTTCATCTGATTCATAATCTGTACCTGCAAGCAGTCTAACATTGTACGGCTGAATAATATCAAACCCCAAATCAAAAGAATCGTGTAATGTTTTCATATGGCTTTTAAATGTTTCACCAGCCAGTCCAATTAAAATATCAGTCTGTGTCTCTTTTGACTTATTTTTATAATCTAATAAACGTTTCTTTAAGCCATCAAACTTAATATTGCCACGACCAGAATTTTTAAGCACTGATAAATCAGTCGACTGGATAGCTATATATCCACTTTTATCTTCTAATGCCTCTGATATCTTAATATTTCTACTGGTAGTATTTTTTGAATCCCATAATGTTACATGAGCTGGGAACCCATATTTTTTCCTAATTTTATTTATATGTTTTGCAATATCAATATCACGATCAAACATTCCAAAATTTGCATCAGCAAATATCCACGACTGTTGTCCAGCAGAATGCTTTCGAACATAGTCCATTTCTTCAAAAATTATATCTAA
>Ga0209449_1000956_pt1 | contig 16731 bp, 15 predicted proteins | sample SaaInlV_100m_DNA_5_FD_184671 | JGI IMG/M metagenome (GOLD analysis project Ga0209449, IMG submission 184671) | Marine microbial communities from expanding oxygen minimum zones in the Saanich Inlet - Saanich Inlet SI073_LV_200m_DNA (SPAdes) (version 2) | ecosystem: Environmental > Aquatic >...
CTTAGTAAATGCATCACCCTTGCTTAAGCCTGATTCAAAATGGCGCTTTGCCATTTCTAACACGCCTCGCAAATGCACATATTTAGCTTGCCCCAAACCCTTACCTTGGCAAAACTCTGCTTCACTGGCATTCAGCAAATTGTGAATCGAGCCAAACTGATCAAGCAAATCCTGCGCCAACTCTACCGCACTTTTACCCTTTACGCCCGTACGCAAAAATATCGCCAACAACTCAGCATCACTGAGACTGGCTTCGCCAAATTTCAGTAGTTTTTCTCGTGGTCGGTCGTTTTCGTGCCAGTCAGTTATTGCCATATTTTTATTCTAAAAATGCAACAACTTTACTTTCCGATTAGTAGTATTACTACCAAACCTATTATTTTGTCTTTATCTGCTGGGTTACTTTGAGCAATAAGTAAAGTGATTGCTGTTAGTGCTTCTGGGGTGATTTTGGCTCTAAAATCAAACTGGACTTTTTGCAAGAACCAAATAAAAGCAAATGCACCTGTGCGTTTGTTGCCGTCATTAAATGAATGATTTTTAACAATAAAATAAAGCAAATGTGCGGCTTTTTCTTCAATCGTTGGATAAGCATCTTCACCAAACACAGATTGAAAAACATTACCAAAAATGCCTGCTAAAGCGTCTTTTTTCTTTTCTTGGGCAAACAGTTGAGTGGCTTGATTATTGGCAATTAAATCTGCTTTTAAATGATCCACAGCCTCATACAAAGCACTAGATTCTAGCTGAATGTCTTGTTTGGTTAAGCCACCTTTAGGCAGTTTGTCTTCATCAAATGATTCAAGTGAAAACCAAGTATGAGCAAAGCTTTTAATTAATGCTAATATATCATCTGTTTTGAGCAAGGTGTTATTGCTAGTCAGTGTTTTTACCTCATCTACTGCTTGCATAAAATTGGCGTAATTCTGCTCAATGCGTGATGGGTTAATGGTGAAGCCTTGACTGATATGCTGATTTAAGGTTTTAGTTGCCCATTTTCTAAATTTGGTGGCAGTCTTTGAATTAACCCTATAGCCAACAGAGATAATCATATCCAAATTATAGTGATTAGTATTGTATTGCTTACCATCGCTGGCAGTTATCCGGAATTTCCGGATAACTGGATCTTCGTCAAGCTCACTAGTGGAAAATATATTCTTAATATGCTCATTAATAGTACGCACATCCACTTCAAAAACTTGAGAAAGTTGTTTTTGAGTAATCCACACAGTCTCATTAGCAATATCACCTTTAAGCTCAATTGCGCCATTATCTGCCTGATAAACGATTAATTTATTATTCATGCTCATATCTTACACAAATACAATATTTATTTTGAAATTACTCTTATTTTAGGTTTCAATTGATAAAAAGTAATACTATAATGGTATTACTTATAAAAATTAGGAAAATATGATGCGTGTTACCGAAAAAGGACAAGTGACCATCCCCAGAGATATTAGAGAATTTCTTGGTGTAATGCCAAAAAGTGAAGTAGAATTCAAGCAAGATCATGGCAAAGTTTATATTGTTAAAAGCAATCAACCAGCCAAACCCATCAACAAGTTCAAAGAACTTAGAGGAGTTGCCACGGCTAATATGTCAACTGATGAAATTATGGCACTCACAAGAGAATCGTAATGAATGGCGTATTGGTAGATTCTTGTATATTGCTTGACTTATTCACCAATAACCCAAAGTTTGTAGATTGGTCAGAATCCATACTATACCAATACAGCCAAACCAATACCTTATATATCAACTCAATCATCTATACTGAAATATCCATTGGATTTAACAATATCGAAGAAGTAGAAAAAGCCGTCTCCAGCCTTAATCTTAAAGTTTTAGAAGCGCCTCGTGAAGCTTTATTTTTAGCTGGAAAAGCATTCCTTAAATACAGAAAAAATACAGGCACCAAAAATTCCCCACTGCCAGATTTTTTTATTGGCGCTCATGCAAGTATCTCAGGATTTGGGCTCATCACTAGAGACAAATCAAAATACAACACCTATTTTCCAAAAATCAAACTTATACATCCTAGCAATACTTAGTTAAAAATTTGGGAAATTTTACGAATGGGAATTTTCGGAATAAATAAAGCCTATTCAGGTAGATTTTTATAGGATTTTTCCAATTCAATAAGCCTTATTTACTGAAAAATGGCTAAAAATAAGGGTTTTTAAGCTTGTGGGGAAAGCAAGGCCTTCCCCACTTGAGATTTTAGGCAATAAAAAGAAGTCGGTTTTGAAAGATATTAAAAATTTAACGGAATACCAAGACAACACTTTAATTTATTTTTGAAAGAGTGCGAATGGAGGTTTAATATTAGTGCGCCAAGCAAACTACTGGTAGACTTGAAAAGTCTGCTTAAAGAGAGTTATTAGGTGTCAGCCCCTTAATTTATATAAAAAATATATTTAGCGGTTACAATAAATAACATAGTTATTCCTATATTTATAATCAGGGCCCTATCCGCCTTATATTTTCTAATCCTAAACAATTGCGCTTCTTCTGCGTCTACTACAGAATAGTCGTGTTCATCAATTATATTTTTATTATTTCTCATATTACACAGCCTTATTTTATGATTCCAATAAATTCGGATCGTTGGTGTATCTTGTCAAATATTTTGTTACTCTTTTAAAAATTGGAACCTCAACCTCCTTAGTTACAATTTTTTCTACTTCAACCCTCTTGATTACTTCTCTATCCTTAAATACAATTCTATCTACTGGAACTTCTTTAATAATTTCCACAGGAACTTCTATTTTTATTATTTTCTCTATAATTTGAGGTTTGATAACTTTATTTTTAAGCGCGTTTAGTAATAACAATATGGACTTACTAAAAATACCATCATTGTTATTTTCTTTTTTTCTCTCTTTATGATGAATCAAAATAAAACCTCCCATAGCTAAGAATATACCCATGCTAGAAACAACTCCAGCTAATGACCCAAACCAAATAGTCGCTATAAAAGTAACCTGCTCCTTAGTAATATCTACTGCTTTTTCTTTTCCAAAATAACTTTGTGCAATTCTATAAACCTGCGTGTTAACAACCGCCTCATTGACTCTATTGCTTAGATCATTTATCCTCTCCTTAAGAGATATAGAGTGAGCAATCATACTGCTTATTAAGTTTTTCTTTGTTTTAAGACCTTGTTCTTGTGTGATCTTCCATTCATCAATTTTCTCTAAATTATTCAAATATTTTTGTTCACGCTTACTTATTTCTATATTAATACTATCAATTAAAACTTTTTGAATACCTTTTCGGCCTTCTATATCATCAGATTTTAATTTTGTGATATGCCTACTAATTGAATCAATTTTTTCACTGAATTGATTACGAATTTTAAGTACGCCTTTTGTTAATTTATCATTAATTATTTGAATACTGGTTGTGTATTTATCCACTAGTTTCCTAACCTTTGGTATCTCATCTCGTGTAAAAACAATCCTTGATTGATATTCTTGAACCTCTTGAGAAAGGCCAGAAAACAGTCCTAATTGCTCTTTTCTAATAAATAAACTTTGCTGCAATGCCTTCTCTTTTTTAACGAGGTTTTCCAGATATTCATCTTTTTTATTTTTTGTATTAATTACATCGTCTCTTTGGCTTATTATATTTTTTTCAAACGCTTTAATCTCCTCACCACGATCACTTTTAAGTTGATCAATGTCTCTTTGTAACTGCTCTATTGTTAAATGTAGTTGAATATTATCAGGATCAAGGCTTATATTTTGATCTAGCCTTTTCTTTAAAATGGCAACATCTCCAAAATATTCCTTTTGTGCTTTTTCTCTGTTATCAGAGTACGTTTGATATATATCATTTGTACTAATATTTTTTAATTGATTTATTTCTTTATTCTTCTGTATAAGCTCTATACTCGCATACTCTATTTGATTTTTTAAAATCTGAACTTTGGCAGTTGTGTTATTAAACTGCCTTTCAAATCCAGTAAATAACGTCTCAAACGTAATAAATGTAACACCAACTAAAACAATACTAAATACAACCCTTACAACTTTATTTGTATTGATGTACACAAGATAAGCAAATGGTATTTTTAACAACTCAACACCAGCAACCATTATGAATGGTAGTGCAGCTATAAAAATATCAAAAAACTTAGAAGTCGGAAATACACCATTATTTTGCTCTTGATAGGCAATATAAGTCTCAAATCCTTGTGCCCATGCAATCATTAAGCCAATAAATGCAGCTACAACCTCAAAACTCCATGCAGCTATAATGAGTTTTTTGCCCCAAAATTTTTTCTCAGCTTTAACGTCATAATCTTTATCTGAAGAGTTTTCATGCCCGTTATTTTTTGAAATTTTATTAAATGATTTTTCAAACTCTTCCAAGCCTTTTTTATCAGATCCAAATGATTTTGACACAGAAAATATTGAATCTTGATTTTCAGGAACAGAAACAACTGAAATTTCGTGCAATTCCAATTGAGTAATTATCCATCCATCGTCTTCATTTGACTTGGGCTTTGCACCTAGAATATAAAACCCAATAGAAAATGACTTTAATACGCCATCTTTAATAAGTTTTACAAAATCTTTGTCAGTATCGCTAATTTCAGCTACAATTTCAATGCCTTCATCTGTAATACTGTGCTCAATTACTTTTCCAATAGGTCTTTTATGATCATGAAAGGCTAGCACTATTGGGTTTTTTAGATAATTTCCTAAAGCGCTTTCTGTCCACGTTTCAATAGGAATAATATCTCCATTCCGATCTTGCGAAGATGTGTTAACCAAGCCCTTAATACGCAATACATTGCCATCATCAAATATTGTTTTAGTAAAGAGCGTATGAAGTTTAAACTCTTTTTTATGATCAAAATTCATAAGTATGTGTATGTTCGGAACAATATGAATATGGTGTACTTAACTAAGCAGTACACCATCTATATAAGTCAAATATTAATTTACATCTTTAAGAAATTCAATGCACTTTGTGATTTCGGCTTATTCAATGCAAGGTCTTTCATCATGTCATTTACATCACGAACAGGGAAACTAGATAAATCCATTACTTCGTTATTTAACGCGTTATACACTGGCTCTAAATCGTTAATCCAACTTGTTGCAGCTTTGGTTGCATCTTTCGCCTCAACTAATAATGTAGTGGTTTTTATTTTTGCTTTCTCGATCATAAGCTGCTGACGAGTGTTATACATTTTGACAAGATTTTCTTTTAACTTAGAATCCGCATCTCTAAGTGCCAATACTGCATTTTCAGATAATGATTTTTCGCCCAAAAGTAATTCAACTTGTGGAAGGAACTCATCTTCATCATATGCCTTGTTTGCAAATGTAATTGGCCAAGACTGATTTAATGATGCTTTTTGATAAAGAATCTTTGCAGAACTTAACAACTCATTAGTAATGCCTAGCTTTGTTTTTTGTTTTTCAATTTCAACATAATTACGATTTTTACTTCCCTTTATCTTTCTAATAGTTTTAGAAAGCTTTAGCAAATTTTTATCTAAATTCCCTTCTTTATGTTTTAAATATCCAATTGGATCTCTATCAACAGCACTCTCATCCCAATCTGTAATATTTCGCTCTATATTTGTGACTTTTGTTTTCCCTCCTGGAAACATGTCTGTGTACATTACCAACCCATATAAGATTGCCAGTACGATAAAAATTGAAATAATATTTGTATTTGATTTATTCATGTTTTTCTCCTTTTTTTTATTTATTAAATTGAGGTGCTCAGTTTAAGGATGGGTTGTGAAACCCATGTGATAAAAACATGAATTATTTGTGAATTAATTATTAGCTTAAAAACTCGGGGTCGGGTCTGATGGATAAGAACCCAAGCTTTCCATATCCCACTCTTGCAAGGCATCTTTTTTGTAAGAATCATGATTGCTTTTCATAATTTGTTCATACCAGTGTTTGGCTCGAGAATAATCTTTAGATTTATTATAAAACCTGGCTAATTGGTGCTGCGCATCAACTTGACCTATTTCTGCTGATTTATAAAGCCATTCAATAGCTTTATGTTGATTTTCAACAACCCCCAACCCCTTGCGATACATGTCGTATAGTTCATATTCAGACCGCCCATCTGAGTCATCAATCTCACTAGATTTTATAAATGATTCGATAGATTTTTCAAGATCTTTTTCAGCCAAATATATCTTACCAAGAACAAAATAACTGACATATGTTTCAACTCCGCCTTCTATGGCTGCATTAAACCACTTTTTACTATCCTTGTAAGACCTAACATGCTCAATATCATAATAAATTACAGCTAAATTATGTTGTGAATCTGTACATCCTATATCAGCGCTTTTTTTGTAAGATTTTATAGCGCTTTTGTAATCACCTTTATTTTCAAAATTAACACCATTTTGAAAATAATTACTATATTTAGCAGGATTTATATCAGATTCAGATTTGTTATCAATGTTTAAGTTTTTTTGTTTTTTACTTGATCTTTTACTGAAAATCTTCACTCTTTTATTATCCAGCTTTCTATTAAAATACGTTTTCTTGATTTTCCTATTAATAGCTCTAAAGATTTTACGTATAGCTTTATATAGCATTCCTACAATTTTCTTAGCAAGAAATAATATCGCAGTAAAGACAAGGAACTTAATAAAACTCCTAATATACTTTACTGCAAATAATAAATAAAATTCCATAAATAAACACCCTTGCTAAACTCTTGCACTCTGATGCAAAAGATTTTTAAAAATCTATATAGATTGCTTATTTTCTTCAGATTCTTTATTAATATGCTTATCAAGCATAGATTTGATTTGTTTGGCTTGTTGCTCCATGCTTATCACATGCAGCATGATTTGATGAACTTCACCAGCCTCACCTTCGTTATGTTCGCGGTTATATTCTTCATGCTCCCTAGAAAAAACATCAATAACAACACCAATCATCATGTTCAAGAATACAAATGCGTTTAAGAAGATAAAACTAAGGAAGTAAATCCAAGCAAGAGGATGCACATCCATTACTGCATACATAACTTCGGACCAATTATCAAATGTAACAACACGGAACATAGTAATCATAGCAACTGAGATGTTGCCCCATAAGCCTGGGTCAACACTATTAAAAAACATACTACCTACGGCGCCGTACATATAGAATATAACAAACATAAGCAATACAACATATCCCATTCTAGGAATTGCTTTAAGTAACGCTCCTACAAGCATACGTAGCTCTGGAACAAATGAAATTAAACGTAGCACTCTAAAGATACGCAATAATCTAGCAAGAAGTATGCCCTCGCTGTCGTCAATTGGAATTAAACTAACTGCTACAATAAATGTATCAAATACATTCCAGCCTTTCTTAAAGAAATCTTTAAAACGCGGAGTAACCACCATACGTAATATAATTTCAAACAAAAAGAATAACGTAATACTAAAATCTAGTACGTGTAACACCTTAATTGCGTTAGGTGGTAAATCGTGTGTGTTAGCACCGATTGCTAATGCTGATATTATAATAACTGCAATTACAAGTGTCTCAAAAATTTTGCAGCCTCGAATATCATCAAGCCTTTGTATTAATTTCCTATAGTTGATTTTTATTATTTCACTCATAACTTTATTTATATTCCATTCTGTTAAAAAACCTGCGCCAAGCATACGATCTCATTATGGATGAGATCGTAAACACCCCCGTAATAGCCAAACTATCATTTATTGATAAGTTAATTCCCCACAATGGTTGAATGACAAAAGCCCAAATCAAAAATGAAAATACAAATCCAGTAACAATATTAATCAACACCTCTGTAATTGATCCTAGTTTGGTTTGCATTAGTTAAACCGTAAACGGGTATTTAACAGGCTCGTGATGCTCGTACCCCACCAATTCAAAATCATCCATGGTCACCCAAGTCTCAAGATCTTCCAGGGTTTTAATTTCAGGGTTAATTTTAAGACTTGGTAGTGGTAACGGCTCACGATCGACCTGCTCGTTTTTAAAAGTTTCTACTTGATTTTCATACAGGTGCACATTGGACAAATGATGACGCATTTTTTTAGCTTTTTTGCCGGTGATTTGCGCGGTGATCAAAAGTAGGAATGCCACTTGAAAATGGTTAAACGGCTGACCGAGCGCAAAATCACTACTACGCTGATAGCTCTCTAAATACAGATCATCACCCAATAAATTAAAATGATGGGTGTGCATGCACGCGGGCAAGCAAGCGCGGTGTATTAAGTTAGGATGATTAAAAGTCATGATTTCACGCCTGTCATCAACGCCTTTTGATAAATCCGTTACAATTTTTTTGTATTGATCTAATGGCTCATCATCTTCAATACCAGGAAAGGCACGACCAATGACGCCGTAACACATACCCATGTCATCTTCACCTTTGCGATGTGGATTATCAAGCCATGCTTGATTGTCATTGGCATTGGCATTCCAAGTATTACAACCTATTGATCTAAACTGTGCGGCATTGTCATAACCACGAATATAACCTAACATTTCAGCAATGGCAGATTTCCAGAATAGTTTTTTGGTGGTAACCACTGGCACTGTGCCATCAGATAAATCGTGCTCAAAAGTCGCGCCAATAATGGCTAGCGTTTTTGTGCCGGTGCGCTTGTTTTCAAGCCACACACCTTCGTCTAAAATTCGTTTTCCAATATCAATATATGCTTTCATACTTTCTCCATTTAGTTAATACAGTAGTTATTTTATTAAATAGATGTGAAACTAGAGTGTTAAAGCTGTGAAATTTGGTGAATTTGTTATTCTTTGATAGCTATACCACTAATTGTTTTTGTAATAATTGGCAGATAAATAGATAGATAAAACTGTAACTTTGATCTTTTAATTCTTCCAGATTTTAAACTTAAGCATCTGATTGATATATTCTTTTTGCCATTCGGACCAATAGCCTTGGATGAACTAGAACTTGCAATAATCTCACTCTTATCACCGACAATATGCATTCCAAACACAAGATCTTCAATTTCGATACCTGTAGTGTTATGAAAAATTGCATCAACATCTATTTGAACACTATCATTTTCTTCATGAGATTCATATTGGCAATACTTTAATTTCAATAGACTTACTCCACAGCCTAATTTTACTTCTGCGCTTATGGCTTCAACACAATCTATTTCATCAAGTATTCCAAATACTCCTAGATCACAATATTCTCGACGATACGCCGATACATGTAGCATTGTTTTGAGCTCATCTTTATCTCTTTTTACAGATTTCACAAACAATGTCTCAATATTAACTAATTCTGTATTATTAGACTCTATAAACAATTCAGTCTTAGATTCAAAGCTACTACTAACTTCAACACCCTGGTCTGAAAGATGGCAGGTGACTTTAACCATCTCAATAATGAATTCCGTATGGTTTTCAATGTTTAAATCTATATTAAAAACCATACTACTACTATCAGATGGAACATAATAATTCATTCTTCTTAATTTCATACTTATAACATTAGTAAAAAAATATCAAGATTAAGTTTAGTAAAATAATTAAACAGTCAAGTGATAAATTTGTGTAATTTACATTGGTCAAGAGTTTAAGTAAAATTGAATAAAAACAGCACTAAGAACAATATGGGAAAAATATTATTAATTGAAGACGAAAAGATATTCGCCGACCCTTTGGTCATTACTGCTAAAAATAATCATTTAGACGTACATTGGGAGAATACAGGCGTAACAGGGCTCAATTACCTGTCCAATCATCATAAAAATATTGACTTATTGCTTTTAGATATGAATCTTCCAGATATGACTGGAACAGATATTCAAAAAGAAGTCTCGCGCAAGTATCCACAAATTCCCATTCTTATTATTACCTCGCATAAACTCACAGAAATTGATCATATAGTAGGCTTGACTCTTGGCGCAGAAGACTATTACGATAAAACTAAGGGCTTTCACATACTGCTAATAAAAATAAAAAAGATACTAGAAAGAAAGTTAGAGACTCCACCAAGAGACGAATCGCTTTCTTACAACAAAGAAACAGAGCAATTTTCCTTTAATGGAAACATTCTCAACCTTAAGGGCGCTGGAAATAATATTTTATTAAATTTATTCAAGAACCCAAATCGTGTATTACCTGATGAAAAATTAAAGCAAGATGCAGGTCTTGCACCAACTGCTGAAATAAGGGGCTATATTAAAACAATACGTGCATCACTTAAAAATGCCGGATTGGACAATCCAAAAAATTTTATCAAAACCGTAGTTGGGCGAGGATATCGCTGCAGTCCGTGATCAAAAACAAAGTTAGAATAGTATTTTTAATTACTATATTAATTGGTCTTGTTGTATTAATTAGTATACCAAATTATAGTAACTATATAATATCAGCAAAGTCTAGCGAAGAAGTACAGTCTCAAATCCTTCGTCAAATTCACTCAGCTCAGAGAGGTTGGATTAATTCTGATTCTTCTATTGATGTAGTTATTAAATCATGGGATGGGAATATAATTTACGATCCTGATAATCTATTTTATGAAGAAGAAGAAAAAGACGAATCCATAAAATTACATATAGAAAATGGATTTATCTTTGATGAGTGCTTAAACCCAATATTAAATACAGCCAATATTCTCAATAAATTAAATTCCAGTAAAAATAAACCTTTCATTACTCCAGAGGGTGATCAAACAAAACTAATCAATGATGTTTTACTTAAAAGTAGAATATCTTACCGCAGTACTAATCTCAATGGTGGATATCCATTTACTAGACATGCTTCTACTACTTATGACACTCTTAACGAAAATGGCGATTGGTTTTACTTTATCGCTCATAATTATTTATCACCCGGGAGTTCGACTAAAAATTATTTAATTTGCGCTGAATCAAAAATATACCCTACTCGTTACTGCTTAGATGGTAGTGATGATTATGAAATGAAAATAATCACCATAAATACAAATGACAGGCTCTGGTTTTCAGATGAACAATTAAAGGCAAATATAGAGTGGTACCAATTGGGAAAATGGATAAGTTTTTATAAATTAAGTAAAACTGACATAAAAGACATGGTTATTTTATTTTTACTTCTTTTTGCCATTTTTAAAGTGCCAAAATTTTTTACAACTTATTTTCATAAAAACAACCATCTTGAAAAAGGCAATCGATTATTATTAAAATCAACCTACATACTTGTAGCACTTATTACTATTTCTTTTAGTGTCTGGATGTACATATTAACTGCTATTGACAAAAATCAAAAAAAATATGGGGGTTTTATTGATGTTGAGAATGAAATTGAAAACATACATCAAAATATAAAGTACGCAGACAGATCACTAGATGGAATAGTGTCAGTTGAGATTTATGGAGATATGTATCCAGATCCAATAATAATGGAAAAAATCAAATTCCTTGATGTCTACATAAAAAAATTAAACAAAAATATTGTTGACATTAAACCATATATTAACAATATTGATACTCAAGCACTTAATAGCATAATAAGCACACTCAGCTCTGGAAATGAGCTCAACCTTGCCCAAATCAAAAAATCAAAAAAATTATTTGAGCGCCACAATTATTATGATTCAACATCAAATTTACGTTATATCCGCAATATAAGTAGACTGGTCACTATTGTTTTTATCTATTTACTTGTTATAGCCTTATATACCAGGCAAATAATCTTCAAAGAAGTAAATAAAAAATCCACTATTTATCTTAGATGGCTTTCGGTGTTTAGTGCAACAGCCTTATTTTTGTTCATAATCGGGGTAATTGGAGCTAATAATTATAATTTATTAATTAGTACAAATCATGATATTGAAATTCTTGAGAATGATGCTAATACTCTTGAGAAGGTATTAACCCTAACTAACAGCCCTAGCTTTAAAAATAAGAAAAAGATAATCAAGATTTTAAATAGTTCAAGTTCACTATCTTTCAAATCTCAATTAAATACCAGACTCCAAGAGCTAAAACAAGAAATTAATCTCAAAAACACAATCACACAAAGTCAACTAAAAAGATTAAGAGAGGTGTTAAAAATAAACCTATACACTTCAATAAAAAATAGAAAAGGGCTTAAAAAAGAGATTGATAAATCCCAATCTGTAATGCTTTACTCTATTGCTTCTGTTTTCTTGGTTGTTTCTATATTAGCAATTATATTTGAGCTACTCACCCCGTATAGACGCTGGCTAGGAATATCTACTGACAATAAAGATAAAGTCAATCAATACTTTAAATGGGGAGGAGTATTTATATCAGTGATCGTAATAACCTTGGTTTCACTAGTTACATTAATTAAATTAAACCCTGGTAATTATTTAATATTATCAGAATTTCTATACCCTTTAACTAGCATGCTTGATACGCTTAATACACACTATAGATCTCCAAAACAAGGTGAAAAATTACAATTATTACTATTAGTGCCAGTTGTGTTTGCTTTGGTTGCAATTATGGTGATTTTATATGCCAAGAAACAATTAACAAGATACGTTATTAAACTTGCGCAAGGAGAGAAAGTAGATCCGCCGAAAATCAGACTGCAGGAATTCTCACAAATTGTAGAATCTATCGACACCTTGCAAAAAAGACTAAAAGGAAAAAAATACATTGAAACTTTTATAAACAGTATTGCTCATGAAGTGCGCACACCATTAGCAGGAATCAGGGCAAATACAGAATCATTGAGTCTATCTATGGATAGTAATAACTTTAAACAGTCCAAAAATAACATTATTGAATCAAACGATAGGATGCTTTTAATTATTAACAGCTTATTAGAGCTGGCAAAACTAGAACAGCAAAACAAAACACTGGAGAAAACTAGATGTAACATTAACAGCATAATTGAAAATATCATTAACGAGGCAGATATTGTTAGAAAGTTAAAGGATAAAAACATAAATATGTCTTTTAGTGGGCACAATCAGTGCATAACCTATGCTAATAAGGTTCTAATAGAAATGTGCCTACGTAACATTATTAATAATGCTGTTGATTTTAGTCTGAAAGATGGAAATATTTATATTGAAACAAACAATGGGGATAAAAACATATCTATTAAAGTTTTAGATGAAGGTGTTGGCATACCTGACAATATGCTTAATAAGGTACAAGAAAAATTTATATCTACATCACGACCATACACTAACAAGAGAAGTACAGGACTTGGTCTTAGCCTTGTAAAAATAATTGTAGAATTACATGATGGGGCTTTTGAATTGCAAAACCGTAAAAATACTCAAGGTGTATTTGCCCGACTAACTCTTCCAAAATAAAAAATAATATGTTTACTGAAAAAGATGAATTTTTGGATGCATTAGATATTGATGAAATTCATGAAAACTGTAATTGGTACGACCTTTCTGAGGAGGTAATTGACCTAATAGAAAACTATAATGAAGCTTATGAATGGTTAATTTTAGCTTCAAACAAAGGTGATTATGATGCACAATGCGCATTAGGATTATTGTACTACCATGGAAGTGAGACCTTACATATTAAAATATCTTACGAAAAATCTATGGAATGGTTTGTAAAATCATCTGAATCAGGCAGCACTGCAGCAGCAGAGCTTTTAAAACTATTCTTTTCTAAAAACAATACAAATAAAAAAAGGGGAATAAACAACAACTCTATCGAAAATAATAGTTTTTATGCCAAAATTACTGAAAAATATCATGAAGATATTATTGTTAACGGCTTTGCTGAAGCACAGTTCAACTTAGGAATAAAATATCTAGAAAAAAACACTCAAGACACTAAAAAAGCAATCAAACATTTTCGAAAGGCTTCTGATCAAGGACACATTGAGTCACAATTTAGTCTAGGAGTGTTATATCAACAAGAGGGTCTGCTCCAAGACAACAAAGAAGCTTTAAGGTTCTATCTTAAAGCGGCTAAGCAAGGGTTTTCTTTAGCCCAGAGAGATTTAGGTGCAATGTACAGAAATGGTAAAGGAACTATAAAAGACAAAAAAGAGAGTTTTAAGTGGTTTAAAAAGGCAGCAATACAAGGTGAGGACTGGTCTCAATACTATATAGCCAGTATGTACATTAGAGGTGAAGGCAATCTGCAGGATTACCATGAAGCTTTCAAATGGTGCTATAGATCAGCAGTACAAGGAAATAAATCCGCTCAATACAATCTGGGTGTAATGTATGACAATGGAGAAGGGGTCTCAGAAGACAAGGAGAAAGCTTTCGAATGGTGGCAAAAATCTGCAAATCAAGATTATCAAGAGGCCCAATATGAACTAGGACTAATGTATAGCAAGGGTGTAGGAGTATCAAAAAATATAACTCAAGCAAAATATTGGATAAAAAAAGCTACTAAAGGGAGGAACATAGAAATAAAAAAGGAGGCAGAATTCCTTTGGAGTGATTTGACACTTTCTAAAAATAATACCACATCAAAAAATATAGAATTAATAAGCAATAAAAATAACACAACCAGAACCGCAAAATCCAAGGCTAATCACCATGTACAAAATAACCCTAAAGTAAGCGCCAATAGTAAATACTTAAACCATGAGCTAAAGGGATCTATTGCAGGTATTAGAGCTAACTCTGAAATACTAAACCAAACCATGAGTGAAGAAAACTTCAGACAGACTAAAGACAACTTAATCGAGTCCACAGATAGACTAGAAAAAAGAATGAAATCCTTGGACTATTTATCAGAACTTGATGAACACAAAGAAAATTTAAAAACCAAAAAAATAAATCTAAAAAAAGCATTAGAAGACATCTTGAAGGATCCAGATTTTAATCAAAAACATAAAAACATTATATTGACAGAAGACATAAGTGAAGATGATTTTTTAATAGCAAACAAAGGGCTGTTTGAAATATGCTTAACAAATATATTAAATAATGCAATTGACTTTAATATCGATGACAAAAGCATTTTTATTGACCTTAAGAAAACTGATAAATATATACGCCTTAAGATATTAGATAAAGGCACAGGCATACCAGTAAATATGATAAAAAAAATTAAAGATACAAATGTATCAATGCCAAGGCCAAATACTGGCAAAAGAAGCACAGGATATGGTCTTTCCATTGTAAATAAAATTATGGATTTACATAACGGGAGATTTGAGATAGGCAATCGCAAGGATGCCACTGGAACAGTTGTCAGCCTATCTTTTCCAAAGTAGCAATTAGAATGCAACAAGCAAATTAAATACTAATAAACAATTACCAAAGAAGATTTGTTATTTTTTAATAAGTCAATATTAAATACAAAATAACCTTAAAAGACGTCTAGCGTAACATTTACCACATCAAGCAAATACTTACCCTTTCCATCTTTTAAATATTTGGTTGTAATAGTAATTGCTCTGTCACTCTCAGAAATTGTACTATACCCAACTTCTGGGAAGCCTTTATCCTTGCAACACTTTTTGCCATTGTGCGGGTTTTTGATATTCAATACGTTATTTGCATAAAATACAACGCCTTTAGATATTCCCAGGGCGCTACACTTAAAACTCTTATCTGTAAACTCTATTTGTTCAGATCCCGATTCACTACATATATTTACTGCTTGAAGTGCAACTGATTTGATTTGATTATGATTCATGACAACTGCTTCATTTTTCGAATTAGAAGTATAGCTTTGAAACATTGGAAGCATAACTGCAGAAAGAACACCCATTATTGCAACCACAATTAACAACTCTATAAGAGTGAAGCTTTTTCTATTCATAGTCTAAGAAATTAAAGTTTGTTATAAAGTATAGTGTATCACATGCTATCATGTATTTTTATAATTGGATTAATTTTTGGTTCGTTCTTAAATGTTCTGATTCGCAGGCTCCCTCTGAACATCCCATTAATCAATCCTACTGGATCTGAGTGCCCTTATTGTCAATATAAAATCAAATGGCATGAAAATATTCCAATTATCTCATATTTGGTTTTAAAAGGTAAATGCTCAAACTGCTCTAAACATATTTCCATTGTTTATCCTACTGTTGAGATGATTACTGGATTGGTAACTGTACTTTTATATAGCCATCAACAGTTTGATTCAAACTTACTGTTAACTATTGCACTGTTCTACATATTAATTATCCTCTCATTTATTGATTTTAAATACAAGGCAGTACCTGATTATCTACTAATTATTGTTATGGTGCTTACGCTAATTATTGGTGATTGGAAAAACGCATTAATCTTCATGGGCGGGTTTATATTTCTAGAACTTGTACTAACTTTTTACATCCAAACTATTAAAGCAAAAATTACCAAAAATAAGATCTTAAAAAAACAACGTGCTTTGGGAGAAGGAGATGTACCAATTTCTGGTGTAATTGGTGGTTTGTTGGGAGTTAAACTAGGAATATCTTCAATATTCTTGGCAGCTATACTGGCACTTATGCCTGCGGCCTATGTTCTTGTAAAAAAACAAAAAATTGAAATACCATTTATTCCTTTTTTATCCTTAGGATTATTTATTACTCTTATTACAGGGTTTGATCTATTTCAAGTACTCCATTCAAAAGTTTAATTAGGATTAAATAATTGTGAAACCAGCTCAACTAGTATAAAATACGCACTTCCCTTGCTTGATCACATGGTGTGGCAGGCTATTAATAACCATAAGGAGATCAACTCATGAGACATTATGAGATTACACTTATTGTGCACCCTGACCAATCAGCGCAGGTAGGTACAATGATGGACAAATACAAAGAAATGATTACTGCTGACGGT
>Ga0209449_1000960_pt1 | contig 16680 bp, 15 predicted proteins | sample SaaInlV_100m_DNA_5_FD_184671 | JGI IMG/M metagenome (GOLD analysis project Ga0209449, IMG submission 184671) | Marine microbial communities from expanding oxygen minimum zones in the Saanich Inlet - Saanich Inlet SI073_LV_200m_DNA (SPAdes) (version 2) | ecosystem: Environmental > Aquatic >...
CAACTGGCACGTGTGATTGTTGATAATACAAGTCTAATAACTCATTCATTCTAATTTGTCTAATATCATCTCGGCCATAACCATCAAAACCAACAATGCTAATATTTTTAGCACCACCAGCATTCGCTAGCGATAAGGCATAACCGGCACTTAGCTCATAAGGCAATGTGCATTCTGTATCACCAGCAATAAATGTATTTTGTTTAATGTTCAAACCATAATCCCATAAATTATTAATTGGCACTTCCCTGCCTAACACTTTGGTTAATAATAGATTGGGAATCGCCAAAGATTGGCTCAACTGAGAATACAAAGTCGCCTCACTTAACATTTTCGATTCGTTAGAAGATACATATACATCAATCATGTTTTTAGGAAAGTCATGTTTGACATTTAAAGAAATGACAATAGGTTTATTGGCTTTAATATACTGAACAATTCCTTGCTTGTAGGTCTGTAAACTAGCACCAGAACCCAATATTAATACCTCTTTTTTTGCACACCAGTCTTTAGCACTCCAACTGCCTTGATTGTTAATATTACCGCGTGCTTGTAATAGCAAATCTTGGTCATAATGGCTGGCATCTATTGAAGACATAAACTCCACAGCCTGCAATACCTCTTTATTGCTATAACGATTATCTGCCAGCATCTCCTGAATATAAGTGGGATGAATATTATGCTTCGCAGCCAGACTGTACAACAAACTCTCACCCCAATGATAATGATCCTGTAATGGCGTAAATTCAGACAAAACTAAGTCAAATAAAGCGCTTGCATGGTAATCTAGCTGATATTTATCCAGTTCAAGTAACAAGCTCTCGGTTTGCGCGTTGCCAGCGCCACGCCCCATACCAAGTACTGTACTATCAATCCACACAACACCTTGCTCTATAGCGGTTAAAATATTTGATACTGCCAAGCCTTTATTATTATGCGCATGGAAGCCGATATCTCCTTTCCAGCCTGATTTTAACGCTGAAAAAATTCTAGTAACGTCACTACTGTCCATGCCACCCAAAGAATCAGCAAAATACAATACATCGACCACATCCCATCTTTGTATCAACCCCGCTATCTTGGATAATTCTTGATTAGCTATGGCATGAGGCTGCATTAAATTTAAGCCAACCATATAGCCTAATTTTTTTAACGCTTCAGCAATTTCTTTGCACTGCTCAATACAATTAAAATGAGCTGCTATACGAACCAAATCCACTCTGGATTTTTCCTTAGCTTGAAACAAGCTATTGATGGCATCCTCAATAGAAAGGCTGCTGCTGAAAATACTACTAGCATCAATCATTACACCAACAGAGATACTCTTATCAATATTTAGTGTACTAATATAATTATCGGTCGTATAAGCAAAGGCACCTAAAAACTCATCCTGTGGAAAGTTACGGAGGCCTAATTCAATAATATCAACATTAGCATTATTAACTGCATGTAAATATTTCTGCACCAGTGAAGTGTCAAAATCCCATTTGTTATAATAGCCGCCATCTCTAAAGGTGCAGTCCAAGATTATCATGTATTAGTAATTTTTAATATCATTGTCATACCTATCCCATCTTTTTCCAGGGAAAAATAATATTCTTATTCTTCTAGAAATAGAAACTGTATTTAATAAAAAAAACTTAATCGATGCTGGAAGGATACGCCAAAAATGGTAAACAACACCATTCAATTCCTTTAACCTTAAACCTATTCTAGAAAAATCATCAATATTAGGATAATCCTTTAACCACTTTGAAAACAGTATTTTATTTGGAATTAAAAAAAAACCAATACTTTTTATATGTAAAAGGCGCGTATATTTTTTTTTAGGCTTGTAATTAAAATCTATCATTATTTCTCTAAATAAAGACTCAATTACCCATATATTTTTTATCGATAGCACACTTAACCATCTTTTTTCAATATTATTTGAACTATAAAAATCAGGGGTTATTTTTATATCATCACTCAAGTATCGACTATCTGGCGTTTTAATAATTCCTGAAAAGTTTGTCGGAATTAGCATATTTTGTTCAAAATTAATGCCCATCCACAATGCAATATGACGCATATTTTCACCTAATGAAGTATGGAGGTCTTCGTTTCTTACTATTTTCAATCTATTGTTTAACTCTTTACCATGCTTCTTAGTAAAATCATTCGCTTGCATCCAAGTCTCGAAGATGGTATTAAATGTAAAATCAGGTAAATAGCCAAAATCATCAACTCTTCCTTTCATGATTCCTGCTATTGCAGCACGTGGATCTCTCATCATTAGCAAAAATAACGCATTACCAAATTCTGAATAAATATAATCCAATGACCAGGGTAAATGCTCATGAATAACAATCACTTTAATTGAATCTATATGAATTTTTTTTGAATAAATATAGGATTCATATATTGACCAAAAAACATCAACTACATTCATATTACAAGCATTAAGCTCATCGGAGAGTTTAGAAAAAAAAAGTTCCTCCTCGTACTGAGAGTGTAAAAATTTCTTTTGTTCATTTTTGGAATTATAACTTATATATTTAGTAATATACGAGAACCATATGTTAAACATCTCATCGGGAGTTTGTGCAGATTCCGCTTTAAGCATTTTCCAGCAACGAAAAAAGCTAAGGGCAGGTGGAATTAGTATTTGCCCATGAGAGTCGAGTAGGCTGTGCATCCAATCTATTCCACAATGACCAAAAGTCGATAAAAATATAATTCGCTTTTTTCTTAACATGCTAGAATTCCCCCCTTATCCAGTTAGAAAACTCTTGCCAAATATACACATTCCTACTACCTTCTTTCTTTATGTACAAATCTTTATACTTATTAAAAGAAGAATTATCTATTGATAACTCTTTAATCCAATTAATATTTTTTAAATTATTTATATTGACTGGGGTTTTGTTTAATGCAGATGCCATTGATTTTATTTGACTTGACATAGTTTGGTCTAATGAATTCTCTATCTCATCAGATGTATGGAAAATTACCGGCTTGTTGTACAAAATTGCAAAGTTAACTGAGGTGCTATTTCTGTTGACTATAACTTTAGATTTCCGAATCATTGTTATTGTCGCCTCTTTATATGTCTGCCTATAATCAAAATATGATGGTCGATATACATGCTCAGATTTTGGGTGAGATGCTATACTAACCCTACCCTTGTACTCCCTCTCTAAAATTTCAAAAAAATGACACAATGCTGGGTAGTACACACTTTCAGTCAACGGCGATGAAATACCCTTAATTAAAGAATCAAATTTAAATCTTGGGGATGGGGCGTCTATAAAAGTTATAATCTCATCATCTGTTTCATTTTTATTGTCTTTATCTCTCAAGTAAACATCATAATCAAAACTATGCACCCAAAGTTTTTTTGTTTTTTTGTTTGATAATAATAATAGCTGATGCGACAAACTAATTCTACCCCCAAGAAGTACGACATTCGGTGGCAATACCCCCATAAACTTACCATTCAATGGTGAAAATATTCTATTTAAAATAGCACCAATTAAACTATCAAACCTTAGTTTTTTTAATTTATCAAGGACCTTAATTTGAACGGGGACACTACTCAAAATTGGTAAAGCATATGGTATATTTTTTTTAGAAATGTAACGAAACACATGATATATTTCATAGTTGTAACACGGTACCATCATTACAATAAAAGAATTTTTAGATATTTTTTCTATTTCCCTCTTAGTTTCAAGCTTACTATATAAGTTTTTCTTGGTTATACTTTTGAATGTTTGATTTTTGTCCGATTTCTGAAATAACTTTGGATTGATGTAGGGGGAAATATTCAAAAATCTAACTTTAAATCCGTTGTTTAATAAAATTTCCACCCCAAACCTTTTATAATCTCTTGTGCACAAGGGTGCTAATATGAAAAATATAATTTCATCAATCATTTTTTTATGAATGTACCAATAAAAACAGAACTCCATGTAAGGCTAATTGGTAAATCCTCTAACACTTCCAAGCAGCTTGATACTTTGTTAAATACTTTTGGTGGTAACAATTTATTGATATTAGGATCCATTATATGCGGATGGACACCATGATACGACACATTACTAAAACCGCATAAGATTGCATTTTTTTTCAATTCTTTAGGTGTGTGCTGTCTTGGTTCAAAATAAGGCTTATACGACTGTCCGTCAATAGATTTATCTGATGGAGATTTCATCTTTTCATTATCATATATGTTTTTTTCAGATAAATCATTAACTGATTCTTTTAAATTTTTAATCATACTGTTAACTTTATAATCGGGCACCCTTGCATACAATCCTTCTATTTCTTCAATCAAATTTACGGCGCTACCACCTCTAACTTCATCTATAGTTCTAAAGCTCAAGCTTTGCATATTAAGTAATCGATTTCTGCATGACACTATAAAAATTCCATTAGGCTTTAGCAGCCTTTTAGCTTCGTTAAATAATTCAGAATCTAGATCAAAATATCCAATAACACCCATTGCAATACAAACATCAAATTTTCCATCTTTTTGCTTATTATTTGTAATTGGAGAATGTTCAAAGTTAACTTTTTTTTGTATATCTATGGATGCTTTCGATCGTAAAGAGTTCGACAATTTGATCATATTATTAGCGCCATCAATTCCTGTGACATTAAAACCTAGCTCAGCTAACGCTAAAGAAATATTACCACCACCACAACCTAAATCAGCAATTTCTAAACCTTCGCTATAATTTGATAGTATTTTTTTAATAATTCTCAATCTGTGAAGGGCAACTGGATAATTATACCCATCATCATTGTATCCATTTAATACCCACTGCTCTGCATTATCATGAAAGAACTTTGTTACTTCTTTTTTACTCATACCTATCCTTTTATATTATTTTTTTAAATATGGTAATGGCGCTCATCAAATACCTTACTCTCGGTGTTAAAGTACCGATTGATAAGCGCTTTATTTGTAATTATATTACTGTTAATATTTTTTGATCTTAATTTTAATTTTGCAATAGCGTATTCTGTTTTTGGTGTTGTCTCTACGCCCATAAAATTAGTTACCAGTTCAATTGTCTCAGTTGTTTTTTCTATTAAATTAGAATAATTTACATTTAAGCAGTTACCTTTTTTTATCATTTTTCCAATCACCTCATGCCCAGACTCTACCGTCTGACACCAATAATATATGCATCGATCATATTCTGAGTATGAGATAAAAAGATCCTCATCACCTATATTTACCCACCAAGGAATGTACCATACTTTATTTTTATGTATGTACTCTTGATATGGCAATGCCTTAACGGGTGATTGTAATTGCTCATCCGAATACCAGTGCTTATCTAGACAATCTGAAGCAACATTCTTTCCATTACGTATTACATTGATAAATTTTACATCTGGCATTGTGTCCAATATAAATTGTAAAAATGGGACAACCTCCGTTAGATTTAATAACAATAAAGGGTTGTTTTTTTTGGTATATTTCTTAACATCTAGTCTACTATTCAACCTTGTTAGTCTTTCATAAACTTCTTCATGATCTTTTTGTGCCCATATACAACTTAGATCTGCCGGTCTAAAATTTGCCCTTCTAAGGAAAATAATTTCATTATATAGCTCGGTAACATATGTCAAAAACATCTCCCTACCCACAACATCATTCACCAAGCCTAAACTGGTAACTAGGGGTAATAATTTTGCAGTCCATGGCTCTTCGGAGTTCTCAACATTGGAGCATGTTCCTAGTATATTTCCCAATGTAGTCTTTCCTGATCTACATGCTCCAGAAATAACTGCAGTTCTAAAATTAAAATGCATGGGTCCTGAAGAAAAAGTTAACCTTTTCTCTGTTATATTGCCTAACTTTGTCATAATATCGCCACCCTCTTCATATATTTCTTACAAACCTAAAATTTACAATATTTTTTTTAAAATATATACTGGTGTTGACTGTGAGAATGGAAATTTTTTAATTTCTACTAACTTGTCTCGAAAAAAATCGTCAACAGCCTTTGTTTCTCCTGGAAAGGTTCCATAATCATCTAAAATAATTATTCCACCCTTAACAACAGAATCATACATAGTCTCAAGTATTACTTTTGATGGCTCGTAAATATCAACATCTATATGTAATAATGAAATTTTCAACTGAGGGTTGTCATTCAAGTACTTGGGTGCAGTTTTTAGTATGTCACCCTTAACCAGCTCTATATTTTTTAATTGCTTATATTCGAGCACCTTCTCTAAGTCTTTTATTGAAATACCACTCTCTCCTGCGTCTTTCATAAAGACATCTCTATGGTGTACATCCCCCTTAAAGCTAGTTTCAGGAAATTTACCAAAAATATCAAATCCAATAACTTTTCTAGAATAGGTATTCTCAAATAACTCTCTAAATGTTGCCCACTTAACTAACGAGACACCTTTAAATACTCCAAATTCAACAATATCCCCTGGTAAATCTTTAATCATTTTATAAAACTCATAATGAGTAATTAACTTTCCAAGTCTAGATACGCTTGAAGTTAAGTAAAATCCATTTTCATAATCAAATTTATCCTCTGTATCATAATCTAATAATTTCATAATTTAACCTTATTGTTATTAATATTTTTTATAGTTACCAGGCTGTCCATCCGCCATCTATCACTAGAGTGCTGCCTGTCATATAAGATGATGCACTAGATGCTAAAAATAAAAAAGGCCCTCTGAGCTCTTCTTTATTACACATTCGCCCTAATGGAGAAAGTTTAGAAAAATTTTCTATAAATTCATCACTGGCATTATTAAGCACCCCGTGAGGTACGATTGTATTAACTCTGATACCCCTCCCCCCATAAAAGGTCGCTAAGTATCTTGTAAAGTTTGGAATCATGGATTTTGTCGCAACATAATCTATAGGTTTAAATAGTTGATCGTTACTGTCATTGAATTTATAAAGATTTTGGTTTGGTGACACTAAGGAGTATGTTGATGCAACATTAATAATATTTCCGCTTTTTTGTTTTAGCATTTGCCTAACAATTCTCTGAGTAACTACAAAAGTACCTGTCATATTAACATCTATAGATTTATTCCATAAATCCATAGGGAAATCTTCAAATGCCGTCTTAGGTATTTCGTCTATATTTTCATCAAATTTAGCATCTATTGCTGCAAGATTGATTAATATGTCAATTTTACCAAAGTCAGCTACTGACTCTAGTACGGCTTTGTCTATTTGTTCAACATCTGTAATATCAACATTAAAAACCTTCACCCTTACTAAATATTTTTTAGATATTTTTTTTGCATAATTATCTAAATTCACGCCCTTAGCGCTATCTAGCAGTATAAGATTCGCTGAGGCTGAGGCAAAAACATCTGCTACTTCACGTCCAATTAACCCATTAGCACCCGTTATAAATGCTACTTTATTTTCTACTGAAAACTCATTCACCTACATCACTCCATTCTTTATAAAAATCCAAATATTAGCTAATCACTTAAAGCTCTAAGAGCCACATCTACTGTTATAAAAGACTCTTCTAGCGGTATTGGTGATGGCCCTCCTGTTTTTACAGAATGAATAAAATCCTTTATTTCAGTTATAAACATATCATTACGATCAAATTTTTGACTCACACTATACACTTCGCCCTTTATATTATTATGAGTATAAAGGGTGGCTTTATTTAAATAATAATCAAACTCAATCCTCCCCCCTGTACCAGAAATTTCAGTTGACCGTTTTGCAGGTTTTTGCACATAATCTAAATGTATATTTCCAGTTACACCACTCTTAAAGTGTAATAAGATGTCAATCGCATGTTCAGTATCAATTTTTAAATTCGAGCTGTAATTAGACATCCCTAAAACCTTATCAGGCTTACCAAACAGCCAGATAGATAAATCTAACTCATGACTTAATGTAAGAGCGGGTCCACCACCCATTTCTTTAACTGCAGCATATGTCTCTTTGTAATCCTCCCACGGGTGCCAATCTGGCAAATACTCTCCCCATATCGCCCTTAAACTTACAACCCTTCCAATTGCACCATCTTCAATCCATTTTTGTATTTTTAACATACACGGATGGTACCGCATCATATAACCCACCATTGCAATTTTATTGTGAGCTTTTAATGTATTAATCAGGTTGATACCATCTTTCATATTATGGCTAACAGGCTTTTCTATAAAAACATGGCAATCAGATTTTGCACATTGAAGCGCTGTCTCAACATGAAGGTGAGTTGGGTTGCAAATAATTGCAATATCTGGTTTTTTATCTAAACACTCTCTTAAGGTTGAATATACTGGAAACTCACGGTTAATTGTTCTCAAGGGATGATTCCTCTTCCGAAATAAGATAATATCATCATAACCCAAGCTAATAAGATTTCTTATATGTCTTTCACCGATTGAACCAACACCACATATTAAAAATTTCATTTATTTGGCTTTATGCAATCAATTTTTTTTAAAACTAATTCAGCTAATAAAAAACTGTTTAAAGTATCAATATCAATATATGCTTCCTGATCTATTTTCAATCCAAATATTTTATCTCCAGTCATAGATTTTTTATTCATTATAGTGGCATACCTTATAACTTCCAGAGTTCCAGTTTGTGCCCATATTTCTGGTAAATCTTGTCGGGCTGTATTATACGGCTCGTGATTTCCTGATAAGGATAGTAGCGGGTGAAGAGCTTTATTATCACCCATTGTCCACATCTTATAAGGTGTCGTTAAGGGTTCTGAAACCGCCCTAATTGAGTCAACATCAGGATGACCTATCAATAAATTAATCGCTTTTTGTATGTCAGATTTAAATCTTATTGGTGATGTGGGTCTTAATTGTATAACTATATCTGGCATATAATTTTCATTATCTTTCAGCCACTCTAGCGCATGTAAAAAAGTCTCTATATCATTACTACTATCCTGAGCTAACTCAGGTGGTCGCATAAACGGAGTCTCAGCTCCATATTTTCGGGCAATTTTTGCAATTTTATTAGAATCAGTAGAGCAAATCACTCTTGTTATTTCCGGAGTATCTAATCCTGCAGCGATACTATAAGCAATCAACGGGTGTCCATCCAATGGGATTATATTTTTACCTAGTAAGCCTTTACTTCCACCCCTTGCAGGGATTATCGCTAAAATCTCCATTCTTCTAATTTATGAAGGGCGGTCCAAAATCCTGCGCCACTATCTTTGTGTCCTTGCCATATTTCTGGTATAAATGAAGATTTTGGACAATACTCATTCAAAGATGAAATCATGGCTGGAAAATCTATTTCCCCTTCTCCAATTTGAACCCCTTCACCGTCAACTCCATAAGCGTCAACAATATGAAGGTGAGACGAATAACGCCCCACTTGACTAATAAATTCCTCAAAAGACCAGCCATGATAATTACATGCTAATTTAGAATGAGATACATCTAAACATATTTGATAGTTGTATTTCTCACAAAAAAAGACTATCTCTTTTGCATCTATAAATAAATTATGATGTCTCTGGCCGCCAAAATGCCATGGAAAAGGGGGCATAGTCTGAGGAATAAATTCAATATCCGTTTGATCTATTTTTGATAGACTATCAGCAACCATCTCATACATTTTTAACCTCTCCTGACCGCCGATGATTGAATTTTGCGTTGCTCCACCAACGTTTACAATTATTAACGTTTTTTTACTAGCTTTATTAAAATAATTTCTAATATTTCTAGCAACCTCTACTACACGCTGCAGTTCAATTATAGAACGTTTTCGATATTCACCATCATCTGAGCATAAATCTAGAATATGATCACCTTCAAACAATTCAGGCGCATGAATTATAACATCCATGTCGTATTTTTTATTCAAAAACTTACCTAAATCAACATCTAAATCTTTATAGCTAAGATGGAACTCAACCAAATCTAAATTACTATAATTTGATAGTTTTTCCATATCATGGAAGCGAACTGGAAGGCCCCACTTTCGTTTAAAGCTGAATTCTTTTGGCTTGAGGAGTTTATTGTCCCCTATATCAGAAGGGAAAAAAAAGTCACCTTTTTTAAAATTATGAGTGGCTATTTTATTAACAATGAGATTTTTTTGATACGGCTGAAGACCTTGGCCAGGACTGCGTGTCAACACCATAGAGTCGTGTATAACTTCACCTTTCTTTAGGTCGCAATTAATTACCAAACTCTTACCTAAAACCTCTCTATTCATTAACTCACCTTGTGTAATAGATCTCGGATTACCACTTCCAATACTTTGCTCTATCTCGCGAATCCCTTTAACTAAATTTGAAAACTCACCTGGTAATAGGCTTACCTTATGATCATTTCCTTCCATATTCCTATCTAAGGACAAATGCTTTTCAATTATTCTAGCTCCAAAACCTAAAGAAGCTAAAGAAATGTTTATTCCACGCTCATGACCGGAATAACCCACTACACACTGACCAATTTCAGATAAACGCTTTAAGTACTCTAAATTGATATCTTTAAACGGTGCTGGATATGTTGAATTACAGTGTAACAATGAAAATTGTGCACCTAAACCTCTAAGAAGAGTTACAGAATCTACAATTTCTCCTTCTCGTGACATTCCAGTAGAGCATATAAGCGGCTTTTTTGTGCTAACCAAGCTATTAAGTAACTCATGATTAACCAAATCGGCTGAGGAAACTTTAAACCCCTCTACGCCATAATTATTTAACTTTTCAGCACTTGTTAAATCCCATGGAGTGCACAAAGGCATAACCCCTTTTTTATGGCAATAATCAAACACCTTAAACATGGAGTCATCAGATAATTGAAACTTTTTAAGTAGATCTAATACATATTCTGACCCAAGATCCTCATGAGAGTTTTCACTATTTAATGACTCTCTATACAGTGAATCCAAATCTCTCATTTGAAATTTCACACAATCTACGCCAGATTCAACCGCCTTATCAACTAGTTCAATTGCTAAATTATAGTCTCCATTATGATTATTTCCAATTTCAGCAATAACAAATACAGGCTTATCTTCTCCTATTTTAAAATTACCAATCTCAAAAAAATCATAATTCTGCTTGGCAATTGCTACTATTCTATTTTTCTCATCTAGTAATGGTACAAAGTTAATACCCTCTTTGAAGCTCTTCTCAATTAAAAATGGATGAGCATCAACCTTGGAGCTTACAAAAGTTTTATGATGAACATTCGATATTGATACACCAAGATTCTTACTGCCATTGCTTATTAGCCAGCGACGTATATCTCCTTCACTAACCACACCTTTTATTACTCCTGATGAAGATGTAGTAAATAATAACCCTTTTTTATAAAGGTTTATTTTCTCAAGGGAGTCGAATACTGCGTAACTCTCCAAAATTGTATACGGTGTTAGGTTTTTATCAAAAATCATATACCTGCCTCATAATTACCTTTTAAAATAAATTTTGTTATTGAGCCTTTGTAAGATTATATAATCAACTTCAAGCTTACTATTAACGCCAATCTTTTCTAGTTCGGTCTCTAGTCCAATTTTTCTCATTAAAGCGTACCAATTCTTGCAACATTTGTATGAATTATTGCAATTAAAAATTTCATATTGTTTTTAACTTGCTAAGTAAATCTTGATACATGCTATCAATTGTCTTATCGCTCGACCATTTTAAATGAATATCAGGCCCTATTGGGAAGTCAACTTCTAAATCCATACCAGCTATATTTTTAATTTCACCGGAATTATATTTTTTATACAGGCCTTTAGGATCCATTTCTATTAACTCTTCTAATAGTGTATCAATAAAAATCTCAATATAATTAGGTATGCTCTCCCTGTTCCATTTATGCAACTTTTTAAACAGCATTTAACCATACCACCACTTTTTATAATGCTTCAAATGCCGTTATTTTATCCCCAGTATCATAGGAAATTTTCTGCAAATACATCATATGTTAAGGCATTTTTAGCCAGCATCAATTTATTTCATTATAAGTGGTAGATCTACTAACTAGGGCTATCTGGTTAGATCTATAGTTTTAGCTTATAAAATAGGTGAACGATTGCAATGCTTATTCTTATTCTTATTCTTATTTTTATTTTTATTTTTTTAAACTTACTAATTCAAGTCTTTGATAATTAAAAATCAGACTGCTTAATAAGTTTTCCGGCTTCTATTTTATAGATATGGTCACAATGCTTGATTGTAGAAAGATTATGAGAAATGATTATAATTGTTATTTTTCCTTTCAGTCGCTGAACTTCATTGGAAATTTCTCGTTCAGTTTCATTATCTAAAGCACTTGTTGATTCATCCATAATCAATATTTTTCGATTATGGTAAAAAGCTCTCGCTAAAGCAATACGTTGCCTTTGCCCGCCTGAAATCATTATTCCATTTTCCCCCAGTATTGTATCTAAACCATTTGGCATTTCTTTCACTAATTCAATCAAACGGGCGCGCTTCAACGAGTCATAAATTTTATCATTATCTATATTTTCCACCCCTAAGGCAATATTACGCCTTAGAGTGTCATCAATTAAAAACGTCTGCTGAGGAAGGTAGGCAGTTTGCATTCTTAATTTATTTAAATTTTCAACAATTGGCTGGTCGTTATAATCAATAACCCCTTCTGACGGTGTTAAAAAGCCGAGCAGCATATCAACTAACGTAGTTTTTCCAGAACCAGACGCCCCTATAAATCCGATAGAATCATTTGCCTGAATTTCTAGTGACATTTTATCAAGTATATTTTTTTTTACCCCAGGATAAAAAAAACTAACTCCTTTAAATTTAAGAGATTTAAACAAATCTTTACACTCTTCTCTTAAATATAAATCACCTTTAGAATCTTTTATATCAGAAAAAACTCTATTAACTGTATCTTTTCCAAAACGTATTTGTGTGAAACTATTTAATATTTGATTGGATGATGGCATCAAGCGTATAGAGGCCATGCCAAAAACACTTAATGTTAGCAATGCACTCTCAGTATTTATTTTTAAATGGTCTATCATAATTACCAACAATGAAATAAATAAAATTATAGTAAACTCTAAAAAATAACGTGGGGCTGTTGATAAAATTGTTGATTTTATACTTGCCTCTGCGTACTTTTTAGCATTCTCAACTACTCTTTTATAAAAATATTTCTCTTTCCCAAGAACTCTAACCTCTTTTAATCCGTTAATTCCTTCATTTATACCTTGGAGCATTTTGGTAGAGCTATTATTAACAACACATCCATACTCGGAAATTCTTTTACGTGAAAATTCATCATATCCATAAATAATCACGATCAACATACTAATAAAAACCAACAGTATGTACGGTTCATACCACATAAGTAATGCAAAAATTGAAATTGCAACCACCCCTTCACTAATTAGACGTAATACAGACTGTAATATAGATAGAGTAAATTGCGGAACAAGGCTATTTATATTGTAGACATACTCCGAACTATTGCGATTAATATACTCAATATATGGCAAATTTTGGTATGATTTCATCAATTTTGAACGTAATTTGACACTCTGCTGAAAGCAAAAGTTTAATATAATCCAATTAATAAACATTGCACTTATGAATTTAAAGGCAAACACGGAAATAACAAAAATACTAAGGTACAACATCAAATCCTCTGCAGGAAAGAAAACATCAATAAATTCTGATAGTTGAAAAAACTTACCTTGAGATAGTAACTCTGGATCAATAAGTAAAGCAATATATGGTGCAACTAGGCCAATACCTATAAGATCTAATATAGAGGCAGCAATGAATAATAAAATTAACCATGGAAGCTTCCTTTTATCATCTCCTAATATGAATAATATTTTTTTTACATATCCCGGGCTTTCTTTTGCCATCACTTAGCAGTCCATGTATTATTTTTTTGACTAGCTAAATGAACATAATCCTCAATTTGCCTACTGGAAAAATCATACATCGATACTTCTTTATTTTGTGCCACATTTTGATAGTATTGTTTATACCACTCTATAGTCATCTTTACAGTTTTCTTGAAATTCATAGTTGGTTGCCAAGAGAGGTTAAATAAAGCCTTATCGCAATTTAATTTTAATAATTTTGCCTCATGATTATGATTTGTTTCTGAAACATCATTCCAATGAACACAGTCCCAGTGTTTGGCCATCTCATCAATCAAACTTTTAACAGAATGATTTTGATCCGCCGATGGGCCAAAGTTATACGCCTCTCCGTGATTTTTTTCTGATTTTTCCAAATCTATACCTAGCAACAAGTACCCACTCAAAGGCTCCAACACATGTTGCCATGGACGCGTAGCATTAGGACTTCTAACATTTACAATTCTATTTTGTGACCATGATCCTACGCAATCTGGGATAATTCGATCCTCTGCCCAGTCACCCCCTCCAATAACATTTCCAGCACGAGCAATTCCAACCCTTACATTTGAATCATTACTATTAAAAAATGATTCAACATAAGTTTTAATCACTAATTCTGCCATTCCCTTTGATGCGCTATATGGGTCCCTACCCCCAAGACGATCTGTCTCACGATAACCCCATACCCACTCAACATTATCATAAGCCTTATCACTTGTAATCATAACCGCAACTACTTTTTTATCTATAAATCTTAACGCTTCCAATATATTAGCTGTACCAAGTGAATTAACGCTCAACGTCTCTAGAGGGTTTTGATAGGATGGCCTTACTAACGCCTGTGCAGCCAAATGAAAGACAAAATCTGGCCTTTCCCTAATGATCACTTCCTTAATTTTTGTAGCATCGCAAATATCAATACGATAATCCTTAATACATCCCTTTATGCGGGATGAATCAAAGTTAGACGGCCTGCTCGGAATATCTATAGATATTCCAATCACTTTCGCACCAAGATTTGTTAGCCATATAGATAGCCAACTACCTTTGAATCCAGTATGACCTGTTATTAAAATAGTTTTATTATGGTACTTATTAAAAATTAAGTTTTTCATACTAGTTCCAAATGTAATTTATGCTAGAAATATCTTTATGCATAGCCTCACTTATATCATGGACAATGCTTGCCACATTTAACAATATGGACGTATCTTTACTAACACCCTGAAACCCCATCCAAATCATGGGTGGAACCGTCAGTCGTTGGTAGTTTTCTCTTGATATAATAACCTCTAAAAATTCACCATAGGTTTTTGATTGCCGACGCTCATCATAAAGTACAAATTTTATTTTCCCAATAGGCACTACAATATTAAGAGTCATTTTAGTATGGCACTTCCATGCTCTAATATTTTTCGACTCAATAGTAGAAAAATAAGCCTCTCCAAATTTTGAAAACCCTATGTCATTTACCTTTACAGCGTGCAGTACTTTTCCGCCATTTGTGGTAATAATTTTTTCTGAATTAATAAAAACTCCATCCATTAAACTATAGTCGTCCAATTTTTGTAATTACACCAAAGTTAAGTTTATTCATATATGCATCTTTACCCATAATAAATGCTCCATACACTCCTGAAGAATCTTTATATATTGGTGGAATAACCTCATCATGATATGTATAAAAATTCTTATATTTTTCACAATGCTCTCTTATTTTTTTATTTATCAAGTTAAAAAAAAAATCTTCCCCAGCTAGGCCCATATTTTTAACACTCCCGCCTATTATGATTTTTTGCGGGCAAAAAGAAAGACTTAAATTATATATAGCTTTTGATACATATTCAGCAACAATTTCCCAGACAATGTCCTCTTTATCTATCATATTAGCATCTTTACCTGTCCTTTTAAAAATTGCTACTCCAGAGCAAAGCCCTTCCCAGCAGTTCTTATGGTACCAGCATGCACCTTTAAAGTTGTCGCCGGGTATTCTTGGTAAAATCATATGTCCAAATTCAGAGTGGGTATTATCAAATAAGGTTTCTCCTTTATTGATAACCGCAACACCAATACCTGTTCCTATTGTTATATATACCAATCTGTCAATGTTTGAAAAAATATCCAGGCTACCCTCTCCTATTGCTGCAGAATTAACATCCGTATTAAAGCCCACTGGTAACTGAAATTTATCAAATAAAATTTTTGGTAAATTGACTCCATTCCATTCCATTTTTGGTGATGTTTTTATCATGCCTAAACTACTTGAATTAGAGTCTATATCTAACGGTCCAAAAATTCCTAAACCTATTGAATCCATTTTACCCTTTTCAGCATTAACCCACTCAAACCAGCGTAATATTTCTTTTATTGTATCTTCTGGATTTGTTGTCTCAACCCTCTTCTTGCAAACAATTTCTTTTAACTTATCATCATAAACTGCACAAATAAATTTCGTTCCTCCGCCCTCAATCCCTCCAATTAACATTGCGTACACCCGTCAAAACCTAAGTCACGAAAATGCTTTGATAAATTTTCATACATAGTTAATTATCTCGACTTAAGTGAGCGTCGCTTTGCATTTTATAGATTTTGATAGCTTTTGATAGCCCCCTGATGTTATTTTCCAGTGCGTGGATGACGTCTAATGAAATAATTATATCAAACTGTTGGTGCACTATAAGTTGCATATTTCTATTGTTTATAATTAAATTACTCATTAATTTCAACCCTACCATAAATATCTTCGAATCTTACAATATCATCTTCTCCCAAGTAAGTCCCACTTTGTACTTCGATGATTTCTAGTGGCTCATTGGTTGCATTCTCTAGGCCATGGG
>Ga0209449_1000973_pt1 | contig 16449 bp, 13 predicted proteins | sample SaaInlV_100m_DNA_5_FD_184671 | JGI IMG/M metagenome (GOLD analysis project Ga0209449, IMG submission 184671) | Marine microbial communities from expanding oxygen minimum zones in the Saanich Inlet - Saanich Inlet SI073_LV_200m_DNA (SPAdes) (version 2) | ecosystem: Environmental > Aquatic >...
CAACAAAATTATTTGCCTAAATTTGGCCTCTGAAATACGTGAACGAATTACATACTTATTTTTTACTTTCATGACGGTACTTTAACAGGTTTTTAAACATGCTTAAGTTGTCATGACCCTTAATTTATTAGCCACTATAGTCCAAAAATCCAAATTTGAACTATCCATAGACTTAATATACTCCTCTCTGTATTTATTGTAGATATCTTTATCGAATTTTAAGTTAAGTGGAGATAATTTTTCATCATTTTTTAAATCTATATTTACTGGATTTAAATTAAAGTGATTAGCTATTGATTCAATGTAATACTTTGAATAAGATGCTTCCAGTGAATTGTTCGTTATTAATAACATTGGCTTCATATACAAAACAGGAAATGCAAAAGCACTACTGAAATGAAGAACAACAAATTCACTATTTTCAACAAGGCTTGCTGTTTTATTCTCAATAACAGTATAACCATCAAAATAATTATAAGAGTCTTTATATTTAGAAGCCGAGCTTGCTGCAATAACAACATCAAAGCCTGTTATTTTTTTAAGATAATTAAAATACCTTCTTAGGGAAGAATAATACTTTTCAGGCTCTAACTTCGGCCCATTGTTAGAAATGATAAAATCTGGATGAAATGGTAAATATTGATCTAGAAATACTATGTATTTTTCTTTAGAATATGAAGAATTTTTATAGTCTTTGGAAGAAGACTTAATAAATTGATCATAGTTAAAATCATGTGTTAGTAAAATGTCGGTACTATCACCTACCGGAAGTTTGTTCTGCTTAACTGCGTTTAGAGTACAGGCAATAAAAATTCTTGGAGGGATAACTCCAAGAAGTTGAAAGGGAATCCTTCTAATAATAAAATTAACAATATCTCGAGGTTTCTTTGTAAGAATTATCTTAATTTTTGTGAGACTATTTGATTGTTTTCTACCTATAGGAAGCCTTAAATTTGGCGAAATTATGGCATAATCAGACTTTGATCTGCTCATCTGCCTGAATATCCAAAAATCCTCTAAATTGTAAAACATAAAACTGATAATAAAATCACTTTTTGATAAATTCAAAATTTCGCTATATAAATCTTCTTTTGTTAAAAAAAATTTTCTCTCGCTAATCTCTGAAGCTGAGTTATCTGCTTTCAGATTAGGAAAAACAAGAAAAGAAATGTCCCATATTTCAACAATATAACCATATTTTTTAAGAAGATCTATACCGAGTAATCTTTGGCATGCTTCATCTCTTAAAGTAGTCTCTCTAAAAAAAATTATTCTACTTATTGTCGACATTACAAATTTGTCAAAAATTTTGATTTAGTAAATAACATTCTTATCACTCTTCAAGTAATATTCCATTCTTTAAATGGAAAATACGGTCACAGTGCTTTAAAGTTGATAATCGATGGGCGATTATTATTATAGTTTTTCTACCTTTCAATCGTTTAATTTCATTCAGAATTTCATTTTCTGTATCATCATCTAAAGCGCTGGTAGACTCATCCATAATTAATACGTCCCTTCTATTATAAAAAGCACGTGCCAATGCAATGCGCTGTCTTTGGCCACCAGAAATTCTTGAACCCCTTTCTCCCAATATTGTATCAATCCCTTCTGGCAATTGGCGAACAAATCCACTTAAATCTGCCTGTAATAATGCTTGATATATTAAATCATCGTTTATGTCTTCTGGATATTCACCCATTGCTATATTAGATCGTAGCGAATCATCGGTTAAAAATACTTCTTGAGGTAAGTATGCAACCTTTGATCGCCATTCTCTAATATGATTTTGCATTGGATCTCCATTATATAAAATTAGTCCATCTTGAGGCTCTAGAAGTCCTAAAATTAAATCAATCACAGATGTCTTTCCAGACCCAGATCCGCCAACAAACCCAATAGAGTCCCCAGAATTAATCCTAATAGATGCGTTACTTATAACAGTAGTTTTTGTATTTGGATATAAAAATGAAACATTTTTAAACTCAATATATTTAAATATATTACTATCATTTAACTTTTCATCTTTCCTTCCTGGGCTGATCTCCGATAATTTACATAAATCAGAATATAGTAAATCAACAGTATGTTGCCCATACTTAATCTGTGTAATTGCATGCAATATTTGACTAACTGATGGCGCCAATCTCATAGAGGCAACACCAAACACAGCCAAAGTTGAAATAAAATCAGCACCATCTCTGTCTGATGGTGAGAGAAGTATTAACAATACTACAAAAATAATCAGTATTAATTCCAACAAATACCGTGGCATTGTGGAGATAATATGAGATTTTATACCAACATCAGAATAACCCTTTGCTTGTTGTTCAACCGCCTTCTGAAAATACCCTTGCTTTCCAAGTATTCTAAGTTCTTTTAATCCGTCAATCCCTTCATGGATCGCTTGCACAAGTAAAGTTGAATATTTATTCGAAAGAGTTCCATATTTTTTAATTTTTTTATTAAAAATATAATCATAGAAAAAGACTGTCATTGCCAATAAAGCTACCAATATCATAAGCTCCTGCCAACGATACCATGCTAAAAATAATACTATCACAGTTGCCACTATACCTTCACTAATAAGACGCATAAAAGCTAGCAAAAAACTTTCAGAAAATAATCTTGTTAAATCTTTTATATTATAAATATAGCTAGAGCTATTTCTATTTAAATACACTTGATACGGCAAATTCAGATATTTCTTCATAAGAAGAGATCGTAGTATCGCTCCTTGTTCAAAACAAAACCTTAGAATAATCCAATTCATCATAATTCCAGCTAATGATTTAAAGGCAAATACCACAATAAGTACTAGACCTGAAATAACAACCAATTGATCATAATCTGATGGCATGCCAATAGATGTTGAAAATATATACAGATCGCTTTGCGTGAAGGATGATGAATCCAGAATAAGACTAATATATGGACCTATAATACTAATTCCTATTAGATCAATTACGGAAATAGCAATAAAAAGTAAGATTAACCAGGGTATTTTCTTTTTTCGTATACCCAATATAGTCAATATTTTTTTTACAAATCTTATTTTATTCATGATATTTAGTAATAATTGGTTTCAGGGTAAATACAATTTACAATTTTTACAAAAGAAAAGGATGATCTGAAATGTTCTATATTTTCTATCGCTTTCGCTAAACTCTGTAGGCTTCATAGAACCTAACGCAACGTATGTCATATGATAAAAATTGAACAATAGCTGCCGCACCGTTATCTATATTTTATAGAATTAACAGCACTTAAAAAGTCAAATTTTATACACTTTTTTCACATATAAAAACTTTTTCGAATTGTCCAGAAATTTTATTGATTGGTAGTATTTTTCCTTTTAGCCACGTTTTTACAGCATCTTGTTTTGAACTGCCGTTAATGACTTTAAAAACATTCTTTGATTGGTTGAGCCTTGAATAAGACATACTAATTCTATCTTTTGGGTATTTTGGAGAATTGCATTCGACTACAACACTTTTGTTTTCATCATACAAATGATTTGGAAACAATGATGCAGTATGTCCATCTTCACCCATACTTAATAGAACTACATCAAAATCTCCTATACTGTTTAATATGCCTTGATAATGAAGTGCACCATTATCAACACCTAGTTCAGCATGAACAAAATGAATATTTTGTTTTGGTATTTTGCCGTTATTTAACCAAACTTCATTAATTAAATGATCATTTCTATCTTTATCTTTTAATGGTAAGCAGCGCTCATCCCCAATATAAATATGCCATTTACTCCAATCAGATTCTGAACTACCCAAAATCTTATAAGTGTTTATTATACTCATACCACCAGCTAGAACTATTTTAAAGGTGTTATTTAACTCTATTGATTCCTTGGCAATAACTAGAATATCACAAGCCAGCTCCCTAGAAAGCTCATCTACATCTTTAAAAAGAGACCAATTATCCTTTAACATTATTCACCCTCTGTCGCTTCAATAAATAATCGTGGTAAATGTGTTGATTGAGTTTTAAAAACATCTAAAATTTGTTTTCTACAACTGGTACCTGTAGCAATTAACATATCTTGATCTTTAATTTTTTCCATGAAAATATCTAATGAATTGTGTGCTATCTTTTCTGATATTTTTGAATGTTTGTAACCAAATTCTCCAGCCATACCACAACATCCGCCATTAATAAACTCGATTTGAAGTCCTGAAATTAGCCCTAATACCTTCGTAAGGTTGTTTGTTTCTGCAAGTGCTTTTTGATGGCAATGCTCGTATACCCATACTTTAGAATTTAATGCGTTCAATTTTGGCAATACCTCTAATTGATTCAGTTTTAATAATAACTCTTCAAATAACAAAACATCAGGGAGCTTGTCATTTATTAAGTTTCTAGCTTCATCACGCCAAACTAAGACCTCGCTAGGCTCAATACCCACAATTAAATCATTTTTTGTAGCATTGTTAAGCTCAGAATGCAATAATTTGAGTTCGTTTTTAGCTGCATTAAGAAGCCCGTGAGATATCATCGCTACAATCGAGTTTTTGGGAAAAATAACATTAATATTTACATTGCACATCTTTAAGAAGTTAAGTGCATCTTTAGCAATATCTACGTCGTAATATTGAGTAAATATATCAACTACTACCCAAACAGTCACGCTATGGTTGTCTTTCTTCGGTTTGGATTCATCCCACCACATACTTAATGATCCTTTTTCCAATAAGGGTGGATTCTTCTCAAATCCAATAAGTTTTCTACCAAGAGATGAACTCTGTAAAAAATTAAACACACCTGGAGCCTTAGATCCAATTTTTAAAATATTGCCTAGGTTTTTTATATGCCATGACCCAACATAACTACGAATATTTCTAATCTGAAATAAATATTCAGATTTCAATCTTGCCATATCAACATTTGCTGGGCACTCATTCTTGCACGCCTTACAAGATAAGCATAAATCTAATGCCTTATAAAGCTCATCATTCTTAAGGTCCTTAATTGGATTTTCCGCAGCCAGTGCTTTTCTTAATAAGTTTGCACGACCTCTAGTTGAGAATTCTTCGCTTCTAGTTGCTCTGTATGATGGACACATAATGCCACCCTTAGATTTTCTACACACACCTGCCCCATTACATTTTTCAGCTGCATAAAAAAATGATATATCACTACCCCAATCAAAAGCAGTAGGTAATTCTTGCTGATTAGTGAGAGGGCGTAAATTTTGTAATGCATCCTTGTTTGCCAATATAACACCAGGATTAAATAAATTAATAGGATCAAATACATGCTTTAGATCAACTAAATACTGATAGACTTCCTTCCCAAATTGCTCTTCTAGGAATGGCGCACGAATTCTACCATCACCATGCTCCCCAGATAGTGCTCCATTATACTTTTTCACAATTTTTGACACGTCTTTAGCAATGCTATACATTCTCTTTTGATCTTTGATATTTGATAGATCAAGCTCAGGCCTTATATGAATTAATCCTACTGAAGCGTGACCATAGTACACAGCATTAACCCCATAAAATTGCATTAGTGATCTTACTTCTTTGTAATATGAATATAGATTTTTAACTGGTACGGCAGCATCTTCAATGACTGCCACTGCTTTTTTAGGCCCAACCTTTCCCATAAGCAAACCCAAACCAGCTTTGCGCACTCCCCACACTTTATTTTGATCATTCTTATTTATTAATTTTGCACTATATGCACCGTTAGACAACAATATAGCTTGGCATATTGCTATATTGGAATTTAACTCATCCAAGGAATCTGAAAAAAATTCAACAATAAGTATAGATTCAGGTATGCCATCAATCCATACTCTATTTTTCTGTTGTTCGATATTATTCTTACTTGCATCCAATGTTGGTTTGTCGATATATTCGATGGCAGACGGATTAAGCTCAACCAAATCCTTAACTAGATTCAACGCTTGCTCGTCTGAAGAAAAATGTGCAACTATTAATTTTGTATACTTCGGCAAGTCCACTAAATTTAACTTAGCTCTTACAATAACACCTAAGGTTCCCTCAGATCCACATATAAGCGGTGCTAAATTAAAATTTTTCCCATGTGAATTAAATGGTTTATGCTTTCTAATTAACTCATCAAGCGCATAGCCTGTATTTCTTCTGATTAAAGTTTCATCTGGAAATGCATCCAAAATTTTTCGCTGATTATTGTTTAGTAAATTAATAACAAATCTATATATATCACCTTCTAGAGTTTGCATAGACAACTTATTGTCCAGTTCTTTTTCAGTCAACTCTTTAAATTCAACCAAACTCCCGTCTGACAAAATTACTTCTATCGATTTAACATGGTCTCTTGTAGTGCCATAAAATATAGAATACGAACCACAAGAGTTATTGCCAATCATGCCACCAATCATTGCCCTATTTGATGTTGATGTGTCGGGTGCAAATTTTAAATTGTATGGCTGTAGAAATAAATTCAGGTCATCTTGAATAACACCTGGCTCTACTATAATTTCTTTTCTATCTTCAAAAAAATCAACAATATTGTCAAGATGTTTCGATATATCGACCAGTACTCCGCTACCAATTGCCTGACCACCTATTGACGTTCCACCTGCTCGCATTGTAAACGGCTTTTTATCAGATAGAATATTTCGTATAACACTAATTAAATCATTGCGATCTTTTGGATAGATGACCTCTTTAGGGTTTATTTCAAAAATTGATGCGTCTGTAGATGTTAACATTTATAAATCTCCAACTAAAAACAATTATCTACATTACGAATCATAATTTGATCTGAAAGGCTGTCTAATCTTGCCAAGGCGTAGAATTGTTTTCTTAGTATGATATCACCACTTTCTAGCAACAAATTTCGCATAAGACTTTCTTTATGAAATAATGGAAAAGATAATCTTCTGAGTCATCTAATAGAATTACTGAAATTGTTTTAGACAATGATTACTCTAACTCATTCATTAGAACTTCGGCTAACTTAAAATCAACTATATCATCTATGTCAATAGACCTAGTAACCGGCATTTGATACGCAAATACATTACTTTTTAAAAAAAAAGTCCCTTCCTTTAATAATTTTTTTGTTTTTGCTATATAAAGAGCTCCATTCAACCTATACTCTTTCTTTAACTCTTGGCTTCTTTTGAATCTAACACTATCAGCCAAAAAATTATTCATACTAAAGTTTTTCGGTAGTGTATTAATCCACTCCGTAGAGTGAGTCGATTCACAAACTGAAACAACAGAGTCTGCTTTTTTATTGACCAAGTACTCAATTGCATAATCTATATCTTCTGCTGTCCTTAAAGGGCTGCTTGGCTGCAGGCACACTATATAATCAAAATTTTTATTTAATTCATTTTTGTAAAAATCAATAGCATGCTTTATAGCGAAAAACCCCCTAATATTATCAGTTGCCAAATTTTTTGGCCTTAAGAATGGAGCTGAAACGCCATATTCTTTAGAGATTTTCACAATTTCATCCGAATCTGATGAAACTACAACTTCATCCACATACAAACTATTTAATGCAGATAAGACACTCCAGCAAAATAAAGGCCGCCCGTTTAATTCTTTTAAATTTTTTTGAAACAACCTCTTACTGCCTATTCTAGCAGGGATAATTGCTAATATTTTTTTATTTTTATGCAAAATTATATCTTTTATTATACTTATCTACAGATAAATTGATTTAGTAGTCTAAAATTTGAGCCCCCTATAGCAAATATAGATTTATTTTTTTTCAAGTAAAAAATAATAATGAAAAGGATTATCTGACAAAAAATGTTTCTTTATATTAAACCCGCTCTCAATAATATCTTTTTTAATTCTTCTTATAGGGTATCCAGACCTGCCTATTTCCCAATAATGCACAGCCCACGGAAACTCCTTAATATATTCATCTCTATACTTCCTATTCTTATTAAACTTTGAAAAATGAGCTTGAAATTTGAACTTATAGTCTTTTCGTTGCGCTTTATGTAAATTTACATTGACACTAAAACCGGCGCAGTCATAAGGAAGTGATATAAATACATATTTACTGGATAAATACTTAAATTTTTTTAAATTATTTTTAAATTCATCATAAGGAGAGTGTTCTAACATTTGAAAACAACAAACAAGATCAAAGGCCCCTTCTAAATTCAGCTTAATTGGGTCAAATTTCTCCAGTGTAGTCTTGTATGTTGGATCTCCTTTTATGTCTAGAGTGCTATACTGTATCCCTAAATGTTGCAAATAACTATTTACAAATCCTTCTCCTGGTCCAATTTCAAGAGCTTTTTCAGGATTAAGTTTATATATTTCACGCATTTGAATTATATATGAATCAGAAAAAAAATCATCTATTAAAGCACCCTTGCCTAGAGTATCGCTTTTTAACTTTTGCTCTAACTCTATTGGCGCATATCCTTCATCATACATACTAACACTTCTATCGTACTCCATAAGTCTCCCTTATTTTATATTATTAAAATTTATCAATTTCATTCTTATGTTATCAAGCCTAGATAGATTTGAATATACAGGGAGCAGTAGACCCATTCCAGATAACCTTAAAGATTCTTTATTTGAAAAGGTATATTTTTTATATATTTCCATCATACTTAAAGGATAGAAAAATGGCCTTGATTCTAGACCTAGTCCTTTTAATTTATTTACTAGTACTTTCATTCTCTTTTCATCTTCTAATATCACGGGAACAAGCCATGTTACCTTTTTCCTGTGTTTTAAATTATTCTCTTGAAATTTTATTCCATTAACACACTTTAAAACACTTCTATACATTGACTCATACTTCTCTCTATTTTTTAAAACTAGCTCTATTTTTTCAAGTTGTGCAAAGCCTACAGCGGCTTGAATATTAGTAAGTCTATAATTGTAACCAATCATATCATGCCAGTATTTTTTACTTTTACTCATCCCATGATCTCTTAAAACTCTCATTCGCTCATTGAGAAAATCAGAGTCAGTAAGACACATGCCACCTTCGCCAGTCGTAAGAATCTTATTTCCAAAAAAAGAAAAACAACTTATATCACCAAATGATCCTACTTTTTTATTTTTATATTTTGCTCCATGAGCTTCTGCACAATCTTCTATCACATAAAGATTATTTATTTTAGCAAGATTCATTATCGAATCCATATCACAAGGCTGACCGTATATATGAACTGGGATTATTGCTTTTGTTTTGAGGGTGATGGCTTTTTGTATCTCGTCAGGACTAATGCACCATGAATCTTTTTCTATATCAACAATAACTGGAGTGGCCTTCGCATGTAAAACAGCATTTATAGTTGCTGCAAAAGTTAAATCTGGAACAATAACCTCGTCACCCTCCTTAATATCAAGCGCCAATAATGCCAAATGCAGTGCTGTAGTTCCATTTGATGTTGAAACTCCATATTTTTTAGAGATATATTTAGAGAAATTCCGTTCAAATTTATTTACATACTCTCCACCACTTGAAATGAAGGAAGATAAAAAGGCGTCAGTTAAATACTTATATTCATTCCCAATCAAATCTGGCTCAGTTATGGGAAAATGCAACCTATGTTTATATTCAAAATAGTCTATTATTTCCATTTTTCGATTTACAATAGGTGTAATTCTATTACACATATCTAATTTTTCTTTAATACTATCGCCTTCATAAGCAAAAATAAAGTCATCTTTCATGATTTTATTTATTTTTGAATCTAATTTATAATTATCTAATAGCGCCCTTCTAATATCACCATCTGTAATTACACCGCATAGCTTGTTATTTATATCAACCACAAAAGTCACTCCATGTTGATTTTTATTAATAACTTCCATGGCCTTTAGCAAGGTGTCCTCTTTATTTGATATAAATTTTTTCATATGATATTATTTTTTAAATATGTAATTAGCAAAAAAATTTAATCGACCAACTGGTTAATTAACTTTTTATTGTTTTCGATAAATTGAATATGACTCTTGAATTTATTTATTTCTTTAAAATTCACTGTTCTTTTCTCTAGATAAATTCCCGTTGCAAGTATTAACAATGAATGTAGAGAAATGAAAAGTAGCATATCATAAAGATCACTCTTATCAAAAGACTTGTAACTTATCTGAGAAATTAAAACTTTAGCAAAAGAGACTTTAGATGCATTATCAATATCCCTTAAAAGGATGAACCTTTCTAATACTTTTGCTATGTCGAAAAGTGGCGAAAAGTAAGAGTGTGTTGTAAATTCAAAATCTAATAATACTAAAGTATTGCGCTTTGTGTCAAAAATAATATTATGATAATTTAGATCACCATGGGTAACCTGTCTATTAGTAAATTCTTTAAACAAAATATTTTTGTATTTTAACAAATAGTTAGATGCCGTTAAATCTATCTGCTTTAAAAGCTCTATTTTTTTATTAAAGTCTGTTTTTAAAAACATTTCACGCTTATGTGTACTTTTCTTTATTATGTTGCTATCTTTATTTTTTTTAAATGCTTTATGAAGTTTTGATAATTCTTTAGCGATAAGCGTTATATCGCCTTCTGTACATCTTAAAAATCTACTCTCTATGAAAGGATAAACATGTAAAAATAGATTTTTATTAAATTTCTTGGGAAAGCTATCAATTAGCATGAAGGTGGAGATACCAGCTTTACAAAGTTCAATAGAAATATCATTCGACTTACACAATTGATCATGCTCTTCAAGATTGACAATTTTTACAAAATATTCTTTATTGTTAGCTTTAAACCTATAATGCCCCTCAATTTCATCGTAAAATCCCTCTTGATGAGTTCTTTTTATTTTATAAATCTCACTACTACCATTAAATAAATTATTTATTATTGAACTAACATTTGCGCAAGCAATTACTAGATTTAAATCGTGTGCATGTATCTCACTCCATGCTGGATTTTTAGGAAGAAAATTTGACATCAGACCAATTAATTATATTATTCTTATCAATATCTTTGGCTAGTATTTGATTCTCAACCTTACCCCAATCATAAGCAGGTATGCCAATCTCTGGAAAAGAAAATGTAATATTTTCCAAAGTTAACACATCTCCTTTTTTTAAATTATTTTTTGCAACCAGACACATTCTATCTGTTGTTTTTTTATCTTTATTTTCTATGAATCTTGTTCCAGTCCCCATAGATTTATAGATATTATTACATTTAGTTAAAACTTCTTTAACTTTACTGATAGGCAATGCATGGAAAACCCCTTGATCAGTCATATTATCATCAAAACATACGCCTTTTTCTATCACCTGATTACCCATAGCAATAACAGCATACAACATTTCTTCTGTACTATGATGGTCTGATAGGCCGACATTTACATTGTAAGCAGCCTCTAAAGAGCTTATCATTCTTAAATTATGCCTCTCTAGTGGAGCTGGTGGTGCGTAAGGACTATGCTCTAAAATTAATTTATTATTTCCAGCTTCTTGCACTACTTGTACGGCTCTAGATATTTCATCCCAATTTGACCTGCCAGTATCTATAATTATAGGTAGGCCGAGCTCTGAAACATATCTAATAAGAGGTGTGTGAGTTATATTTGATGTTGCAATTTTTAAAGCGCATGCACCCCACTCTTTTGCCTTTAAAGCTCCCTTAAAATCATATACAGAAACCAAAAAATCCATATCTAGACTCTTAACTAGCTCAAATAATTTCTTATATTCAGAAAGAGAGACGGTCTTTCTATTGATTAAATCCTTATAATTTTCTTCTATATAATCATCTTTAGAAGAATAGTATTTTTCAACTACACCGGTATTTAAACATATACTGCTATCATGTAACAACTCACCCTTGATAAGAATACATCCCGCCTCTTTCAATTTAAATACAAGATCTTTAGCCTTTGACATGTCTTGATTAAAAAATGTTCCAATGTCTGGTAAAAAAATAGGCTTGCCATTTTTTTCTACTATTTGACGACCAAGTTTAAAGACTTCCATTAATATTCCCCATAGTTCCACTCCCGATAAGCTATCAATACTTTGCTCTTATATTGATCAATATCCTTATAAGAATAAGCATCGTGTTAAAGTCAACAAGATTGAAGTAACTAAATATTTATTGCAAAATTGCTAATTGTAAAGATTCATAACTGCGCTTTATAGAATCTATATCCTCATACACCTCTATAGTGAAATCTTTATTTTTTGTCTCACAATTTTTCAAAAGTGAAAGTAAGTCTGAGTCTTTTTTTAGCTGATTATTTAAATCATGAAAACCATCATTATCGCTAACATGAATGTAGCTACTTACACTCATCATATTTTCAAATTCACCTTCCCAGTCAAGGCCTAAAGTTTTAGAACTAACCTTTAAATGGGCGACATCTAATAATAAATTAAAATCTATTTTTTCTTTTAAAGATTTATATTCATTGAAACTAGTCATCATAAATGGGTTTTCACCATCATAGGTTTCTGCATTAGTTTTAGAAAAAACATTATTTTCAATAAACAAACTTACATTTTTTGCCTGCTTTTTTACAATTTCATAAGCACTACAAAAACGCTTGATAGCCCTCTTCTCATTAAATAAATTATCTCGACTTAATTTTTTACCAATTTCACTTAACTTAATATCAATAAAAAATCCCGCATGAAATGCAAACTTATCTGCACCCAGTCTATTAGACAAAGCAACAACTCTCTCCAAATGCTCTAGACTCATTCGGAATGTTTCGTCATTAAGGGATGCTAAATTTAATACAAAATGTTTTTTAGGTGGAGGAAAGTAATTATGACAACGATAATTAAGATTGTATTTACTCTTTAACTCTACCAAATCAATTTCAAAATTTTCATAGTATTCGGTGCCACCAGACAATTCAATATTTTTGAATCCGTTAGATGCTAACTCTTCTACAGAATCTTTAATTTTGCTGTGTTTAACACATGAAGTAGAAATGTATATCATTTAATCCTCTTTGCTGGGTTTCCGACATAGGTGCCAGCATCTTTTATATCTTGAATAACCACAGAACCCGCCCCAATAATTACATTATCACAAATAGATATTTTATCTACCACTATTACACCTGCTCCAATTAAACACATATTTCCAACTATACTTCTGCCACATATTTTTACTCCTACAGCAATATGATTATGATTACCCAATACAGTCTCATGTTCAATAATAGCGCCAGTGTTAATAATATTATTATCTCCAATTATTACTTGGGAGCAAATATAACTATGTGCAAAAATTTGATTGGAAACGCCAAATGTCACATCTTTTTCTTGTAATGAATCACTATGAAAAATAGTTTTTTTTATTATCTGGTCTTTAAATTTTAAAAAGTATTTCTTTCTTAAACTATTATCACCGACAGATAAGAAAATACCTTGATCTAATTTAATATCGTCAATATTTCCAATTAATGGAATGGATTTTACTATCTCTTGCTTGTTATCTTTTGAAAAGTAATTGTCATAAATACCGATATCATTACTATCAAAGTAATTAAGCAATAAATTTATTGACGATCTAGTATGCCCACCAGCCCCTATAACTGCAATCTTAGACAATAGAGATTACCTCATTCTTCTTATAGCATTTATGTGACTTTATTCCTATTATACTTTTGTAATCAATTGGAGAGATTCCAATACCGCCCGTTCTCTTGGCAATGAGACTATCCTCACTAAATAATTCCCCTTTTTTAATATCCTTGTTAGCAACCATACACTTTTGCAGTGACTTTCTAGTCTCCTGTTCCGATAAACTAGGCTCTTTAACAATGCTACCCATATATTTATCAACTCTACGAACTGTCTTTACAAAATCTATTAATTCATCCGGTGAAAGCGATGCAGCATGGTCAGGACCCTCGCCATCTTTATTAATTGTAAAATGCTTTTCAACTACTTTGGCACCCATAGGGATGGCAAATGGTGCAGCGCCAACACCTACACTATGGTCTGAATAACCTAACAATATGTCAAAATTATCTCTATACGTATTAATAACTGCCAGGTTTGCCTCATTATCTTGAATTGGGTAATTGGCAGTACATTGCAATAACACCACATTTTTATTGTATTTATAAATAGTTTCAAGTGCTCGCCTAACTTCTGAAAGGTAACTCATACCTGTCGATAAAAATATAGGCTTACCCCTCTTGGCTATTTTTTTTAAAAAAGGCAAATTTGTGGTGTCTGTAGATGCCACCTTGTAAGCAGGCAAGTCAAGCTCATTAATCTCTTTCAAACTTTCTTCATCAAATGGTGTTGTTAAAAATATAATATCTTTTTTTATGCAATATTGCTTTAGCTCAATATTTTGATCTTTACTAACCTCTAGCTTTTTCAACATATTAAATTGTGTTTCACTAGCATCCGTAGTATTTTTCTGATACGGAGCCTTTTGTATATTGCTCAATATCAAATGTTCGGCTTTGAACGTCTGAAATTTAACTGCATCTGCTTTTGCCTCAACTGCTAAATCTATCAATTTTTTAGCAATCAACATATCTCCACCATGATTTACTCCAGCCTCAGCAATCACAAAAGTTGGTGACATGGAAGATATTAACTTACCTTCAACATGTATTTCTTTATTAAATTTCATGCTTACCACTCTTTAGAAATATTTACTGGAAAATTATTATTTTTTAGTAAAATATTCTTCTTAGCTTCTTTTAAATCATTTTCAATCATTTCTTTGCACATTTCTTGTACTGTAATTTCTGGGGTCCACCCTAATTTAACTTTTGCCTTGGTTGGGTCACCAATTAGGGTTTCAACTTCTGCTGGTCTAAAAAATCTCTTATCAATTCTAACAATGATATCACCTTCTTTTAATGTCGAAGAATCATCACTCTCAATAGACTCAATAATTCCCAACTCATTCACCCCTTCACCTTCAAAACGCAAAGTAATACCTAGCTCTTTTGCGGACCAATTAATAAACTGACGAACTGAATATTGCCTTCCTGTTGCTATACAAAAATCTTCTGGTATTTTTTGTTGTAGCATCATCCATTGCATTCTAACATAGTCTTTAGCATGCCCCCAATCACGTAAAGCATTAATATTCCCCATATACAAGCAATTTTCTAAGCCTTGTGAAATATTAGCAAGGCCACGAGTAATTTTTCTTGTTACAAATGTTTCTCCACGCCTAGGGGACTCGTGATTAAACAGTATACCATTACATGCATACATACCATACGATTCGCGGTAATTAACCGTAATCCAATATGCATACATTTTTGCAACAGCATACGGAGACTTAGGATGAAATGGTGTTTTTTCATTCTGAGGAGTTTCCCTTACTTCTCCATACAGTTCAGACGTAGATGCCTGATAAAATCTGATTTTTTTTTCTAGATTTAATATTCTAATGGATTCCAGCAGCCTTAATGTCCCAGTTGCCACAACATCTGCTGTATATTCTGGCGATTCAAAACTAACAGCAACATGCGATTGTGCTGCTAAATTATAAACTTCATCAGGATTAATCTTCTTAAGCAATCTAGTAAGATTTAAACTGTCAGTCAAATCACCATAATGTAAACTAAAATTATTATGTGTTAAATGATCTATGCGTTGTGTGTTAAATGAGGATGCTCGACGAATAATACCGTGAACTTCATAATCTTTATCCAAAAGAAATTCTGCAAGATAAGATCCATCTTGGCCTGTAACCCCTGTAATTAATGCTATTTTATTCATATAATTTTATATTTCTAGTTAGATTCTTCTGATAAATGACGATTATATACATCATCATAACGAACAATATCATCTTCACCAAAGTAAGATCCACTTTGAACCTCAATAATTTCTAAATAGTCTTGTTTACTATGATTTTCTAAAGAGTGTCGAGTCCCTATAGGTATATAAGTAGACCGACCTTCCTTCAAACTAAATACATTGCTATCTTTTGTCACTATAGCTTCTCCCTTTACCACCACCCAATGCTCAGATCTATACTTGTGACTTTGTAAGGAAAGTCTCTCTCCGGGATTTACATGAATTCTTTTTACTTGAAAATTTTTCTTCTTCTCAATAGAATCATACCAACCCCAAGGACGATAAACTTTACGGTGTGCGGTGCTCTCACACCGGCCACTGACTTTCAAAGATTCAACAATACCCTTTACTTCTTGAGCTTTGTCTTGGGTGGCAATAAAGGTTACATCGGGCGTGTCTATAATAATTAGATTATCCACACCTATGACTACGACCATATGATGATCGGCGTTGATGTAAGTATTGGTAGTGTCTTGAGTAACAACATCACCTTTGATGACGTTACCTTGACTATCTTTTGTACCGATATCATATAGTGCTGGCCAAGCACCAATGTCGTTCCACTGTGCATTCAGTGGCACAACCACAACATTGTTAGATTTTTCCATAAGAGCGTAGTCGATAGAATCAGATGGAGATGACTCAAAGGCTTGTTTTTCTAGGCGAATAAAGTCTAGGTCTT
>Ga0209449_1000989_pt1 | contig 16209 bp, 25 predicted proteins | sample SaaInlV_100m_DNA_5_FD_184671 | JGI IMG/M metagenome (GOLD analysis project Ga0209449, IMG submission 184671) | Marine microbial communities from expanding oxygen minimum zones in the Saanich Inlet - Saanich Inlet SI073_LV_200m_DNA (SPAdes) (version 2) | ecosystem: Environmental > Aquatic >...
GAGGCAGACAAGCAAGTGATTTAGCAATGGTTCAATCATTAGGTCAATTACCTAGTGGTTATTCTCAAGCAGGTCAACAGATTGGTCAAGGAATGTCACCTATTGCTGCAACTGCGGCTGGTATGCAAAAGGTTGCTTCACAAGGAATGGCTGATACTTCAGCTGCCAAGTGGGGTGGATTAGCTACAGGCATAGGTAATTACTTAGGTCCTAAGCCAGCATCTAATACATACGACCCTTCTAAGTATAACTTAGTGTCTAAATAGGAGATAAGCATGGGAATGTTTAATATATACGATGAGATGGCTAAAACACAGGCATCTCCACAAGCAACTGGAATGGCTTATGCTAAATTATCTCCTGGTAGAGGTTCTGTAGCATTAGCTGGTCAAGCTGGTCAGATGATGTCTCAAGGCGCTATGGGAGCTATGGGTATGAAAACTCCTGCTCAAGAGAGGCAAGAGAACATTACTAAAGTTAGACAACAGTTTCCTAATCCTCAGACCGCTACAGACTACCAAGCCCTCGCTAGTGCTTTACGTAACATAGGTGAGTGGGATATGGCTGAGAAGGCTATCAAGTCTTATAAGGATTCATCTTCAGCTGAAGCTTATACTAAGCAAGTAGAGTTACAGAACGTGTCAATCCAGATGAAGCAGGAAGAACGTGAAGCTCAGAAGAGAGTACCTAAGTTAGGTAATGCTTGGGATAAGAACGAGAAGGATAAGGAAGTCGCTTACTGGTTACAAACTAACATTGATGATGTTACTTCTGAAGACTTAGAGAATATGACATTAGCTAGAGCTAAGATTCTATTACGTAAGAAGTATAAAGGTGGTGCAGGTACTCTAATTAAGACATTAGAGGCTGAGCTTAAGAAGCTTAGAGATAACCATATCTTTAATAATAAGTTTAATCCTAGTGCTATTGTAGAAGATGCTAAGTATAGTGACGCTTCTACTTTATTTGGAGGTGAAGCTGCTAAGAGTAAACCTAACTTAGATGATATACCTCCTCCCCCCGCTACTTCAGTAAAGGAACCTGTGATAATAGGCTATAGAGATAACCCTAATCCTAGGGGAAAAGGCACTCAGATTCCTATTTATGAAACAGTACCTACTTATCCTAATAATCCTAGGATTAATAGAGAGTCTAGTACATACCCTACCAAGCAGAACTTTAATCCTAGAGCTAATAGATAATGAGCTTAATCTCTAAACAACCTACTAATAACTACGCTATTACTCAAGCTGAGGCTGTAGTTAATAACGCCTTCTACGGAGGTACTGACCCTGGCTTTACTGAAGGTGTAGTTGGGGGACATGAGACCTTTGGTTCTTGGTTTACCTCTGGTTTAACTGGAGTTATAGCTTCTAAGTTCTTAGGTGAAGAAACTGAGAAGGACTTATTCATCAAGAGGAACTCAGTTAACTATGGTATGGGTCGTATTAACGATACTCTGGAAGCGTTAGAAGCCCTTAGTAAGGTTAGAGGCTTTACTGATGAAGAGATAGCTATTACGAGGGAATTACAAGAGCGTAAGGCGATGATTGAGCGTGACTTAGGTTATGCTAACGACTCTGTTAACGGAGACCTAGATGCTCCTATTGACTCTGAAGGTAACTCTTTCAATGATAGATGGGGCATTGATAATGAAGATGTAGGTGTTTACGACTTTGTTAAAGGTGTGATGGCTAATCCTATTCACGCCACTGGTATTATCACAGGTGAGTTCTTAAAAGACTTACCTCTATCTGTAGCAGCGTGGGCAGGTTTAGGTGCTAAAGGCGCTAAAGGTGCTTCAGCTTTCACTTCTATTATGAATAAGATTAATAGAATTGAACCTAAAGCCTTAAGAGGTCTAGCTAAAGTAGCTACTCCAGTAGGCGCAGGTGCTATAGGTGGTGGTCTTTATGAAGCGTCTTACTCTGCTTTAAATGAAGGTAAAGTAAAAAGCGAAGACGTGCAAGCAGGTACTGAGTTTGGTGCTGCCTTTGGTTTACTAGCTGGAATGGGTGTCTTTGCTAAAGGTCTTATCCCTGAGCAAACAGTTAAGGCTGGAGATAAAGTTGCTAAGAGCGCAGATGTCTCTGCTACTTACGACTCAGGTGCTGAAAGCTTAGATACCCGAGAGTTTGTAGACTCTATCATCACTACTAAAGATAATGATAATGTTACTACCTTTGCTAATTCACTATTACAAGAACACAATCAAAGGATATTCCCTCAGCTAACAGCTAATGACTATACTATTATGTCAAGAGCTGAGGCAGCTAAAGCAGGTATAGACTTAACAGGTAAAGATGGTAAAGGGGCTTTCACACGCACAGATGCTGATGGTAAGCAGACTATCATCTGGGGTGAGAAGGAGACTAAAGAAACCTTTACACGTATGATGAGAGATTGGGAGCTTCATACTGGTAAAGGTGGTACGTTAGCTGATGCTTCTCCTAACAATCTTAAGTATATTCAGAACGATAAAGTATATGAAGTATTCCAGCTAGCTCACGAGAAGTCTCATGTCATTCAGGGTATTGAAGGTAGAGAGTATGTGTCTCCTGAAGCTAAAGAGAAAGCAGCACATCAAATGGCTTTTAATGAACTTGAAAGAGTTTATAAAGGAAGAGAGGTATCTTCAGCTGATAAGTCAGAAGTTGCTGCTAATAGAGATATGAAAGCCTATAAGGAAGCTGAACAGTATCTACCCCCTGAGTATGAGACTCAACGTCAAGCTCTTGCTCAAGAAGATGTCCTCCCTGAAGGTACAGGTGATTCTAAGGTAGTTAGTTTCTTAGAGAAGAACAAAGGTAAAGCAGCCTTAGGCGCTGCGGTTGCTGGTTATGGTTTAACTGAAGGTGAGGATGCTCCTTATATGGCAGCCTTAGGTGCTGCTGCTGTACTAGGTGGACCTAAAGCTTATAGAAAGCTTACTGAGATGAAGATTCCTCAAGAGGTTGCTAAAGCTAGGCTTCAAGCAGCTAAGGCTCATGAAGGTTTAGCTGTCTATGCTAAAGGTTTAGAAACTGTAGGTCAAGATTTAGGTGATGCTATTACAGCTAGATTCCCAGGTGATAAAGGGTTACAGTTCTTAGATGAAATAGAGAAACCTACAGGTAGATTCACAGATAAAGATGATATAGCTCTACTTAAACAGTGGCGTGATTGGCATAACTTCTTAGCTAGACAAGGTACTGATGTAGGTTTATTTAAGACCTCTAATCGTAAAGAATCAAGTACTCAATTAGTAGCTAACTACGCTTCTCATATTATTAGAGGTAAAGTTAACCCTGATGGCTCAGTTAGACCTTTAACTAATAAGGAAAAGGAAGAGTTAATTAGAGCTGAGGCTTCTAAGATTAAGATTCTAGGTGCTTCAAGTACAGTACATAATATCCCACGTAAGCTTATCGGTACTATTGGTAACTTGAAGGATAGAGGTTATGCTGTAGTTGATGACCCTGCTCAGATATTATCAATCTACACTCAAGCGATGGCTCGGACTATTCATAATAGGAAGTTACTAGGTGAGTTTAAACAATTAGATTTAGGTACAAGAGATAAACCTTTACCTGCTATGTTTACTAAGGATGAGTTTGATAAGTTTAAGGAAGGAGGCCACCTATCTAAAGAGGAGCTGCTTCATTACTCTGAGTTTGACCACCCTTCTTTAGATGGTTATAAAGTTCATACTAATGTTAAGAGTATTCTTAATGACCACTTCGAGATAAGTAGAGAAGGAGGCTTTAACGACTTTAAGGAAGGCTTACTAAGTTTAAATAACTCACTTAAACGTGTCTTTGTATTTGGTTCTCTATTCCACGGACAAGCCTTGTTTATGTCTAGTATCTATTCATTAGGACTAGCAGGCGCTGTCAAAGGTATGTTTGGTAAAGGTAAGCTAGGCGCTCAACACTCTTGGAAAGACTTTGAGCTAGGCTCTGGTCAGTTTAAAGAAGCATCAATGGAAGCTATTAGGTCTGGACTACAGATTGTTAATGTAAAGAGACAAGAGTTAGTTAACCCAGGTAAGGTTGAGTTAGATGACTTCTTAGACAAGCTAGGTGGTGTAGGTGTACAAGGTAAGAAAGCCTTTGGTGTTATTGATAAGGTTACTTGGGAGTTTTTACACGATAGATATAAACTAGCTGCGTACCTTAAGCATAAAGAGAAGTTGATGTCTAAAGGTATGGATGATGTTACCTCTGGTAAGAAGGCTGCTGAGTTTGCTAATGATGCCTTTGGTTCTTTAGATTGGAATGACTTTGCTACTAGATTATATAACTATGCTTACAATAAACCTGGTACTTTAAGAGGTAAGATAGCTACTAAGGTAGCACAGGCGCTCCCTGCTAATAAACGTAGGTGGTTAAACCTTGGTTTATTCGCACCTGACTGGACTATATCTAATATCAGGATTGTAGGTAAGACATTCACTGGACTACCTGAGGTTTCTGTAGCTGTAGCTAAACGTGTCAGAGACGGTAAGTGGGGTCCTAAAGAGAAAGAGATTGTACAAGCTTGGAATATGTATGCCGCTTATGCTGCCCGTGCTGGGTTCTATACTTCAGGTATGTGGTGGATGATGACTGAACTATTCAGTGATGAAGAGCCTACCATGGAAGCTTTAGGTGAGTTCTGGGGTGGTGAGACATCAGGTAAGTTAAACCTAGGAGGTGGAGAGTCTATGGTTATCTCTAAGCAGATTGCTGAGCCTATCCACTGGGTACAACACCCTCAACATACATTAATGAACAAAGCTTCTGTGGTCCCTAAGACTATAATGGAAGGTATGTTTAACAAACAGTGGTTCTCAATGAAGAAGGGCTTCCCTATGGGTCCTAGTATTGTTGATATGAACACTGGAGAGACACACTATGGTAAATGGATACTTGGTAAAGGTATCCCTATTGTAGCTAAGCCTCTAATGCAAGATGATTTAAAATGGCAAGAAAGGTTTGAAAGAACATTCACGGGTTTCTTTGGATTCCCACAGTACGGTAAACCAGAAGATTAATTAAGGAGTAATACAATGATACAAGATATGCCGCAACATCCTGATGATAACCCTGATATGAAGACTAGCTTTAATGAATGGTTAGATTATATGGAAGAGAACTTTCCTGATATTGACGCTATAAAGTTTTACGAGACTAAAGAGATTGAATACAAAGAAGATACCTCTGGTGAAGACGAAGCTTTAGAAGAGTGGGAGACTAAAGATAAGGCTATGGGGGATGGTTTTAAACAAGACAATCTAATGGGTGAAGATTGGGAGCCTGATTATGCAGCTACAGCTAAGTATGAAGGTCCTGGTAAAGACGAAGTTAAGGTTGATACCTCTGGTAAGATAGACCCTCTGCTGTTAGGTATGGTAGGGCCTAATGGTAAAGCTAAGGCAGCTAAAGGTATGTTATCTGGAGCAGGTAAGGTAATTAAGAAAGCGCTTACCCCTAAAGTAGCTAAGACTACTAAGGATGCTGCTGATAAAGCGATGCAGAAGCAAGGTGCTAAAGCAGCAGCTACAGTAGCAACTGCTCTTGGATTAGCAGGTAATAGAAACAAAGAAGGTGACTTTGTTGAAGCAGCTTCAGATACTCAAGATATGATGGAAGAAGATTGGGAAATGAACCAAGAGCCTATCGATTTAAATAAGATAGCACGTGGGGATGACTCAGTAGGTACTGAAGAACCAGAAGGTGGAGACAAAGAAGAACGCCCAGGTTGGCACAAGACTGAAGGTGCTAACTGGTGGAGTGTTAATCAAGATTCTAACTACTGGCAGACTGCAGAAGGTGCTGAAGAAGCTAAATCAATCTATGGTGAGTACCCTTCTTGGGTAAAACAACCAGAGAAGGAAGAGGTGAATTGGGCTAAGTTGTTTGGTTAGAAGATAAACCCAGACTTATCCAGACCAGCTATCTTTAGTTGTTCTATTAAGTCTGCTTCACTCCGCTTCTTACATCTACTTAGGTAGTGTTCGTAGGCATCATCGTAGCTTCCTCCTTTGGAGGCTACTTTGTCTGCGTAATCTTCTGCTAATACTTCACAAGCTTCTTTCTTATTCATTCACTATCTCCGTTTGTTGATATTCAATACGGGGATTGTGAGCATAATACTTCATAGCTCTAATCATAGCTACTTGTTTATCATTCTCAAAGTACACACCTTCTAAGGAGTCTAGCGTTGCTTTACAGTAATTATCTATGTCACAGTTGTTGTCACAGAATTGTCCACCTTTCTCAAGTTTCTTCTTCTTTGACCAAGACTTCGGCATAGCTACGTAGAACGTCATCTGGACGTATATAAGCTCCTTAGAGGGTGTGTAAGTAATATCCTTAGTAAGCTCCAGCATATCTTCTTTGAATTGAGCATACTTCTTAGGAAAGAAGGTACTCCACCTAGTTACTCTAGGTCTTGATGCTACGACTGGTGCTATTTCAAATACTACTTTCACTTTACTCTCCCCCGAAAGTTCTTACTATACTCTATTTCTCATCAAAGTAATCATAAATCTCAGGCACCTTAGGGTAGTTCTGTACATCAGCTAAGAACCTTGGTCCAGTTGAGTAGGCAAACACCTTAACATCTGGGAAACAATGCTTCTTATATATACAGTAACTACACTCCATAGCTAACTTCATGTTCCCTGACTTACCTTCAGGTACAGTATCGAAGCATTGCTCTGGGATTTGCTCATCCTTCACCATACATTTCAGGTAATCGATACGGTCTCGTATAGAATCATCATACTTAAAGCTCTCTAAGTGAGTACATAGATGTCCACCTACCTTATCAATTACTAACCAGCCACCTTCATCGTGTCCTAGAGACTCAGCGTAGCCTCGTAGTTGGTCGATATAACCAAAAGGGTCATCATTTCTAATGTTACCTTCTTTAAACTTCTTAAATCCAAAGGGTGACGCTGTCTTAACATCCATCAACATCCCATCAATTAGACAATCCATTGAACCTTTGACTCCGTTTACCTCAGCCTTATGCTGTTGATGTGTAACTTCATGTCCTGATAATGCAGCCATTGCAAGTACAAGTTCCTCAGTCGCATGACCGTATAGAAACTTCATCAACGTAGCTGGTGTCATCTGCTCAGACTTGTATTGTCTATGTCTATACCACAGGTATCTATCTTGCTTACCTATACTACTCATCCTAAGTTGTCCACCATCGTCATGCTTTGTAAGTACTTGATTCTTAAGGATATTCTTCATAGCCTCACCAAAGTTATCCACAACTTTATCCACATCTACACCTTCGGCAGCTTCATTATTTACTAACACCTTATAGATGTCTTCTACTAAATCTTCAATCTTCTTCATAACTTCTCCTAGTGAGTCTCAGCCCACGTATCTCCTACTTGATATTCAGCATCTAAGGGACAGTTCATCTCATAGTATGTACCTGCTTCTATGATGCTACCTACAGCTAGAGTTCCAAAGAACTCAGCCTTACTTTCTATTACTTCTGTTTGAATCTCATCGTGAATATTACCCACGAACTTGTAATCAATATTGTGTTGCCTAGCATAACCATCCAGTATTACTAATGCTCTCTTCATAATGATAGCACCAGCTGACTGTAACAATGTATTCAAGGCAGCATGAGGACTTCTGATGTGTAGCTTCCTACCATCTAGTCCTTCGATTGTGCCTTTCTCAGACAGCTTTGTAACTCTGTCTCGTAAATCTTTAAGTGCTGGCGTATTAGCGAGGAAGTTCTTCTTAAGTCGCTTACCATCTCCACCTGTTCCTCCGACAATCTCTCCAATCTTCCCGTCTCCAGCTCCGTACAGGAAAGCATAGATGAAAGTCTTTGCCTGACTTCTTGATTCAAGTCCTGCAGCCACTTGATTTGCTGTGTGTATATCTCCATCTACAACCTCCTTGGTGTATTTCTCATTATCCATATAGTGTGCCAGCATCCTTAACTCCAGACCTGAGGCATCACAACCTACTAACTTGTAACCTTCTCTTACTTTAAATAACTTCCTACATTCTTCACCGTAAGGACTACCACCTGCGGGTACTTGGGCTAGGTTAGGCTTACTGTGTGTCATTCTATTAGTTACAGCACCAATAGGATTAATGTAGCTGTGTATCCTATCCAGTACCCCTGCTGCTTCAATCCATGAGGACACTAAACCCAGACGTTTCTGTAACATCAGGTATCTAGCAATCAACTTACCTTCAGGGAACTCTACATTCTCTAAGATAGTCTCTGATACTTGAGGGATTCCAGTCTCAGTTAGCTCAGTAGGCTCCCATCCAAAGTGTATCAGGTGTCTTGCTATCTGTTTCCTGCTGCCTAAGTTGAACTCTGGATAGGTAATCTTACCCCATCCTTGTTCTGGGTCTAAGTAAGCTAACGCATCTAACTGATTCTGTAAGGAAACTGCAATCTCACCATCAATAGTATATGGTTTACTTGGAAAGCTTAATGGTATGAAGGTAGGTAAAGGTACGAATACTTCACGTACTTCATCCTCAGCCTTGAACATCTCAGACTTAAGTTCAGCTTGTAGAGTGATAGCATCCCTAGTATTAAACTCCCAGCCATTGAGCTTCTGTTGATGGATAATCTTAGCTACCTCATACTCCATAGTTATGGCATCTTCAGATAACTTCTGCTTAGTTAGTAAACTGTACAAGCTATAAGTAACCTTCACATCTTGGATACAATACTCAAGCATCTCTTGGTTATAAGAACCCCAAGCATCTTCTTTCTCACCGAAGTCACCTTTAGCATTACCCAGTCTCTCACCCCAAGCATCTAAGCTATGACCACCCTTACGACTTGGGCTATCCATCCTAGACATTACCAAGGTATCTTCAATATCTCCCCACCATGTGAAGTTCAATAGTCTTTCTATTACAGGTATATCAAAGTTGATAATGTTATGACCTATCAATACTTCTACTTGATTCTCTTGCAGCCAAGGTATGAAGTCTTTAATATTGCCTGGTTCAAAAGTAGTAGGCTCATCCCATCTACCTACTATCTTGGCAGCAATACACCAGATAACTGATGGGTTAAGTCCGTTTGTTTCTATGTCGAATACTACTTTTACCATTCTTCTTCTCCTCTTTAGCTTCTTTTCTTCTCCGCTGCCTAGCACTTAAGCCACGAAAGTAAGCTTTACCTACTAGTTTATTTTCAAACATTACATCTCCTCTGGTATATGAGCCACCTCTCTCAGTCTTGATGTCTCAGCATCATATTGTAGGTAGCCTGTTATCCCTGTCTCTCCTGTGTATCTGTTCTTTAGAATCCTCAAGGTTGTTGTGTTTCTAACTAACGGGTCTTCACTTTGTTGGTTACGTTCTAAGGCTATGACCATATTAGATAGCTGAGCAATACCTTGTGAACCTCTAAGATGTGATAACGAGATAGCTCCACCTTCTTCATGTGGTGTACCTGGTTGTCTTGATAGGTGTGACACAACGAACAAGCCGATGTTAGTCTCAACTACTACCTCTCTTAGCTGTGTCATTAAAGCATCGATGTTCCTACGCTCATCACCCTTAGCATCGCCTGACATTACTAGGTTAAGGTGGTCAAGTACAATCCACTTGATGTCCTGAGCCTTAGCCATTAGCCTGATACGACTGACAATCTTCTCAATGGATAACTCCTTACCATCATAGAGAGTTAAGGCTTCACCCTCTTTTCTTTCAAACAGTTCATCGAAAGCTTCTTCAGCTATCTCAGGCTTAGTAATCATACGACACTCATCTAAATGATAAGGTCGTCTAAGATGAATACCAACTAGACCATCAATGGTACGTTCATTAGTTTCTTCTAGATGAATTACCCCTACCTTGTCTGGTGTTTGAGTAAGTAAATGATATTCAAGTTCTCTAACTACAGAAGATTTACCCATACCTGTACCAGATGTAATTGTAACTAGCTCTCCCAGCCTAAAGCCCTTCGTCATCTGGTTCAAACATACCCATGGATATTCAACCGATGCTTTCTCTGGTCTATCCATCCATGTATCTTTCAGTTGTGTAGCACCTAAGATGTCCTTAGGCATCCAGCTCTTAGCGTTCCAGAAACATTCAGTAATCTCTTTAAGAAGACCAGCTTGTAACATATCACTGATGTCTTTATAACCTTCAGGGTATGACATAATCTTAATCTTCTCAGGACTGAACATCTCAATAGCTTTCTCTACTGCTTTCTTACCTGCCTCATCCTTATCAAAGGCTAAGACAATATAGTCAAAGGAATCAAGGAACTCATAGCTACCTTGTATAGACTTCTCTACACTAGAGCTGCCATTCTTCAGAGAACAGACAGCCCACTTACCATTGAATACCTCAGCTAAAGACAGAGCATCTATCTCACCCTCAGTGATAGTGATGTACTTACCACCCTTATCCCAGAGACACTCACCAAACAGACCAGTGTCTTTGAAGTTACCTTCAGTCTTGAATCCTTTAGTTGGTACATCTCTTACCTTGTAAGCTGTTACTCTACAAGCTTGGTCAGTGAATGGATAGTAATGTGTGTTACCATCCTCAGATACTCTTACCTTGTACTGCTTACAGATAGTCTCAGATATCCTACGCTTAGGAATACTACCCCAAACACCTTGGATAGGCAGCTCTTCGTTCTGTGTTATCTTCCTCTTGTATGAAGTAGTAACTTGAGCTGTAGCTTCACCTTCCCAATGCCCACACCCTTGTGTAAAGCAATGCTTATGGTCATCATATACAGCCAAGTTATCCTCACTACCGCACTTAGGACAGGCGGTATGCTTTATGAATTTACTCATTTGAATCCTCTATTGGTTTATAATTTAGTGTCACCTTGCTCGTAGGTGGTGACAACCTCACCTTACTTCTTACTGTGGTTCATCGCTAAAGAAACTAGCATCACCACCACTAGCGCCACCTTCACCCATCTCTAATACTAAGACACGTTTAACATAAGGTACTTCACCTGCTGTTGGATGCTTCTTAGTAATGTACTCGATTCTAACCTTAGTACCTGATGGTAGTTCCTTGTCCCATACTTCTGTATCAGAGATATGAACAGGTACATCATAGCGTGAAGTGAACTTACGGATAGGTTCACCATCATATTCTTTAATGACAACCCCAGCTTTAGTTAACTTAGATGCTGTGTCACCATCGAGTTGTATCTGTATTGAATACTTCCCTGTTGATTGACCTTGATACACATCATGTTGTGTTAGATGTGTTTGAAAGATAGTAGTTCCTTCTACTAGCATATACTTCTCCTTGTTTTAAACCTTATGGTTTATTGTTTTATTAAATACCTTTAACATAATCAAATGTTTCAGGCGCACTTTCACCATTGGCATAGCAATCGCTATACCCTTGGTCAAATTCTTCACGTTGTTTCTGTGTATGTAGTTCTCTTCTTGATGTTAAAGCATCCTCACCGCCCAGACAATACTCCCAGCCTAAGTGATATGCTCTACTCTTACTCGATAGGTAAGAGGCAGTGTCCTCTAGTTTGATTCTCATCCTTTACTCCTTGGTTTATTGTTTATAGTTGTTACATAATTAGGTGGTTACTAAGGGCAACCAGTCCCATACAATAGGGATTCTAACGAGGATAATCTTGAGGATATGGAACCCCGATGGTCTGTGTATGAAGCAGACTATTTAGTTATTGTACCTGAGTGTCCTCATTCATGCCTATGAAATGTACTTGCTCTGATAATAAACATATCAAGTCCTTATCATCCATAGAGTACAGTCGTTCTTCTGCTTCTCTTCTATCCTTAGCTGATACAGATATAACAGCCTTGAATGTAATAGGTACATCATAGTATTCATCACTCATCGTACAATCTCCTGCAATATTCCTCAAGGTCATTCTTGAAGTGCTTAGCATACATCTCATCTACTACTTCATTAACTGAATCCTCAGTTAGCCCAGTCTTCTCTGCTACCCAAGCTACTAAGACCATGTACTTAGCTTGGTATTCTCCTTCTATCTTCATGTTGCCCTCGCTAAAAGTAACCAATGGTCTCTATCTCCGAAGCACATACGGTCTTTAATTACTTTAGATAACTTGAGCTTGTCTCTACTGGTAGAGGTATTTATAGCAGCGAACACGTCTTTAATATCCCTCGACCTGTAGACTCTAGCATGAGCTGTGGCTTTTGAAGCTCCTATACGTTTAGCTATATCAGGTATAGTCCACTGACTACCATCACTCAATGTATATAGTTTATGAGAGCCTGTTCTAGCATGACCATCCATCCTAGGAGCAAACACCTTTGCTATATCTGAGGACTTACACAGTCTACACCTCGCTGTTGAAATACTCAGACCCGCCTTGTCAGCTACTTGTTGAGCTGTCCATACCTTACCATCTGATAGTTTGTATTGTTTAACCTTCTTCACTCCTTACCTCCTCTTATTAAATATAATAACCAAGCTTGATATAATATACTAATACCAATCAACAGTTCAAACCAGTCCCCCGAACCCATACTAATCTACCTTCTTAAAGTAAAGATGATTAGCTCTCTTGTCTCTACCTTGAGTGTACTTGATGTAACCCTCAGAGTAAAGGAAAGAGACTGCTCTCTTAACAGTAGACCTACTATACTTTAAGAAGTAAGGATGCTTGACTATCCTCTCAACGATAGTACCTGGGTGAGCTAGGATGTAGACAGCTACCATCTGTGTTACAGGTAGAGCATCCTCTAATCCTAGTCGGTACATTAATACGTCACCTCTCATTAGATGTTTCCATATTACTTCAGCTTGCTTTTGTGTTTTCATTCTTATTCTCCGTACATATCATATTAGTTTCATAGTGATTGATGACTGAGTTATACATCACATAGGCTGCGGTGTAAGCCACGAGCCTCTCCTCTTTAGGCATACGTCCTATGATGTCATCAATGTATTGGTAAGCATCTTCTAGTTTCATTGTGTTAAACAACCCATGCTCCTTTGGTTTAATGTTATCCCATTTCATATCCTACTCCTTTCTTGAGGCTACCCTAGTCTGTGGACTGTGGTCTCCTACTATTACTAAATGATTAGCGTCATACTTATCTTGTACTCTATCCCACCACCCTTTCTTATGGTGGAAGTTATCCATAGCCTCAGCCTCCTCAGGGAAAGCTAACTTCAGCTTAGCTAAGTTACGTGTGTCAGCTACAGCTAATGCTTTAGCTAAGTACCCTTTGAATGAGGTACTCCCATGTCTCTTGTACTGCCAGTCATATATAAACTGTTCACCTTTAGTTAATGTCTTCATCTCTCTCCTCCCAGTTACCGTCAACTTGTACTTCAACCCACTTAATAGTTTCTCTTAGTCTTGATACTAGAGTCTTAGCTTCTTTATAATCATCTGTAGATTCATAGCTAGTACCACTAATTAAAGTCATAGCATCACATACGCTATCCATTGCTTCATCATTAGTTATCATATCAAAACCCCAGTCTTCTTAGTTCATCGTTCTGTTCATCAGGTGTCAGCTCAGACTTATCTACACCATCCTCAACTTCATACTCAATGACAATCTCTAACTCATCTGCCTTTGATACTTGGTTACCTGCTGTGTCATAGACAGCTATTACTTGATAGTCCTGAAGACCTACCATACCATCCATCAAGTCATCAACTAAGTCATCCATATAAACTGTTCTTCTTTCTTTAACTATCATAAGCCCATCTCCTTCATACGTGCTGGCATTACTACCATGCTATTACAATTATTACAGCACTCATCATCTTCATCAAAGTATTCACCTAGTGTATTCTTCACAGGGTCAGGATTATTACCCCAGCCTTCAAAGAACTCATCACATATACAACAATTAAAATACCTTACGCCATCTCTTTCTGTACTAGCCATTATCTTTTCTCCTTTGCTACTAAATAATCTAACTGCTCTAAGAACCTCTCTTGTTCTAGTTCATCTGAGCTACCATCAGCTACTTCATCTCTCATTAATTCAAAGGCATCCGTTACAGCATCCTTAATATGAGGATACTTTCTTATAGCTTCCGCCCCTGCTTTCCATACTCTAGTTACATCACCCATTAGCTTTTCTCCTTTCAACAATGTCCTTTAGAATATCTTGGACTACATAATCCAGACTGATAGCCTGACCACTGGTTGTTCTACCCCATACAGTCATACCAAGCACCTCACCTACCATCTCACCTCGTTCCTTAAGGTCATGAGCAAACCAATCCTCTACAATCCAATGCTCTAACGCCTCACTGTATGTAGGCTCAGCTCCATCTTCTTCAAAGGATTCATCTACCTTCCACATTAACTCAGACAAGTCTTCGTCACTAACCCCTTGTACATCAGAGTTATATAAAGCAGAGATTAGATAGCTTACGTTGTAGATAATAACATTACTTACCATCTGGTCTAGCTCTCGCTCGTGATACTGATACCATGTAGGAACTTCAGTCTTACCTTCAGCCCATAACTCTTTCATCTTACCCATTATCATTCTCCTGTTCTTGTATATACATTAGCCTATCATCAAAGGCATCCCACATCTGATTGGTTATGAAGTAAGTCAAGGCATCTAAATCCTTGAACTCCCTACCTGTATCAACGTGTATAAACTTCACTCCTTCTTTATCATACTCAGGATACTCTTCCACTATCTGGTCTTGTACCATCTGTTCCATTGGTCCTAATCTCATAACATACTCCTATTAATAATGTTGATTCATCTTAGCACCGTGTACCTTGATGAACATATCACTGACATACTGGTCAATGTCTGACCACTGTGTCTCCCATTCTTTACCCAGCTTAGCAATGTCTTCTTCAACAGTTGAATGTACACTGAATAGGTTATCAGCTAGTATCATTCTAGTAGCTGACTGTTCTACTACCTTATCTAAGTAGTCTCTTTGCTTCTTATTAAACTTCATAATAATCTCCTAATAATCCCAGACTAATCTCACTCTGTTTGATGCGTCCTCGCTTTGCTCAGACTAATCCAACCACCTACCTACCAACTATAAAAGATAGATAGACAATCATAATTAAATACTGAACAATAAAAAGGGAGCTATTAACTCCCTAGATTAATTACTTCTTAGCGAAGCGTGCTTTAGCTTGAGCTACTAAGTCTGTTGAGCTTTTAGTAACCTTACCTTTAGGTACATAGTCTGGATAAACAGCTACGATTTGCTTAACAATCATACTACGTTCCTCTTTCCATTCATCCATTTGAGCTTCAGCTTTAACTAACTCTTGCTCCCAATCCCCTAACTTAGGAGAAGATGATTCAGGATTAGATTCTAATTCTTTAATCATCTTAGACTCAAACTCTTGAGCCTTATCTAAATTTAATTTATAGAAGTAATCACAAGTTGATACATTGTTTTCAGCGAGTCTCTTAGCGATGAAGGGATTAGACGCTTCGTTAAATGTAATTTCTGTTATTTGTTGGGTTGCTTTAGTTTTCATTTGTTTATCCTTTTATTGATTTATAAGTTGTCCTAAGACATTCAAGAGAGAACATGCCAACGGTTCTTAAGTCAACCTAATGACCGCAGGTGTGCGTAAGAAGACACAACATAAGATTAGAGATGTTAACAATAGACCAACAACTGAAGACCTCTAAACGAGGATTATTAGGTTGACTTAAGGTTCTTGGTATGTTTGACTGCCGAAGGGCTTAGGACAGCTTGTGAATCAAGGATAAACAAAGGAAAACTAAAGCTACAAATAACATAAATTACCGAAGCGTCTAATCACCGCTAAGTGACTGAAAACAACTGTATCAACTTGAGATTACCTCGTCCTCCTAAACACCTATCCTCCTAGATTAAGTGTTTGAGTCTAAGATGATTAAAGATATCTAATCGTTAATCATCTCTAAGTTAGGGGATTGAGAGCTAAGTTAGTAGCTTAAGTTCTTATGGATTAATTGATAAGGAACAGTATGATTGTTTAATCGGTTTATCCATGTACCTAAAGGTAAGGTTACTCAACATACTTAGTAGCCAAGCTTGCTTGCTACAGAAGTACTAGGGTGTTAATAGATACCTGAATATGAAGTGTTTAATCAATATAAACAATAGTATTCAATAGTCTAATGATTGTCTATCACTTAATCATTCATTCAAGGATACTACGATTACTACAGACACTCGGGTATCTACTGCTCCCTTAGAACCACTACAGGGGGGGCCCGTGAGGTGAGTCAGACTGTAATATTA
>Ga0209449_1000999_pt1 | contig 16163 bp, 17 predicted proteins | sample SaaInlV_100m_DNA_5_FD_184671 | JGI IMG/M metagenome (GOLD analysis project Ga0209449, IMG submission 184671) | Marine microbial communities from expanding oxygen minimum zones in the Saanich Inlet - Saanich Inlet SI073_LV_200m_DNA (SPAdes) (version 2) | ecosystem: Environmental > Aquatic >...
AGTTAACTAATGAACACTCTTGATAAATGCTTAGATGCAATAGAAGCTAGACAGCTAGAGAATATGGTTCATCCTCTTCTTAATCCAGACTCTAAACACTACAGTATGGTTGATGGAATTGAAGCCATTAGCAGAATGGAAGATATGTATTCTAAACATGAGTTGCAGATATGGGCTAAGATAACTGCTATGAAGTATAGACTTAGAATTGGGAACAAAGATGATGCTCACAAGGAAGTGAATAAGATAAAGACATATGAGGCTTACTATGAATACTTAGAAGCTCAATTAAAAGGAAATATACAATGGGAAAAATAGTAATTAAATTTAACAAGAAAAACAAAGCAGAGTTCGATATTGAAACAGATAATGATTCACAAGCTTTTACAGCACTATTAGGATTAGAAGCCTTTATAGCTGCTAAGAGTGACTTGCCAGTGTCAGAGATAAGAAGTATTATGGATGAGATGAAGCAAGACTTAGAAGTAAAGGATAAATAATATGCTTCCTATAGAAACAAAGAACCCTATGTTCGGATTGTATTTATATCCTACTGCTAAAGAAATCATGGAGAGACAACAAGACATAGGTTGGTTTGCTCAAGAGATTAAAGTAGAGAAAGATATACAAGATTATAAAGTGAACATGGATACTCAGTCATATGAGCTAGTCCTTGTTACACTACAGTTGTTTGTAGAGATAGAACAGAATGTAGGAGACATTTGGACTAAGATAGAGAGTTGGTTTCCTCACTCAGAGATAGAAGGTGCTTGTAGTGTTATAGCTTCAATGGAAAAGTCAGTTCATGCTTTCTTTTATCAGAAGATGTCAGATGTATTGAATGTTAATCCTGAAGACACACTCAATGCTCAGAGTACAGTTGTAGCACTTAGAGATAAGTTAGAGTTTCTTAACAATATTCTAAATAATGCTTCAAACAACAAACCATTAACACTAGCAACAGTAGCTATGATTGAACAAGTCCTTCTGTTTAGCAACTTTGCTATGCTTAAATCGTTTCAAGCCAATGGTAACAACTTAATACCTAATACTATTTCTGGTGTTGATTATGTGGTTAATGATGAAGTTCTTCATGGAGAGTTTGCTTCTTATCTATTTAATACTTATGTTGATGAGCAAGGAAGTCATGCTAGTCCACAGCTAAGAAGCGATATTCATATGGTTGCACATCAAATTATACAACATGAAGATGCAGTAATAGACCATTTGTTTTTAACTAAAGACAGATATATAAACGGTGTTAACAGTAACCAGCTGAAGAGTTTCATTAGACATAGAGTTAATTATGTTTTCAACTCAATCGGTATGGAAGACAAGTATCAAGTTGAAGATGAGACAATCGCTAAGTGGTTTTATAAAGGTGCTAATGCTATTAAGATGCATGACTTCTTCGTTAAGGGAACCAACTCATATAGCAGAACATGGAGTGAAGACTCTTTTACAAGATTAGGGGTAGCAAAATGATAGACACAAAGTATGAAGAATATAGTAATGAGAGAAAAAGATTACAGTCAATAGGAGAAGCTCCTGAATGGTTGTCAACAGCTGGTTATCAACTGTTAATGGATAAGAACTATCTGAAACAATGGGAAACTCCTAGAGGTTCTTATGAAAGATTAGCAACTAGAGCTGCTGAGTTGACATCTAAGAATGTAGACCCTAATGAGTTTGGCTATGAGACTTGGTACGAAGCCTTCTATGCTGTACTGTGGAATGGTTGGCTAAGTCCTTCTACTCCAGTGCTAACTAATTTAGGAACAGATAAAGGTCATCCAGTATCTTGTAGTGGTTCTTATCCTGAAGATTCTATCAGAGGTTTCTATGAAACAAGAATGGAACTAGCTCAACTTACTCAGAGAGGTTATGGCACTTCAGTTGTACTAGACCATATCAGACATAGAGGTGCTCCAATATCTAAAGGTGGTAAAGCTTCTGGAGTTACTCAACTACTTAAAGGTGTAGTTAGAGATATGCAAGAAGTATCTCAAGGTAGTTCTCGAAGAGGTTCTTGTGGTCAGTACTTAGATGTTATGCACCCTGACTTCGATGAAGTATGTGAACAGCTCTTAGCTGACGATGAAGGGCTAAACATTGGTTGGACTATGACTGATGCCTACAAAGAGTTATTTAGCTCTAACCCTGAGAGAGCAGATAACATTTGGAGAAAGACACTCAAGACCAAGATGGTTAAAGGTAAAGGTTACTTCTGGTTTAAAGATAAAGTTAATCGTCATAGACCACAGATGTATCAAGACAAAGGTTTGCTTGTTCACAATAGTAACTTATGTGCAGAGATTAATCTATTCAATGATAAAGACCATACATTCACTTGTGTTCTATCTAGTGTTAATGTTTCTAAGTATGATGAATGGAAAGATACTAAGCTACTACAAATATCAGCAATCTTTTTAGATGCAGTTATATCTGATATGTTAGAGAAGGCTAAGACTGAAGTAGGTTTTGAGAAGGTAATTGCTTTTACTGAGAAATCAAGAGCTATTGGTTTAGGTGTACTTGGTGTATCTACTTACTATCAAAAGAATAGTTGGGTATTTGGAGGTTTACAATCAAGAATGTTTAACACTAAGTTCTTTAAAGAGATGCAATCTGAAACACTATTAGCTTCTCAATATATGGCTAAAGCTGTTGGAGAACCTGAATGGTTAGAAGGCTACGGAGAAAGATGGTCACACAGAACTGCTTTACCTCCAACAATGTCAACATCAATACTTCAAGGTGGTGTTAGTCTTGGAATAGAACCAGTGTTTGCTAATGTATATGTTCACGATACTGCTGGTGGTGCTGTATATAGAGTTAATCCTCCATTCCTACAGTTGATGAAGAACCGTGCTCAATACAGTGAAGAGACTATGACTAGAATAGCAACCAACAATGGTTCAGTTCAAGATGAAATATGGTTAACTACTGAAGAGAAGGCTGTGTTTAGAACAGCATTTGAAATTAGACAAGATGATATACTTGAGATGGCTTCAGCTAGGCAACCATTCTTATGTCAAGGTCAATCAGTAAACCTATTTTTTGATAACTCAACTACTGAACAAGAGATTTCAAGAGTACATAACATAGCATTTGAAGATGAATACATCTTTAGTTTATATTACATTCGTAGTCTTAATGGTGTTTCAAAACACAAAGTAACTGAATGTTCAGTTTGTGAAGGATAGCAAGTGAAAGCAACTTTATTAATGTCAACAGAACAAAGTCTTATTGGAGAATGTGCAAAGATTTGCTATGCTTCAAAAGCATTAGGAGATGATGGAAAGGATATAACTTCTTCCATCGTTCATGGTCACGGTCATCTAGCTAGTCTTCGCTTCGCTTATGCAACCATACATATAGAAGGTATCTCGGTTGCTTGTCAGAACCAGATGGTTAGAAGTAAGCACTTAGACTTTATGGTTCAATCTAAAAGATATGTTAGTGCCGATAAAGGAGAATTTCAATTCATTATGCCAGAAGGGCTAGATGATATTGAAGAGCTTACTATGAAAGAGACATGGGAAACATTGCTGGAAACCTACAAAGCACTATTGAAGATAGGTGTAAAGAAAGAGGATGCTAGAGCTATACTACCAGCTAACACATCAACTAAGATGAATGTCACTGGCAACTTACAAGCTTGGTGGAGTTTCTTTGAACTAAGATTAAACTCTCATGCTCAAAGGGAAATAAGAAATGTAGCCATAGATGTATATGGTCTACTGAGAAAAGCTTATCCTTTAGTTTTCACAGAAGAACTATTTGTAAAACTTAGTTAGAAATTATCTCCATAGTTGTTGGACACTCTTTGTGTCTGACCAAATACATTCAGAGTAAACTGTAAGTTGTCCTCAGCTTCTTGCTCTTTGAATGAAGCCATTCCAAATTCCTCGTCATCAGACATATGTTCAATCATATAAATAACCCCATTTGCAAGACTATCAATTCTATCATCCGCTCTAAGAGACTCTCGTTCTTTAGTTATCTTACTCCACTGGTATGTAAAGCTATTAACAACAGAACCATTCTTGTCTTTATCTAATGTATCTTTATCGACAATCAACCTATGCTGATTAGCTAATGGTTCAAGAGCTTCAATAATACGAACTTCTTTCTGTCCTCTAACATTCACTTCTACAAGCTTTGTCTTTGGACTTATCATTCTTAAATGAGGTTCTAACATCTTAGTGAACATTCCTCCACCCCAGTTTTCCTCAATCAATAACTCATCAATCTCATAATCCTTACATAGTGTGGCTATGTTAATCATGTTCTCGTCTTCGTAACCACCTTGTAAGCCAGTAATCTTCTTCAAGAATAGTCTAGTGTTTAGAGAGAATATCAAACTGATACCCATCTCATCTTTACCTTTACCAGATGGGTCAAGTGATAACAACTTCATTTCATATGGTGCAACTTCAGGAGCTACGAAAGATGGAGCAAATAGCTTATCTGCTTTGAAACCATTGTGCTTAATATATAAGTTGTTCTCAGGCATAGAAGAGTGAGATATTTTAAGTGGAGCAACATCATTATCTATATCCATAACAATCAAGTCACTAAGCTTGAGAGGAAATCTTAAATCATCAGCATCAGATACATCAAGTTGGTACTGAAGCTTGTACTTAGACTTACCAATACGAACCTTCTTAGACATAAGGAACTCTTTGTTTAATCGTTCATCAACAGCAAGCCCTATTAAGCCCTCTGCAATCATATCTTGGACAAAAGGTGCTAAACCACCAAAGTAGTTTGCATCGTCTTCAGGAACCTCTGCTGGTATAAAGAATGGTACAACTCCTCTATCAATCCAATCAACATACATAGAACTCATAGAGTGTGGAGTACAACAAGTAATAGACTCATCTTTACCAGACATCAAAAGGTTTTGAGCTTCCATACAATATGTATTATTCTTCTCCATCATAACTGTAGACTCAACAGACTGAGCAGTTTCAACATCATCATAGATTACAAGTGAAGCACGGAACCCAGCTAGCTGATTACCAGCACCAACAGCATAAACAGAAGCACTATCTGAAGCACCAGCACCAGCAACATCAAACATCTGTGTAGAAGTTCTTTGCTTATTGTGTTGTGGCATCATTGGTTTAGTTAATGGAAGTAGACCTATAAGCTTCTTTACAAACTGAGTGTAAGACTTTGCTCTATCAGAACCAGCAGACATAACAAGTATCTTTTCATTTGGGTCATTTAATAATCTCCAAGTGATATAGATTTGAGATGTTAGAGATTTAGATAATCCCCTCATGGCTGCAACTAGTCTGTGCGGGTTACTTGTATCAGACATAAACTTAGCCATCTCTAGTTGTGCTCTAGTTGGAGATGGTAGGTTAAGATATGCGAAACAATAAACATAGAAACATAAGAAGCTATCTTCTAATGAAGCATTAGTATAGTACTTGTCATCTTCGTTTACAGCACCCCAAGGAGTTTTGTTTAATCTATCTAAGTAATAATCAAAGTTAAATCTTGTCAGCTTTTTTCCTTCTATCTTGTGCTTCTTTAAGTCTTCTCTTTATATCATCCTCTTCTGTGCTTACAGCTTTCTCTGATATAACATTGTTTTTAGCTAGGTAGGATACAACTGTATTTAAAGCTGGTAGCTCTTCAGTAGTATCATCTGATAAGCATTCTATCATCTTTTTTCTTACAAGCTCATCTAGCTTATCTAAGTCTTCTTGTTTACCCATTAGTATCCTCCCAGTTGCATTAGTTGTTTGTTATGGTTTACTACCGCTGGGTCAAAGAAAGACTTAACAGCTGAGATACCTAGACCCTGAGGAGCATTCATCATAGAATACATAAGGATTGTATCTTCATCCATACCCTTATCCATCAACTCATTACGAGCATTTAGACCTATGTATGTTCCACCTATACCACCCATAAACTGTATAGCACTGTATTTATCTGCTCTCTTTATACCTTGAATACCATGTAAATTGAACTGTTGCATCGGATAAGCTACTAGAGTTGTGATAATTCTACCTAGTGAACTTGTTCTTGCAAACAAAGGAGTTTCCCCTACTGTTGTTTCTGGAGTGATAGCTTGGTTCATATTAAACATCATCTCTTGGTAGTCATCTTTAACTTTTCTAGGCATAGCTTCTAAGTCTACTTTCTGAAGAACTTCATTCTCATCAAATACCATATATGGTTTCAATGCTTTCATTCTAGCTTCACTTATACCAAACTCAGTATATCTTTCAAGTGGTATTCCGTTCTCCATACCATTGGCTATTCTACCTAGCTCTTCAGTATGAGCAATCTTATTGGCAAGTTGTAGTAAATCAGTGATACCTGATAGACCTGAGAAGTAAACAATCAAGTCTCTAAATCTCATAGTGCCTTCTCTGAATTGTGAAAAAGCAGTTTCTCCACTCTCCACAAACTCATTAGAAAAACCTCTATGTGCATACTTGAGATTAATTAAATCTGTTCCTCTACCTAATGAACCTATCTTGGCAAGTTGGTTAACCATCTCACTACCTTTGCCATATTTAGAACTCATAGCTTTACCTATGTTATTTAAGCCATTAAAGAAACCATTGGAGAATAATGTTTGGATTATCTCTGTTGGTGTGGAAAGGGCAACCAAAGGAAGCTTACCACCTAATGTAATGTCTTTCATAGCATTTGAAATAGTATGCAAGAAGTCATTATCAACTGGCATTGGTTCTCCCATAACCAAAGACTTAATCTGTTTAGCTTGTCTACCTAACATTCCATCTTGTTCAGCAACCTTGAGTATCATGTTATCAAGTTTAGTCATTGAAGTAATACCTTCTCTTGAGAGGGCTGCTGAAGAATACATCTGGTTTCCAAGCTTATCAATAACAGAAGCAGAACTTCTATCTAGTACAGCATTGAATGTTAATCCTTTTATACCAAGACCATCAACTCCCTCTTTAAGAACTTTCATATCCATATCTATTCTAAACTTAGCTCTATTGGTTCTGTCTTTAACACCAGTGATAGCATCAAGAATATCATCAACTTCTTCGCCTTCTTTAAAGACATTCTTATCTGATAGCATTGCAATTACTTCAGACTTAGCATTAGCAGTTGCATCTTGTCCAGCAGTTCTCCAACCTTGAACTAACTTCTCAGCTATCTTTCTAGCACCTTTGCTTTTGATTGATTTAGCTAACACATCTGTAAAGGCTTCAACTTGATTGTCTGTCATAGTCTTTAAAGCATCTTGTATTAATGCTGTTCTCCAAAGTCTAGGAACATAGTTAGGAGTGAAGGTTACTTTCTCAAAACCATGAGTTTTATATTCTTTGTTGGCTATAAGCATATCAGCAAACTTATCATTCATTAGCTTAACAACATCATTAACAGCTTTGCTATCAGATTTAACTAGACCTTCTTTTACATCTAGTACAAGCTCTCTAAACACTTCCATCTCGTTAGTGTTGTTAAGTATCTTATCTTCAGTGATACCTTTCTCTTGCATCCATAACCTAAAGTTAGCTGTCTCAGACTTGTTGTAATCAGCAATAGCAGCTTTAAACCATTCATTCTTCATAGTCATAGCTCCACCACCGAAGTCTTTATTGTAAAGCATCTTCTGTATAAACTCACTAGCACTACCACCAGCTTTCAGGAAAGGTGCTGAAGTTGAAAACAGTTGTGAGTAAGCTTTCTCTGCAATAGCAGCAGCAGACTTTCTCCACTTACCAGCATTGTTCATACCTTCTTCATGTACGATACCAGTTGTAGCTTTAGCCCAAGACTTCTTTAGACCTTCCATCTTGCCACCAACTCCAGTTTTTGAAGTAGCCAATGCATGAATAGCTTGTCTGTTAGCAAGACCAAATACAGCCAGCACAGTGAGTAATAAAGCAGTAGCCATTGTTCCAGCATCATCTCCATCACTTGCAGAAGCTCCAGTTGCACCAAGAACACCAGCAGTAACAAGTATCTTCTTATTATGAGGACTTAGTTTCTTGTACCACTCAGTCTTCAAGACCTTAGTATTACCAACTTTAGAACTAATCATATCTTCTATGGCTTTTACTTCATCTGGAAACTTACTTCTAATGCCTTCTACATGACCTCTAATTCCTTCTAGGTACTCTTTGTCAGGATTAGTCTTAACGAAGTCTTCTATAGCCTTTATATGCTGTTTAGGCTCAGCTAAGTAATGGTTAAACATTTCATCTACTTCAGCTTTCTTGGGAGCTTCATCAATAGACTTCTGAATATCTATAATCTTATCAGAGTATTCCTTCATTGTTTTAGAATGACCTTCATCTATAAGTCTCAACTCTTCATTAACTGCTTCTATTTCTTTCTCTAGTTTAGCAATGGCTTTAGTTCTTCTAGTTATCTTTGACTTAGTAGAAGTTGGTTCAGCTACAGCTTCATCTAGTTTAGCCTTAGCTGCATCTATCTTAGCTTGTATTTCAGATTGTTTCTGCTTAGGAGCTTCTATAGTTTGCTTTCTAAACTCTCTGGCTTCTTCTTGTTTTATCTGAATGTTTCTCTGAGCTTGTTTTTCTGCTGGAGATACTACTTCAGTAACTATGTCATCAACAGCTTTAGCTTCAGCCTTAGCCGCTGGAGTTATAACCTCTGCTGTCTTTGGTGCTGGTAGTAATAATCTCTCCGTTGGAGCTGGTAACTCGAAAGACTTTGATACTCTTCCATTCTCTGCAACCTCTTCCATATTCTTAGGAGTTACAAATCTAGTTAGTGATGTTCCAGCTGTTCCATATATTAATGTATCTATGGCTGCATCCATCATGTTGTATTCGTCACTTACTGCTGAATGCCAAAAGTTAATAGCTGTCTCAGTTCCATATTCAGCACCAGCTATGAAGGGAGTAGAACTTGCTACTTGAGCAACCTTAGAACCTTTAGCTATAGATTGAGCTGTCTTTGCTGTCTTATACAGAAGTGCTGGAGCACCAATACCAACCACAACATCTGGAGTAGCAAGACTAGAAGCTACAGTGGTTAACATTATTTCTTTTTCTGTTAATGCTTTACCAATATAACCATTAGTCTCTGCATCTTCTTTAGCCCAGTCAACTCTAGCCTGTAAACCATCAATGGTTTTACTACCTTTTATTAATGGCATATACTCTTGTGGTAATCGCTGTTCATTTAAAATAGAGTGAGCTAGAGTATCTTTTATCTCTATACTATCTCCAGTTGTATCAGCTTGAGCAAATCTATCACTTCTTTCAGCCTCATCTAACCAATCGAAGAACCAGTTAGATTTTAGTGCTGTCTTCTTTAGTGCCTTATCTCTCTCTAAACTAAACTTGAAAGTGTCAGGCTCCATAGTAACTTGGTTATCTATATTGCCTTCTGCTAGAGTTTCATTCCTCTTAGCTACTTCTTCTTTGTTATCTAGTTCTTGTTCTACTTTATCTACTTGGCTAGTAAGACCACCACCTAGATTGAAGTCTGTACTAAAGCTAGACTCAAGTGGTGTATAGTCTCTGTTTTCTTGTGGCTCTGCCATATTAAATCCTATTTCTTTTTATTATAGGCATCTATAGTTATATCGCCTAGACTCTTTACTTGACCATTAGCACTTTTATACATAACTCTATAACCAATGTTAATAGAACCACTAGCACCATGACTTCTAAATGCTTCAAGCATAACATCTCCTTTGTCGATACCTTCAGCCTTCAAATATGTATCCATAAGAAAATCAAACTTACCTTTAGTCATGCTCTTCGGAAGTAGAACTCTTTGGTTATCTCTAGTAATATTTCCACTAACTAAGTCGTAGAACTCATAACTATCTACAAACTTCTCAATATCATCTTCGTTGTATTCTCCCATATAAACACTTTGAAGAACATTATTAAGGTTGGTTGCACCTCTTGAGTTGAATGTAGTCATCATATAGTTGTTACCAGTTTTAACATCATCAAGTGCTTTATTCCACATAGTTATAGCATTCTTTGGAGTCATCTGCCAGTCTAGTGTGCTTCTAGCAAAATCCTTAATAGCATTCTCTTTTTCTGCTGTAGGCATTTCAGTGTCTTTATCTAGTTCTCTAATGTGGCTAGCCAGAACAGCTAAGTTTCTCTGGTATCCAGCGAACTGGTTTACATTTGCGGTTAACTGATAATCTCCGTACTGAACAAATTGTCTAATCTCATCTCCAGACATTGTAGAGATGTTAGTTTTGTCTTTAATTACTTTATCATAGAAGTCAAATATCTTTGGAGTTCCACCATCTAATGTTTCTTGTAATACATCAGCTTTATATAGAGTTTGTTGAAAAGTCTTCTTGCCTTCATCTGTAGTCACATCACTGCTTCTAAGGTTGGTTGCTGTTAGACTTATTTCATTCTTATAGATGTTATCATACTGAGTATCTTTTATTACATAAGTGTTTCCATCTTGAGCAGTTCTAGTCGTACCCTCCTCTACATTTCTCTTAGCATCTTTAATGCTTAACTTACCAGTTATAACACTTTGTATCTCTGAACCAATCTGGTCATTATTCTCTTTGATTATGGTTGCATCTTTCAACACTTTGTTTATTCTAAGTTTATCAGCTGGAGTAAATGCATTTGAAGCCAACATCCAAGTAGACTCTGAAACGAATTTCTCAACTGCTTCAGGCTTAACTGGCTTGTTGTTATCTAATAAATCAATCACTTCTCTCTTGTGTCTCGTAACGAAGTCAGTAACCAAATAAGAATTAGAACCAGCTGTTTTAGTTTCTTCTCTGTAGATTTGCATTATCTTTTCGTTATCAACTTCATTCAGTAATCCGAAGTTCTCTTTTATCTCTCTTTGAAATTCTTCTCCACTACCAACATAGTGATGGTTAACTCCATTGTCATCAGTGAATGGTTTGCCTTTATGAATTAAACTGTGAGCTTTACTTGTTGCAAGACTCATATAGGCTGTGTGAGCAACATTAGCTTGCTTCTTAATGAATGTATCAGCTGCTTGTCTAGTTGAGCTTAAATCACTAGCTATCTTCTCGTTATCAGTACCTAATACAAGTTTGTATTTCTCATTAACCAATGCATTAACGGACTCTTGATTTATGTTACCAGCTTTATCATAATAGACAGCATGATTAGTATTCATCTCTTTTTCTAAGCTTGTTCCAGCAGCGGCTAAATATAAAGAAGTAACACTTTCTGGGTCTAGTCCAGCAGTCTTATATCTTTGTTTGTATGTTGCTAAATTCTTAGCACTAATATCAGCACCTAGAAATTCAATTTCATGTGTAACATCTCTTTTGGTTTCATCTTTGAATAATGCAACCTTCTTAGTGTTATTAACTGTCTGGTTTCTTAATAAGTTGTCGTAAGCTGGTGATGCATAGGTATCTTTAAAAGCTTGATTAGCTAGCTCATTATCACCAAAGTGACCCTTAGTCATGTGCTTTTTATATAATGCTTCTTCATTTCTACTCTTAGCAACCATCATGGAAGATGTCTGTGGCTGGTCTGCATAATAAGCAGCTATTTGGTTCATGCCTGACTTATACTCAACTAGGTTATCTGTACCAACTCTTTCACCAGCATACTTAGAAGCTTGTTGCATTTCTTGTACTACATTAGCAGAGCCTTTACCTATGTCGTTCCATAATTTAGCTGAGTTGTCTACACTCTTAGTAGCCTGAATTGAAGAACCTCCAGCAGAACCTACTGCTCCACTATTGGCATTTTGCACCTGAGTTGTTTGTTTGGTTCCTGCGAGAGAAGCTAGAGTTGTAGCCATTAGTTATCCTTTAGTTGGTGCAATACCGAAAGCTTTACTTCTTTCAGACATTGGAATCATGCTTAATGTTTGGTTCATTACATTTAATCCACCAGCCATACCAGCTGCAATAGAGTTAGTTCCTACAGCTGTTCCACCTAGTAGTATTGAATCAATCTTGTTCTGTATCTGTACTTGAGCTGTATCCATACTCATAAACACATTTCGTTTAGTTGCATTACTAGCAGATATGATATTAGCTCTATCCATGTTCTCAGTAATAAAAGCTTCCTTAATAGCCATAGCTGTAGTTCCACCAGATGTACCAGTTTCCGCAGCTGCTGTTCTAAGTAGTGCTTCTTCTTTCATGGCTATTAAACCTCTCTCAGATAGCTTATCACCTAGTACATGGTTTATGTTGTTAATCTGCTCAGCATTCTTCACCTGTTGAAGTTCAAAACTTGTCATAGCATTACCAGCATTCTGCATAGCTGATTCAAAGTTAAAGTCTAGTTGTGCTTTAAATGCATCTGTTTCAGCAAACCCTTGAGCAACAGCACTAGCAGTTTGTATTGCAGCAGCATAACCAGCATATGATGAACTACCACCTTGCTTGCTAATTGAACCTGCTTTAACTCCTCTAGATGTACCAGCAGCATCTAAATTATAAGGGTTACCTACTGTTCCGTAATCGTCACCTAGTCCCATAAAATATCCTTTAATGTAATTTTATCATAATACCCACCGAAGTGGATACTATTGAATATTACTATGTTCCTTTATTTTATAAATCTGTATAGCAGCAGATGGAGCAGAAGCCCAGCTGGCTACTGCTGGAGTTGCAGAAAACAAACCACCTGAATTATTTCCAGTGCTATCTCTCATTACTTCAATAGTTAATACATCATTAGCTGATGCTGTAAATTGTATTGAGCTAGACCATGGTACAAGCGTATCAGCACTATCTACTTTAGAAGCTAGAGAATTACCTATCTGTGTTCCATTAATTAAATATCTATTTAATAGAAAAGATGTTCCAGTAGAACCACTTCTTCCATACTGAAAGAATGGAGATATTATATACTCTCCAGCTGTTTTAAATGTAATTGCTCCAAGAGCAGACAAGTCAACATCATCAGTAGTCTGGAATGCTCCAAACTCAACCTGAATAGGAGAGTCAACAACTGTTGGCTGTTGTGAAGCAGCTAAACTCGTTGCAGTAATTAGTTCTGTATGACTTGCGTTTAATTCAGCTATTGCATCTGTATTTGCATCTACTTGAGTTATCGCTAAGTCAATATTAGTGAATGCAGTATCTAAACTATCTGATACATTCTGTCCAGTTGAAACTAGGTTTACTATCTGTGACCATAGTGTTCGTGCTAGTGGTGTTGCCATTCTTTATCCTTTAAATTGTTGTATTCTATTATTCTTTCTATCTCTTACATCTAAATGCAACCAAGATACACCTATCTCTATGCCACCTATATATGGAAACTCATCCTGATGATACAGGATATAATTTCTAATCTCCTCTGTAGTATACTCAGAGAAGATACAGTCTACAGCTTTACCTATTGAGTGTTGTGAACCTTCTGAATAGTATTTAGAGTCTTTAGTTCTAAGACCACTCCATCCCCTTTCTCCACCCCATTGGTAATTATTTATGACCATTGTACCATTTGGAAACTTTTCTTTTAATAAGTCTATAGATTCAATCAACTTGTCATCCATCATATCCCATAGTGAATCTTCATGCACTATCTGATATAAATGTACTGGAACTAATTCAAATATTTTGAATGTTTTTGATTTCATCCTACCACCACCTTTGCTATTACACTAACCAGAGCTATTAAAACAACTCCAATAGCTTTCCATATTAGGTTCACTTTATCACCTATGCCTTGTATAGACAATGACTGAGCCTCATCATTATTTAAATGCTGTGAATGCATCTTCTCCATCTTTATTGGGATAGCATCTACTTTGTTCTCCACATTCTTAATCCTAAACTCTAAGAACTCTTTTAACTGTTCTATATTGATACTATCGTTCATGGTACCTATCCTTATGAGTGTTATAGAAGCTTTGAAGAGTAACACCTGACCCAGTGTTCTCATATAAATATAAGTCAAGAAATGCATCTAGTAAAGAGTTAGCTAAAACTTGAGAGTTTTTATCAGCTGGACTTTCAGAGTGGCATTCAACTAATGCTAACATTGTGAAAATCATGTGTGTAATATCTCTGCCTGAACCAACAGTACCTATAACTTCATCATTCTTATCTCTTACTACATTCTTAAATACTTCTAACACTAGAGGGATTCCACCACTAACTCCATATTCAATAAATCTCTTTCTGTGTCCGTGTTCTATCGTAACAACATCGCTACCAGCACAATACCCTCCAAAGTCGTGATTGTCTACACCAAATATTTCTATGGCTCTAGCACCTATTGTCATATCATCCTTACCTATTGGTGCATCATCAAATAGCAAACCATCTCTAAGGGCTTTATTAGCATAAGCATACTTACCATCAGTATACTTGAACCATAACATATCAGGTATTACATCACCTATATTGGTTAATGACATACAATAGAACTCAGCTTTCTTCTCAGCAGCCTTTAGCTTTGCTTCATACTCAGCCATTACTTGTTGCATTGGTTTAGCTAGTTCTTCTTTAAGTTCATCAAACCCTTCTCTAACTTCTGCAATTACTTGATACTTACTAGAGTTGAGTTGTTTACCTAATGTCTTTATACCACTAGGGTCGTTCATAAAACTTATAATAGACTCAAGCACAATAATCCTTTTATTTATTTGTTATTATATCGTAACTATTTAGTTCTTGCTTTCTTAAATGACTCTATGAATCCACCAGAGTAATAGAAACTGAATATAGCCATTGCTATCCAGCCTAAGTTAAAGACTGCTACAAGCTCCATATACCCATCTAGTTTTGGTTCATTGAAGAAGTATATAAGTACACCTACCCAGAATGCAGCAAAGAAGTTTACAGCAAACAATACAGCTAAGTATCTCTGAGCAAGTTGAAAGTTACCATTCTTGGTTAGTGTTTCAAACTTGAACTCTATAGCTTTCTTATTTAGCTCTTTCTTCTCTTCTTCCGTAAACACCAAAGCATCACCAGTAGATACTATTGCATTAACCGCAGTGTCTATAGAGCTGGTTGAAAATATATCCATGAAGCCCATTATCTTATACCTATAGTTATAAATATAAATGCAACAGCAAACAAAACACCTGAGAGATTAGCAACCATATCATATATATCAGGTGTACCTTTCTTCATCCATAAGTCCCATCCAAGCTCTTTAGATATACCTATAGATAATGCAACCATAATTGCAAGTGAGATATTATATAGTAATAGATAGGCTGCAAACATTAGTGCCATACTTCCTAAGAAGTGTAACTGTTTATCTGATTGTATTTTCATTTGTAATCCTTGTATTCATGTTTATATTCTTTACCATAAGCCCTAGCTTCTACTTCAAACCTATTATCTTTATATCCTACATAATATAGCTCTTTAAAGTATCTATATAGCCATTTAAAGAAACCTAACTCTTCTATCTGCTTAACATGATATACCTCATGTGCAATTACATAAGGTAAATCTTCTGAATCTTCTCTAGCTATAGCCCACTTATTGATAGTGATACCATAGCCAAAAGGCAAGATGTATTTAGGGACTATAAATATTTTCATACTATACTTTTGGATAAGTCATCCAACCTCATAGTAGGAAACAAAACATCATATTCATCTTGCATTATCTTATCCTTTAATCTTATAGTTAAGACATTTACCGAACACACCAGTTTTTACACTGTTTCCATTCAGGTCTGTAAGTGTCCCATTTGTGAGTTGAGAGAAAGTACCATCTTCTCCAAATGTAACATCATAGTTCAACTCTTCCATATTCCATACAGCCCATGCAGTACCATCACTATCTTTGCATATAGTTTCAAACCACTTAGCACCATTGTCTGCATCTAGTATTATTGGGCTATGCTTAGGAGTAGTTGATAGGTAGTTATGCGATAGTCTAGTAAACCTCCCATACGAATCAATATCTGCATCATCGGTTGGTGTATAGTTATCTACTGGTGTCCCATAAGTATATTCAAATACACCATCACTAGATTGGTATCCTTTCATATATAGTAGCATCCCATCTGATAGGTCAAAAGGCTCGGCATTGTTATTAATATAGGTATGTATGATTTTACCTGTCTCAGTATTCTCCAACACCTTACTCTCATACTCACTTCCTACAGCTATCTTACCTAGCATATTACCAACATTAGCACCTTTGTAGATACTATGGCTATTAGAAGCAAACACTTTATCAGTAACACTTACTACTGGTAGAGGGTCTATTTGTTGAG
>Ga0209449_1001009_pt1 | contig 16079 bp, 10 predicted proteins | sample SaaInlV_100m_DNA_5_FD_184671 | JGI IMG/M metagenome (GOLD analysis project Ga0209449, IMG submission 184671) | Marine microbial communities from expanding oxygen minimum zones in the Saanich Inlet - Saanich Inlet SI073_LV_200m_DNA (SPAdes) (version 2) | ecosystem: Environmental > Aquatic >...
CAAAGCAGTCAGCTATACCGGCATAGGTGGTCTTGATAAAACGTTTGGATTCTTTTTTGGATTTATAAAAGCTTATATTATTGCTGTTTGTGTATTTTCAGGAATTCATATTGTCTACAATTACGATAAATGGCCGTTAAATAATGATCAATCATACGTCTTTCCATACCTAGAAAAAGGTAGTAATTATCTCATAAAAGAATTTCCTAATGAAAAAAAATATCAAGATTCTAAAGAAAAAATTGAAGAACTTTGATCCAAAACTAAAAGAAGAGTGTGGTGTATTTGGTGTAAGTAATGCAAAAGATGCATCTGCGCTAGCAGCTTTAGGTCTTCATGCATTGCAACATCGTGGTCAAGAAGGTTGTGGAATAGTTACTTTTGATGGTGAAAAATATTACTCTGAAAAGAGATTTGGCTTGGTTGGTGATAATTTCAGCAAAGAAGACGTTCAACTTGGTGGTGCATTAGCTGCAGGAGCTATCGCTGGTGGTATCGCATATAAACTTGCCGACTTATTGCCTGGTAACTCAGCAGCTTTGGCTACTGCAGGTGTTGCTGGTACTGCCGGTAATGCCTTTGGTGAAGAGGTTCTGAGACAGATGGGTAAGGCTTTAAACCCTAATGAGTACATGCAATATAAAACTACTCAATTAAGAGCATTTACCTTTACATGGAAAATGCTCCCTGATAGTATTCAAGAATCTCTCGATTGTGAAGACATCGTTAGAATCTTTAGGGGGGCAGCTCATGCTAATAGAAAGAGTCCCGTTACTTTGACAGTACCAGACCAAGTTGTTGTGTCGTTTCATGGGGTTTCTGGTATCCCTGCAATGCCTGCAATGGTTATAACAAATGTATCTGTTACCTATAACCCAAATGCAGCATCATTCTTTAAACAAAATAACAATCCTGTAGAAATGGACTTAAGTGTTACCTTAAACGAAGTAATGCCTATATACAGAGATGACGTTGAGACAAAGGGATACTAAGATATGAGTTACTTTTCAAACTTTCAAACAATACCATATGATTTAAATGGAGATGGTGTATATGATATTGTAACAAACTTAACAAGTTTTGTTGCCGCTTCTGAATCTTTACTAAATCAACAAACGTTTTATAATTTTGTACAGGTGCAAGACGGTGAACGAATTGAACAATTGAGTCAAAGGTTATATGGCACTACCAGTTATTATTGGACCTTTATAGTAATTAATCCAAATATTAAAAACATTTGGAATGATTGGCCTAAGAACTCTGCACAATTAATAGATTATTCTATTTACAAGTATGCGGACTTTGCTGCTCTTGCTTGTTCGTGTACCGATGATCTTTTAAATAAGTTTATTGTTGGTGAGTATGTTCAAGGTGTTTTATCTGGTGCTATCGGTCAGTTGTTAGCAGTACATACTAATGACAAATATATTACGATTAAGCTTATTTCTGGTGAGTTCTTAGAGCAAGGCGAAGACTTATTTGGTTTAGAATCACAGGATACTATTACGGCTACTGAGGTTGTAAGTAGAGCATACGCACCTAAGTATCATGTTGATGATTCGACAGGGGATATTACAGCTCCGCGCCTCGCTGGCACTCATAAGGTTACTAACGTCGAACACGAATCATATTTGAATGACGCAAATAGATACGTTAGAGCTATTCGACCTGAAAAGATTGATGAATTTGTTAATGAGTTTCAAAGAGAACTTGCATAATGAAGGTATCAGCTTTTAAAGTATCTATTGGATATACTGATGGAACATCTATCGATATAACTGATTCTGTATTATATGTTAACATAGAGGAAAATCTATTTGGATTCTTGGCAGGGAATTTATCTATTGTAGATGGATTAGGAATATTAGATTCAGCTATTACTAATAGAAATAATATTATTATAGAATTTGAATATTTAAAATCAAAAGTTAAACAATCATTTTATTTAGATGGTGTGAATTCGATAGACAGTACAACCAGCCTAACTAAGAAAACATATGTAATTAACATTAAAGCGATTGATACTATTTTAAATTCCATGAAATTAGTATCTAAGTCCTTTAAGGGAAGAAGTACTGATATAATAAAGACTATATTTGACGAATCTTTTAATACCAAGCTGAAAGTGTTAACAGATTCTCTTACCCAAGGACATTATATTGCCCCTAATGTTTCCCCTTCAACAGCAATTGCCCAAGTTCAGAATCGTGCTTATGATTTAAACCAGAATCCGTTTTTCTTATTCCAAAGACTCGTTGATAACAAATCTACTTTCTTAACATCCTTGGGTCAAATAAATGATCAGATGACTTCTGCCGTAATCTCTACACAAATTCAAAATAGTGAAACTGTGGATAAGGTTTTAAAGAACATAGGACAACCAGCTAGTATTATCATCCATTCTGATAATGATAAACAAGCACAGAAGATAGCTGGTGGTGTATATGGTAAGAACATTGTTAATTTAGACGTGTCTAATTCTACTGTTACTAATGAAGCATATGGTGCATCTACTAATTCTACGAGCAAGCTTAACTTAGTACGTCCTGATATGTTTGATAACGATTCAAAACCCCTATTACATAATGGAGATTACAGCAATTTGTGCAAGATGCAAACTATATTAAATCTGTTATTCAATACAAAAGTAACTGCTTACGGATGTCAAGCTATTCCTGCTATTGGTGTGGGTAATAAAGTAGAGTTGCAAATACATCAGAATAGACAAGGTCAAGGTCCATCTGATAAATTCTCTGGCAATTACATTGTATCTAAAATAGTACATAGAATTGAAGATAATGAATACACCCAAACTATTGATTTGGCAAGAGGTTAATTATGGATTTACATTACGGAGTTATCGAAGATATAAATGACCCTAAGCGATTAGGAAGAGTTAAAGTGCGAGTTGTTAATGTACACTCGGCTGATAAGAATTTAATACCAACAGCGGATCTTCCTTGGGCTATTGTTATGGCTGGAACTAACACGCCTGGTATATCAGGGTTAGGTCACTCTACATTCTTAGTACAAGGTTCTTGGGTTGTAGGTACATTTACCGATAATGATCTCCAAGCGTTTATGGTTATGGGTACACTCCCATCGGTATCGAATAAAGAAGAGACACCGGTGTCATTTGGTTTTACAGACCCTGATGGTATATACCCTAAAGAAGTATCAACCCCTGATAACAATATTAGAGTAAGAGATACAGATACTCCATATATTAAAGAGAAAGATGAGGCTTATGAATACGGTAGAGTTGAAATGGTACCGTTGTATGATTCAGAAGGTGTTGAAGTTGATAAAGGGTATTACTATAAAGGTGATTCAAGACAAACGCTTCAACCACCAACAATGTATGCACCAGAATATACATTTAATAATATGTACGAAACTAAGTCGGGTCACTTTAAAGAGTATGATGATACTCCTGGATCAGAGAGAATACACGAAAGACATAAGAGTGGTTCATCATATGAAATAGAACCTAATGGATCAAAGATAGAACGGGTGGTTAATAATAACTATAAGGTTGTATTTGGTCACGATACATTAGAGGTTACGGGTAATGTAAGAATTATTGTTAGTGGCAATGCTGATATTGATGTTATGGGTAAGACAACCCTTGATTGTCCCAATACCCATATAACGGGTGAATTAAGAGTGGATGGTAATATATCATGTGGTAAGGATGTATACACTGATGCTGTTGTATCTCTTAATAATCACACACATCCAGGTGATGGCGGTGGTGGATTAGCCGCCCATGCAGCTTCAACTGGTTCACCTAATGCGACATAACCTTATAAATAAGTCATATGGCACAAATATCACAAACCTACAATTATTCTGATATAGATTTTATCTATAAGCTTAATCCTAATACAGGAGACATTTCTACCAAGAAAGGTATTAATGCTGTAAAGCAGAGTGTATTAAATATACTAAGAACCAATTACGGTGAACGCCCATTTAATCCACATTTTGGTGCTAACTTAAGACCATTCTTATTTGAGAATATCAACTATGTTACTGCTGCAGCAATATCTAGTCAAGTTAAATTAGCAATTACGAATGATGAACCCAGAGTTAAAGTATTAAATGTGAACGTAAAAACATTCCCTGATAGGAATGATGTCCAGATAACAGTAACAATTCAAATTATATCAACTGGTGCAACCACTGATATTTCAACCACATTAGAGAGACTACGATGAGTAATAATAGAAGAATTAATGCATCAGAATTAGATTTTAACGAATTAAAAGCTAATTTAATTTCATACATGCAAGAGCAACCTGGAGCATTTCAAGACTATAACTTTGAAGGTGCTGCAATGAATACTATGATTGATGTGTTATCATACATCACCCATATTAACTCTATTAATGCTAACTTTGCTTTGAATGAAACATTCCTAGATACTGCACAGTTAAGAGAGAGTGTTGTATCACATGCTAAGCTATTGGGTTATACACCTCGTTCAACTAAACCTTCTATAGCTGTTGTTAACATTGAAATGGTTGCACCTACTAACATTCAAGATGACCATGGCAACTACCTACCATTGAGTCTAGTTAGAGGTACAGTATTCACTACGACTATTAACTCTGTAACATATAAACTTATTGCTGAATCTACTCACACAACAACACGTGATATTAATGGCAAATACATCTTTGAAGGTGTTAAGTTAATGCAAGGCCAGTTAAACAATCGTACATACATTTATGATGAAACAGGCTTTGAGCATTACTTGTTGCAAGATAATTATGTTAATACAGATACAATGATTGTTGAAGTATACGAAAGTCAAACATCATCTAAGTATGATACGTTCGCTAACATCCCAAATATTATTGATATTGATAAGTCATCAACTGCTTACTTTTTAGAAGAGTCGAGATCTGGTTTTTATGAGATTAAATTTGGTGATGGTATTATTGGTAAAAGATTAACCCCAGGTAACATCATTAAAATAAATTACCTTACCGTTGGTGAGACAGATATTAACGGTGCATCAATGTTCTCATTAGCTGATACTATTAATGGTAACACCGATGTTATTATTACAACAACCCAAAAGGCTGTTGGTGGTGCAATCGCAGAGAGTACAGATTCAATTAAATTTAATGCTCCATTAGGTTTCGTTGCTCAAAATAGAGCAGTAACCCCAGATGACTATAAAGGTATTATTCAAAACTCATACGGCAACATCGATACATTAACTGTTTGGGGTGGTGAAGATAATGTTCCACCTGACTATGGTAAAGTATATATTTCAATTAAGCCATTAGACGGTGAGTTCTTAACAGCTGAAGAAAAGGCTGAGATCATTGGTGTACACCTAAAACCAAAAAACGTTGTATCAATCACACCTGTTCTTGTTGATCCAAAATACACATACATCGACTTAGAGGTATATTACAAATATAACCCTAACATCTCTAATGCTACAGAAGCTGCTTTATCAGAAAGAATTAGAGCAACACTACAAAAATATGATTCTGATAACTTAAAATCATTTGGTGGCGTATTTAGAAACTCTAATGTACTTCAATCAATTGATTCTACGGATGTTTCAATTGTATCAAATATTACCCGTGTGGCAATGTATCAAATGTTTACTCCGATCTTAGGACAAGAGAAGTACTATGAGTTTAACTTTAACCAACCATTAGCTCCTTTATACGGTTCTACCAATTACATATCATCTACAGAATTTACATACAATAATGAAATCTGTGTTCTTAAAGATTACTTTAATACAGAGGAATCGAGAAACATTATTCAAGTTGTAAACCATAATAATAAGATCCTTAATCATACCGTTGGATATGTTGATAACCTTACGGGTAAGATTACTTTAGAAGGATTTAACTTAGATACTGTTGTTGGTTTAACCGATATGTTAAAACTTAAAGCTAAACCTGCATCGAATGATATTAGCCCTATGAGAAATGAACTATTAGTTGTTGATTATAATAACGTTATTATCAGAGGTGAAATTGATACTATGGTTATTGGTGGTACAACTGCTGGTATTGATTACACTACAGTGAGTAGTTAGAATGGCTGAAAATTACTTTAATATATCTTCATTTGTAGATGACTTAGTACCAGAACACGTAGCTACTAGTTATCCAGAGCTTGTTGAGTTCATTAAGGTATACGCTTTATACTTAGAGCATAAGAATAAATCATCATTTTATCTTAACCAATTAGATCATCAAAGAGACATTGATTTAATTGAAGATGAATTGTTAACAGAATTACAGAATGAAATTGGTGTACCTATTCCAAGAAACTTTGCGGCTAGTCCTCGAGTATTCTATAGACACTTAGTTGAATTTTATAAGTCACGTGGAACACCAGAATCAATAACTGCATTCTTTAGATTAATATACGACGATAATGTAGAAGTATATTATCCTAAAGTTGATATGTTAATACCATCGGATGGTAAGTGGTATGATTTAACAGATAACATTAAAGCAGATCCATCAGCACATACTCCTGCATATACATATACAATTAGTGCTATATCTAATATAGTTGAAGGTGCCGATGATATTGGCTTTAAATTAGACATCGAAAAAGATGTTGTATTTGTTAATAGTGTACTAGTTGAAAACGGCGATTGGCATGGTGGGTTTTATATTGACAATGATGAGTGGGTCAGTTATATTAAATTTGATACAGCATTAGCAATAGGTGATGTAGTACAAGTTTACAAATCAGGACTATTTACCACAGCTGATGGTTTTGCCTCAGATAAGAAATATATCCAAGATTCATTCTTTTATCAGAAGTTTTCATATGTATTAAAGACTGGTAAGAGTATTGTTGATTGGAAGGATGCATTTACAAGATTAGTTCACCCATCAGGATTTATTTTCTTTGGTGAGATCCTTATCTTTATCGAGATGTTAACCTCGGCTAATAACGCAACACAGCCTGGTTATCAAGCGAGTGGTTTACCGAGAAATCTTTATATCGATGTGATTTCTTCTAATCCGTCTGCAATTACTCTTATAGATGTTATTAAGTCATGGACTGATTTTTATGGTAATGTATTTACTGATACGGATACCATTAGTAAATACACTTGGAATTTAGATCAAGGTACGTATGTAGAGAAAGAGTTAATGCACGACTTCGATGTTGTGACACAAGTCGGATTTAGAGATCATTTCGATAATACTAAATTCATAAACTATAGACCTATAAGCGAATATAGTAATTTAACATTTGAAGATGTTATAAATAAAACTATTAGAAGAACACAACTTGGTTGTGCAATAACACAAACCGCAATAATATAAAGGGAACAAAATGCCAGCAATTATTACAAGCAAATTTAGATTAGATACAACAGAGCGTTTTGTTGATAGTATGTCTAGTGACACATATTACTTAGCTCTAGGAAGACCAAACGCATGGTTAGACGCAGCTGGTTTAGTGGATGAAAACAATCCTACCACACCAGAAGAAAATGATTACACAACCAATACTACTTGGGAAGGCATGTATGCTATGAAGAAAGTAGATTCAACGGATATCATTTATGCAGCACCAAGACATTTATGGACTTCAGGTACAGTATATGCAGAATATGATGACAGAGATGGTGACATCGAAAGTAAGGAATATTATGTTATTACTGATAACAATAATGTATTCCTTTGTCTTAAGTCTTCTGGTCAATCAACAAGAAACCCGGATATCGCAGGTGTAGTTACATCAGGTGTTGTAGATAATACAGCATTCGATGGTTACATTTGGAAATATTTATACACAGTTCCTGTTGATACTGGTTCTAAATTCCTTACAGCTTCATTTATTCCGGTCCAGTATTTAACTGTACAACCAGATCCAAGTGCTGATACGGCTTTACTTAACCAATGGTCAGTGCAAGAGAATGCTATTAATGGTGCAGTATATAACTTTAAAGTATCGAGTACTGGTACTGGTTACACTTCAGCTCCTGTTTTGGAAGTTGAAGGTGATGGTACAGGTTGTACCGCTACCGCGACAGTCGATGCTTCTGGTAACTTAACCGGGGTAACTGTTACAGCTGCTGGTACAGGTTACACTAAAGCAACCGTTAAGATTACCGGTGGTGCTGGTTCAGGCGCAGTAATTAGACCAGTTATTGGTCCTAAGGGTGGCTTTGGTGCTGACCCAAGAACCGATTTAAGAACTCATTACATATCAATTAATAAAGTATTTAACGGTACAGAGAATGGCGACATTCCAAGTGCTAATGACTTTAGACAAATTTCGTTAGTTCAGAATCCAATTGATGCATCTACTAGTGCAGTAGCAGCAACTAACGCATACACCGTAACTAAATCTCTTGTTGTTTCAGGTGGTTCGTTTGCTGCAGATGATGTTATTATTGGCACTGACACTGGTGCTAAATGTATCGTAGTACAACATGATACTGTTAATGGCATTATCTATTATGTACAAAATGAAACTACTGGGTTTGGTGTATTCAATGCAGACAATGATTTGGTTCGATTAGCTTCTGCTACAACTGGTGGTCAAGATATAACGGCTGTTGTTGATGCACCTATTGATCACTACTCAGGTGACATCGTATTTTTAGAGAATAGATCACCCGTATCAAGAGGTTCAGACCAAATTGAAACTATCAGATTAGTTATCGCATTCTAAATAGGAAATAAGAAATGGCAATTAAGTTTAATATCGAACCGTATTGGGATGATTACAATGTTCCGACTAGTGTAGATGGATTAACCCCTAAAGAGAAGTACAATCGAATTCTATTTAGACCTGGTCATGCGTTGCAAGCTAGAGAGCTTACGCAAATTCAGTCTATGTTGCAGAATCAAGTATCATCTATAGGTGATCATATGTTTAAAGAAGGTGCTATTGTAGTACCTGGTCATGTGCATGTTCATAACAAGATTGACTATTTAAAAATTAGTAATCCAATTACTAATATTACAGAATATGTTGGTGAGAGTATGGTATTGGGTACTTCAACATTTAAAGTTATTCATGTTGAAGCTGCGACAGATACTGATCCAGTTACCTTATTTGGTAATTACGTATCAGGTAATGTATTTGCTGATACTTCTGTTATCTCTAATGGTACTATTACAGCAACTGTAGATTCAACTGGCCATGGTTCATTAGTAAGTGTTGATGAAGGCATATATTACATTAAGAAGAACTTTGTTATTGTTAAATCAGCAACAATTGTTCTTTCAAAATATACATCTGATGTATCATTTGATGTAGGTTTACGTGTCCAAGAAGAGGTTATTTCTGCTGGTTCTGATATATCATTAACTGATAATGCATTAGGTACTCCAAACGAATCAGCTCCAGGAGCACACAGATATTCTATTACCACTGAATTAATCAAGAGAACAGTTAATGAAACTATTGGTGACTTCATTCTACTTACAAGATTGGAAAGTGGTAAGATTGTTAAACACGCAAGAGAAACCGATTACGCTGTAATAGAAGATACCCTTGCTAGAAGAACATTTGATGAGAGTGGTAACTATACAGTTAATCCATTCCCTGCATCAGTTAAAGCTAACATAGGTGGTGATGATACTAAGTTAACTCTTGGTATTGAACCTTCTAAAGCATATGTACGTGGTTACGAGATTGAAACATTATCCACTACCGACGTGTCATTTGATAAAGCAAGAGATGCAGACTTAGCACAAGATAAAGTAACCACTATTGCTATTAATAACTATATCGATATTACTGGTCTTGTGGGTTTACCTGACACTGTAACATTTGATACTGTGTCATTGCGTGATGCTGGTAATGTACAGGTTGGTACTGTTCGTGTTAGAGCTATCCAACATTTAGGTTCTGGTGCATATAGACTTCATGTATTTGATTTATCAGGTACTATTACAGGCGCCGCAACAATTGAGTCAAACACAGACTTCGCCGCCACGGTTAATATTGCATCATATAACTTAGCTAATGACTCATTAGTATTTGCTTTACCGTATTCAAGAATTAAGACATGTAATGCTGAAACAGATCCATTACAGCCAGATGACTTTAATTACGCATACCAAGTAAACAAAACATTTACTCCTATTCAAGTTGCACAGAATCAAGTTCAGTTTTCATGTAATGCCGCTGGTGAAACGTTTAACGAATTTGAAACAACTAACTGGATCTTAAAGAATGATGATGACTCGTCTATTATAACGCTTACACCATCACAAGTTGCTGTCAATAATAATAACACACCACCTCAAGTGGTTATTACTGGTTTACCACAAGTAGTCGAAACAAAGCTAGTAACTCTTGTTGCTCCTATTAATAGAACATTAAAGCATAAACAAAAATCACTAATTCCTAATCACACAGTGGTACTTGGTGCAGCATTAGACTTTGGTTCATATCAACATTTAGATCATTGTGATGTTCAGACTATTGTAAGTATTACGGAAAATGGCCAGGACGTTACTAAACACTTTGATTTCGATAATGGTCAGCGTGACACACACTATGCAACATCAGCTATTAAGTTGAAAGTTGATACCAACTTTACAGTGACCGCTGATTTATCAGTTAATTACAACTACTTCGATCATGGTACTGGAGACTTCTTTACTATTGATTCATATACGGGTCAAGTAGATTATGAAGGTATCCCTAGTCATGGTGGTATCGAATTGAGATCAGCGGTAGACTTTAGACCTCGGATGAACAATGGTGGTACTAACTTTACTGGAACAGGTGCATCAGTAACTACGTGTCCTAGACCTAATACACAATTTACAACTGATATTCAATACTACTTAAATAGAATTGATAAAGTTTATTTGGATAAAGATGGTGAGTTTGGTGTTCTTAAAGGTGTATCAGACTTGAATCCGTCTGAGCCTGGTGTACCTAAAGATGCTATGGTACTATATCACTTATTCATTCCTGCTTATACATTAACACCGTCTGAAGTTAACATTAGCTTTATTGATAATAGACGTTATACAATGCGGGACATTGGTAAGTTAGAGAAACGTATTAATACATTAGAGTATTACACAGTTCTTTCATTATTAGAGAAAGAAGCATCTAACAAGCAGATCCTTGGTGCTGGTAATATTGATAAGTTTAAAACTGGTTTCCTAGTTGATTCGTTCCAATCTACAAATGTTGCAAATACAGAAAGTGTTGAATATAGTGCAGGTATCGATAGAGATAATGCTTTACTAAGACCTTTGTTCTCAGAGAATAATGTATCGATGGACTTCAATTCTACTACTTCAACGGCTCAAAAGACTGGTGATTTAATTACATTACCATACACCTCTACTTCAATTATTGAACAACTTCAATATTCATCAACATCTAATGTTAATCCATATGATGTATTTAACTGGAGTGGTACCATTAAGTTATCTCCAGAAACTGATGAGTGGAAAGATATCGATAGACGCCCTCAAGTTATTATTAATAACGATGGTGTATTCGATGCAATGTTAAACATTGTTAACGAATCGGTTGCTACAGGTACTGTATGGAACTCTTGGCAGACTAACTGGACCGGCAGAAATACTGTTGCTTCTGGTAGACGTAGAACAGAAACAACTACAAGTGCACAGTCAAGAAGTGGTACTGTAACATCTATTGGTACAGATACTGTAACTACTAATGTTGGCGATAGAGTTGTTGATGTTAACTTTGCTCCATTTATGAGAAGCCGATTAGTTACATTTGAAGCTACTAGACTTAAACCTAATACTGAAGTGTTTGCTTTCTTTGATGGTGTTGATGTATCAAGTTACGTGTCTACAGGAAGTGTAGCTGGCATTAATCCAACAACAGGTGTTAATAATACAACTGTTCACCCTGCTGGAGCAACTACATTAACAACGGATAATAATGGATCTGTTACAGGAACCTTCTGGGTACCTAATAACAACATATTAAGCTTTAACACTGGTGATAAGACATTCCTATTAACATCTTCATCTACTAATGATGCAAATGCTAATAACATTACTTTTGCTTCTACTAACTATGCTGCTAAAGGTTTAATCGAAACAAAAGAAAATGTATCGATCTCTACACGAGTTCCTACTATTCAACGTAATTCAGTTTCACAGAACAGAACAACTTCATCAACTAGAACATACTGGGTTGATCCATTAGCTCAATCAATTATTATTGATACTAATGGTGGTGCATTTATTACTTCATTGGATTTATTCTTTGAAACTAAAGACACCAACATCCCAGTTCAAGTTCAAATACGTGAAATGGATCAGGGTATCCCTACTCAAAAAGTAGTACCATTCTCTGATAAGACTATTAATCCAGCGGATGTTAATATTCCTGATGCTGTTACGGTTAATCCATCTACAAAGTTTACATTTGACTCACCTGTTTACTTACAAGATAATATTGAATATTGTTTTGTTATCTTATCTAACTCTAATGAATATAATGTTAGAATTGCTGAGATCGGTGAAGAAGATTCAAATGGTAACAGAATTTCTAAACAACCATATAATGGTGTTATGTTTAAATCACAGAATGGTTCTACATGGACTCCTGATCAAAACAAAGACATTACATTCGTGATGAATAGAGCTGTATTTGAAACTTCTGCTACTATCAATTTAGAGAATGCTGAAGTGCAATTAAGAAGTCTTGAAGTTGATCCGTTCCAAACAGTATTAGGTTCTAATAAAGTTATTGTTTCACATAGAAACCACGGTTTAACTAATGGAGAATCAGTAGCACTTGACTATGCTGGTATATCAGATATTAATGGTATTCCACCAGCAGAGATCAAAACAAGCCACACTGTATCAGCTGTTGAAAGAGATAGGTATACTATTACAACTACTACTAATGCTACAGGTACTGGTATTGATGGCGATGATGATGCAACTGCTTCTGAAAACTTAGCATGGAATACGGTATATCCATTCATTCAAGAAATTACATTACCTAATACAGGTATGACTTGGGGTATTAAATCAACTAGATTAGATGGTGATAATAACTACGCAGAAGTTCCTAGTTACCTACCAATGATCATCAATAATAACTTTACTCCTCAGACACCAAGAGCAATCTTGTCTGGCGCTGCTAAGTCATTGAAGTTCCAAGGTAATCTGGTATCATCTAATGATCACGTAAGCCCTGTAATTGATTTACAGCGTTGTTCAGCGATTACAGTATTTAATAGAATTAATAATCCTATTGGTGTTGCAACTGGTGGTTTTGATTTAGTTGCTAACTATGCTGATGAAACTGATCCAGTTAGAGGTTCGTCATTAGCTAAGTATGTAACTAAGACTATTCAATTGGATGAAAGTTCAGACGAATTGAATATATATTTAGATGTTAATAGACCTTCATACACAGATATTAAATTGTTCTATAAGACAAGTTCTGAAGCTACTGGGTTTGATGAATTGAATTGGACAGAGATTACTTCAACAGTAGGTGCTGTTCCATATTCAGATGATCCAGATGTATATACCGAAATGGAATACACAATTAGTTCTAATCCATTTACTCTATTTGCGATCAAGATTGTATTCACAAGTCAGAACACTTCTAAGATTCCATCTTGTAAGAGTTTAAGATCAATCGCGTTGTTATCATGATACCAGTGGCAGGTAAATCTAATTTATTTAGAGACCCAAATACGGGTGCTATTATAAATAAAGATAGAAGCAATGCTAAGATTGCTCGCGAAGCTTCAGCAAAGAGAAAGGCCGATGAAGATCGCTTAATTACTTTAGAGAATGACATGACCGAAATTAAAGGTATGTTGAAAACTTTACTAACTAAACAGAAGAAGAAATAATATGCCAAATACAGTTAATATATCTCTGACTAATACCTTTGAAGAATGGAGGGTTAAGGATAATGAAATTGGCGCTGCTTTAGGCGATCTAGATAACATTAATTCAAATGCAAAGACTGGTGAAGACACAGTTGTTGCAACCCTTAACAATTTAAGAACTGAAACAACTAATAACGCTGGTTGGATTGGTGATATATCAACTCTATTTGATGGTTATGGTAATGTAGTAGCTGCAGCTAATAATTCTGATACTAGATTAAACACAAAAGATACTGAGCAAGGTGCCATTACAGGTCTTACTCATTATGCTACATATCCTACATTAGTAGGAACATTAAACTCACATGATTCCCGATTAGATACAGCTGAAACTAATATAGGCACTATCGGTGATATTGATAGCACTTTATCAACAACCAATTTAGTTGGTGCGGTTAATGCTAATAAAGATTTCATTGATCAAATTTCAGCTGCTTCAGGTATATCATTAACGACTACATTCGGTGATGTATATAATGGCACACAAACCTCAGTATCGGGTGCACTGAATAATGACTATGCTAGATTAAATAAGATCAATGGATTAATTGGTGGTACCCAAACAAATGGTACTACTGTTGATTTTGCCTCTGCTGATTTATATGGTACTCATACTAACTTAGTATCGGCAATCAATGGTATTGAAGACTTTGTATTAACTAATTCTAAATGGGATGGTACCAATGATAAGTCATTAATATGGGCCCTTAACAATCATGAATCTAGATTAGATACAGAAGAATCAAATGTTGATGCATTACAAGTGGACCTTGGTACTTGGAGTACTTATGAAAACCTTATGGCAGCTAACAGCTGGACTGAAGGTAACATTACCGATGCTATCATTGATATTAGAAATAGACAAGATAATTTAACAGGTGATTTTGTTAATGCATCTGGTGATACCTTAACAGGTAACTTAAACTTCACAACAGGCGGTGTTCAAGCAACCGGTCAATACTTAAATATAGGTGTTGGTGGAACTAATACAATTCGTATTAACACATCTAATAGAGTGGGTGTTGGTAAAGCTGCACATTCATCGTATAAGTTTGATGTGTCTGGAACATTAAATGCTACTGATCTTAAGATTGGCGGTGAGTCTTTAGATGATAGATTCTTAGAAGTTAATACTGTATCTAGTTGGGACGAAATTGGTGCCCAAGTTAAATTCAATAATAACACCACGTTCGCTGATGAAGTTAAATTAGGGACAAAGGTAATATATAATAGCTCGTTATCATTTGATGAAGTTGTTCAAGATATCTCCGGTGGTATGTTTACGAGTAACACAGAATCTGGTGGTGTATGGGCTTCATACTCTGATTCAACGGGTAAGGTTACATTAGGTATTACTGATGATGGTCATAACCATGTATGGGGTAATATAGACAACGCTACTGAAACGGTGCAAGATATTGTTGGTGGAATGGTTACTAGTAATTCTGAAAGTGGTATCCAAGTTGTGTATCAAGATGGTGATGGTACCTTAGATTTTAATGTTAATGATCCAACAATTACCTTGACAGGTGATGTAACTGGCTCTGCAACTATGTCTAACTTAGGTTCGGTGTCAATTGCTACAACAGTATCTGCTAATAATGTTGCATTAGGTACTGATACAACAGGTAACTATGTTAAGAAAGGATCTACTAGTGGTTCTGGTATTTCTGGTTCAGTTGATTCTGAAGGTGGAACATTCACAGTATCATCTAATGCAACCTCGGGTAACACAGCCAATACAATTGTATATAGAGATGCGTCTAGAAACTTCTCTGCTAATAATATCACAGTTAATACTATGTCATCATCTAGTGTATCAACTGGTAGTATTAGTTGTGATGCCATTACCGCTAATGGTGCTATCACGGTTAATGCTAACGATAACGCATCATATATTTACATGCATGACAGTGATCATGGGTCAAGAACAATACATTGTAATTCTAATAACATTGGCTTCTTGAATCAAGCTGGAAGTTGGAGTTCATATGCAGATGATACTGGCAATTGGAGATGTGCGTTTGATATATACGCCGATGGCGGTGATATGTATGCTAGCACATTCCATGGTAATGCATCTACAGCTAATTACGCTGACCTTGCGGAGAACTATAGGGCTGATCAAGAGTATGAAGTTGGTACTGTATTATCATTTGGTGGTGGTTGGGAAGTAACTCAATCAAATAAAAAGGTT
>Ga0209449_1001024_pt1 | contig 15886 bp, 13 predicted proteins | sample SaaInlV_100m_DNA_5_FD_184671 | JGI IMG/M metagenome (GOLD analysis project Ga0209449, IMG submission 184671) | Marine microbial communities from expanding oxygen minimum zones in the Saanich Inlet - Saanich Inlet SI073_LV_200m_DNA (SPAdes) (version 2) | ecosystem: Environmental > Aquatic >...
GTATGGTTTTCACTAATGTAATCAATCCTAGATCTGCTATATCAAGAAAAGAGGAATATCTCAGTACGTTAGTTAAAAAAGGTACAACATTAGGTGCAAATTGTACAATTATTTGTGGAGTCAAAATTGGTCAATATGCATTTATTGGTGCAGGCTCAGTAGTAACTAAAGATGTGCCAGATTATGCACTTATGATTGGTGTTCCAGCTACCCAGATTGGGTGGATAAGTGAATATGGAAAAAGAATGTCGTTTACTCAAACTGAAAAAGATATTTTCTTCTGTGAGAATACTGGGAGTAAATATATATTGAAGGATGGCGTGTGTCGAAAAGTAATTCTTTGAAGATATTGACCGTTATTGGTGCACGCCCCCAGTTTGTTAAGTCGTCAACGGTGTCTAGAGTTTTAAATTCAAAAAAATTTGATGACATAAAAGAGGTTGTTGTTCATACCGGACAGCATTATGATGACAATATGTCAGGGTTATTTTTCCGAGAGTTAGGTATCCCCACCCCTTTATATAATCTTAATGTTGGTAGTGGAAGTCATGCTCAGCAAACTGGTTTAATCATGACTAAGCTAGAGAGTGTTGTCGAGGTTGAGAGTCCTGACCTAATACTTGTTTATGGTGACACCAATTCAACTCTAGCTGGGGCACTAGTGGCGGCCAAGAAGCCTTGTAAATTAGCACATGTAGAGGCGGGATTAAGATCATTCAGGAAAGGTATGCCAGAAGAGGTCAATCGTGTTGTGACTGACAGTATATCTGATATTTTATTTTGCCCAACAGTTACTGCGATAAATAACCTGGTTTTGGAGGGTAGAGGTGATAATGCATTACTTGTTGGTGATGTTATGTACGATAGCTATGTTTATTACTCTAATAAAATGAACTCTGACGAAGTCCTGTCGGGTTTTGGTTTGCAACATGATAATTATTTGCTAGCCACAATTCATCGTGCAGAAAATACAGATAATCCTAAATATTTGTATAATATTTTTTCTTCACTGCAAAGTATTTCTACTGATATGCGTATAGTTCTTCCTTTACATCCTAGGACAAAAAAAATGGTTGAAAAGTTGGCTATTTCACTTAATGGGATTAGTATTATTGATCCTGTCTCATATCAAACTATGATTTCCCTATTGAATGGAGCAAGTCTTGTAATTACAGATAGCGGAGGTCTACAGAAGGAAGCATATTTTGCAAGGGTCCCATGTGTAACTATTAGAGATGAAACTGAATGGGTGGAAACATTAGAAAATGGGTGGAATCGTCTGGTCTCCCCAAATAATAAAGATAACATTGTTGCATCCCTGAAGTCAACATTGCATATGGATATTGCTAATTCACCTTATCTTGAAAATTATGGCACTGGTGATGCTGCACAACAAATTATTGATAGTATATTGGAACGCATGTGAAGATTCTTTATGCAACTAGATTGTTTTCTGGTTTAGAGAGTAGTATTACAGACAAGAAATGGAAGCCTACTGGCGTTCCCACAATTTATAAAATTATTAAGGAGCTAGATAGAAAGTATGATGTAAGATTTATTTTCTCGGTAAAAGACAGTGGAATAGGATATCGATCATCATGGAAAAAAGCAGATGATTCTAGTTTTTATATTAAAGGATTAGACAATAAAATTACGGTTTTAGCCGGAATAAATTTTTATTTTTCTTGGCTTCCCAGGAAAATTGCAATGATTTTTCGTGAAATACGCCAGTCTTTAGCTATTATTAAAGAAGTGTCAAAATTTAAACCTGATATTGTTTATTGTGATCATGCTAATATAATCGTTGCGGCATTATTATCTCGATATCAAAAACGAACTCTTATAGTATTTAGAGTGATGGGGGTTTACCCCTCTATGAGAAAGTCATTAATTTCAAATACTTTAATAAACCGTATTTTTAAATGGGCTTATCGTTCACCATTTTCTCTTGTTATTTGCACTCAAGATGGGAGTGGGGTCGAGTTATGGCTAGAGAACGCACTTCTTCTTAGTGTAAGAAGAGAAGTGTTATTAAATGGAATAGATAATATAAGTACTTGCAAAGTATCAGATAGTCAATTACAAGCTTTATCTCACCAAAATAATATTATTCTTTATGTTGGAAAGCTGGAAGAATATAAAGGTTGTTATGAGTTCGTACATGCTATCTTATTATTGTTTAAACAAGGAATAAAAGATATTCATGCTCTTGTTATAGGTACTGGCAATGAAGGGAAGGCGTTAAAAAAGCTAGTTGAAAAAAATCATCTTGTAAATAACTTTACTTTTATCGAACGTTTACCACATGAGCAAATCTTTGCAGCTCATAAACTAAGTGATATTTATGTGTCAATGAATCATCTTGGTAATTTGAGCAACTCAAATCTTGAAGCAATTCAGTCCAATAGTTGCATGGTTATACCTGCACAACAAATGGATAATGGTATTGATGTTGTAACCAATACATTGTTAGGTAATTCTGTTGTAACTATCCCAACTAAAAGTCCGGATATATTGGCAAAGGCCCTGTATGCGCTTGTTTCGTCGAGGGATAAAAGAGAAGAAATGTCAAAACTTATAAGGACAAAAAAGAAAGATTTTTTATGGTCTTGGGATGAGAGGGTGGCAGTTGAGATGAAATTATTAACAGATTTAGTGCGTGGTGATAAGTGAAAGTTGATTTAAGTAGGGGTGGTAAAGTAATACAAGTCTCCCATTATGTAGGACTTTCTGGTGTTGGAGGCGTGCAAAGAAATTTTGTTGAATATATGGAGTTTGAGTTAAAGCAAGAGACTAATTATAAGCACAAAGTGTATACCAATGGTAAGGTTGATTCACAATACAATTTACCCGTTAACATTCTTAATATTAGAAATTTATTTAACCTATTTTCTTTAATTCTAGATATTGTTTCTAGAAAGAAAATAGTTCATTTTTACAATAATTTATCCAGTCCAAAGGTTGCGCTTCTGCTGTTGGTATTGCCGGTGTCTAACTTGATTGTTCATGAAAGAGGAACTGCATGGAATCTATCATCAAAATACGGTTTTTTGTTGAGATTTATTGCATGGAAGGCTACTTTGATTCTCGCTAATTCCCAAGCAACTAAGATTATATTGGAAAAGAAGTTTTTTATATCAGATACGAAAATAAAAATTATTCACAATGGTATTGATACGTCTATCAAATGTGGAGAAAAACCACTAACAACTAAAGCTATAGGCACTTTCTACGTTGGATTTATTGGTCGGCTTGACACTCCAAAGGGGATCCATGTTTTAATTGAAGCAATGCACTACTTGACAGGTAAAAATATTAAATTGATTATCGCTGGCGATGGATCTCTTAAAGATAAACTTAAAATACAGGCAATAGGTTTAAAAAATATTCAATTTGTTGGTCGTGTAAAAAATCCACTTAAATTTCTTACTAAGATTCATTTACTTGTAGTGCCATCAATACGTGAGCCACTTGGAAATGTCTGCATTGAGGCGGGCTTGTGTAAAGTGCCAGTGCTAGCGTCAAATATTGACGGTATTCCTGAAATTATTGAAAATTATGTTACTGGCGAGTTAATTAAACCAACAAAACCAATTACGTTCGAAACTACTGTTGATGCTATGCCTATACCTGAGTATGTTGTTGACCCAACTACACAACAATTATGCTCACCAATGCAAATTGACCCATCTGAGTTGGCAGATAGAATTTCTACACTCAGTCAAGATCCAGAAAGACTATCTCAATATGCAGAAAAATTACACAAGAAAGTTACTAATTACTTTAGTATTAGTCGTTACGCTAAAGAATTGAGAATTATCTATTTGAACTTAACAAGTTAACGATAGTATTTTTTTTAGAAATTATACAAATGGGATTTTTTAGTAGAAGTTAGTTTAAACAAATACTTGTATTACTATAAACATTAAATATGAATTTTATTGATTTAAAAGCACAACAAAGTTTGATTAGGGAAAATATTGATAAAAATATTAAAAAAGTTCTTGATCACGGTTGTTATATTAATGGGCCAGAAATTTCCGAACTAGAGGCGAAGTTAGCAGCATATGTTGGAGTTAACCATTGTATTGGGGTTTCATCAGGGAGTGACGCTCTATTAATTGCAATGATGGCTCTGGGTATTGGGCCTGGTGACGAAGTAATAACATCACCGTTCACTTTTATTGCAACTGTTGAAATGATTGTTTTGCTTGGTGCAAGGCCGGTTTATGTAGATATAGACCAAGAGACGTATAATATTAATCCTAGTGAGATTGAGAATGCTATTACAACAAGAACACGGTTAATTTTATCCGTTAGTTTATTTGGTCAATGTTCTGATATGAATAAAATTAATGCAATTGCAAAAAAATATGGATTACCTGTAATAGAAGATGGGGCGCAAAGTTTTGGAGCAATGTATAATGGAAAGATGTCTTGTGGTCTTTCAACAATAGGCTGCACCAGTTTTTTTCCGAGTAAGCCATTAGGTTGCTATGGTGACGGTGGGGCAATCTTTACTAATGATGATAACCTAGCAAAATTTCTAAGAGAAATACGTAATCACGGACAAGACAAACGGTACCATCATTCATTAATTGGAATTAATGGGCGGCTAGACACTATTCAAGCTGCGATATTACTCGCAAAGTTTGAAATATTCCCACAAGAGGTATTAATGCGTAACAATATTGGCAATCAGTATACAAAGTTAATACTTGATAGGTGCCCAACAATCAAGCCCCCAAGTGTTTTGTCTGGGAATACTCATATTTATTCACAATATTCCATTTTAGTAGAGGATCGTGATAAGTTGAGTAGAGAGTTGTTAGAAATAGGCATACCGACAGCAATTCATTATCCAATTCCTATTCATCGTCAGATAGCATTTCAGACAAGTGAATTTAATCTCCCTGTAGCAGAGAATGTATCCGATAGAATATTGAGCCTTCCAATGCATCCTTACCTGAAGTCTGCCAATCAAGAAAGGATTGTTGATAAGTGTTCGGTTATAATAAACGACTAAATAATATACACTCTTGTATGTTTAAAACTCCTGGACAGACGATTTGACTATTGATTAGAAATAGCCAAAAATATAATAGTTAGAATACTGAAAGAAATATTGATTTTGAAAAAGAAAATACTCATCATATTTAAGCTTTGTTTATCCGTTGGACTGCTTACATTAATCCTGAAAAATACTGATATTAGTGGCACTATCCAGTTACTAAAAAATACTAACCTAAAATTCTTTCTGTTGGCTTTAGCGGTGCTGATAATACAGACGCTCGTTGCTACCATTAGATGGAGAAGAGTACTAGAACACTTTAATTTTTACTCTACGTATGTGAAGATATTACGTTACCTCTGGATTGGTCTATTTTTCAATCAAGCGCTACCCTCTAGCATTGGAGGAGATGCTATACGGGGTTACTATTTATGTCGGGGTGGTAGTAGTGTGAGAAGTGCCTCTCTTGGAATTTTATTAGATCGCCTTTCTGGTATGATGGGTTTGGTGGTTTTGGTTCTGTCGACAACTCCACTTTTATTTAATAGGTTAGAGGGTTCAATTGCACAGTGGGGAGTAGTTCTTGTTGCTGCTGGAATGCTGGGCGTTATTAGTGTAATTTTTATACTGGATTTTCTTCCACAGAAATTGTCGCATTGGAGAATTATACGAGGATTGTATGCATTGGCTTTTGAGGGGCGACAGTTGATGTTCTCAAAATCTTCTGGTTCAAAATTAATTATATTGTCTATAATCGTACATCTATTATCTATAATAGCTGTCATGGTTCTTGCAGAGGGGCTAGGATTGGGGATTGAATGGCTTGGTATTTTAGTGGTGGTCCCATTAGTTACATTATTTATGACTATTCCAATCTCTATTGCTGGCTGGGGTGTACGAGAAGGAGTAATGGTGGTAGGGTTAGGCTATCTTGGGGTTATGCCCGAGGAGGCATTAGCACTATCTATTTTATATGGTCTGTTGATGCTGGCAATCGCTTTACCAGGTGGGTTGATTTGGCTTCTTGGCGATCATTCATCTGGTTTAGAAACTAATGTTGAATAATGAAGTTAACTGAAAGAAAACGAAAAATACAAGAACAGGCAGATTTCACTGCCGATAGCCGTGATGCATGGATGGATAAGAATCGTTATTTTTATCAAGATGATTATACATATATGCGTTTTCTTGTAAACGAGGGACAACGTGTACTAGACCTTGGCTGTGGCACGGGTCGGCTATTGAACTCTTTAAAGCCTTCTTATGGCGTTGGCGTTGATTTAAGTCAAGGCATGGTAGAGGTAGCACAGAAAAATTTTCCTCATCTTGGTTTTATTCAGGGCGACCTTGAAGATCCTGACTTCATTGAATCTCTCGAGGGGACTTTTGATGTTATTATACTTTCGGATACGATTGGCTATCTTGATGATTGCGAAGAAGCTTTTGCTGGTTTGCACTCGCTTTGTACTCCACAGACACGCCTTATCATTGCCTATCATTCATGGAGATGGGAGCCAATTCTTAAGCTGGGGGAAAAAATTGGATTAAAGATGCCATCAGTAGAGATGAATTGGCTCTCAACCGAAGATACTATAGGCTTTCTTCATCTTGCAGATTTTGAATCGATAAAACGTGAGTGGCGTCAGCTTGTACCAAGAAGTTTCCTGGGGTTGGGTTCGTTTATTAATTACTTTATAGGGACGCTGCCCCTAATACGTCGAATGTCCCTAAGGAATTACCTTGTTGCGCGACCTCTACGAAACATAGCATTGCATAATCCATCAACTACAATACTTATTCCCTGTCGTAATGAGCAAGGCAACATAGAAAATGCTGTTAAACGTATTCCTGCTTTCTGTAAAGATATTGAGATTCTATTTGTAGAAGGCCATAGTCAAGATGGTACGCTTGACGAAATTCATCGTGTGATAAAGACTTATCCTGATAACAACATAAAGGTATTAGTGCAAGATGGGAAAGGTAAAGGTGACGCTGTTCGTAAAGGCTTTGAGAGTGCTAATGGGGATATACTCATGATTCTTGATGCAGACCTTACCGTTCCTCCTGAGGATCTTCTAAAATTCTACAAAGCGATTGCTAGTGGAAAGGGAGAATATATTAATGGTACTCGTTTAGTCTATCCTATGGATGATCAGGCAATGCGCTTTCTTAACTTTTGGGCAAACCGTACTTTTTCTGTACTATTTACCTGGCTCCTAAATCAACGCCTCACTGATACTCTCTGCGGAACTAAAGTTATGACAAAGAATAACTACATGAAGATTGTAGCCAACCGTAGTTACTTTGGTGACTTTGATCCTTTTGGTGACTTTGATCTAATCTTTGGATCTGCTAAACTTAATTTGAAGATGGTTGAAGTACCAATACGTTATGCTGCAAGGGAGTATGGAGAGACCCAGATATCACGTTTTAGGCATGGGGTATTATTGCTAAAAATGGTTTTGTATGCATATAAAAAATTAAAGATTGTAAAGTGAGTGCAGTTTATAAATATCGTTATGATGCCACTCTTTTGGCATTATTTATAGTAGCAAATATCATTCTGAGGTTGTACTCTATAGATGGAGCTACTTTCACAGAAGGCGCCGACTCATCCCAATACTTTAAGCCGGCAATAAATTTAGCTACACATGGAGAATTTAGTGAAAGCGGTGGTAGTGTATTCACCAAAGGAACGCCGTTGTATTCAATATTTTTGTCAATACCCTTCAAGTTACAAGGATTTTACGAATCAGAAACAACGATTATATTTTTTCAAAGTTTAATGTTGTTTATAACAGGGATGGTTTCAAAGTCAATATTTTTACAGTTAAGCGAATTAAGAAAAGGTGGATATTTGGTACATGGACTGGTAATATTCAATCCTAATAGTCTAATTACATCCCATCTGATTCAAAGTGAGACGTTGTTCACATTGTTATTGGTTTCTACATTGTATTTTTCGTTAGATTTTTTAAAAAGATATAATAAAAAAAGTGCCTTATATGGAGGGCTATTTGTTGGACTGCTAGCACTAACAAGACCTGCCGGCATGTACTTTGTTTTTGCAATACCATTATTTTTGCTGGTTGCGTATTTCATTAACGAAAGAGTATTAAACCCTCAGAGTACTACTAATAGAATTAAAGGATATATATATGGATTGGCCGGATTTATACTTGTGGCCCAGATGGTAGTTATGCCATGGTATGTTAGAAATTATGTAGAAACAGAACAATTTTTCTTATCTAGTAATTCTGGATATTATTTAAAAGATCAATATATACAATTACTTCGTGTGGGTCGACAATGGAGCGAGAAGCAGGCAATTGAACATATTAAATTATTACAAAAAGATTATTACAAAAAAAATCAAGTTGACGATCTATGTATAAAAGACGAAAGGCATTGGTCGTGTAGAAATTATTTATTTAATTCAATTTTGAGCGGCATTGTCAAAGAGCCAATAACTAATCATGTAAAAGCATTTATCCAGTCATGGGGGTATCTCTACTTGAGTGGCGGTGCAAGTAATTTCAGGAATTATTTTGGAATGAGTGGAAAGGATAAGATTGTATCATTCCAAAAAGATAAATATAGTGGACTACATGGAATTGTTAACTTTGTAAGAAGTATAGATCTACCATATTTGACTATTCTTATTTTAACAACCGGATTTTCATTTGTAACTCGGATTGCAGGCATAGTGGGACTTATTTATCTTATAAAAAATAGGAGAGTGTGGCCTTATATGATTGTAATAGTTGGAGTGATCATATTATTTACCGCAATGTATCTGTATCTAGGGCAATCAAGATTTAGAGTTCCATTGGAACCCTTTTTGATGATATTTGCGGTTTTTGGGGCATATAATTTCCCCATCAAAATAATGAATAAATTTAAAAAATAATATTTAATGTCAGAAATAATTCTTCTTAGTGGGACTAGTTGGCAGCATTTAAAGGTTAAACTTTACTATGACTTTATATAGCAATATATTGTTAAGTACTTTTAGTTACTACGACTTACTAAGTATTAGAGGTATATTTTTATGTTAATAGGAGAAATTGTAACCTTATTAAGACCACATCAATACATTAAGAATTTATTTGTTTTGGCTCCGATATTTTTTGCCGGAATGGCGGTGGATATACACCTTTTAGTACAAAGTCTTTACGCATTTATATTTTTCTCCTTGACTGCTAGTTCAATATATATTCTTAACGACATTATGGATGTTGAAGAAGATAAAGCACATCCAAAGAAGAAAAATAGGCCTATTGCTCGGGGTTCAGTTCCAATATCAGCAGCATGGATTACTTTTAGCGTACTTATGACAGTATCATTACTTGGGAGTTGGTACGTATCAGTAAATTTGACATATGTTTTAGTTGCTTATATTTTATTAAATTTCTTTTATTCTATAGGCCTTAAACATTACTCAATACTAGATATCTCTATGATTTCTGTAGGATTTGTTTTGAGGATATTTGCTGGTTCTGTGGTGATAGAAACACCACCATCAATGTGGATTATTTTAATGACATTCTTACTTGCTCTTTTTCTAGCATTCGCCAAAAGGAGGGATGATGTATTATTGGCATGCAAAGGGTTAAAAACCAGAAAGAATATTAATGGTTACAATTTAGAATTTGTTAATGCCGCTATGATTGTTATGTCCAGTGTTATTATTGTAGCCTATATTTTCTACACAATATCCGAGTCGGTACAAGTAAGACTTTCTGCTAATTATCTATACTTAACTGTCTTTTTTGTTATTATTGGTATACTCCGATATCTTCAAATTACTTTTGTAGAGAATAATTCAGGTTCACCCACTAGAATAATATTGAGAGATAGATTTTTACAATTGATTGTTGCTTTATGGGCCCTATTCTTTGGGTTTATCATTTATGGAGTTAGACTATTGTGAATAAAAAAATAATTCTGCCGGGTGGTGCCGGCCTTGTTGGCCAGAATCTTGTTGCGCGATTAAAGGTAAAAGGTTATAACAATATTGTTGTGTTAGATAAACATAGAGCCAACCTTGCCATACTTCAACAGGTTCACCCCGATATTATAACTGAGTACGCAGACCTTGCCGAAATTGGTAAATGGCAAGATCATTTTATTGGCGCCGATGTTGTAGTAATGCTTCAGGCGCAAATTGGTGGTAACGATTACCAAGAATTTGTTCGTAATAATATCGATTCAACTCGAAATATTTTGGAAAAGATTATTAAGAATAATGTACCAAGTTTAATTCACATAAGCTCATCAGTTGTTAAATCAGTAGCAAGTGACTTCTATACAGACACTAAGAAGGAGCAAGAAGACATAGTGTTAGATTCAGGTATTTCAGCCCCAATTTTAAGGCCAACTCTTATGTTTGGTTGGTTTGACCGTAAACACCTTGGTTGGCTTTCTAGGTTTATGAAGAAAGTTCCTATATTCCCAATTCCAGGTGATGGGAAGTATATGCGTCAACCTCTATACAGCGGAGATTTTTGCGATATTATAATAAGCTGTATTGAGAATAATATCTCAGAAGGGGTGTTTAATATTTCTGGTCATGAGAAGATTGATTATATAGATATGATTCGTGAAATTAAAAATGCAATTAGGGCAAAAACACTTATACTGAAAATACCTTATGATTTGTTTTATATATTACTCTGGATTTGGTCATTATTTGATAGAGATCCGCCATTTACCTTACAGCAGCTTAAAGCGTTGACAGCGAGTGATGAATTTGAAGTTATAGATTGGCCTGGTATTTTTAACGTACCATATACTCCTTTTAGTAAGGCTATAAACGTAACTTTTAATGATCCAGAATACAGTAAGGTTATCTTAGATTTTTAGATTATGAAACAACGTATTGCAGTATTGGGAGCTGGGCCAATGGGATTGGCAGTTGCTTATCAATTAGTAAAGGAAGGCTATCAACCTATCATTTTTGAAGCAGATGATCGCGTGGGAGGTATGACAGCTGCATTTGATTTTAATGGATTAAGCATTGAGCGTTTTTATCATTTTCATTGTACTTCAGACAAGGCATTCCTTAAGGTACTTAATGAGTTGGGAATTGCTGATAAGATGAATTGGGTAGAAACTAAAATGGGGTATTGGTTTCTGAGGCAAGTACAGCCATGGGGTAATCCAATTGCACTTCTAAAATTTAAAGGATTAAGTTTAGTTGCAAAAATCCGTTATGGACTACATGCTTTTTTAGCAACTAAGAGGAAACGAGAAAATTGGCACTCATTGGATGACATTGAAGCATCTGGATGGATAAAGCGTTGGGTTGGAAAAGAAGCCTATGACATCTTATGGAAAAGATTATTTGATTATAAATTTTATGATTATGCAAATAATTTGTCTGCCGCTTGGATTTGGAGTCGTATTCGTCGCATAGGTAGTTCTCGCTATAATATTTTTCATGAAAAATTAGGTTATCTAGATGGTGGTTCTGAAACCTTACTCCAAGAGATGAAGACCTATATTGAGCAGAATGGCGGAGAATTTAGATTAAGTTGCCCTGTTTCAAAGGTAAAAATGTCAGGTCTAAGTGTGAATGGTGTAATAGTTAATGGTCATCTTGAAGTATTTGAAAAGGTTGTTAGTACTATACCATTGACTTACGTGCCTAAATTAATGCCTGATTTACCAGTTGAATTATTGAATAAATTTTCATCTATTAAGAGCATAGCTGTTGTTTGCGTGATTGTTAAATTGAAACGACCTTTGACTGAAAATTTTTGGTTGAATATTAATGATTCTGACATGGATATCCCCGGTCTAGTTGAATATACTAATTTAAGACCACTAAAAGACCATATAGTTTATGTGCCATTTTATATGCCAGGAGAACATCCTAAATATTCTGAATCAGATCAAGTTTTTCTAGATAAAGTGAAAAAATATTTGAAGAATATCAATAAGGAGCTGAATGATGATGATTTTATCGATATTCGCGCAAATCGTTATCGATATGCCCAGCCCATTTGTCCCCCAAAATTTTTAGATAATTTACCACCTGTTGAATTACCAGTTAAAGGGTTGTGGGTTGCTGATACCTCCTATTATTATCCAGAAGATCGTGGAATATCTGAAAGTATAGACTTTGGCAGAATGATTGGAAAAAAGGTATCTTCAGATGGTTAAGCATTTTTTTTCAAATCAATTCTTAGCTTTTTTGATAACTGGCGGGATTGCAGCATTAATTAATTTTGGATCACGAATATTCTATAATTCTTTTGTAGATTTTTCTCTAGCGATAATTCTTGCTTACCTTACCGGAATGATTACGGCATTTGTTTTGGCAAAAAAATTTGTTTTTACTCAAAGTCGTCAGAAACTACGGCATTCTATAATTTTCTTTTCACTTGTCAATTCTATTGCTTTAGTACAGACATGGTTAATTAGTATGGGCTTAGCTTACTATTTCTTGCCGTATATTAAGGTTACCTCGCATGTTCCAGAGATATCTCACGCAATTGGTATTATGGTGCCCGTATTTACAAGTTATATAGGCCATAAGTTTTTGTCTTTTAGGCAATGAATGTGGGAATATTAAGTAACAATCGACTTAGGATCTCTGGTTGGGGCAAGTACCCTTCTATCATGGCTAATTTAATTAACTACCAGAATAGAGATGATTTAATGAGTAAGATTCATAGAATTGGGCAATGCATTACCAGGGGAAATGGTAGAAGTTACGGTGATAGCGCTCTTTCAGAAACTTATGTTTCATGTTTACAGCACAACCGTATTTTGGGCTTTGATGAGAATAAAGGGATTATAAAGTGTGAATCTGGAATTTTACTTTCGGAGATAATTGAAATTTTTACTCCTAGGGGGTGGTTTTTAAAAGTAGCTCCTGGAACTAAATTAATTACAGTTGGCGGAGCTATCGCAAGTGATGTGCATGGAAAAAATCATCATAAAGATGGATGTTTTAGTGAGACCGTAGAAAATATAGCATTAATGTTATCAAGTGGTGATGTTGTACAGTGTTCTCATAGAAAAAATAGAGAGTTATTTTTAGCGACTTGCGGCGGTATGGGTTTGACGGGGATTATCTTAGAAGTAAGTTTTAGTTTGAAACCTATATCTTCAAAAAATATAGAGCAAACAACTATTAAAACCAGAAATCTTCAAGAAACGTTTGATGCATTTGAAGAATATGCAGATGATACATATTCTGTTGCTTGGATTGATTGCCTGTCAAAAGGAAAATTAATTGGACGTTCACTATTAATGACAGGTGAGTTTTCTCAAGATAGAAATTTACAATATGTACCAAAGAAAAAAATTACAATCCCGTTTAATTTTCCATCATTAGTGTTAAATTATTTAGCTGTTAAGAGTTTTAATGCATTATATTATGCAAGCGCTAAACCAGGTGTCTCACACCAAATTGTAGATTTAGATAGCTTCTTTTTTCCGCTTGATTCTATCAATTCCTGGAACAGGGTATATGGTAGTCATGGGTTTGTCCAATACCAATTTATCCTGCCTAAAAATGTGAGTTATGAAGGATTATTAAAGATACTAAAGAAAATTTCGGACAAAGGTTTTGGTAGTTTTCTTGCGGTACTAAAGCTTTACGGGAAACACAATGATAATTATCTATCATTTCCTATGGAGGGCTATAGTTTGGCATTAGACTTCAAGATGCAAAAAGGATTGCTTGATTTTTTAAAAGAGCTGGATCAAATAGTTCTTGAGTATGAGGGAAGATTTTATTTAGCAAAAGATGCTAGGGTTAGTAAAAAGGTATTTGAAAGTGGATACCCAAAAATTGAAGAATTTAGAGAGCTGCGTCAATCAAATAAAATGAAAGATAAGTTCTCATCATTACAATCAAAGAGACTAGGTTTATGAATAAAAAATGGATATTAATACTGGGTGCTAATAGTAATATTGCTATTGCAACAGCTCATCGCTTTGCACAAGATGGCTCGTCTATTTATTTAGCATCGCGCAATGTAACAGAATTAAATAAAGAAGCTTCCAATCTCGAAATACGGTACGGAGTAAAAGTTAAAGTGAAATATTTTGACGCATTAGATTTTAAATCACACTCCAATTTTTACAAAGATTTGTCCCCCAAGCCTGAGGGTGTAATACTTGCATTTGGCGTGTTGGGAGATCAGAAAAAGCAACAAAAAGAATTTGAATTAGCCAAACTCGCACTAGATACGAATTTTATGGCGGCTATTAGTGTTCTTGAGCCAGTTGCATCGGATTTTGAACAAAGAAAATTTGGTTTTATAGTTGGAATCAGTTCTGTAGCTGGAGACCGTGGAAGAGCAAGTAATTATATATATGGTAGCTCGAAGGCTGGTTTATCCGTTTACCTGGAAGGGTTACGACATAGATTATTTAAATCTAATGTGCGTGTTCTTATTGTCAAACCTGGTTTTGTAGCAACAAAGATGACAGCTAATATGGATTTGCCTCAAGGATTGACAGCAGATCCAAATCAGGTTGCTGATGCTATTTATAAAGGTGTTTCGAAGAAAAAAAATACAATATATATAAAATCTATTTGGCGCTATATTATGATGATAATTCGTTTAATTCCGGAATCAATCTTTAAGAAGCTGAACTTATAATCTTTTATATACGAATTGGATTGATTAAATAATGAAGTTAAATGATTACAAATGGCTGCATATCTTTTCTGTAGGCATTATCGTACTGATAATGAGTGTAGTGTTTTGGGGATATGATGTCCTTCTATTTACTGAAGCAAATGACTGGTTTTTTTCTACATATGTTGCAGATGCTGTAATAAATAACGAAACAAATACATATAGGATTGATCAACTAAACACTCCTAATGCGCTCTTTATATATACATATCTTTACATGAAAGATGTGTTATTTTTTATTGAGCCCTATAATTTAATGAAAGGTATTTTGTATGTTTCATTTTTAATTGCTTTAATAACAGTGTATCGATTAAGCACAATCAATTCATCGTATTCTATTTTGTATCCCTTGTTAATGTCATATATCCTTGTTGGAGGGATGATTAATTATTACATGGGCATACTTGTAATTTTGATCTTCATGTATAGACTTGAAACAGTCAGGAAAATACTTATTTGGGAGGTATTGATTTTTGTTTTACTTGCATACCATGCTCATTTTATGGCAATGCTTCCAATGATGTTTTACATTCTTTTTAAGTTCGGTATTAGAAAGACATTCCTGATTTCCATAGTGCCATTTCTGTTACTAGTTTCATACAAACTAACAAATATAAACTATCATGAAGTTGGCGGAGACTATGGTTTTATTAATCATATTCTTTCAATAAGAAGGGTGCTACTACCATCTTTAGTCGATAATTATTACATTGATAGAGTTTTCCAATATTATTTTTCTTCTAGTTTGAATCTAGTATACATGTTGAGTGTTTTATTTTTATTTTGGAAGTATAAAAAAGAAAAAATATTAAAACCAAATAGTTATAAATTAATTTTATACTTTACTTTGATTTATTTTTTAGTGCCTGCTTCACTAGTAGGCTCCGGATTGAATATACACGAAAGGTTAATTATTCCATTTGTTATATTTTCTTTATCTTCTATGAAATATAAAAATGATAATATTCCAATTATTTTTACATTTATAGGGGTATTTGTGGCGATCAATTTATTATTTTCTCAGGAAAAGTATAATTTTGATATATATAAAGATTATGGCGAATATCATTGCCAGTTAGCAGAAGAGGGTGGTAAATATGGAATGAAATCAGCAATTACGAACCGTGCAGTAATCGGCAGAAGTGCTTTCCTTGCAGAATCAATTATTAACAAAAAGACAGTTGATTCAATTGAACTTCCACCAGGTTATGGA
>Ga0209449_1001025_pt1 | contig 15880 bp, 17 predicted proteins | sample SaaInlV_100m_DNA_5_FD_184671 | JGI IMG/M metagenome (GOLD analysis project Ga0209449, IMG submission 184671) | Marine microbial communities from expanding oxygen minimum zones in the Saanich Inlet - Saanich Inlet SI073_LV_200m_DNA (SPAdes) (version 2) | ecosystem: Environmental > Aquatic >...
TTATTTAGATAATCATATATGACGTACAAATTCTAAAAGCCAAATAACAAGTCCAACCTGGCAGGTGAGGCCCACCTTATCTGCCAGGGTGTTATTTTCAATTGGACTGTATCCCCGCTATTAGTAGTCTTTTACATCTCGCATTAGATTATTTTACTCCAATCTTAATAAGTTTTAAACAACACCCCTGCCTTGTTGATAGGCTAATTCCCAAAAACAACAATTATAAGATGTGAATAGATGTGATTTCATTTTGAATGAGAATTAACTTGCAGGTCATAATAGGATTTTAGAATACAGATGGATTTATGATTATAGAATATAGTTCCATGAGGTGACGGTATCTTTGACTTAGCCTAAAGTCCAAAGAGTCCTAAAAACAATGAAATCCATCTCAGTTGACAAATAGATAGAACAATCCTCTCAAGATAAATACTTTTTATTATATATTATATAAGAGCGCAAGTAGTTATCTGCTCCCCCGATATCAATAAAAATTAATGATGCTGTCATAATGTAATATGATGCTCTGTCTAGAATTCAGTTTGATTGTAATCATTGATGATATATTATATAATTTTATACTATTAATATTAATAACTGTGTATAATTGAGTATATAGACTGTTACAATGAAATCTAATTATATTATGACGTATAAAGTGTTAAACAGCATAAAATACAAGTATAATGACTGATACAGGCATATAGCATCATATTTAGAGCAATATAGGGATATCTAATATAATATTAAATAATAAAAATCAATATCATGATATACAGTATTATATCAAGTAATAAACGATTATATTTGTTAATAACAGTATATAAAACTATATATTGTAGTATAACATGATAAATATTGATATACTATTCTATAGAAGGGTATATCAGGTTATATGCAATAAAAATGATGTATACATAATTATATTACTCAATTCTAATAAATAGTTACCGATAATGTAATTGGGCATGGAAGTTGAGCCCGGAAAAGACAGCGAAACAACAATGTTTTACTGTAACAATTACATAAATGACATGGAAGTCATGGAAACAAAACAAGGAGGTATCATATGGCATTTGGAGAATTAACGCGAATCGGTTCGAATCTAGGTGCAGCACAATCTCTTCGTAGTCTAAAGCTAATAAATGGCAGGATTGGGGAAATTCAATCCAGACTATCGACGGGAAAACGAATTGTGCGTGTACAAGATGACACAGCCGGCTATCAGATAGCCAAGGGACTGGAAAGTCGCGTCAGAGGACTCAAACAAGCATTTGATAATGTTGGTACAGCCAAAAATGTACTGAATGTATCAGAAAGCAATCATGAAGCACAAATGAGCTTGTTATTGAGTATCAAAGACAAAGTCTCACAAGCTTCAGATGAGGCTTTAACAAGTACCCAGACGAGTGCTATTCAGAATCAAATCGATGCAATGCTCACAGAAATTGATGATTTGAAAGATTCAGCACAATGGCAAGGAACTGCGCTTAATGGCGGATCTAGCCCCATCAGTCTCACATTCCATGTGGGAGATGGAGCGGATGATAATTTCACTGTTACATTGAATGGTTTTGATTCATCTACGGTTGGACTTATTGAGGTTTCATCAACAGCTAGTGCACTGATAGCAATTGGTACTGTTGAGACAGCAATTGATACATTAGCATCAGGCATACAGGCTGTTGGTAATTATCAGATAAGGCTGGGATCAAAAGAAGGTATGCTGTCAGATTCAATCATGAACACGGAGGCAGCAAGGTCTCGAATCGAGGATGCTGACTTTGCCATAGAACAGATGGAGGCATTGAAGCTGCAAGTCATGCAGCAAACCAGTATGACTGCCTTCACACAAGCGAACTCAGCTCCTCAACTCGTACTCTCCTTATTTAGGTAGAACCAATAAACTGGTTATTATGGATGAAAATCCTAATTACTTACCTAAAGAAAGGGGCGGCCGATGAGTGATATCATGAATATCAAAGAGGTATCAAGTTATTTGAATTTGAAAGAACAGACAGTTTACAGACTTTTAAAAAGTGGTAAATTGCCAGGTGTTAAAATCGGCGGAACCTGGATGATTAAGAAAGGACATATTGATAATATGTTCAACGAGGTTCTTGCTGAGAAAATGAATGCTCTCAACGCAAAATAACTCAAATTCAAATAACAATAGCGTCCCGGTATATCCGGGACGCTAGTATCATTAAAAAATAAGAAATAAATAATGGAAAAAGCCAAAATAATCACAAAGAAAGCAACTTTATCAGTTTGCATGATCGTAAAAAACGAAGAAAAATTTCTTCCTGACTGTTTAATGAGTATCCAGGATATAGCCGATGAGCTTATAATCATCGATACTGGTTCAGTAGATAATACGGTTGATATTGCAAACGAATATGGTGCTAAAGTTCATCATTTTGAATGGTGCGACGATTTTTCTGTGGCTAGAAACGAATCAATAAAATATGCATCATCAGATTGGATCCTTTGGATTGATGCTGATGAACGGTTGGATAGAACTACGGTAAATCAACTTGTGGAATGTATCCAACCAGTAAAAAGACCAATTGTATACAATGTAAAAATTCGCAGTTATGAAAATAATGCAGAATATGAGAGATACTCTCATTCCCAAAGATTATTTTCAAATGGATCTTCAATTTCCTTCGATGGAAGAATTCATGAACAGATTACAAAATCTGCTTCACGTGTAAATGCCCTGGAAAAGAAAGCTGAATTTATTTTGAATCATCTTGGCTATGATGCTGAGGTAATTGATTTTGACAAAAAATTAAAGAGGAATCAGCCTTTATTAGAAAAACTGGTCCAGGAAACCCCAAACAGTTATTATTCCCATTTTACCTTAGCTCAGAATTATTCACGATGTAACGGATATACTGAAGCTTTAAAACATTTCCATATTGCATTATCATTAGGAAAGATGAAAAAAGAAATGTTGGCATATATTTACAATTGTATATCAGAAGTTTATCTAAAAACTTCAGATTACTCCAAAGCTTTTAAATATGCTGAGCTCTCAAAAAAACTATTTCCAAAACAATGTTCTGCCTGGTACTTATTATATAAAATTTCAAAAGCACTTGATGAAAAATCAAATTGCATCAAACATCTGAAATCATTATATAGCAATATGATTGGTTCAGAAAACTACCCTGCACCTATAGTGGATACGGTTCCAAATCGTATTTCAGTTCTGGATACCTTGATAAAAGAACTGGTTGCGGCAGGTGAAAATAAAGATGCGGTAGAGTACCTGAAGGAAGGAGCCTTGACCACAGGAAATATAAAATATCCGCAAGCGATTTTAGAATTACTTCCTGGAAAGGAAAATTTAAAAACATTGGGTGACCTACTCAACGAGTTGCTATTACTTGGATTTGACACTTTTGAAAATCAAAACTTGTATGGCGTAGTAAAAATCAAACTTGGATTGTACGAGGAAGCACTGGATATTTACTGGGGTATTTATCGAAAAACTCCCGAACAACAGGATGTTCTGAAACGGATATCCGGACTATATGCAAAATTGGGTGACATGAATAAAGCCCAAGAAATTATGACAATTTATCAGAATGGAGTTCCAAATCATGCCTAGAAGCACAGGGTGAGAATGAAATATTCTGCAACATTAAGTAAAATATTTGGTGGGAAATATCTTCCTCACTGAATTTTATCTATATTTATCGAATTTTATAACAAAAAATGAAAAGGTGTATTATTCACATATATATTAATCAATATTAGCATTAAGAAAATTTAATACCAATTCTTAACCTCCGAAAATGAAAGTGAAAGCGTAAAAGTAGACACTTTCAAATGGGCAAGGAAGCCCAAAACTAAATAAAGTTAAAATAAACACGGAGGTATATCATGGCATTTGGTGATCTAACAAGAATTGGGGCAAATTTTCAGTCCGCACAAGCTCTTCACTCACTAAAATCAATAAACGGTCAAATCGGACGAATCCAGTCACGTTTGTCAACAGGAAAGAGAATTAACTCTGCTGAAGATGATACTGCTGGATACCACGTAGCAAAAGGCTTAACAAGTCGTGTTCGTGGCCTTGGTGCTGCCCTTAATAATGTAGGCTCGGCAAAAAACTTGCTGAGTGTTGCAGAAGGTGGATATCAAGCTCAGATGGATCTGTTATTGAATGTTAAAGAAAAAACAGTTCAAGCCGCTGATGATTCGCTCACCAGTACACAAAGAACTGCAATCGGCAGCGAAATCACAGCATTAATGAACGAAATAGATGATATTCAGGGTCAGACTACCTGGCAGGGAACAGCATTGATTACTGCAAATGGCTCAAATGCATCATTCTCATTCCATGTTGGTGACGGTGCTTCAGATAACTTAGCAGTAACCTTAACAGGATTCGATTCTGCAACTGTTGGTACAGTCAGTGTTGCATCCGTTGCTTCAGCTGAAGCTGCTATTACTACTGTCGAATCAGCAATAAGTACGCTTGCTAGTGATGTCCAGGCTGTTGGTAACTATCAGGTAAGACTATCTTCTAAAGAAGAAATGCTTTCAACTTCCATTGCCAACACAGACGCTGCTAGAAGTAGGATAGAGGACGCCGACTTTGCGAAAGAACAAATGAATGCGATCAAACTGCAAATTTTGCAGCAGACCGCTGTATCTTCATTTGCGCAATCCAACTCCGCCCCACAGATAGTATTGTCTTTATTCAGATAAGAATAAATACAAAAACCTTTTACACGGTTTTTCGGGCTAAAAAAGGGCTGGATTTATTCCAGCCCTTTTTCCGTTTTTAGAAACAAGTCAAATATTTACAATTAAAATCAAAGAACCCTTTGTCGAAACACCATCAGATAAGTCTATATTTCCCAACAATTATTTAAATAGATTCATGGGAAAGACATGCCTTTTCCACCCCTTCGAATTGAAAAATTAATTAATCAAAAAATGAATATTCCCAAAGAATGAAACCGATCATTATCTCACCAGCCTTCAATACCCATGAATGTCTGCCTGAATTATTAAAACAGATTTCTATTGTTTGCGATTTTCCCATTTTGATAATTGATGATGGATCCAATCCACCAATTAACAATATTTTTGGTGATCATGTCACCATATTGCAAAACCGCGAAAATAAAGGGAAGGGTTATAGTTTATTAAAAGGATTTAAATATGCAATAAATCATGGATATAGCCATGCAATTACAATTGATTCGGACCTACAGCATCCACCAAAATACATTTCCGATTTTATTAATAATGATGAAGATATTGATTTAATAATTGGATCGAGGTCATTTGTTAAATCAATGCCTATGCATCGAAAGTTTTCTAATACCATTACATCGGGAATTTTATCGTGGTTATGCAAAATAAAAATACCAGACAGCCAGAGCGGATACCGACGTTACAAACTTGAACCTGTTTTGAATCATCCCTACAATGAAAACGGTTTTATGTTTGAAAGTGAAGTACTAATTACGTTTTTTAGAAAACAAAAATTGAAATTTAATTATATATTTATTGATACCGTATATAACCATGGGCAGAGTAATATTAGAAATATTTCTGACACCATGAAATTTATTAAATTAATTATTAGAACTATAATCACATGAAAATTTTGAGAACTGTTTATGATTGGGTCCTAAACCTCTCAACGAAAAAGATTGGTCCAACTGCTCTATTTTTTATAGCCATGTCCGAATCAGTGTTTTTTCCAATACCACCGGATGTTTTGCTTATTGCTTTGGCAATCGGTTTCCGAAAAAGAGCATTATTCTTTGGTGCAGTATGTTTTGCCGGGTCAATCATTGGAGCCATAATTGGATATATTATAGGATACAATCTTTGGTGGGAATCCATTGATGTCTATTCTCAATTCGCTCATTTTTTTTATAATCATATTCCCGGATTTACAATTGATAAATTTGTAAAAATACAACAATTATATGAGCAGTATAATTTTTATATCATTTTTACTGCAGGATTTACTCCTCTTCCTTATAAGATCTTCACATTGACTGCTGGAGCCTATGCCATAAATTTCCCGATGTTTATGATTGCTTCTATGGTGAGTAGGGCTACTCGATTTTTTCTCATAGCAGGGTTAATTTGGAAATATGGTAAACCAATAAAAGATTTCATAGATAAATATTTTAATATTCTGGCTATTGTTTTTACAATATTGCTGTTTGGAAGTTTTTATCTTTTGAAGTATGTATTATGAGTGGATTGCGATGTAGGTTCTATCATCTGGATTGATCGTTGTCGGGGCGAATGGATTCGAACCATCGACCTCGTCGCCCCGAACGACGCGCGCTAACCGGGCTGCGCTACGCCCCGACAAAATTAAACCTTCAAAAAGGCGCTAAATTTAAGAAGTAAATAATCTATGCCACTAATATTTATCATCTACATGAACAAAAGCAAATTGCCCAATTTGAGTTGTACGTGTTCAATTGGAACATCCCTTCTACAAAAAATAACAAAAAGAATGTCAATCAATCATTTCAGTTGGAACTAACATATAATTAAATTTCGCCCAATGATAAAACAGAATTTCATAATCAATATACTCCTGATACTAATTATTAGTCTTGGCCATGGCTTTGCTGAGGAAAAAGATGATCCAATCGAAATTCTTACCGGTGTTATGATCCGTATGAAAGGAATTGATCAATCATATAAAATAGATATGACTCAAGAGCAAAAGGGTAAGCCGGTTGTTCATAGAGAATTCAAGTCATTCATACATTGGCCGGAGGTTGAAGATATTCAAAAAGAAATTCGCATGGAATACCTGGCTCCAAAAGAAATGGTCGGTGTTATTTATTGGGAATACAGAATGACGGACCTAACTACAAAAAGATGGCGCACTATGCCAATCACCGGTAAACTAAAAGATATTTCAGACATTTCGGATAACTCCATGAAAGGGAGAGGATTTCAATACTCCGATCTTGAAATTACCCAGGAGATGATTCAAACTCATACTCATGAAATCATTGGGCAGGAGAAATTACTTGATACAGACGTAGTCGTAATTGATTTAACTGAACCAGAGAACGCTTCAGGGAGATCCGCTCGAAAACGATTATGGATTGACCCGGTAAACTCAATTATTTTGAAAGTAATATTTTTTAACCACAGGGGCCGTGAGCTCTCAGCAATAGAATGCACTCAGTTAGAAAATTATAAGGGACTTCTTATTTATAAAAATATTGCGGTAGAGGATAAAAAGAAAAAGCTTCAGATAAATATCACTATTTCCGACTATTCAAATGAACCTATCAAAGATCTTGATCTATTCATTCCAAAGGGAAAATAAGTTTAGGTTAAAGAATAATAATGGCTGAGAGAATTAAGCGTTCCAATGATGAGTTGAAAGCCTGCCGGCCTACGATGGAAGAAATGAAATTCATTTCAAAACTACCCATTTATATTCTGGTTGAAAATGTCAGATCAGTTCATAATGTGGGATCCATTTTTAGATCAGCAGATGGATTTGGTGCGACAAAAATATTTTTAACTGGATATACACCAACACCACCACGGCAGGATTTGCATAAAGTAGCACTGGGAGCTGAAGAATCCATCGACTGGGAATATTTCCAGGACCCTATTAAAGCAGCAGAAGATATAAAGGAAAGAGGTATTTTGCTCGTCGGGTTGGAGCAGACAATCAACTCACCTTCCATTTATGATATGGATTGGAAATTTCCCATATGTTTCATTGTTGGCAACGAGGTCACAGGAGTATCAGAGGAATTGTTATCTATTTGCAACATCCATGCTGAAATACCCATGCGGGGAATAAAACAGAGTCTGAATGTTTCTGTTGCAGCTGGAGTGATTGGTTATGAATTGTCGAGAGCATATGGACAATGTTCTGATGGAAACAAAATAAATATAAAACGGGAAATATTGAAATGAATTATTCAATCATCGGGGCTGGTCGACAGGGCATTGCCTCAGCTTATGATATTGGAAAATTTGGTGATGCAGAAAATATTAAACTTTTTGATCTGGATATAAATGCTGCTAGTCAAGGTGCAAAACGCCTAAATAAACTGTTAAGCAAAAACTTATTTACTGCTCATCAAATTGATGTAACAAATTTTGATCAGTTAAAAAAGATGCTGTCAGACACCGATGCTGTCCTTGCAGGTATACCTTATAAATATTTACCTAAATTGACAGAGATCGCTATCGAATGCGGCACTCCAATGGTAGATTATGGCGGTAATACAGACAATGCTATACGTCAAATTGAATTATCTGATCTGGCAAAAGAAAAAGGAATCACCATTGTGCCTGAATGCGGGATGGGACCTGGGATGAATATTACCCTGGCATTGCTGGCCATGGAGCAAATGGATACTCCTGAGGAAGTTTCAATTTGGGATGGGGGTCTACCTCAGAATCCGCAAGCGCCCTGGAATTATTCAATATTTTTTAATATTGACGGTCTCACAAATGAATATGACGGAGATGCCTACTTCCTTGAGAAAAAAGAATTGGTTCGTGTGCCATGTTTTGATCGATTAGAAATCATTGAATTTCCTCAGCCATTGGGGGACCTGGAAGCTGCCGTCACATCTGGCGGTTTATCCACTATGCCTTGGACATTCAAAGGAAAGTTGACAAAATTAGAAAATAAGACGCTTAGATACCCCGGACATTGGGAATGGATGAAAGCCTATCGGCAACTGGGACTTTTTAGTCAGGATAATGTAAAATTCAAAGGAATGAAGATCATTCCACGTGAGTTTTATCATGCTCTATTAGAGCCACAGATTGATAATGGCAGAGTTGAAGATGTCTGTATTATGCGAATCTGTTGTAAAGGTAATCATAAAGATAAACCACAAACCGTTTGGGTGAATACCGTAGAATATTATGATAAGGAAACTGGTTTTTCAGCAATGGAGAAATGGACCGGTTGGCATGCATCCATTTTACTCATAGCAGCCGCTCATGGTAAATTAGAAAAAGGTGTTATTCCTGTTGAGAAGGCAATGACTGGAACGAAATTTAAAAAAGAAGCTGAATTAAGAAATTATGAAATCTCTATTACTGTCACGTAAATCATTTGCAATGGCCTATTGCCTTGCAGGTTCAAATTCGTGAAGATAATAAATGAATTTCACACAATCTTCATACTTACATATATAAAACAACTGCCTTAAATTTTAGGCTAAATAAGGAGTATTTTTTGGAATTTTTATTTGCACAAGATGCAACAACAACAACAGGCGGAGGAATAGCCGCATTTCTACCTATCATCGTCATGTTTGGTATTCTGTATTTTTTAATTTGGCGTCCGCAGATGAAACAGAAAAAAGTTCATGCGAGTACACTAAAGGAATTAAAAAAGGGAGATAGTGTTTTAACCCGCGGTGGAATCTATGGGAAAATCGTCGAAGTCACTGGTAAAAATAATAATAAACTTATAATTGATGTCGGTAATAAAGTAAAAATTACAGTGGCCCGGTCATACGTTGCCGGTCTTGCCGATAACGCCCCTGAAAATCCCGAGAATTCTTAATGGCAATTCTCCCAATCGTAAAATATGGCGATCCTATTCTCAGAAGGAAAGTGAAGCTTGTTACTGATTTTACCAATCTTGACAATCTAGTTAAGGATATGCTTGATACGATGGGGAATGAGAGTGGTATCGGGCTAGCCGCAAATCAGGTAGGAATGGATATGAATCTTCTAGTTTTGGACATATCCGGATTTGAAGATGAAGATGATGTTGATCCAAGAGTATTTGTTAATATCGATATTATTAAGGAAGAGGGCGAAATTGAGATTGAAGAAGGTTGTTTGAGTATCCCTGATATCAGGGCTTCAATAGTTCGGGCAGAAACAATTACCATTGAATACCAGGACTTAAAAGGTAATATCAAAACAGAGATATTTACGGGTCTTGCTGCTAGGGTCATCCTCCATGAAAATGATCATTTAATCGGCAAATATTTTACCGATTATCTTCCAACGTCTCAAAAAACGGTAATTCAGAAACGGCTCAAAGAAATATCCGAAACCGGTTTCCCTTCAGTATCTGTCACTTTAACGTGACGGTTATACATTTTCATCATTTACTAATTTATTGATATTATGCGAATTGTATTTATGGGCACGCCGGACTTTGCCGTCCCCAGCTTAATAGCCTTTCATAGTTCTCATCATCAGATTGTTGCTGTGGTAACCCAGCCCGATAGACCATCAGGTCGTGGATTGAAGTTGAGATCACCTGAAATTAAGATAAAAGCAATCGAATTAGGATATCCAGTTCTCCAGCCGGAATCTTTAAAATCAGATGAATTTTATTCACAACTACGGGATTGCTATCCTGATATACTGGTGGTTTTGGCATTTAGAATCCTTCCCGAAAGAATTTTCTCCATGCCTGAATTTGGTTCTATTAATGCCCATGCATCATTATTACCAAAGTACCGAGGCGCAGCACCCATTCATCGTGCCATAATAAATGGTGAAAAGTATACAGGAGTGACCACTTTCCAGATTGCAAAAAATATTGATACTGGAAGCATTCTGATGCAGGAGAAAATCCCCATTCTCCAAAATGATACTACCGGGTTGATGTGGGATAAACTTGCTAATTTAAGTGCTTCCATGTTGATTAAAACGGTTGAAGGTATCAGCAATCACTCCCTGAATCCATTAATCCAGGATCATTCAATGGCATCACCTGCACCAAAGATTAAAAAAGACGAAACGAAAATAAACTGGCAGGATAGTGCAGAGTCAATACACAACCAAATCAGAGCATTTTCTCCATTCCCAGGTGCCTTTACCAATTATCATGGAAAACGAATAAAATTATTTTCAAGTTCGGTTAGCTCTGAAGAATTAACTAATGATATAACACCTGGTAATATTGTGATTAGCAATGATGGCTTGAAGGTACAGTGCAATACAGATATGATAAATATTGATGAAGTACAAATTGAGGGTAAACGAAGGATGTATGTAAAAGATTTCATATCAGGTTATGGAATTTCCTCAGGTAAGAAATTTGAATAATCCTGCGACTATCAACCCCAGAAGAGTTGCCTTTAAAATCCTTCGAAAAAATTATTCATCAAATCATCAATTAAATGACGATATATATGATGAGCTGCGTGACAAGACTTTATCCGATCTGGATATTCGGTTCATCACCGAGATGGTTCAGGGTACTACTCGAATGCAGTCAAGAGCAGACTACGAGTTATCCCCGTTGTATAAAGGCAAGTATTCAAAACTGGAAATATCTCTGAAAATTATATTGAGAATGGGCTATTATCAAATTCGCTATATGGATAAAGTACCTGATTATGCCTCTGTATCAACTACCGTAAATCTAGCCAAAAAGATCAAAGGTCAATTTGCCGGTATTACAAATGCTATCCTGAGAAAATTATCAAACTCGGAAATTCAGCCACCGGGGAATAATGCCAAAATTGATGATATTTCCAAATGGATGAGTCATCCCTCATACCTGGTAGAAAAATGGCAATCCACCTGGGGTATTGATAAAGCACGACAGTTAATGGAGTGGAATAATTCTCGTCCTGTTCTTTGGTTTAGGAGAAATCAGAATATCATTTCGTCTGATAAATTACACGATTCAATTATTCAAATGAATTTTCAACCCACATATTTCGAAGAAGATACTCGTTATTTAAACATCGATAAACCTTCTGAACTGCTGGCGAGTCAGTTATTTACCGATGGATATCTTTATGTTCAGAATCCGTTTTCAGGTTTGGTGGTTAAACTACTTGATATAAAAGAAGGGAATCAGGTTATAGATGCCTGTGCCGCACCTGGTGGGAAAACAACGGATATGGCTCAACAGGTTGGTAAATCAGGTACCATATGGGCCTATGATATCAATAGTGGAAGACTGGATGATATCGCCCAAAATAGTTCAAAAATTGGATTAGTAAATATCAATGCCCAATTGATGGATTCCACAATAGGGTCTTTCCAGAAATGTGATAAATATCTCCTTGATGTCCCTTGCAGTGGTACTGGAGTGATGTCAAAACGAGCCGATCTCAGGTGGAGAAGACAGAAAACACATATTCAGGAATTTGCCGATTTGCAGTACAAATTATTAAAGAATTGCGCCTCACAAATGACACCGAATGGTATTTTAGTTTACAGCACATGTACATTGGAACCGGAGGAAAACTGGGAAAATATTAACAGATTCCTTAAAACACATGGTAATTTCTCAATTGAACAAGCCGATAAATATATTTCCGATCAGTTTACTGATGAATCTGGGGCTTTAAATACATTCCCTCCTGATCATAATATTGATGGTGGATTTGCAGTCAGATTAAGAAAACATGATTAAAACATTACTAAAATATATCATTTCTTTTATTTTGATGATAGCATTGGGGCTTTATCTTCTTGAGAATGTGCTGCTGCCACTTTATGTTGGCAATAATAATGAACATTATCTGCCTGATGTCAGAGGCAAATTCAGGGAGGCTGGACAGATTGATCTAAACAGACTTGGATTTCAGACGGAAGTAATTATTAAAGGATATTCCAATAAACATGAACCGGGGACAATAATAAATATTTCACCCAGACCCTTTACAAAGGTAAAGGAAGGGCGAACAATTAAGATGACCGTTGCCGGTGAACGCCGGGATGTTGTAATGCCGGATTTTACCGGGACATCTATTCGAAATGCTATTCTTGAAATACATCGTATAGATTTGGAAGTTGATACACTTATGGAAGAATATAACACTCAATTTGAAGAAGGTACCATTACTTATCAGATGCCAAAAGCAGAGAGAGTGATCAAATCAGGGACACTTGTCACACTAATGGTCAGTAAGGGTGATCCACCAGATTTCTTTCGGGTACCGGATTTGTTAAATCTCAGTTTGAGAAAAGCAGAAGGAAAGATATTGGATGCCGGATTGAAACTGGGTGATATCGTTTACGAATATCATCCCGATCTGATATCAGATACGGTAATTGATCAGAGTCTTACATCTGGGATGAGACTCACAATCCCGGCTAGAATTGATCTGGTAATTAGCACCGATCAGAAAGAATAGATAAATCTATGAAAAGAATTATATCTCCGTCATTGCTCTCAGCAGATTTCTCCAGATTAGAATCTGATATCCGAACAGTAGAATCGGCTGGCGCGGAGAGATTACATTTGGATGTAATGGATGGCAATTTTGTACCAAATCTTACTTTTGGTCCAATTGTTATCAACGGAATAAGAAAATTGACTGATTGTCACCTTGAATGTCATCTGATGATCAATAATCCAGACAAATACATTGCTGATTATGCTGATGCTGGTGCTGACACTATCATTATCCATCAGGAAGCAAGTGCTAATCTTATGACTGATTTAAATAATATTAAAAAATTGAATTGTGCTGCAGGAGTATGTATAAATCCTGATACACCAATACATAAAATTGAATCTGTCCTTGAAATTGCTGATTATATCCTTGTCATGTCTGTATTCCCTGGATTCGGTGGGCAGGAATTTATATCCTCTACATTGCAAAAAATGAGAGACCTGGTTGAAAGAAAAAATCCACAAACGGTAATAGCTGTTGATGGCGGTGTAAATAATAATACTATTAACAGTGTATTTGATACCGGTATCGATATAGTGATTGTTGGGTCCGGGTTATTTTCAGCACCAAATATACCGCAAAGATTTAAGGAATTATCTATTGGTTGAGCCCATATCATACAGGCGTGAGGTCTATAGGAAAATCTCTCATATGTTTCTCTCAGTATTTGCATTTGCATTGCTATTTTGGGACAAACAGATTCTGCTCCCGGTATTTATAACCATTGCCGTAATATATTTTTTAGTTGATTTATTCAGAAGACGGATTGAATGGATCGGCAATATTTTTTATCGGTTTTTCGGGCTGGTTGTTAGAAATGAAGAAGCAACTCGTTTCACCGGGGCAGCAAACGCCTTTATAGGCATAGCCTTAACCGTATTGTTATTTGAAAACAGTATTGCTATCCCGGCGATTCTAATTGTTAGTTTTAGTGATGCATTCGCCGCAATTGTCGGTCGAAAGATTGGTAAAACAAAAATAGGTAGCAAGAGTCTCGAAGGATCCGCAGCATTTTTCATTTGCACACTGATTATATTATCATTTTGTAATTACTTAAGTATTGCGGCCATAATTATGACATCACTTTTTGCAACAATTTTGGAATTATTTCCCATTCGTAAAATTAATGATAATATCAGCATTCCCTTAATGACAGCCCTCTTTATACAATTGACAAGGAATTTAATTTGAGTTTTCTTTCTCCGTTTCTCCTTTGGATGATACCTCTGATAAGTATCCCAGTTATAATTCATTTCCTGAATAAAAGAAATATAAAGATTATCGATTTCAGTACTCTTTATTTTCTAAAGAAAATGGAACATGAATCGATTAGAAAATTGAAGATACTCCAAATTCTGCTGCTTATTATCCGCACAATAATGATATTACTGGTTATCCTGATGATGAGCCGACCAGTGATGCAAAGTTTCTTTTCCTGGGTAGACGAACCAGAATCCACATTTTCAGCCATCGTTATCGATGACACCTTTTCTACAGGCGGTATGGGGGAATTGATCGATAGAAAAGATGTTAAGGAAAATGCCTTTAGGAATATCCTGAAAACCATAGATGAAACAGCGATAATTAACATCTCCACAACATCAGGCGGAATTATTTATCATGGTTTAAAAAAAGATATCCCAGCGACGGGACTTGCTGAGATGGAAAGCTATCAGACAGGTCAATTTGACGATGTATTCGGACAGATTTTACGATCGATGGAAGAAGAATATATTAACCATGAGATATTTGTCATTTCTGACGGACAGATCTCAAACTTTTACAAGAATGAAGTAGGAAACTCATCGCTTTCTGATTGGAATAAATATTTTATCAAACTGCCGCAATTGAACAGAAACTTATCTTTAACAAATGTGAGTGTTGAAAATGAAGTTGTTGTGACTAATCTCCCGATAACCATTCGGGCTGTTGTCTCAAATACCGGTTCGGTAAAGGTCGAAAATGTACTGCTTCAGCTGTTTTTTGATGGAATAAGCGTTGGACAGCAGGTAGTAACCCTGGATGTTTCAGAATCATCTACCTTTGAATTTCAAACTGCGTTTCACAGCACTGGATTGAAGCAGGGCATAGTTGAATTACAAACTGATGATCAGATTGGCGATAATTCCTTTTACTTCCAGATTGATATTCCGCGGAAATTGAATCTCCTATTGGCGAGTAAAACTTTTGGTGAGATGTTGTTTATTCTAAATGCTATGAATTCATTAAATAAGGATGATGAGCTATTTTCAATCAAACAAATTACAGATCAGGAATTCAAATATAACATGGACCTTAGAGATCAGGATATATTGATTTTGCAGGGTATTGATGAATTTTCCACTTTGTCTCAAAATCAAATAAAGGATTTTTTAAACAGGCAGGGGCATTTGATTATTTTTCCAGGCAGAGATAATGATAAGTTACCTGATCTAACCTGGCTAGATAGGATAGATAGAACCAGCAGCCGTATCGATCTGGGCAATGAATCCTTTCAGTTAATGAATTTTTCAAATTTGGAATCAGAAACATTTTCAAATCTCTTCTCCGGTAGAAAAAAACGAGATGTGAAATTATTCAGTTTTATTCCTTTGTTGGCTGGAGAAAATACCCGATTGATGGTAGGCAGTGAAATCAGTATTTGGAATCGGTTGCAAAGTTCAGATGGAATTGTCGATGTATTCGGAGTTTCGATGGATCTCAAATGGACAAATTTTCCT
>Ga0209449_1001058_pt1 | contig 15493 bp, 11 predicted proteins | sample SaaInlV_100m_DNA_5_FD_184671 | JGI IMG/M metagenome (GOLD analysis project Ga0209449, IMG submission 184671) | Marine microbial communities from expanding oxygen minimum zones in the Saanich Inlet - Saanich Inlet SI073_LV_200m_DNA (SPAdes) (version 2) | ecosystem: Environmental > Aquatic >...
GCTTTTTCGTTTTGCTGAATGCTCTTTCCACTCAACCTAAAAATTGCGGAGGCCTGGAACAGTTTCTCAAAAGCAATAGTGCACAATTCAGTAAGTATGAACTTCGTTCAACTAAACTCAGCTGCATCGTTTCTTTACCGCAAGATTTCCTTTTTCGTTCCGGAGACGCTGTACTTAAAAATGGTGCCTATGAAGCCCTCTCTCCGCTCTTTTTTCAAATCCTTAAAATACCGGAACATAAATCTGATTTACTCACCGTAGAAGGTCACACTGACAATGTACCGATGCGCAGCAAAAAGTTTGCCAGTAACTGGGCTCTCAGTTCCGCTCGGGCTACTACCATTGCATCCATGTTGATTAACCGCATCAAATATCCGGAAAACTCAATCTCAATTGTCGGCTATGCGGACACTCGTCCCAAAACAAAATACACAGATTCAAGCGGTTCTCCCCTCTCAGGCAGTGCCCTGAAAAAAGCCCGTAAGATAAACCGGCGCGTCGAAATCGTGCTCACAACTCCATCCAAGTCAATTGAACAGGCGACTCTTCTTTTTGGAGAGGATAATTAAACTGGCTTCGCTTCAAAATCGAATAAGTCTCGCACTGACAATTTCAGTACTGCCGACAACCGACTCAGTGTTTCAAAAGAAGGTGCGTGAATACCACGCTCCATGAAAGACACCATCTCCACTGACAATTCCAAACTTTCCGCTAACTGCTCTTGAGTCAGTCCACGGTATTTCCTCAATTGGTTTAATCGTTTTCCGAATTTTTTGCGCAACTCCATGTTGCACATAATAACGTAGTATCATTACGCCTAACACGTAGTATCACTACGTTTTTTACTTGACATGGTGAAAAGACTCGTTATTATAAGATTTAGGTCTTAATCCGTGTCTCAATAAGTTTTCGAAGAGGTTGAATTGGCACCCTTTTGAGTATGAGTTCAAATTCAAATTTAGCTATAAGAGGTAATAATGAATAATAATAAATCTATCTTAGCAGTAATTTTCAGTTTAATTATCTCTATATTCTTTTTATCTGGGGAGTTGTATGCATTCAGTAAATCTGATTTAAAGAAATTAATGGAGACAAATAATTGTCCTAGATGCCGATTGAGAAATGCAGATTTGAGTGGTGCAGACCTGTCTGGAGCAAACCTGGAAGGTGCAAACCTCGTACGAGCAAATCTCAAACGTGCAGACTTAAGGAAGGCTATCCTAACTGGAGCAAAACTAACTGGTGCAAATCTTACTGGTGCAAAACTAGATACTACAAAACTTATGAAGGCAAATCTTACTGGTGCAAATCTTACTGGTGCAAATTTAGATAACGCAGTTCTAAATAATGTGATAATCGACCATAAAGTAATATCAACTAATTCGTTCTTGGAGAAGGAGATAAAGAAGCTGGTGGAGGCAAAGAATAAGAAGGCGGTGGTTGAGAGGAAGAAGGCGGAGGTTGAGAGGAAGATGGCGGAGGAAAAGAAGATGAAAGAAATTGGAGAAAATGAACTCCTTCTTTTTTATGCATCTTACCAAAATCTCGGTAAATGTTTTGAAGCACGAAAAGGATATGCAGCTGTTCACGTGAATACAATTGAACTGAATGCCATCAAAGCTAATGCTAGTAAAATACAAGATGGAATATATAAAAAGTATCCGGCATTGAAAGCACAGCAGGACAGAATTTGGAAAGATTCTGTTAAAACGTCCCTGTCAAAGCAGTTAGTCGCGTTTACGCTTGCGTTTGAAAAGCCACTTATAGGGAGTATAGAAATTACAAATAACTTTAGCGACTGGAATGAAATCTGTAATTACATTAAAATTGTTTATAATAGTTTTAATAAAAAGTACGGTGTAGGAAGAGAAGTCAAGAAGAAAGATTTCTGATTGTCCCGTAAAAAGTCATAATGACACCAATGTTTGTCATTCCCGCGAAAGCGGGAATCCATTATTTCAGATACTTACAAGTTCCTGGATTCCGCTTTCGCGGGAATGACAAATAATTATGAATGCTTCAAAATGACAGTCTTGAAAAAAGGCTAGTTGCTCAGTACGCACCATTCTCGTCGGAGGAGTTAGGAGTTAGTCGTTTCCAAAACGGCTTCTGGGTGCAAATCTGCTATTTGTAATAATACTCTGGCTGGTCCTTCCGGTTTTCGACGACCTTGTTCCCAATTGCGTAAAGTGGAAACGCTAATTCCTAACATTTGAGCGAATTTGTTTTGGGTCAATTCGAAACGACTACGTAGTTGCGACACATTAATTTCGTTCACAGTAAAGCGTCGACTCGCAGGCCGCTCACCTTTGAGGATGTCTTTTCCTTGCCGAACACTTTCTAGTAATTCATTGAACATTTCTGCATCCATGTCATGGCTCCATCAGTGATTTTAATTTTTTCATTTGTTCAAAAGTAAGATTTTCTTTTTTCGCTTTAGGGTAAGCATAAAGCATCAGTATGATATTCCTGGCAACGTGCCAGAAATATATAATGCGGAGGCCACCTCGCTTGCCAGTACCAGTGCCAGCCCAACGATATTTACGCAAACCTCCACTTCCCCGAATTAGCTTTCCAGCTTCAGGTTTATTGGCCAGTTCCTGCTGTAATTTTTGATAATCTTCATCCTTCAGCAATGCCTGAATCATTTTCGTGAAGATTGGAGTTTCGACAAATTCCATGTCTGCATTGTAATATCTATATTTTTATAAGTCAATGGCGTAGTTTAAGGTTACACATTATTTTCAGTTTTGGGTTAGTTTTTTCTCAGGCTGTGTGTTTCCTCTCTTCGAAGAGCGTGGCTACCTAGTTTATTGGGTATCTACTCTACTGGAATGCCGTCATTACTGTCCGCATATATATTTCCAGAGAGCGCTCTCTCTTCTGTCCGGATAGCTTGCGGATTTGCTCTTTAATTTTTTTCTGAACGTTCAGAAAAGTCGCTAATTGAGAGAAATCAATCTGAACGTTCAGAATTTTTCAGGCAGTTTTGCCCCAATTCAGTGATACACCAAAGTTCACCATTTTTGCGGATCAGTTTTTGACGTGAGCTCATTTCATGGAGGAGTCGCTCAGGGGAGATATTGGCAATATTGTTAAGCTTCAAATCGCTTGTTTGTTTTGCTTCATCTTTTAAACAACGTAAAACCGTGTATTCTGCCAGCGCCATTGAGTCTGTTTTGCTTTTAAACGAAAGCAACAAATATTTATATATTTTTTCCGCTAGAGTTTCCAGTCGTGCAGCTAAATCCACTCTTCCCCGTAGATAAAGCGCCAGTTTGTCCTCAGTTCCGGAATTCCTTACAAAGACAGCCGCCACTGGAAATCCATTTTGTAAAACATTCAACAACAGCATTTCTGGCTCCTCCGGACGCTTCACTATTTCAACTTTCATTCCTGTCCATTTTAGTTCAGCCAACAGCATTTCTTTCAGCTTTTCTCGTAGCACCGAACCTTCAGCCAGCAAGGATTTGTCAACATAATAAACCGGAAGACTTTTTTGAAATCCGGAAGGATAAGGATTTCTTAACCATGCAAAGAATTCAACATCATTATTCGGTTGTCGCAAAGCTTGAATTGCTGCTAGGCTGTTCAAGGCGCATTTGAAGCCATTGCCGATAAACACGGGAATGACTGAGTCTCCGGATCTCATTTTTGCTAAAGTAATTACGTGTCCTGACTCTTCACTGCCGATTGCAAAATAATTATTCTGTTGCTGAGATGCATGCTTGTAAGCGCTTTTCACTAACTCACCTCCAATGTTTTCACGGATCCAGTTTTCCAGAGTCATGATAATCTGTGTTGCGGATAAAGCGTCAAAGGCTGAAATATTGACCATCTGATCGAGCTTGGCATTTCCCTGCTCAAGCATAATTTTAAATTCCGGAACAGTTATTTTGTCCGAATAATATTCCTGCCTAGCCTGCCAGTCATAGAAACAGGACTGCCACAAAATCCATTTGTCTCCAACCGCGCACTGTATCGTTTCGAATCCGGCCTGCTGAACAGCCCGTCCCGCTTCCAGGTCACTTTCAACAGTGTTGACAAACAAGGGGGCTTGACGCCAATTGTGGTTTTGCTGAAGAAACCTTGCCTGAAAAAAGGCCTGTACGTCACCGCCCAAGACCATAATCCCATCCTGAAACGGATCATAGCACAATAAAAAACAGCGATCACCGTCACCATCGAAAACAAAACCCAGCACGAGGTCTGAGCTGTTACGCAATCTATCCTGCTGATCACGACCTTTGCTCAACATCTGCCTTAATGCTTCATAACTATAATATGTGCCTTCAGTTATCTCTTTCGCTGAAATAAATTCTACTCCTTCAAGATCAGCAACTCCGGATCTCAAATTAATGCCCTGCTCTGGATCAGAGTTAGTAATAACAAAATCAGCAGCAACGTTTTTCAGTAATTCTACGATTATCGGAGAAAATGCCCCGTTTGCCGCATCTAAAATTATCGTAATTCCCGCCAAGCTATGATCACTTAACCAATGATTGTATTGGTCTGCCATAAAATCTAAAAACAACTTCCGCGCAGCTTGCCGATCATTACGGAGTTCACCAAGCAGAGGCGCATTCCGCAGTTCCTGATAATCTATGCTGAGGCACCTGCTTGTCAGGCGTTTATCATCTTCAGGAAATAATTTCAGATTGGCATAGCCCAAAAAGATTTTGATACCATTCTGGTCTGCAGGATTGTGGGATGCGGTTAAGACGAAAGCACATGCGGCTCCAACGTGTAGTTGATAAAGTGAAATCGCAGGAGTCGGTACAATATCGACAACCACTGCAGTTAGCCCAGCCTTTCTGATGCCGCGTACCGCTGCTTCATTAAAACGACCACTTAAATCCCGAGGATCCCAGCCGATAACAACGAGGTCCAATGCTGACGCAAAATCGGCATCCAGCAATTCCTGACAATAGGCATAAGTATACAACTCAAAAAATTCTTCAGTCATTACACCTTCATTCAGCAGAGCGGCAAGAGGATTTGAGGAGGAACTATCCTCTGAACGACAGACAGGACCACGTATCCCATCCGTTCCTTGTATTCGTTCAATTGTCATTGATTCGTTGGAAGAATCAGGCTTGAAGGCCGGAAGGTCACTGTTCATTTTTTATTCAAAAGAGATACGGGATTAGGAAGGGGACTCAGCCGACAGTTACGGATTTTGCCAGGTTTCTGGGTTTATCAATATTACGTCCCAGGTCTAGAGCAGCGTAGTAGGCAAACATCTGCGCCATTATCATTTGCGCCAGTGGTGCACACAAAGCACTCATCTGAGGCAACTGCACTGCCTGATCACAGACAGCCAAAGCACGCTCATCACCCTGAAACATGATTCCGATCACAGTTCCTCCGCGTGTTTTTACTTGCTCCATCGCAATCAGCGTACGGTCGTGCAGAACCTTTTGTTCCTTCAACGGTACAAAAAACAGAGAGTGCAGTGCCGGTTCTACCATCGACAGGGTGCCGTGTTTAAGAAATCCTGCAGGCATTCCTTCCGCATGTTGATAAGTGACCTCTTTCATTTTGAGCGCAGACTCCATGGCAATAGGATAATAGACACCGCAACCGAGAAATAACCAATGTTCCACATGACTGGTAGACCGAGCTATGTTGCGTACGAATCCGGATTGTTCGTTTAGTATCTGCTGAACCATTTCCGGAAATAATTCCAAATCCTGCTGATGTTTTTGATAAACATCCTGCGTCAGATAATCCCTCATCCGGCCAAGTTCCAAGGCTACACGCAGCATAATGAAGGTTTGCGCAAGGGCCGCTTTAGTAGAAACAACACAAATTTCCGGTCCGGAACCCTGCATTATTACTTGATCAACCATCATACTGATTGCCGATCCCATCACATTTACCACCGCCGCAGTTTTTGCTCCGGATGTCTTTGCATATTGCAGCGCGGTTTTTGTATCATAGGTTTCTCCTGATTGAGAAAGTGCCAGTACCAGATCTCCGGACTCAACAGTAACTACGGAAAATTCGTCTGAACTGAGGGCGGGGTAGTAGCGGTCTGCCAGAGTGGAAAAAAAGTATTGACTGATATTCGCCACATAGAAAGTCGTTCCCACTCCCATCAGGTAGGCACGTGAAGCTTCCCTAAACATCTCGGCCAATCCGGAAATTTGTTCTGTGGGAATTTTTAATGCCTGCCGTACTGTCTGCGGTTCATCAAAGATCTCCTTGAGCATGTAATGGGAATATCCACCCTTTTTGCTGGTTTCCACATCCCAGTCAATGTGTAGAATTGATTTTTTGACAATTTCACCGGTTTCCACCTTGCGGATTTGGTAATCATCACGGCCTAAGACGACATACTCTCCATCATCCAACACAATTGCCTGTCTTGTATATTCCAAAAAAGCATTGAGATCTGAACCGACATAATTACAGCCCTCTCCCAGTCCCAGCAGCAATGGAGATTCTTTTTTAACACAATACAAATGTTCCGGATCATGCGCTGAAAGCATGACAATCGAGTATGATCCTTCAATTTGCTGCAGGGAGGCTAAAAAAGATTTTTCTAAATCGCTGTGCTCTGCATATGATTCTTCCAACAAGTTGACGAAAACTTCTGTATCGGTCAACGACTCAAAAACAACACCTTGACTCATCAACCGTTCACGCAATTCCTGGTAGTTTGAAATAATACCGTTGTGTACAATTACAAATTCCCGCTTGTAAGAAAGATGAGGGTGAGCGTTTTCCTGGGTTACACTTCCGTGAGTTGCCCAGCGAGTATGAGCAATTCCGATACTCCCCTGCATTTTGTCCAATTGTTCAAGCGCGTTGACTTCATCTATTCCTCCAATATTTTTTCTTAAGTCAAGCTCGCCCTCACTCAGCATAGCCATTCCGCAGGAATCATATCCACGATATTCCAAGTTGCGGATTGAGTTAAATAAATTTCTGCCTATATTTTCTGAATGGACAATGCCACTGATACCACACATGATTTTTGTTTTGCCGTATTATTAGTTATGGTTGTTATCTTTGATAGAACCTTAAAAAGTCTCAAACAATTGTTATTGCTTACGAAGAGAGAAAGCTATATTGTGTTAAGCGCTAATCTCATGAAGATTTCTTGCTGCGTTAGAAAAGACACATTATGGGTTTCAGAGTTATTACTAGGCCACCTCATTTAGAGAGTAATACAATCCGCGATGATTTTTCCGGATTCCACAATGCTGCCTGGGCCGAGAGTATGACGGGCTCCAATGGAAACGCTGTCACCTATAAATGCCCCCAGCTTCGTCAAACCTGTTTCTACCGTGTCTGAGTTGGAACTGCAGCTAATCCGACTATAATCTACAGTATGATTAACTGTCGTGAGTCCTGAACCTGATTTTACATTTTCTCCCAACACACTGTCCCCAACAAAAGAAAGGCGGCCGACATCGTTGTTTCCAAAGAGTACGCAGTTTTTCAACTCTGATCCGTAACCTACTATTGAATCAGGGCCAATCGCACTGTAATTACGAATGAGTGAATTATTTCCCACGTATGAATTGGCACCTATGTAACAGGGGCCCTTGAGCACAGTTCCGGATTCAATTGTGACATTCGGTCCTATACGTACCGCTCCTTCAAGATGCACGTGTCCCAACAGTTTAACCGTAGAATCTATCTCAGCAGTTTTCCAGGAACTCATCAACATCCTGTTTGCATCCAAAATGTGCCATGGATGTATCATATCGATCCAGCCTTTTTCCCACAAACTTGCCTGAAGTCCACTGCTTGCTATCATTTGCTCATAGCAACGGGAAATATCATGCTGATTCTCAGCCAATAGTTCAAAAATTTTTGGAAACAAAACAAACATTCCAGCAAAGACATAATTCGCCTGATTTGCCTGGGGTTTTTCAACCAGTCGGCTGATTTTCATTTCATGATCCAGATAGACATTACCAAATTCTTTTGAAGACTCAGGCAGCGCAATCAAAGCAACCTCCCTGTCAGTTTCAGAGTAAGTCTGCAGTATAGATAAAAATGGGTTGTTGTCCGTCATTACATCACCATAAACCAGCAAAAAGGGCTTCTTCTCTAAAGAAGAGCGACAAAGGCTCAGAGCGTGGCCGATGCCCTTTAGTTCATCCTGAACGACATACTCAAGGTTCACACCAAGCGTTTGTCCACTGCCGAAATACTGACGGATCATTTCCTGCTGATGATTAACGACCAGTACTATATCGTGAATCCCTGCTTCCTTGAGGTAACAAATCGTATTTTCGAGGATATATTGCCCTGCAATGCGAATCATCGGTTTACAGCGGGTTTCAATAAAAGGACTCAATCGGGTACTGCGATTAGCCGCGAGAATAACTGCTTTCATGACGTCACCTTGAAATAAACGTTGGAATGTTTAAAATTCATTGAACTCCGGACTGGTTGACTTCTTTTTCATTTAGCACACAGTCGAGCAAATGCTTCAAAACCTCTTCTGCACTCAGCTTTCCTGTATCGACAATAATTGCGTCGTCGGCAGGTTTCAGCGGTGCCACTTTTCGGTTTTGATCCTGAAAATCACGTTTTCGGAGAGCGGATAATATTTCTTCATAATTTCCCCCATCACCACGTTCCTGCAACTGCAGCAACCTGCGTTTAGCGCGTATCTCCGGAGAAGCATCTACGTAAAATTTGAATTCCGCTGCAGGAAAAACGACTGTGCCAATATCCCTGCCTTCCAAAACCGCGCCCCCGTAACTTGAAGATTTTCGCACTTCTTCAACCAGAGTCCGCTGCTGTTTTTTCATCACTTCCCGGATCAAGGGAAAGCGGCTAATTTTCGAAGCCTGTGCCGAAATCCGTTCTGTGCGGATTTCCTGAGTTACATCAATATCATCGCAAATTACCGTTTCATTTTCAAAAACTATTCGTGTTTGATCACCCAGCTTTTCCAGAGAATCTTCACTTTCCGGACAACCCTGCGCGGCCCAACTCCAAGCAAGACAACGGAACATTGCTCCGGTGTCAACATACAAACAATCCAGTTTAGCGGCCAGTTGACGGGCAATTGTACTTTTCCCAACACCGGTGGGACCGTCAATGGCAATGATTTTAAAACCCATAAAATTTTGTTTCACGTGGAACAATTAACAAATTACTACTTTTTGAAAAAACTCTGAATCGTCATCTTTACTCACCTGTTTTGCTTTCCGGAATAGTTCTTCATTAAAACGACTGCTTGAGCGTCGTCGAAGCCTGAATCAAGTCCAATAATCACTGCTACTCTCCTTAGGTTACACTCAGGGTACCCGTTCAGGTCGTGGTTTTTAGAGCTGACCTAATATCACTGAGTCAAGCCGTTCAGTAATTGCTCAACTTCCTGTTGACGATCCGCGCTTTTAAACTTTTTTAACATTTTACGGTAAATTGCCATTGCATCACTGCTGCGTTCAAGCTGAATATAACTTGAGGCAATCCTCAAATTAAGAGCATAGCTTTTTTGTTCAGACAAACCACGATCCAGATATAGTACTTTCAGATTAGCTGCGAGAGCCTGTGCGTGTTTATGCTGCTCAAATAGTGCCAGACCTTTTTCCCTGAGGATATGCAACTGCCATTTCTTTCGCCCATCCGGTACTGTTTCCATTGATTTTAGTGCTTGGTTCAGCCAACGTTCCGCCAGCTCGTATTTGGCCAACTCGTTGTAAAGTTCACCGATCAGCACAATCTGCTCAACTCTTTTTTCCGGCGCAAGCTCTTCTTGACGTACCGATTTTTTATAATTAACAACCAGTTGATTTAAATAAGGTGCCGCCTTTTCTTTTTGCTTCCTTTCCATAAAATAATTTCCGAGCAAATGCAGAATTTCGAAGCTGTAAGTATCATCCTTGCTCTGTTGCAGAAACGTCTCCGCACCTTTCAGCATTTCCGGAATACGGCCTAGCTCGTACTGTATTTTCAAGATTCTGTAGCGGATAACTCGTTCACTGCCTTGAGGAGGTTTTTTTAAGGCTAAATTATAATAGGTGATCGCTTCATCATATTTTTGCGTATCATAAAGAGCATTTGCACGGTGAAAGAAGAGAAATCCATGATCTTCACTGGTTGAAAGCCCCAGGCCGACTCCCGTCACACTGAGAATACGCCGGGGATCTTTGATGTACTTCAACACTTCCACTCTCAGCTTAATCAGTGAAAAGTCGGAGTACTGTTCAATTTTACGCCGCAGCACATCATCTGCCTGCTCATACCTTTTCATCGCAATAAGTATCCGGACTCTTAAGTGAATTTCTCTTACAGGTTTTTTTAGCGGATCGAAAGTGCTGCGTAGTTCATTTAAGATTTCTAAAGCAGGATTATATTTTTTTTGTTCAAAGTATGCCTCGGACTGTAAATAAAGTCCTTCTTGCAGAAATTGAGAAGTGGGATGCAGCTTTTTCAAGTTCGTAAAAGCGAAAATTGCAGGGTTCCATTTTTGCTGATCATGATTCACTTTGCCAAGCAGATACCAGCGGTCATCGTCCCGCTCACCCTGCCGATCAACCTGACGCATGGCCATGATTGCATCCATGGGGCTTTTATCTATTTCATACAGCATGACTCCATACCAAAAATAGTAATCAGACAGTCGTGCAGAGGCAGAATAATCTTCGAGCAACAGTTTTAAACCCTGAAATGCTTTCCTGTGCTCAGCTGCCAGCAACTCAATCACTGTTCTGAGATAAATACTTTCCTCATGCACAATTAATGATGGTTGTTCGTCTGCAGTCTCTAATGAGTGATTAAAGGACCATTGAAGCCACTGACTTGCCTTTTTTCTCTGCCCCAAACTTAGATAGAGATAGGCATAAATCAATTCCATTTCACCTTGCCAGGCACGCCATGACTTTGCTACAGACTTCAGTCCAGGCTGTTTCTTGAGCAAAAATTTATACTTCCCACTCTTTGCAGCATGCTGCATTAATTCACGCAAGGATTGTTCACGGAGTAGATCATCATTTATTGCCTGCCATTTTTCCCAAGCCTGCTCGTATTGTCCGGCTGATAAATGCAGTCTTAACGAGGCACGTGCAAGTTGATCAGGATTCCTGACACCGAACTCCTCCAGAGATTTCAATGTATTTTTGGCTTGAGACCACTGTTTCAAATTCATTTCAGCAGCAGCTCCAAGCCACAAGAAATGCTCCATTTGAAGGTCATTGTAAAACTCCGGCTTAGCAGCTTTATCGGCAACTAAATCTGCTAATTCCTGCCAGCGCTTTTCGACAAAATAATGTTCCGCCAAACGTACCACGTGTTCAAAATCATATTCAAATTGCTGAGTCATGCTTTCAAGCACGAAAAATATTTGGTCGCTCTTCTTCAACTTTACATAAGCCAGATATTTCAAATAAAGAAGTTGAATACGTATTTTTTTAATGCTTATTTCCGACTCATATTTCTTAATGACCGCTAATGCTCCTTCATATTTTTTTTGCTTCAAAGCCAGCCATACCAAGGTGTAACGACTGAAATTCCGGAAGTCAACATAAAGAGTAGAGCTGTTGTTCTGTTCGAGTGAGTCCAGAAAAAATGTTAGCGTTTTTTCTGCCTGAGCATACTTATTCTGCTTTGCCGCTATTTGTCCCTGCCAAAACCATGAAGGAGTAAACCAGGGGGTTTCCGGATAATCATCCGTAACTGTCTGGAATCTCTTAAGTGCTACATTCAGGTCACCACGAAACAAGTGAACTATGCCTTCTTTGTAAAATTTTCCTGAACGGTCAAGCCAGCTGGGGTCATCCGGAATAAAACGAGGGTAATGCCAATCAGGAAGTTCAGGAAATGCTGCCTCAGAAACTGAGACTAATGGTAGCTCAGGAAGTTCCGGTAAACGGAGAGTTGGAACAGATAGCGGGAATGTGCCGTAATGAGTCTTTACTTCAAGAGCATTGCTACTACTTTCTGAGAATCCGCTCACTGGCTGACAAACTATAATAATAGTCAGTATCAGGAGCATTAATGAAGACTTGTTTCTCATTTTCAGAAATTAATTAATAATAACAATTATTTATATAAATTATAGTCACACATTGTTGACCGACTGTTGACAATGGTTTTCAATCATTTGATTTCTAAAAGTAATCAATGCATCGGCAGTCTGATTCAAGTCTTCCGCAGAAAGCTTCAGCGCAAAGTCATAACCGCTCATTGCATGCTGGTAACGTGGGTCATAGTAGTCGACTAAAAGCATGTGCACTATGTTTTCAATTTCACCGTGTTTCAGCCACAGACGTAATTGTTCAACTTTAACTTTTCCAAGCGCCACTTTCAGTGTTTGCAAAATTGAGTCAATTTGCTGAATACTCTGTTCATCACAAATATTATACTCTTCAACTATACGGCTGATTCTGGTTTCCAGTGTAGCACTCAACAGTACCAGTTTTCCGCTCTTCATTGCATTTGCAAAGATCTGCGGAATAAAAACCTGTCCAACTTTTCGACTTTCACCTTCAACAAAAAGAAAGAGATCCTCCGGAAGTTCACTCAATTTTTGAACGAGCAGCGCTTCAAAGTCTTTCTGAGTGCGGGGAGTTTTGTGAATGGCGCCAAACAGGGAACTGCGATGCTGTGCCAGACCTTCCAGATCCAAATGATCAGGAAGTTTTTGCAGGAGCAATGTCTTTCCTACACCAGTCTGACCATGCAGCACAATGAGCGGCGGCGTTGGATTTTCAAGTTGCTGCAGAACATATTGCCGATAATCTTTATAACCTCCCTGCATTTGAGAAACGCGGAATCCGTTTTCCTCCAGCAACCTGACCACTGCAGCGGATCTCATCCCGCCACGGGCGCAATATACAACGAGTTGCTGAGATTTTATTGCGGAAAGTGATAATAAAAACTGCTGGAGTCTCGGCTCAAAAAACTCTAATCCTTTTACAACCGCGGCATCACGACCAACCTGTTTATAGATTGTTCCAATTTCCGCACGTTCCAAATCATCAAAAAGCGGAAAACTCCTGGCGCCAGGAATACTGCCTTTTGCAAACTCCTCCGCTGTGCGTACATCCAGCAAAAGCATGTCCTCTGCAAGTGCTTCCTCCACTGATAATGCCGGGAGGCCGCCTTTGAGAAAGTCCTCAATTCTTTTGGAGAATGGCTTTGCCTGGGCTGACAAAGAGTCGTTATTTGTCATTCCTCTGCAGCAGTTTCCTGCGCGGCCTGACTTTGCTCCACTGGATCAAGATTGTGCAAAGCGCGTACTTTATGGTTGATGGTTTCAGCAATTTCCGGGTTTTCTTCCAAAAACCTGATGGAGTTATCACGACCCTGACCTAAGCGCTCTTTTTCGTAAGAGAACCAGGTACCGCTTTTTTGCACAATTTCCGCATTCACCGCTAAATCAAGCAGGACACCTATTTTTGAAATGCCAACTCCATAGATCAAATCAACTTCAGCAATCCGAAAAGGCGGAGCCAATTTATTCTTGGCAACCTTTATTTTCATTCTGTGCCCTTTGACTTCGTCTCCACTCTTAATCTGGCTCGCACGTCGTATATCAAGGCGTACACTGGAGTAAAATTTGAGTGCATTACCGCCTGTAGTTGTTTCCGGATTTCCAAAAACCACACCTATTTTTGAACGAAGCTGGTTGATAAATATGAAAATTGTATTGGACTTTGAGATCACACCCGACAATTTTCTCAGGGCTTGTGACATCAGGCGTGCATGCAATCCCATGTGTGAATCGCCCATGTCTCCTTCCAATTCATTTTTAGGAACCAGCGCTGCTACAGAGTCAATCACAACCATATCCACTTTACCAACGCGGACAAGCTGCTCTGCGATTTCCAAACCCTGTTCACCATAATCAGGTTGAGCCAGTAAAAGATCTTCAACCTGAACACCCAGTGTCTTGGCGTTATTTCGGTCAAAGGCATGCTCCGCGTCTATAAAAGCGGCAACACCGCCGATTTTTTGGACTTCCGCAATTGCACACAAAGCTATAGTTGTTTTACCTGATGCTTCCGGACCATAAATTTCAACGATCCGTCCTCGCGGCAAACCTCCAATTCCCAGCGCAATGTCCAGTGCTAAATTTCCGGCGCTGACTGCAGGAAACTGTCCCACAGTCGAACCGTCCATCTTCATAATTGAACCTTTACCAAACTGACGTTCAATTTGCGAAATCGCGGTTTCCAAATCTTTTTGTCTTTCTTCAGTCAACATAATTTCTCCTAAATTTAAATAATATAATTTGCCCAGTTTTCACTGAATTAATGTTCGATTATTTTGAATCGGCCCTTGAAAAATACTGGGGGTTACAAGTTGAACTTCAAAACGCCTCCGGACACCACTCATGTAAAGTATTTATCCCTGTATAATTAGACAGGTTTAATCTGTAAATAATAATCCGACTGTGCTGAAGTCGCAATGCTATATTCAATTTGAAACGAAAGTACGGCAATTTTCCGGCAACCACCTTTCAGTGCTTGACTGAGAAGGAGCGGTGATTTATGGTGATAAAGCTTAAAAGCAGTCTACCTTGAACCTTGGAAGCTTATCTGGCTATAATGTAAATATTCTATTTCACGATTAACCGAGATTTTTTAAATGAAAAAAGTACTTGTTACAGGAGGTGCAGGTTTTGTTGGATCTTTCCTTTGTGACCGTCTGATTGATGAAGGTCACGAAGTTATTGCAGTTGATAATTTTTTTACAGGCAGCAAAACGAATTTACTGCAGCTTGAGCACAATCCCAATTTCGAATTGATACGTCATGATATCGTGGAGCCTCTTCTCTTGGAAGTGGACTGGATTTTCAATCTGGCCTGTCCGGCTTCTCCGGTTCATTATCAGTACAATCCGGTAAAAACGGCAAAAACAAATGTCATGGGGGCTCTTAATATGCTGGGTCTGGCAAAACGAGTTAACGCACGTATCTTACAGGCCTCCACTTCGGAAGTGTACGGCGATCCGCAAGTACATCCTCAACCAGAAAGTTATTTTGGCAATGTCAATCCTGTCGGTTTGCGAAGTTGTTATGACGAAGGGAAACGTTTGGCAGAAACATTAATGATGGACTACCATCGTCAAAGTCAGGTTGATGTAAAAATTATTCGAATTTTTAACACTTACGGTCCAAGAATGCATCCGGATGACGGCAGGGTTGTCAGCAATTTTATTGTTGCAGCACTTAAGGGTGAACCGATCACAATTCACGGAGATGGACTGCAGAGCCGCAGTTTTTGTTATGTCACTGAATTAGTGGACGCAATGTACCGCATGATGCAGACAGAATATTTTACCGGACCAGTTAACACAGGAAACCCCGGAGAATTCACCATGATTGAGTTGGCAGAAAAAGTCATCGAAATGACAAATTCAAGTTCCAAACTGATTAAAACCGCAGCCCGTCCGGACGATCCAGGACGCCGCAGACCGGACATTACCCTGGCTAAAAAAAGACTCGGCTGGGAACCTAAAATAACACTTGAAGAAGGACTGCGTCCTACCATTGATTATTTTGATGAACTTTTGA
>Ga0209449_1001063_pt1 | contig 15446 bp, 13 predicted proteins | sample SaaInlV_100m_DNA_5_FD_184671 | JGI IMG/M metagenome (GOLD analysis project Ga0209449, IMG submission 184671) | Marine microbial communities from expanding oxygen minimum zones in the Saanich Inlet - Saanich Inlet SI073_LV_200m_DNA (SPAdes) (version 2) | ecosystem: Environmental > Aquatic >...
TTAGTTTAGATGAGCCCAAGCTTTTTAGCTTTTTTGCTAACCATTCCTTCTCTACGGTTACTTTACCCGCTAGTGCAGTAAGACGTTCATTTTGATCTTGTGATTTAATAAGCTCTTCCTTGTATTCTTTAACTGCCTTAGAGGACTCCATAGCAATCTCTGCGTTGGCAAGGAAGGTCTTCTTCCAGTTTACTAGGTTTTGTGGAAGAATGTTATGCTTACTGGCAATCTCTGCCAGGGTGCTTTCATTTTGTAATAGCTCAAGCACTAACTTTGTTTTAAATGCTGAGCTGTAGGTTGTGCGTTTTTTACTCATATTTTTTACTCCGAATTGTTGGGTTAAGTTTAACTCGTTCGAAATAAGAAATTTTAGATTGTTGTCTTAATTTGTTGGGGTACTATATTACCCTCTCAAAACCAATTCAAAGTATGATAGGCCATTATTCGCAATAAGTTAAACTGTTCTACAATATTTTCTCGTAATACTATGGTTTTAACTAAAAAATGACTCTGATCAATCCTCTACCACCTCATTAGAGACTCTAAACATTTTTGTATTAGGCATGGGCGAAATGTATTGATAAGGACTAATGCCTAATATTTCTTCTTGTATTGACCATATCAAATCTTGAAACCCTAACTTATGGCGAAATGCTACAGTACTTGAAAACCTAGGGTTTATCTCAAATATCATCGGTCGGCCATCTGAAGTAAGTCGTAACTGAATATTTATACTACCTTCCAACTGAAGAGCATTAGCAACCTGCTTACATAATTCACTAATACTCTTATTATTTATAACTTCAGCATATGAAGTTATTCCGCTTGCCAATCGACGACGCAAAATAATAGATCTTACTTCTCCATCTCTTAACCTGTACACACCACATGTATATTCATTATTTTTAGATGGAATATACTCCTGAAAGATATAGTTAGAATAAATCTGTTTATAGATTTGCACTTCATGGATATTTTTCAACAAATAAACTCTGCTATTTCCAGCTCCAAATCTACTTTTGAAAATACAAGGGAATTCCAACGGATCTCCTTCAGTTGAATCTACAGCCCAAGGCACAACTATATCATTTTTTTTTAAAAATCTTGAAGTTTCCAACTTATCAAACCCAATCTTAGTTGCCTTTCTTGAAGACATGAGTAGTGGAATAGCATCAAAATCAAATGAATCGCTTACAGAACTAAAGTACCTTAACTCTGGTTCAGAAGTAGGTATAACTGCATTAATTGCATATTTTTTTACAAGTTGATGCAACGCTTTGATATATCCCGAGTCAATAATTTTGGGAACAACTTCACATGAATCAAATAAGGATATACCAGGATGTTCATTATGTATATCGCAACCAATTACCCTATTGGAAATATCATAATTTTTCAAGATTCGCCCACAACTCTGACCTATATCTCCTCCTACTCCTGTAATCAATATATTTAATTTGTTCATTATCTGGTGAGTATCTCGCTTAAATACACTACTTCTGGATTTCTCATCTTCGCCTCCATTATTACTTCAATTGGATCATAATCTTCACAAAAAAAATCCACCTTACCGGACTTAGTATCCAACAAAGCCCACTGTGCACCTAATTGCCGATTCCTTGGCTGACCTACAGAACCAGGATTAATCACCGTAACATCCCCAAATCTTCTGATCATTGGATAATGTGTATGCCCTTGAATAACCCACTTTACATCAAGACTCGCATATTTGCCTAATGATTCGCCTACTGAGTCAATATAGATATATTCATCCTTATCAAAGGGGGAGCCATGGCAAAGCCAAATTTTACCATTTTCTGTCTCATATTCGATTGAATCTGGAAGAGTTATTAGCCAATCAATCGTTTTTCTATCCAGTTGATCTAGAGCAATGTTCAATCCACTACCATACTTCTCGCTTATTTTACGGAGAAAGTTTTGATTAGCTCTTGCCTTATCCAACATTCTGTCGTGATTTCCACGCACTGCTACTATATTCCAATGTTCAAGAAGTTTAAACACCTCTACTGGCCAGAAATAGTAGCCAACAAAATCTCCTGCAATCAGTATAGTATCAATATCTTGCTGTTTCACTGCATTCAAAACAACATTCAGTGCATAATGATTTCCATGAATATCCGCAAGAAGTGCAAGTTTCATTTTACAACCACTCTATCTCGGATATCTTCCAATGCACTTCTGAAATTTCTTGTTTTTGGTAAATCACTGGAAGGCTCAATCAGTTGATCTTTTACTTCACCTCCAGTGTGTTGTATTAAACTCACTCCAGGTATAAAAACTTCACAAACATCTTCCAACATTGAACGAATTGATGACTGCTCAGAACCTGACAACAAGTGTGTTCCATTAATATTGTTATGGATTATACTCACTATAGTCTCTGCGACATCCCAAAGATAGATATAGTTTCTTTGTGCACTCCCACTACCGTGCAATTGTGGAGTTTTTTTATTAATCACATCTATAATTATACGATTTAAACCAAGATGATCTGGCCCATTAAATCCAAATACACCCCCAATACGAAGTATGCAGTGCTTTGCACCAGATTCTATCACCAACTCCTCAGCAAGCCATTTACTCTTTCCATAATCAGTGTCGATGTCTACAGGGGTATCTCGTGTAATTTGTTCTGCTTTAACCCCACACACTATAGCAGCAGATGAAAAAATAAATTGTGCATCAGTCATTAATGCCAAATTTGCCAATAATCCTGTAGCGACAACATTAGGAATAAAGAGCTGTTCTTTAGTCACTTTTGCCCAACCAATATAAGCCCCAAAATGAACAATCACATCAAAATGATATGCAGTTAATCTGAGAATTGTCTCAGGTTTGGAAAGGTCTAAATAGAGAACACCAACATCATCCGACTCAGATTGTATACGGGTAGTTCTAATTATCTGCCATTTTTCTTCTTCCAGCCTTTTGGCAATTGCTGAGCCAATAAATCCTGTAGCGCCAGTAACTAAAATTTTTTTTAAATTATTCATGCTAGACCCTTAGTGAGTGCAAAAGTAATAAATACTGTCAAATCTCTCCCTGATTAACGCTATCGATAGCCTTACCTAACCATAGTAAATGGAGCCCTGTTTTTTACCCAGGTTAGAAAATCATACATCTTCGTTGACAAACACCGCAAGTTGTAAGGAGCACACTTCAAACCACTGATTTTTTCTGGTTAAAATTGTTATTTTCATCATTAAATTGCCAAAAAAATATCATTTTCAAAATTTCCGATTTTTTTACCGCTAAATTTACAGCTGAAATTCAGCAATTATCCATAAAAAAATCAATTCTGACCAACTTAAAAGCACTTTTTACTGTTATTTTTCTCCAACTTCTAGTGATAATGAAAATCTATCAATTTTTTATTGCACATATTGTAGTATTTTTTTAGCACCTAGCCCGTCACATACTTTACTTGCGTTTTTTGACATAATTCTCCATGATGAAAAATCATCAATTATCTCTTGTAAGTCTTGTTCAAAATTTTTAACAATTTTCACTGCATCTGTTTTTTCTAATTTTTTTGCTATTTTCTTCTGATTATCCGCAGTAACGTATAACAGTGTTGGCAAGCCTAGACAACAACGCTCCCATGAGGTTGAGCCTCCAGCCCCAATTGCCAAATCAGCACTTAACATTAATTCTGCCATATTATCCGCATCAATTATAATGGTTATACTTTTGTCTTTTACATAACTTTTTAGCATTTGATTATGTGGTGATTGCTTGCCTAATACAATGGTTACATTAAAATTATCGCTCAACTGTTGCAGAATAACATAAGTATAATTTTTACTATCACTGCCGCCTATACTGATTAATATATTTTTAATTTTTTTAGTGTTATACCTTTTTTCTAAGGCCTGTGCTCTTAACCTTGCAAACTCTGCTCGTAATAAAGCGTAATCGCAACCCAACAATAGCTCACAGTGATTTGGGACTTTATCTTTGTAATCTCTTATCTGAGATCCTAAGTTTTGATTTAACAACAGATCACAATCAAATTGTCGATCTGCTAAATCGTCAATTACCATTAGTTTTTTCACCAGTGGTCTTAATTGTTGATGCCATTTTATATCAAGCGCATAATGATCAACGATTAGCCAATCAGTTTTTTTCACCTTGAGTATATCAATACAATTATCAGCATCTTGCTGCTGGGTAGTCCCTAGCCAGTGAGAATGGGATAATTTATTGTCAACCTCAGTTTCTTCTAACAATTCTAACTCATGCACATTAAACCCACTTAAACGAATTTTACCTATGAGGCTGCCTTTATGTTTTCGACAAATAAACTCAATATTTGCTCCATTCTCTTTAAGCACTTGTGCCAAAGTCAGGCAACGCATCAAATGACCTGTGCCCATTTTTAAAGAAGCATCAACGCGGAAAACTATTTTCATTAGTTTAGACGCTTAAATCCACTATGGCATACCGGGCCCTCTAAAAGCGTGTTTACATCCATACCATCTTCACACTCCTTGATGATTGAAAATATTGGATCAAGGGCTAAAAAATACCCATCAATTACACCTTGTTTATGCTCTGTACAAGCATAAACACTGTTGCCAGCAAGATAACCCTGTTTGAGCATCTCTTGGGTAATTAGTGTTTTATAAGCGAGTGCATTGGTTGAATTAAATGTATAACCGCTTAATGCTGGAAGACCCCAAGTATCAATACTAAGTTCGTATTTATCTGCCAGATTTTGCCACTGATTAGAAATACTGTTGCCAATTTTAGTAATCACCTCCCAGGATTTTTCTCTTTCCATGACTTCAAGCGTCTTTAATGCTGCAGTTGGGCCAATACGTTCAGTCCAAAAAGTAGAGCTAATAAAGGTTTTCTGCGCTGCTTGCATAAATTGTTGCCGACCAATACAAGCTGATATCGCATAACCATTGCCTAGTGCCTTGGCAAAAATAGCCAAATCAGGTTCAACATTATATTTCTTATGCAAACCGCCAAAGGTTTCTCTAAAGCCAGAGGTGCATTCATCAAAAATTAAGATGATATTATTTTCAGTCGCTAAATTTCTTACCTTTTGCAGATAATTATCTTTTGGCTCTTCATTTCTAGAGACTTCCATTTTAATAGCGGCAATTTCACCATTATTATTTTTAATTAATTGCTCTAGCTGCTCAATATCATTGTAATTAAAAGGTAAGGTTGTTCCAGTCAAGCCTCTAGGAACACCATTGGGCTGTAAACCTGGCAATAGATAGCCATCAAGATTTTTATCGTTACTGAGGTTGGTTGATAAGTACCAATCACACCAACCATGATAACCACAGATTGCGATTTTATCCCTGCCAGTGGATGCACGAGCAATACGCACAGCAATTGAATTAATCTCACCCCCTGATCTGGCAAATCTTACCATATCCGACCAAGTGTGAATAGCAATCAATTTTTCTGCCAAATAAACCTCTTCTGGGCAATTAAGAGTGGACATATTACCATTTTTAACGGTTTTTATTACCGCTTCATCAACTTCAGGATGTCCATAACCTAATGTGTTAGTGCCAATACCCATAATCGACATGTCCGTGTACTCCTTACCATCCAAATCCCAGACTTTACAACCTTTAGCTTTGCTAAAGTAAGCCGGCCATTTTTCAGGCAAGAACTTCTCTGGCCTCTTAGAAAGTAGCATATTGCCACCAGGGATAACTCTCTTTGCTCTTTTATAAAGTTTTTGCCCTACCCCCATAGTTGCGCCCTCATTGTTTTTAATATGTTGATTTGCTGAAAAAAGCTCGGATTGTGACTTTCTCAGCCCTAATATCTGCTTCCAATCAAATAATATATCAGGTGAAAAATGTTCAAATACATTGGTGACCACAATTAAATCTTCTGGTTCATCTACCGACCATCTTTGATTGGATAAATCCTCAATATGTTGCATCGATGATTTTGAAAAACTAGCAGAATTGCGAATATAAGGCGTTACATGCTCTCGGTCAAATGCAGAGTTAGCCTCATTATTTGCATGCTTAATTGATGCAAATGACATGACTTCAATATCCAACCCATCTGGATAGGTTACTGGATCTATATTTGAAAAATAATCCACATTAGCTTGCTTATAAGCTTGAATGCATTGATCAACCAATGCTGAATCAACCAATGGACAATCGCCAGTAATACGCACAATAATATCTGCTTTTAAAGATTTAGCTGAATTGTAAAATCTATTCAGAACATCTTTTTCACTACCCCTTGTGCATTTATAGCCTAATGATTCTACCACTGATTGTAATTGATCGTTTTGCTTTTCTTTAGAAGTTGCGACTACAATTTCATCTAATTCACTAGATTGTGATAATCGAGCTAGTAGAAGCTCGATCATTGGTTTGCCAACAATAATCTTTAACACTTTACCTGGTAATCTAGTCGATCCCATTCTTGCTTGTACCAATGCTACTACATTTTTTCTTTTCATGATCAACCTTAAAATACTAAAACAGGTATTCCCTTAGTGTTATTTGTGCCGCATCACTTCCCAAGGAATAGTCAGAGAATCCCGCCTTGTGTCCGTACCTTTCTTTTAAAAAAGTCATACTTCCAAGATCGAGACTCTCAGGAGGATCTGGGCACAGTGATGTACATTAAAATATTTTACCGAGACTTTTGAATAATTCATAGTTTCCATCCCAAATTTAATCTTTTTTAATATACCTTAAACACGTATTTCTTTTAATTTCCTCTCTGTCATTGCAAGAGAATACGCCATCCAAACTAACCTTTCATTACCTTGTTTGAAAACCTCTTGTCTTACCGTCTTGTGAAAAACATCTCTATCAAAAATAGATGACGAATTAATAATATCATCCATACCAATTTTATCCCTATTGCCGGGTATCATCCAAAATGGTGCAGCAAAACCATACTTATTTCGTTTAGAGATAACTCCTCCAATATTCTTATCTACAAGTGTACGTAAGATATTCTTCCCTCTTCCTTTACTATCAATACGAAATTTTCCAGGAGTAGACATTGATAATTCAACAATAGATGTAGAAAGAAACGGCAATCGCACTTCAACACCCTCTTTCATAGAACCCCTATCGCTTCTAGTATTAACATAATCTGGTAGTGAGCTTTGTAAATATCCAAGGCTTAACCGCTGTAGAGTATCAAGACTATCATATTGCATAAACTCAACATCTCTGCTAACACCATATTTTTTAAATGCTGCATCTTTATATGATTCAGATATTAATTCTGACATTATATTTTTAGCTGTCCCTCCATGATTTGGCCTCGTTGCAACAGGATTAGAGTTTAAATACGCCCAATTAAGTAAATCTTGCGATCTACCTAGCCAGCTTTCTCTTGTTAGCGCTAAATCCTTGATACAAACCCTCTTTTCATGTGAAAATTTTTGCATCTTTTGAGTAATATTATGGACTCTTAAATCAACATCGTATCCATTTAATAACTCATCAGGTCCATCAGAAAGCACTAATACTTTCTTTCCTAACAACTTAGCTTGTTTAGCCAATATGCGAAATGAGGGAGAGCTTTCACAAAGTATGCCGTCAAAACAATCTGAAGCTTCCTGTTGATGCACAGACAAAGAATCTTCATCATACATAAAAAACTCTGTTAAATTAATGCCAAACTGCTGTGCAGTATATCTTGCTGCCTCTATCTCACTAATATCGCTACCTTTTCTTGGGGATATAAGACTACTAGTGCCGTGAATAGCGTCCAGCTTATGATTTCCGTACTTTGATAACATAATGTTTACCAAAGTACTGTCAATCCCTCCAGATAAAGTTGTGGCAAATCCAACTTCTGACGGAAGCCTTATTTTGCAAGAAGAATATATCTCTTGCTCATAAAGCTCAATCACCTCTTCAAGAGAAGGATTTTTATCAAAAAACCATTTCCATTTTTCCACATTTAGCTGTTTATAAAAGCTAGAACTAATATGATTAGTTTCATAATTAATCTTGATAGTTTCACCACCATATAATCTATTTACATCTTTTATCAAGGTTTTTCCAGGTGGTGCGGAACGATATTGAAGCGAACATACAATTGCTTCATCGTCCCACTCTGGATCTTTCTCCATAACAGCTAAAATAGGTGCAACTTCTGAAGAAAAAATTAATTCTTTTTTTCCAATATAATAATAAAGCGGCTTTTCTCCCAAAACATCGCGAGATAAATAAATATTTTTTTTATTTTGATCAATAAATGCAAAACTCCACATCCCATCTAAATATTTTAAGTAATCAAGACCAGAACTAACTAGTCCATTGTACAACACCTCAGTATCAGTACATGATGTGAATTTACACCCTTTTGCAACTAGTGGTTCTTTTAATTCCTTATGATTATATATTTCACCGTTAAAAGATAATACATAATTTTCATCAGAAGACCTTATTGGCAACTTAATTTTTTGCTCAACTCCAACTATTGAAAGTCTATTATTAAATATGCCAATTACACGATCATTAGAAATATAGAATCCTTCCTGGTCAGGACCACGATGAATCAACATCGAGCCCATTTTCTTCAAGCGATCCTCCAGCATAACAACAGGTGTATTATTCAGACCAACTATACCTGCGATGCCACACATATTCTATAAATACTCTTGAATAATTACTTTTGCAGCACGTACACCAGCGCCAGATGAATATGCACAAAAATATTGCTTAAGCATTTCTTTACGTAAACCTTCTTTCTCTTGCCATAACCTTTCTATTTCGTCTATAGGTTGTGATAAAAAATCTCTTATATTTTTATAGAAATCTTGCTCATCGGCATCAAAAATAAATATTCCTTTTGACAAACTTTTATGTGCTTCATCAGTAAGTGGGCTTTTATTTTTTTGATTAATAAATACTACTGGCTTGCCTGACATAACCGGCCAACTTAATGTACTTGTAGCACAAGTAGTTACTAATATACTATTTATCACCCCAAAACCTAATGTTTCTTCTCGTACTTAGTAGGGCACGGCTCTTCAATCCATGCTGCATAAGCAGGTTTAAAGTCACTATGATATTTTGATGATTTATTAATTAATTCATGAAACTCATAGTCTAATGTACCTGTGCGTTTAATATTTAACAACAGGTTTTTAAAACCGTCAACTGTAAAGTCATATTTGATTAACCTTATAAATCTGCCCGTAATAATCTCATAAAAAAGAACTTTAACCATACGTATCCAGTAATTTATTCCGTTTGCTCTATCAGGAAAAAGAAGAGTTTGAAACAACTTATTAAGACTGGTTATAATTCTTTCAATTTTCTTAGCGATTACCTGATTGTCATCAAATAAAACCTCATTCATCCCACTATTTTCTAGAAATTTATTATTAATAGAAAAATATAAACCACGAATTAATATGCTTTTATTATCTTCCTTATTTGGCATCATACTTCCAAGTCGATTACTTAACTCTAAAACATGTGAGGACCAAAATGGGCGTGATATTTGTGCAAAAATAGACCCAGATACACCCCAATAAAATGGAAAACTTTCTCTGTCCCTTAATGTGTAATATTCACTATCTGCATTACAAATAGAAAAAAGGCAATCTATCTTGATCCATTTACCAAATGACAATATGGCGGAATAAAAAAAGAATTCAGTGTATTGAGTATAATTCATATCACGAATAATATTCAGTGATTTACTTAATATTTCAGCCCTATAAATAGAATACAAGAACATCGGCCAACTCGGAACTGGAAGCCTCCTAATACGATCAACAGGATTACTCTGGTCTATTGTTATAGAGTAGTGAGGAAGTGATTTTATCCACTCTACACCACTACTAGGCTTGCTGATTGCTGCTATAGACAGTCTGTTTCCATAAGCAGAAACTGCTAAAGGATCATTATCCAATTCATTCATAACTCTTAATAGACCAGACTTAATAACAAGATCATCATCTGGCATAATAATCGTATACTTTGTAGAAACCTTATTTGATGCAGTGTATAATTTCAACCCAAAATCAGTCGATTCTGGCATGTGAAAGTACTCTATATCTAAAATAGATACATACTGATCTATAAATTCCAATAAAATTTCTTTAGCCCCACTTTCACTAGAGTCAGCTACAATAATCTTACAAGAAAAACTATTATTTGCATAATACTTTAAAACTCTTCCTAACATATGCGGCCTATTGTAAGTTGGGCATATAATAGTTAAATTATCTAAATTCATTTTTTACTACTCCTAAACTCAAATTCGTTATTTTTCACCTCGGATTTTCCGAGGCGTAAATGGCTTCATGTTTACCTGTAAAAAGCTCCAGGCAGGGTGTCCAGAAGTTCTAAAAACATCATTCAACCCTTCCTTGATAATTAATTGATTTAATTTTTTCAATAAATAATTGCCTAAATCATTAAGGTACTTCGGTACATTGTCTTTTTTATATTTATCAATCACCGCATTCGCCGCTGCCAACGAAAGCGTTTCCCCGCCAAAAGTGCCTGAGAAAAAAATATCCTCAACTTTTTGCATAATTTCATTACTACCAACAACGGCAGAGAGTGGATAACCATTTGCCATGCCTTTGCCAAAAGTAGCCAAATCTGGAATCACATTAAACAATGCTTGCGCTCCGCCTAAAGAATAGCGAAAACCTGTAATGGTTTCATCAAAAATCAACAGCGCGTCATTTTTATGCGCCAAAGTTTTTATTTTTTCTAAAAAATTATCTTGTGGATATTCAGCATTCATTGGCTCCATAATGACACAGGCTAATTCTCGCTCTTGGAATATTTTTTCTAGGGATTCTATGTTATTGTATTCAAACTTATGTGTAAGCTCTTTTACAGCCTTAGGAACGCCCAAATCTCTCGTTGTCGAGCCTATATACCAATCTTGCCAGCCATGATAGCCACAAACTGCAATGTGATCTTTACCTGTATAGGCTCGTGCGATACGAATAGATGCACTTGTTGCATCAGTGCCATTTTTGGCGAATCTAACCTTCTCAGCACAAGGGATAATATCAATTAGCTTTTCAGCCACTTCCATTTCCAAACAATGCGGTAAAGAAAAAGTAACACCATTTTGCATTTGCTTCTGTACTGCCTCATCAACATTTTTATCGCAATAACCCAAAGTTACTGCTGCAAGAGAATTAACAAAATCAATATATTTATTTCCATCGACATCCCATACTTTTGCACCCTTGCCTTTTTCAATAAAAAATGGTGACACACCTCTGGGATATTGCGTTAAACTCTTGCTAAAGGTTTGTGAGCCGAGTGGAATTGACTTTAAAGCCCTATCTAATAATTGTTCTGATTTTTTATAATTCATTTTTTATAAACTCCTCATCTTCCTTAAGCGATTTTTTCATCCCCTCGCTTGCTCCAATATGACTGTTGATTTTTAACAATTCTGGCTGGTTATTCAACAATTCTAAAACATCTTTCATTAAAAATTTTGGATTATTTTTATATAAATTTTTATATATTTTTTCTACCAAAATAAAATCTTCTGGCTCATCCACAGTCCAACGCATATGCGACAAATCTTTGGTACTATGAAAATAGCCTAATTTAAACTTATCTTTTCGATGTCTAACATACAAAGTAACATGTTCTTTTTCTGACGGTAAAACTGCATTATCACAAGCACTTTTTAAAGCTGAATAAGCAATAACCTCAACGTCTAATCCATCTGGAAAAGCAGGTTTTGACCGATTATTGACATAGTCATATTTTCCCTTTATATGGTACTGGATTGTTTGGTCAATCGCCTTCCAATCTGCCAGCGGACAGTCTCCTGTTAAGCGAACTACATGTTTAGGGTTGTATTGTCTTGCACATTGACAGAATCTATCAAGTACATTACTTAAATCACCTCTAAATACTTTTATATTATTATCCTGACACATTTTTTCAATCGCATCATCAGAAATATTTGTCGAGGTTGCTACAACCAATTCGTCAATCATTTTTGAGTATTGTACTCTTTCAATCTGGTGCAATAGCATTGCCTTACCTAAAATAGGCTTTAAAACCTTACCGGGTAAGCGTGATGAGGATACTCTCGCTTGTAATATTGCTAATATCATGTTTTTTTACTCCTTTATTAGGAATTATAAAATATAAGAGTTTGAACGAAATTATTTACAGGGTGACACTGCGTAAGCCTTTTTTATATACACTCTCTAAGAATAATTTTCGCTGCCCTTCTACCTGCCCCACTACTATATTCAGTAAAATATTTCCTTATCATTTTTCTACGTGCAGCTTCCTTCTCTTTCCACAATTTTTCTATATCATTTATAGGTTGTGACAAAAAGCTTCTTAAGTTTTCATGAAAATTATTTTTATCATCATCAAAAACAAACAATCCTTTTGATAAGCTATCATGCGCCTCATTAGTTAAAGGGCTATGGTTCTTTTGGTTAATAAATACTACTGGCTTACCAGACATGACAGGCCAACCTAATGTGCTTGTAGCGCAAGTAGTAATAAATATCCTATGTTCAGATACAAGATACCTCATGTCTATTTTTTTACAAAATAACTCTATATTGTCGGCCGAATTTACAATGTTTAATACTGGATCAATATCGGCGTATCTACGATTATCTTCTGGATAAGTCTTATAACGCACCTTGTGAGGTAGTTTACTTAAAACGTTAGTGACAATTTTACTCTCATCTATTGCCCTTCCATAATCTGTTTTTTGTGATATACCGGAACCCATATGGTACAAATTAGTCGAGATATAAACAATCTGAGGGATTAATTGATTGATCGGCTTTTTATATTTCATTCTAATCAATCGTAAAGGCATACCAACAATATAATGCTTAGAATGGTCAAAATATGTATTTTTCTCAATCTCTACAATCTTAGAGTTATAAGAAAACATAAAATTTGCCACACTGTTGTCAAGCAACATATGAAGCATACTATGCGCCTTGCTAATCTCTACTGTTACACCGTGTTGACTAGATATTAACGGTATGTTGTTTTTCCGGCAAATATTTGAAAGTGCGTGGCCTTTAATATTTCCTGGTGAATTAATCAGTACAGCCTTCCTTTTAATATTGCTCTTGCCTATAGCTTTATCCCATCCATTGGCTAGTAGCTTAAATTGTTTAAATTGCTTCTCCAGGTGTGACTTAAACAATTCCATGGTCACATTTACAGCAGATGGAACAACCCATGCCTCTATCCTTTTACGCATTATTGGCACAACTGCATTATAAAGTGCAGTAGTATTTTTATCTAATTCCATGTCTTTTGAGTCAGATGAAAAATCTAGTTCAATTTTTGAAACTTTAACTCCGTGTAGAGCTAACGAGGTTGCTATCTCTATATTTAATTCATTCTCATTAGGCATTAAAATTTCTTTTTTAAACAACCAATTTGGAAGTTTATTCATTAATCTTATTATAAGCCTGTAGATTATAGTTTCATACCCTGCAACTTCAAACCGCCTCCAAAAAGAAACACCTTTTGTGGTCAATACATTCCATTTATCATCTTTAATATTGTAAGTTATCTTCGAGAATAATGGATTGTGCAAAAGGAGTTGGTCCCATGGTGAATTCATTATATTTCCGGATGGGCCTATTTTCCCATCTACATAAATAAATAAACTAGGATTGTTAAAATCTACTTCTTCCAAGCAGGCAGATTTATAAATCACTTTTTGAAATTGATATGCAGATTGTGAAACACTAAGTGCTAATTCTCGATCAACCTCTTTAACTTTTAATGCGATATTAAAAACATCCTCGGTCAGTTTTTTAATTGTACTTTGAAATTCCTCGATTCTATTAATTGTCCACTTTTCTTCAATATTTTGAATATTTGATTCATTACCCCACAATAGCGCAGGGGAACTAGATTTTATAATTGCCGATTTAGATAGGCCATTCTTATAAGCCCATTCTAAAGCTTGGAGGCTATCACAAAATACAGTATCATGCTCAGATAGATCAACGGGCTTAATGTTTTCTGCATGAAGTAAACTCATGTCTTCCAATTTCCTGGGTTGACAAATACCGGGTCATCAATTGACATGCAAGACAATTCCGTTGTATTTACCCGGATTGATGCTGCATTTACAACCTCTTTCAGTTGTTTCAATGTATTAACACCAACAATAACTTTATCAATCTCATCTATACTCTGTACAAAACTAAGGGCCAATTGCAAAACAGTCATATTTCGTTTTTTTGCTTCTTTATGGAATGATTCTAATACCTCTCTAACAGGATTGAACCAAGGAGGTGTATTATTGAGCGACATTAAAAGCAAACCTTGAAGAAAAGCACTTCTTGCATGGATTTCCACATTATATTTTTTTAATTTAACAAGTTGTCCTCCTTTAATAAGTCTTTGATCGAGTATGTTTATTGGAAGTTGTACCAAATCTATTGGGTAGTTATCCAATAACCGATCAACTTGTTTGCCATCATAGAGAGAGACACCTATTTTTTGAATCATACCAATTGATTTAAGACGCTCCATTTCTTGAAATAGTAATCTACCTCCAGGTTTGAAAAGATCATCACATGAATGTAATAATAATCCATAAATATTTTTTTTTCTAAGCTTGAATAATGACTGATTAAATGATTCTTGTAATTGCTTTACATGCCTACTATTAAGACAGTTATCAGAAAAACAAGGAGTTTTTGTCACAATTTTCCAATCATCATTAGTGATAACTTCTCCAAGAATATCCTCTGAGTTTCCATAAGATATTGCTGTGTCAATCACATTTATTCCATTCTCATAGGCAAATTGAAGTATCTTAGATGCCTCATTTTTAGTAGTCTTTCCATAAATATTGGAAACACCGTAATTTACCCCAAACTGGACCGCTCCTAAACCGATTTTCATTTATGCTTTAATGAATGAAAATCAGATGCAATGCAACCCATATTCCAGACGCCTTCTCGACCAAGATGTGATTTAACATGGCTACGTAAGAAGCCTTCAACTTTATACCCAGACTTTTCAAAGGCTTTTTTTGACCCGATATTATTTTCATAGCATCCAGCACTAAGCTTTGCTAGCTTTAATTGATTAAAGCCGAATTGGGTAACCATAGAAATCGCCTCGCTTGCAAAGCCTTTGCCCCACGAATCTTTATCGCCAATCATAAGCCCGATCTCGGCATAGTTGTGATATGTGTTTATAGGGCCGAGCTTAATATTTCCAATGTGTCTCATACTGCCTTTCAGGAACACGCCAAAAAGGAAATGTAACTCGCTATATTGACAAGCCTCTACAAATACTTTAACTGTATGTTCATCTTGGTGAATAAATCTTGATTCAAGGTATCTATTAATCTCATAATCATTTAGCCATTCTATATATTGTTGACTAACATCGCTAGATGTTTATCACCCCAAAACCTCTGACAACTTTTTAAAATTTCTTATATAGAAC